>Ga0073934_10007680_pt1 | contig 14808 bp, 16 predicted proteins | sample LarsenN4metaG_FD_76834 | JGI IMG/M metagenome (GOLD analysis project Ga0073934, IMG submission 76834) | Hot spring sediment bacterial and archeal communities from British Columbia, Canada, to study Microbial Dark Matter (Phase II) - Larsen... ...
GGCGATCGCCACCGAGATCGCCACCGCGAACGATCCCAGCGCCGCGCCGAGATAGTCGACCACCGTGCGCCAACTGGTGTTGGCGAAGCGCGAACCGGCCACCGCCCCCATCACGATCACCGCCGCGCCGCCCAGCCACCACGGCAGGATCGCATGCACGAGGCCGGTGCCGTGCAGGATGGCGGACGCCGCCATCGCGCCGAACAGGAGGCCGCCCGGAAATTTCAGCCAGCGCAGCGCAAGCGCTGCCGCCGCCGACACCACGACCAGCACGACAAGCTCGACCAGCGACGAGCCTCCAGCCGGTTCCGGCGCACCGAACACGGCCCCCGCGCCGAGACCGAACAGCGCCAGCGCGCCGGGCAGGCCGATCATGATCAGGAGCACGCGCATCACCTGCACGATCGCCACACCGCGCAGATCGGCCTTGAATTCGGACGACAGCGCGATGACCTGCGCCATGGCGCCCGGGCTCGCGCCGAGATAGGCCGAAACCCAGTCCCAGCCGTGGACGAAACGCAGATAGGACGTGGTCGCTGCGATCATGGCGAGCGTCGCCACCCCCAGCACCGCGATGCTGAGCGGCCAGGTCCCCATGCCGCCCAGCGTCTCCGGCGTCACGATCGCGCCCAGCAGGATGCCGATCAGCACGAATGCGACCCGCGTCAGCGGCGGCGGCACCCGCATGGGACGGCCCGCGAGCGCCGCGATCGCCACCGCCAGCACCGAGCCGGAGACGAGGCCGGCGGGAATGCCAAGCCTGGCAAACGTGATGCCGCCGGCCGCGGCGACCGCGAGCGTTTCGATCGGCGACAGGACGAGGTGGCGCGGCGGAATGACAAGCGGCATCGCCACCGATCAATGCCGCGGGCGGGAAGGTACGTCAAATGATGCCGGGACACGTGCGTTCGCTCACACATTCTCGGCGGTCAGCACGATCCGTACCAGGTCGGCGGTGTTGCGCGCGCCGAGCTTCTCCATGATGCGGGCGCGGTGCACTTCGATGGTGCGGGGGCTGATGCCGAGCTGCCGCCCGGCCTCCTTGTTGGAGGCGCCGCTGGCAATCTGCACCAGCACGTCGCGCTCGCGCGGCGTCAGCCGCTCGCAGCATGGAACCCGCAACAGGCGAGGATCGACCCGCCTGGCGCCGTCGCGCTGCGAGAAGCCTTCCACCGCCGCGCGCACGCGTGCCACCACCTGTTCCGGATCGAACGGCTTCTCGATGAAATCGTAGGCGCCCTTGCGGATCGCCTCGACCGCCGTCGGGATGTCGCCCTGCGCGGAAATGACGAAGATCGGTGCACCGAAGCGCTGGGCATCGATGTCGCGCAGGATTTCGAGCCCGGAGCGACCGGGCATGTGCACGTCCAGCAACACGCATGCGGGCGGGTGCGCACGCGCGGCGGCGACAAAGGAATCGCCCTCCGCAAAGCGCGTGACCTGAAATCCTGCCACCTCGAAAACCGCCGCAAGTGCATCACGCACCGAAACATCGTCGTCCACCACAAATACGTCCAGTCCGCTGCAATCTGTCATGCGCCGGCCCCGTTTCGCATCGGTGTAGGTACAAATATCTACAGACTGAAGTTGAGTGCTTCGCGGACATTTGGCAATCCATACTCGCGTAGTGGCGCGGTATTGCGCGATGGAATGAACCGCGCGCCGGCGTCACAGCGATACCGCTGGCCTGGCTTTCGCGAGCGATCGCGCCCGCGCGCATGGGTGCGCGCTTCTCAGGCGATAGCCCGCAGCAACGGGATCAGGCGTCGCGCCTGCTGCCGACGAACTGAAGCACGATCTCGCGGCGATGCGGATCGTGGCGGTGCTCGGCGAGATAGAGGCCCTGCCAGGTTCCGACGCACAACGTCCCGTCGATCACCGGCACGTGCAGCGACACGCCGTTGATCATGGATTTGACGTGCGCCGGCATGTCGTCGGGACCTTCGGTGTCGTGCACCCAGCCGGCATCGGCGGGTGCGAGGCGATCGAGCGCGGTCACGAGGTCGCGCTGCACGTCGGGATCGGCATTCTCCTGGATGATCAGCGACGCCGAGGTGTGGCGGAGATAGGCGAACAGGGCGCCCTCGCCGGCGCCTGCGTCGGCCAGGAAGCGCGCCGCCTCGCGGGTGAACTCGATGAAGCCCGGCCCACGGGTATCGATCGTGAGCGTGGCCGTCGCGATGATCTGCGGCGTCACCCCATGGGCAGCGGACAGCTGGCCGGCCACAATGCGTCAGGTCCGGTTCATGATGTCGCGCTGCACGCTCGCGATCATCTCGACCAGCCGCCGCCAGACCTTGTTGATCTCGTGCATGACCCGCCGGAGCCGCGCTTCGTTCCGGGTTTCCGACACTTGCGCCGGGCCGGACGCCGGCGGATCGGGATGGATGCCGCTCGGCAACGGCAGGTTGCGGCTCAGGAGTTCCTTCTTGAGCGCGGCATTGTCGGCCTGGAGGCGGGCGATCTCGGCTTCCAGCGCGTTGCGCTCGTCGGGGATGACCTGGCACTGCCAGCCGGAGGGGCGGCGATTGCACAGCGAGACCTGCCCGGTCTTGCCGTCGAGCCGCAGATAGCCGTCGTCGGCACGATGGAACGTGAATCGCCCGTCGCCGTTCTCGGGCGTCGCCGGCTGCCCCGCGGCCGCGGCGCCGAGCGCGAGCAGCACGATGACGAGAACCGGCGAGAGTAACCGGATCATGCGTCTCTCCTTGCATCCACGTGCCGGCCGCACCACCGCGTCACGTTAGCATTCCGCACACAGACGCTGAACCGTGACGGTGTCGCGCCGGCGCGCCATGCGCAATCATCCTAAACGACGCGATTCAGGCGCTTGCGGAGGTGCGCGTGCAAGCCTCAAAAATGGGCGATCCGCGCGAGATTTCAGGCATTTAGGAGCGGCCCTGCGATTCTTGACTCGTCCAGACCCGATCAGTATGGTCCGCGCGGCCTCAAACGGCGGCGGAACGGCCGCGATCTCTCCGTAATGTCGGCGGGTGTCGAAAGCATGGCCGACGACGCGCGCGACAACGACGATCGCAAGCACCCGACCGCCGAGGAGGTCGCGCTTTCCGCGCGGTTCAAGCGTCTCGGCGAACGGCTCGGCACTCTCGATCGCGGCCGTGCCTCCGGCAGTCAGCCCGGCGCACCTCAGGCTTCCGATCCGTCGGCCATCGCCCGAGGCTTCCGGCTTTCGGTCGAGCTCGTCGCGGGCGTGCTGGTCGGCGCCGGCATCGGCTGGTTGCTCGACTGGTGGCTCGGGATTTCGCCGTGGGGAATGATCGTATTTCTGCTGCTCGGTTTCGCCGCGGGGGTTCTCAACGTGATGCGGGCAGCGGGCGTGGTTCGGCCCAACCGGCTGGACCGGACCGACTAGACCGAAACGACCGCCGCGCGGGGCGGCGGCCAAGGACGTGACGGCGACGGACGGCGACGATGGATCCGATCCACCAGTTCGAGATCAAGAATTTCTTCGTGCTGGCGCGCATTGGCGGCCACGACATCGCCTTCACCAACTCCGCCCTCTACATGGTGCTCGCGCTTGGCATCGTTTCGCTGCTCATGATCGGCGCAACGTCGTCGCGGGCGCTGGTTCCAGGCCGGATGCAGTCGATCGCCGAACTGTCCTACGAGTTCGTCGCCAATACGCTGCGTTCCAGCGCCGGCAGCGAAGGCATGAAGTTCTTCCCGCTGGTGTTCACGCTGTTCATGTTCATCCTGGCGGTCAACCTGCTCGGCATGGTCCCCTACACGTTCACGGTGACGAGCCACCTCATCATTACGGTTTCGCTGGCGCTCCTGGTGTTCCTGACCGTCATCGTCTACGGCCTGTGGCGGAACGGCCTGCACTTCTTCAAGCTGTTCGTGCCGAGCGGCATCCCGATCTACATCCTGCCGCTCGTGACCTTCATCGAGGTCCTGTCGTTCATATCGCGCCCGATCTCCCATAGCGTCCGGCTGTTCGCCAACATCCTGGCCGGACACATCACGCTCAAGGTGTTCGCCGCCTTCATCACCATGCTGGGCGCCGCCGGCTTCCTCGGCTGGATCGGCGCCGTGCTGCCGCTGGCGCTGACGGTTGCGCTCACCGCGCTCGAATTCCTGGTGGCGTTCCTGCAAGCCTATGTGTTCGCCATCCTCACCTGCATCTATCTCAACGATGCGATCCACCCGGGCCATTGAGCGCCCACAGAAGGAGCTTTTGTCATGGAAGTTACGGCCGCAAAGATGATCGGTGCCGGTATCGCCTGTATCGGCATGGGCGGCGCGGGCGTCGGCGTCGGCACCATCTTCGGGCACTATCTCGCTGCTGCGCTGCGCAATCCGTCTGCGGCACAGGGTCAGTTCGGCAACCTGATCTTCGGCTTCGCGGTGACCGAGGCGCTCGGCATCTTCTCGCTGCTGATCGCGCTGCTGCTGCTGTTCGCCCCGATCTGACACGGCGACAGGCCGATGGCAGCGCAAAAGACCGGTACCGAGCATCCCGGCGGCGGCAAGGCCGACTTTCCGCCGTTTCAGAAGGATACCTTTGCGTCCCAGCTGGTCTGGCTCGCGCTGATCTTTGCCCTGCTCTACCTCCTGATGTCGCGGATCGCACTGCCGCGCATCGGCGGCATCATGGACGCGCGCCGCCAGCACGTGGAGGATGACCTCGCCGAGGCCAGGCGCCTCAAGGACGAGTCGGACGCCGCCATCGCCGCCTATGAGCAGGCGCTTGCCGATGCGCGGGCCCGCGCCCAGGCGCTCGCCAACGAGACCCGCGAGAAATACGCCGCCGAGGCCGAGGCTGCCCGCAAGAACCTTGACGCGACGCTCAATGCCCGCCTGGCCGAGGCCGAGCAGGCCATCGCCGCCCGGCGGACGGCCGCCATGGCCAACGTGCAGGACATCGCGATCGAGACCGCCGCCACCATCGTGGAACGGCTGATCGGCAAGGCACCGGCCGGCAGCGACGTTGCCAAGGCGGTTGCCGACGCGCTCAAGCGTTGAGGACGGGAACCATGCTGACCGCCGAATTCTGGGTTGCCGTCGCTTTCGTTATCTTCCTGGGCGTGCTGGGGTACTACGGCGTCCACCGGATGATCCTCGAAGCGCTCGATCAGCGCAGTGCCCGCATCAAGGCCGAGCTGGACGAAGCGCGTCGCCTGAAGGACGAGGCGCGGGCCCTGCTGGCCGAATACCAGCGCAAGCGCGGCGAGGCCGAGCGCGAGGCCGCCGAGATCGTCGCCGGCGCCAGGGCCGAGGCGGAACGGCTCGCGGTCGAAGCCAAGGCCAAGTCGGAGGATTTCCTCGCCCGCCGCACCAAACTCGCCGAGAGCAAGATCGCGCAAGCCGAGGCCCAGGCGCTTGCCGATGTGCGCAACGCCGCCGCCGACACAGCGGTCGCGGCCGCCGAAAAGGTGCTCGCCCAGGCGGTGAAAGGTCAGGTCGCGGACGACCTCATCAGCCGGGGCATCGCGGACGTCAAAGTCAAGCTCAATTAGCGCGGCCCTCTCCGCCTAATCCACATCGAACGGCTGTGGTGCCGCTGTCGCGGCCAGCATTTGTCATACGCGCAGGGACCTCGCGGGACCCGACCCGGTCGTTTCCAAAAAGTTGTGCAGAAGTCTGTTCACGGGCCCGTACACGGCAGTTCGAGCCGTTGGTGATGGCTCATTGCCGTACCATATTGCTGCCATGCGAATCGCCGAGCCGATAACGACGATCGCGTTTTGAGGGGCGAGGCCAGCTCTGGGGAGGCCTCCTTTGATTATCTTCGACTGTAACGGCGTGTTGGTGGACAGCGAACCGATCGCCGCAACGGTCGCGGCGCAGGAGTTCGTGCGCGCCGGCGTCCCGATCACGCCTGAGATCATCGCTCGTTATTTCTTCGGGCGGCGGCCGGCCGACATGCTGGCGGCGGTCGAGGCGGCGACCCACCGCAAGCTGCCCGACGATTTTGCGGCCAGTCTCTCGCAAGCCATCCTGGACCGGTTCCGCGACGAGCTCCGGCCGATGCCGCATATGGCCTACGCGCTGACCTGGCTGCGCGGACCGAAATGCGTGGCCTCCTCCTCGCCGATCGACCGCATCCGGGCAAGCCTCGAAACCACCGATCTGGCGCGATTCTTCGAGCCGAATCTGTTCTCGGCCAGCGATGTCCCCAACGGCAAGCCCGCCCCCGACCTGCTGATCTACGCCGCCCGTCGGATGAAGGTCGACCCGGCGGACTGCATCGTGATTGAGGATTCGCCGGCCGGCGTCTCCGCCGCCGTCAATGCCGGCATGCGGGCGATCGGCTTCGTCGGCGGCAGTCACTCGGGCGCGGACCTGGGCCGGATGCTGCTGGCGTCGGGCGCAAGCACCATCCTGGCCGACATGCGCCAGCTCAAAAGTACGGTGCTGTCGCTGCGTGGCTGGTGACGGACGTCACCGCTTCCTGGTCGATTTCCGCTTCGGCTGCGCCTGCGGACGATCACCCTGTTCGTCGAAACCGACATAGACCACATAGGCCAGCAACTGGGCGGGCGGCGGCATCGGGAAGCTCAAATCCTCCTCGATGTCCGTGAAGGTGACGTTCGCCGCACCCGGCGGCAGCGCCAGGGAGCTGCGCCGGAACTTGGTCACGATGGTCTTGGGCTGCACGCCCTCCTGCACGACGGCGTAGCGGATCGGCACGCTGACCTGGGGCGGCGCCCCTGCCGGTCCGACGATGGCGCGGCCATGCACGCCGACGCGCATGCGCACCGTTCCCCCCTCGACAAAGCACTGCCGCGCCAGTTCGGTGAAGGTCAGCTGATAGCGCAGATCGTTGGCGGTCGGCTGATCGGCGCGGGAGGCGATGGCGAGCGTCCCCGCTCCGGTGCGGATGTCGACCCCCGGGCAGTCCTCGTCAAGCTGCCTGACCGGCGCCGAGGCATTGGCCTGGGCGGCGACGGGGGTGTCCGGCCGCGAAAACCAGCCTGGCAGCCTGCCGCCCAACGACGACAGGCTGGGGCTCGAACATCCTGCCACCACGGCGCCGGCTGCCAACAGGGCCGCAGACCGCCGCAAGCGATGCAAATGATGGTGGGAGCCCCGCATCCCGTTACTCAATTGTGACAAAAGGTCCCCTCGTCGGCGGCTTCTATAGCAGGGCAACCGTGGCGACCCCAAGGCCGGCTCCCGGTTTGGTTAAGGCGGCGGATCGTCCCGCAGGCGGGCGAACAGCAGGTGGTCCTGCCAGACCCCGTTGATGCAGAGGTACCGGCGGGCGAAGCCCTCGCGCTGGAAACCGGTCTTCTCCAGGAGACGGATCGACGCACCGTTGCCGGGAATGCAGGCCGCCTCCACCCTGTGCAGGCGTAGCGTGCCGAAGGCGAACGGAAGCACGGTGCTGACCGCTGCCGTCATGTTGCCCTGCCCGGCATAGGGCGCGCCCATCCAGTAGCCGAGGCTTCCGGCCTGGGCGCATCCGCGCCGGATATTGGCCAGCGTGAGCCCGCCGACCAGCACATTGTCGGCCCTGCGGAAGATGAAGAACGGATAGGCCAGGTCGCTGCGCTGGTCCTCGGCGTAACGCCGGATGCGCCGGCGGAACGCCGCCCGGGTGAGGTCGTCGGCCGGCCAGATCGGCTCCCAGGGCGTGAGGAACTCGCGGCTGGCTGCGCGCAACGCCGACCACTCGGGATGGTCGGACATCTGCGGGGCGCGCAGCACGACGGTCTCCCCGACGATCGCCGGCAACTGCTCGGTAAAGCTGGCGCTGCGGAAGAACGACATGGGACTCAGAGGACGGGGAGACAGATGACAGACGACGCAACGCCGCCGATGGGCTGCCTTCGTCCCCTGTCGTCTGTCATCGGTCGTCTGCCATCTGCCTATGCCGCCCGGCGGGTCAGACTTTCGACGATGGTGACTGCGCTTTCAAGCCCGGGACCGGGCCCCAGTGCCGCAATGGCGGGCCGCCCGCGCGCGATCAGGGCCCGCCCGGCCGCGCGGGCGCTCTCGACCGTGACGGCCTCGATCTTGGCCACCAGCTCCGACAGCGGCATCGGGCGCCCCCAGGCGAACATCTGGCGCGCCAACTGTTCGATGCGGGCCCCGGAACTCTCCAGCGCCATCAGAAGTCCGGCCTTCATCTGCGCCTTGGCCCGCGTCACCTCGACCTCGGTGATGGTTTCCGACGCCTTGGTGATCTCGGCAACCACGACGCGCATCAGCTCGGGCAGATCCGCGGCATCGGTGCCGGCATAGAGGCCGAACATGCCGGTGTCGGAATAGGGCGCGTGAAAGGCCGAGATCGAATAGCACAGCCCGCGGATTTCCCGGACTTCCTGGAACAGCCGTGACGACATGCCGCCGCCGAGCACGCTGGTGAATACCTGCATGCTGAACAGGTTGGGATCGCGCTGCGCCAGTCCCGGCATGGCGAGCGCCACATGCACCTGTTCCAGGTCGCGCTCTTCGATGCAGGTCCCGCCGGCAAACACCGCGGGCTCCGGAGCCGGTCCGGCCGGTCCCGAAAAGCTCGCGAACTGCCGCTCGACCTGTTCGAGCAGCGCGGCGTGATCGACCGCGCCGGCGGCCGCGACCACCATGTCGGGCGCCCGGTAGTTGCGCGCCAGATAGGCCGCCAGCCGCTTGCGGTCGAACGAGCGCACGCTCTCGCGGGTGCCGAGAATCGAGCGGCCCACCGGCTGGCCCGGGAAGGCGGTCTCCTGGAGCTTGTCGAACACCAGATCGTCGGGCGCATCCTCGGCCGCACCGATCTCCTGCACGATGACGTTCTGCTCGCGCTGCAATTCCTCCGCGTCGAACGCCGGGTCGGACAGGATGTCGGCCAGCACGTCGACCGCGAGCGGAACGTCGGCGCGCAGCACGCGCGCATAGTAGGACGTGGTCTCGATGCTGGTCGAGGCGTTGAGGTCGCCGCCCACCGCCTCGACCTCCTCGGCAATCTGGCGGGCGGTGCGGCGGGTCGTGCCCTTGAACGCCATGTGTTCGAGCAGGTGCGAGATGCCGTGTTCGTCGGGACGCTCGTCACGGCTGCCGGCCCCGACCCAGACCCCGAGCGAGGCGGACTCCAGATGCGGCATCGCATCGGTCACGACCGTGAGCCCGGACGGAAGACGGGTGACTTCGACGCTCATGCGGCGGCTCCTTCGCGTGCGGCGCGACTCAGGGACAGGATATGGCGTTCGACGGCGGCCTGATCGATGGGCAGCGTCGCAAACCGTTCGGGGCGGTCGTGGAGGTCGCCGAGCCAGTCCGGCAGCGGCGGGCGGATGCCGCAGGCCGCCTCCACGGCGTCCGGGAACTTCGCGGCATGCGCGGTGGACAGTACGACCATCGGCACTGACGGGTCGCGCGCCTCCTTCTCCGCCACCGCGATGCCGACCGCGGTATGCGGATCGATGAAGTGGCCGGTTTCACGCAGCAGGGTCCGGATCGCGGCGGCGGCTTCATCCTCTTCCGCGCGGTTGGCGGTGAAGATGCCGCGCAGCGCCGAGAGCTGGCGGCTCGGCAGCGTGAACCGCCGCGACTGCGCGAGCGAGCCCATCATCGACCGCACCGATTTGGCATCGCGACCGCCGGCATCGAACAGGATGCGCTCGAAATTGGAGGCCACCTGGATATCCATCGACGGCGAGGTGGTGGGAACCACGTCGCGCGGCTCGTATGACCCGGTGGCGAGCGTGCGCGCCAGGATGTCGTTGACGTTGGTCGCGATCACCAGCCGGTCGACCGGCAGGCCTGCGCGCATCGCCACGTAGCCGGCGTAGACGTCGCCGAAATTTCCGGTCGGCACGGTGAAGGCAAGCTTGCGCCGTGGCGCGCCGAGCGCGACCGCGGACGTGAAGTAGTAGACCGCCTGCGCCACGATGCGCGCCCAGTTGATGGAATTGACGCCGGACAGCCGCACCTGATCGCGGAAGGCATGGTGATTGAACAGCCCCTTCACGATCGCCTGGCAGTCGTCGAAGGTGCCCTCGATCGCGATCGCATGGACGTTGTCGTCCTCGGCGGTGGTCATCATGCGGCGCTGGACGTCGGAGACGCGCCCGTGCGGGAACAGCACGAACACGTCGGCGCGGTTGCGGCCGCGGAAGGCCTCGACCGCGGCGCCGCCGGTATCGCCCGAGGTCGCCACCACCACCGTGGTGCGCTCGCCGCGCGCGGTCAGCACATGATCCATCAGCCGGCCGAGGAGCTGCATGGCGACGTCCTTGAACGCCAGCGTCGGCCCGTGAAACAGCTCCAGAATAAAGTCGTTGACGCCGTACTGCGAAAGCGGCGCCACCGCCGGATGGCGGAAATTGCCGTAGGCCTCGCGCGCCATGCGGGCGAGGTCGTAGTCGGGAATGGCGTCGCCGACGAATGGGCGGATCACGTCGACGGCAACTTCGGCGTAGGGCCGACCGGCGAAGCCTTCGATCGTGCGCGCGTCGAGCTGCGGCCAGGTCTCCGGTACGTAGAGACCGCCGTCGCGGGCGAGGCCCGCGAGCGTGACATCGACAAAACCGAGCGGCGGAGCCTCGCCGCGGGTGGACACGTAACGCACTGTCGACCTACCGAACCGGTTCAAAAAACCGATGCCAGACTCGGGCCCTGCCTCCGGGACCCTTCTGGCGCCCGAACCTCAGCCTAAGTTGTTGACTTTATTATACTTCCCGTTCCGGAAGCAGCCGGCGCCTGGCGCCTGCGACGACGAATCTTAGTGACTGCCGACACCCGGCACAAGCAGCGGACGAGAACAGAGGACGAGAACGGAGGACGACGCCGGTCGCCGCCACCTACCAGCGGACTAGGATCAAATCCACAAGTGAGGTCGTTGCATTGGCCTGTTCGTTCACGGCAGGGATAGCGCGGCACGCCTCCACTCATCCGTTTGCGACTCGACGACGCGCCGATCCCCGACCGGAGACGGGCGGAACTCCTGTTGCTATGGTCGGCTGCGGAACCGTTGTGCCGATCATCGAGGAGGAACGCATGAACGCAATGAAAACGGGCTTCGGGCGGCGGGAGGCGCTGCGCGCATTGCTGGGCGCGGCGGCCGGGACACTGGCGTCATCCAAGATGGGACCCGCGCTGGCGCAAGGGGCCTATCCGACCAAGCCCGTGCGGCTAGTGGTCGGGTTCGCGCCCGGCGGACCGACCGACATCCTGGCACGCGTGATCGGCAAGGGCATGGGCGATGCGCTCGGCGAGCAGTTCATCGTCGAGAACCGCACCGGCGCCGGCGGCAATATCGGGACCGAGGCGGTCGCCCGTTCGGCGCCGGACGGCTACACGCTGCTGCTGACGCTGCTGACTGCCGCCGTCAACGAGAGCCTGTTCAAGAAATTCAGGATCCGGTTCACCGAGCATTTCGAATCGATCGGCGGCATCGCGCAGACCGGCCTCGTCCTGATCGTGCACCCCTCGCTGCCGGTGAAGAGCGTGCCGGACCTGATCAATTACGCCAAGGGAAAACCCGGCGAGGTGCTCTACGCCACCGCCGGTGCGGGAACGTCCACGCATCTCGCCGCCGAGCTGTTCAACTCGACCGCGGGCATCAAGCTGATGCCGGTGCACTATCGCGGCGGCGGCGACACCATCAAGGATCTGCTCTCCGGCCGCATCCCGGTGATGTTCTCGACCATCCCGCCGGTGCTGGCTTTCGTGCGCGACGGACGCCTGCGTGGGCTTGCCACCACCGGGAACAAGCGCGACTTCGTGCTGCCGGAACTGCCGACGATCGTGGAATCCGGCCTGCCCAATTTCGACGTGCCGCTCTGGTTCGGGCTGATCGCGCCCAAGGGCACCCCGCAGCCGGTGATCGAGAAGCTCGCGCCGGCGCTCACCAAGGCGATGAACACACCGGAAACCAAGAAGGCGTTCGAGGCGCAGGGCTTCACCCCGATGCCGATGGGGCCGGCGGAATTCGCCAAGTTCTACGTCGCGGAAGCGGCGAAGTGGGCGAAGGTGGTCAATGCGCTGGGACTGAGCCAGTAGCCGGCGCTGCGCCCTCGACGGCCGCGCAGCAGCGCACTCGCAACGCGACTACTGCGTCCCGGTGAGGCTCATCGCCGCTTTGGCGGCCTGGATCACCTCCGGCGGCATCGCATAGGCGCGGCGGATCACCTCGGCAACGCGCTCGCCGGAGATTTCCTTGATCTCGATGTTCTGCTTCTTGGCTTCGGCGTGGAACGCCGGGTCGCGCATGGCGGCGCTGAAGGCCTTGCGCATCACCGCTACCTTGTCCGGCGCGGTGCCGGGCGGAAGCAGGATCGGCCGGTCCATCGCGAACGGCGACAGGATCAGCTCGAGCACCTGCCGCGTGCGCTCGTCCTTGACGAACTCGACCACCGCCGGAACGTCGGGGAATTCGTCGTCGCGCTCGAGCGCGATCTGGATCGGCACCGAGATCAGCTTCTTGGGGAACCAGTCCGGCCGCGTCGACTTGATCGACGACACCAGCCCGCCGCAGCGGCCATGCACCTCGCCGCGCTCCATCGCGATGTAAACGTCGTTGCCACCCTTGTAGCCGGAGACGATGCGCACCTTGGCGCCGAACAGATGCTTGAGCATGGTCGGCAGCGTTTCCATCTGCGAGCCGGCGCCGGTGCCGCCCACGATGAACTCGCGCTCGAACAGGTGCTGCCAGCGCGTGATGCCGGAGGCGGTCCACGAGACGCAGATGCCGAAGGCCGACGTGATGCTGCCGATCCAGTGCATCTGGCGCGGATCGAAGTTGGCGCCGCGGGTGCCGTAGAGCGGGGCGAACGGCACGCTCGAATGCACGAGCCCGATGGTGGTGCCGTCCTTGGGCGCCACGTTGGCAAGGAACAGCATGGCGCGGATGCCGCCGGCGCCCGGCATGTTCTGGATCACGATGTGCGGATTGCCGGGGATGTGCTTGCTCAGGAACGGTGCGAAGGCGTGTGCGTAGCTGGCATAGCCGCCGCCGGCGCCGGCGGAGAGAATCCAGTTGATGTTCCTGCCCTTGTAGAACTCCGCGATCGGGTCGGCGGCGGCGGGCAATGCGGCGGCGCCGGAGATGAGCGTGAGTGCCGCAACGACACGCGCGACAGTGGAATTGATCGGCCGCATGATGTTACTTCCTGCTGTTGATCTGGTGCATAACCGGGCCACAGGCGCGGCAGACTCGCTCTCCCACAGGGAGAGGGGTGAGGTGAGGGGTTATACGGACTCTCGATTGCCTCGAACCCCCTCACCCCAACCCTCTCCCCAACAACGGGGAGAGGGACTCCGTCCGAGTTTGCCGCACCGTATCGATACACATGCAGTCAATTCCTAGTCCTGCATCACGTCGATCAGGATGCCGTCGGGGTCGGCCAGCCGGTGTTGGCCCATGGCGCAGCTCCTGGCAAACAACGCTTCCAGCGCCTCTCCCTCTTTTCCGGTATGGACCGGGGCCGGCGCAAGGCGCGGATTGTCGCCGGCAATACGCTCGACGTCGGCCTTGAAGGCGTCGACGCTCTCCACCTTGAAGCCGATGTGGTCCATGCCCATGGTGATGATGCCGGTGCCGTCATAGTCGGTGATGTCCCACGGCATGATGACCAGCGTCATGTGGCCGTCGGTCAGGTAGTGATTCCTGTCGTCGGCGCCCTTCTGCACGTTCGAGGGCGCGAGCTCGAACACGTCGCGGTAGAACTCCGCCATGTCGTCGGGATGCAAGGTGCGCAGCGCCACGTGGTTGATGTGGCGCGGATTAGCCCTGCCGTCGTTCTCGACATAGACCGAGGTGCGGTTGGCCATGTCCTTCTGCGAGATGTCGAACATGTTGCCGTCGGGATCGTGCGTCGAGATGCCGGCGAACGGCCGCGTCGACGGGCGCTTCAGCCACTTTACGCTCGGGTAGCGCTTGCGCATGCGGTCGAAGCAGGTTTCGCAGTCCTCGACCTGGATGCCGAAATGGTCGAGCCCGGCCAACCGCCCGGCGCGGCGCGGATTGATGTTGAGGCCGACATAGCCGTCGCCGACCGTCACCGCCCGGCCCGGCCGGGTCTTCTCCGAGGTCTTCATGCCGAAGGCGGCGATGTAGAACTGCGCGAGCTGCGCGTAGTTCTCCGAGACGATGGCAACGTGATTGATCTTCGAGAACATGTTTCGATTGTCTCCCTGACGGCGGCGGCCTGCTGGCGCGCGCATTGTGCCCGATTTTCGCCCGCGGCGAAACCGTCACTCGGCCGGCTCCGCCACGCGCAGGCGCAGTTCGTGGGCGAGCAGGCCGAAAGCGATCACCAGCATCGCCGCCGCGCTCAGCGCCAGCGACCAGTGCACGCCGACCAGGCTGCCGCCCATGCCCACGAACACGCCGGAGAAGGCGCGCATGCCGTGGAAGCACATGTTGTAGAGGCCGAGCACGCGCCCGCGCAGGCGGTTGGGCGCGTGCAGTTGCACCAGCGTCTGCGTCATGGCGCCGAAAGCGAGGTTGAGGAAGCCCGCGGCCATCAGCAAGGCAACCGACAGCGCGAACACGGTCGAGACGGCAAACGCGCCGAGGCACAACGCCCACAGGATGACCAGCACGATCGCCGCCTTCGGCCGCGCCGGCAGCAGCCCGTAGGCCTCCAGGATCAGGCCGGCCGCCAGCGCGCCCGCCGCATTGGCCGCGAACAGCATGCTGTAGTGGAAATCGACATGGTCGTGGCCGAGATCGGCGGCGAATTCGGGCATCTGCGCCTGGTAGGCATTGCCGATGACGAAGGACGAGGCGGCCGCGAGCAGCGTCATCGACACCACGATGCGGTTGCCGGCGACTTCCCGCGCGGTCGCCAATATGCCGGCGAAGCCGCCCTCGCCCGCCCGCACGACCCGCGGCTCCTTGGTGAACGCCGGCCC
>Ga0073934_10007681_pt1 | contig 14808 bp, 22 predicted proteins | sample LarsenN4metaG_FD_76834 | JGI IMG/M metagenome (GOLD analysis project Ga0073934, IMG submission 76834) | Hot spring sediment bacterial and archeal communities from British Columbia, Canada, to study Microbial Dark Matter (Phase II) - Larsen... ...
AGCTACCGCATGCGAGAGGCCAAGACGAAGGGAGGTCGCCGCTCGACGAAGGCTTCATAGCCATGCTCGAGGTGGGGACTTTCGTTGGCCACCAGCGGGGACTTCACGTTGGCCATTGACAGCCTTCGTCGGTGTGCGCGAGCGCGGGAGCGACGCGAGCGCAGCCCGGATGTCGTCGAGGCTGAGCCCGACTGTCTGCGCCGCTCGCACGAAGGCGACCCGGCGGAGCACGTCGCGTGGGTACCGGCGTTGGCCCCCGTCGCTGCGGCCCGCGTCGATCAGGCCTTCCCGCTCGTAGAAGCGCAGCGCCGAGGTCGCGACGCCCGTACGTTGGGCGACCTCTCCGATGGTCATCTGCTCCACGCGCCTTCTCCTCTTGACTTCAAGTGAACTTCAACTTGTACGGTCCGCTGATGCTACTCACCGATGCTGCTTCCGACCGTCGCCTCGTCGCCGCCGCCGCCGACGTCGTACAGGTGCCGCGCGCCGAACCGGCGAACTCGTTCGTCCTGCATGCTCCGCTCGAGCTCGTCGCGCGCACCGCACTGCTTCCGCGCGTCGCTCCCGAACGGCGCGCCGAGGCCCGCCAGCGCATCCGTGAGCTCGCGTCGAACTACGACGCGACGAGCCCCGCGTTGCCGCCTCCGCCCGCACGCGAGTTCGAGACCCTCGCGGCCGCGGCCGCTCGGCTCCACGATGCCGTCGAGGCCGCCGACCTCGACGAGGTCGATGCGATCGGCGCCTGGCTGGGACGGCACGCGACACCGGCCGACTTGCGAACGCTGCTGGCCGACGAGGTGCTCACGCGGCTCTCCGCAGCCGCGCACGCGCCGATCTTCCTGTTCCATCTGCCGCGCGTCGCACCGCGTGGCGAGCTCCCCGGTGAGCTCGTGCGCCCGCTGCTGCGCGAGTTGGCGCGCTTCCCGAGCTGGCGCATCGAGTGGATCGACGATGGCAGCCGCGCCGGTGAACCACGCCTCGAGCCCGCGGCCCGGATGTTCGACGCGGTGGCGGCCGCTCCGCGCCTCGGGATCCCGGGAAGCGACTTCATCTTCCCGCTGATGTCACAGGTGGATCGCAGCGGTGTCGCCGCCTCGTTGCTGGCCGACGCGGTCGGCACGGGCGACTTCGCGGGCGCTGCTCGCGACGCCCTGCGTGCCGCGGCGTGGTCGATGGTGCACGAACCGCCCGACCACGCGCCCTACGGCTGGAGCCACTGCCTCACGATGCCTCAGGCCGTCCTCGGCATCGCGCACGTGACGTCGGACCCACGTCGGGCTCTGGCGGTTGCCGCGACGTACGTCGTCGGATTCCGCGCCGCACTCGCGCAGCTCCCGCTCATCGACCACGCGCCGCCGGTAGCGACCGACGCGCAGCACGCGTTCGACGACGTCGCGACCGCCGCAGCGGTCCACGAGGACGCTCACCTGGTGAAGTACGTCCTCGCGTGCATCGACGCGGCCGCGTGGGACCGCTCACACGCCGGGCTCTACCTCGAAGCCGCGCGCGCCCTCGTCCGCTACTGGACCGGTTGACCGGGCCGCGCGCCGCTCCACGATGTGGTCGGCGAGGCCGATCGCCGTGAACGGGAACGCCGGCGCCGACAAGAGGGCGAGCGCGCCGACCGTGCGCACGAGCACGAACGCGTAGGCCGCGGCGACGACGACACCCCACGCCCGGGCCCGTCCGTTGTGTGGATCGTCGGCACGCAGCGCCACCACGCCACCCGCCCCCATCCCCGCGACGAGCCCCGAAACGGCATCCGCGGCCAGGGCGGACACCGGGATGCCGATCGCGAGCGACAGGAGCATCGCCTTGACGACCGCGCCCGGTGCGCGGGGGTGCTCCGACGCGAACGCGAGGACGACGAAGACGAACGGAACGAGCGCCAGCCCGAACGCGATCGCCGCACCCGCTTGCGCGCCGCCGTCGAAGTCTTCCGAAGCAGCCGCGACGGCGCCGGCGAGGATCGCCCAGAACGCGGGGACCAGCAGCAACGTGGCGAGCGTGATCGCGCGCCACTTCCGCGGTGGGGAGAGCGGCTCCATGCCGCGCGGTCGGCGGCGCGCCGCCACGTCAGCCCTTGACTCCGCCGGCCGTCAGACCGCGCACGAAGTATCGCTGCAACGAGAAGAACACGATCAGCGGCAGGATCATCGAGATGAACGCGGCCGCGGTCAGCAGGTGCCAGCTCTCACCGCGTGACCCCGAAAGGTTCGCGAGCGCGATCGTGATCACACGCGTATCGCGGGTACCGCCGAGGAACACGTACGCCACGAGCAGGTCGTTCCACACCCAGAGGAACTGGAAGATCGCGAATGCCGCCAGCGCGGGGACCGACAGCGGGACGATCAGTCGCCAGAAGATCGTGAAATGGTCGGCGCCGTCCATGCGCGCGGACTCGATGATCGACGACGGCAGTGACCCGATGTAGTTGCGCAAGAGGTAGGTGGCGAGCGGTAGGCCGAACCCCGTGTGCGCAAGCCACACACCGAGGAACGTGCCGTTGAGATCGAAGTCGGGGATGATCGTCGTGTCCCCCAGGTGCCCGCCGCTCACGTACAGCCGCAGGATCGGGATGAGGGCCATCTGGAGCGGGACGACGAGCAGACCGACCACGACCACGAACATCACGTAGCGGCCGCGGAACTCCATCCACGAGAACGCGTACGCGGCGAACGCCGCGATCGTGATCGGAATGACCGTCGAGGGCACGGCGACGGCAACGCTGTTGAGGAAGGCGTTCTCGAAGCCCTGCGTGTCGAGGACGACCCGGTAGTTCTCGAGGGTCCACTCGCTCGTGCGGAACGGGTGGGCGAGCATCGTCCACCAACCCGTCGTCTCCACCACGGCTTCCGGCCGGAACGAGGTGATGAGCACGCCCGCGACCGGGATGAGCCAGATGAGCACGACGACGAGGATCGTGATGCGCGTGAACCATCCGGCCGGGCTGAGCGTTGCCCGCCCGAGAGCGCCTTCGGCTTGCGCTCGAGCAGCTCCTCGAGGCCCAGGATGCGCGCGGCCTCCTCGACGCGCTTGCGGATCGACGCCTTCGGCACCTTGGCGAGCTTGAGCCCGAACGCCATGTTGTCGAACACGCTCATGTGCGTGTAGAGCGCGTAGTTCTGGAACACCATGGCGATGTCGCGCGCTTTGGGCGGGAGGTCGTTGACGACCTTGCCGCCGATCCGGATCTGGCCCCGGCTGACCGACTCCAGTCCGGCGACCATGCGCAGCGCCGTGGTCTTGCCGCAGCCGGACGGGCCGACGAGGACAACGAACTCCTTGTCGGAGATCGTGAGGTTCAGCGCCTTGATCGCCTCGGTGCCGTCGGGAAAGACCTTCCAGACGTCTTCGAGCGCGATCTCGGCCATTGACTCCCCCGGTCGACTCTCAGGATCTTGGCAGCTTTGCGACAGTCGCGGTGACGCGGTCCCCGCCCGGAGCGGTTCGGCGCCCCTGCCCCCTACCCGACTTCCACCCGTAGAGTCCTCATTCGGGCGCGATTGCCCGAAATGGGCGTCCGGGACGCGCGACACTGCGCGCCCGATGTACACGACCGCGCACCGAGCATGGGACCGGGCGTGGCGCGACGCGAGCTCGCGCGCGGCGTGGAGCGAACCGGACGCGGCGGTCGTCGAGGTCGCGGCCGCGCTGTCGGAACGGGGTGCACGCCGAGCGCTCGACGTGGGCTCCGGCGTCGGGCGCCACTCGATCCTGCTCGCTCGCTCCTCGTTCGCGGTCGCGGCGTGCGACGCGAGTCCGGTCGGATGCCGCGTGCTCCGCGACGCCGCCCGCGCCGAGCGGTTGCCGATGTCGGTCAGCCGCGCCGCGTTCACGGAACTGCCGTACGCGCCGGCGACGTTCGACTACGTGCTCGCGTGGAACGTGCTGTACCACGGCGATCGTGAGGTCGTGCGGCGCGCGTTCGGCGAGTGCGCGCGGGTGGTGCGTCGCGGCGGCTGCCTCCAACTGACGATGCTCTCGAAGCGCAGCCGCACGTTCGGCGCCGGGCGCGAAGTCGCGCCCGACACGTTCGTCGTCGATGGCGACACCGGCGACAAGGGACACCCGCACTTCTACGTCGACCCGGACGCGACCGAGGCACTGCTCGCCGAAGCAGGGTTCGTGCTACGGAGCCTCGACGACGTCGACCAGAAGCCGCCGCGCGGCGCGTATCACCTCGTCGCGGTGGCTCAGCGCCGCTGAAGGGCCTCCGGCTCCGCTCAGGCGCCGCGCCAGCGCGGGTCGCGCCCTTCCGCGCGGGCACGCACGCCTTCCGTGGCGTCCTCGGTGGCGGCGACAACCTTGCGCATCGTCTCGCCGAAGCGAATCGCTTCGACCATCGGGAGCTGCTGCGCCCGGACGGCCATCTCCTTCACCGCGCGCGCGGCAAGGGGCGCGGCCCGCACGAGGCGGCCGGCGAGCCGGCGAGCTTCGTCCATCAGTTCGTCGTGGGGCACGACCCAGCCCGCGAGCCCGATCTCCTTCGCCCGCGCCGCGTCGATGCGCTCGCCGGTCAGCAGGATCTCCATGGCGTACTGCCACTGCACTCGCTGCGGCAGCCGGATCGCGCCGACGATCGTCGGCACGCCGAGCAGCACCTCGGGAAAGCCGAACTCCGCGCGGTCGCTCGCGACGACGAAGTCGCACCAGGTCACCAGCGTCAGCCCGTATCCGAGGCAGTAGCCGTTCACGGCGGCGATGACCGGCTTGAAGATCTCCCAGCCGCTCTCGAACGAGTTGGCGGTCGGCTTCTCCCAGAACGAGCCGCGGAACTCACCCGCCGCGCTGCTTCCGTCGCGCAGGTCGGCGCCGACGCAGAAGGCGCGGCCCTCGCCGGTCACGATCGCGACCCACGCGTCGTCGTCGTAGCGGAAGCGCTCGAACGCGTCGTTCAACGCCCGGCGCATCGGTCCGTCGATCGCGTTCAGCGCGTCGGGACGGTTGTAGGTGATCGTCGCGACGTGGCCGTCGAGCTCGTACCGGACACGTTGCTCGCCGCTCACGTGATCACGCGCCCGCCCGGCTCACTGTGCCGCGTGCTTCAAGTCCATGATGTGGTACAGGAAGTTGCGCGTCTGGGTATGGATCTCGTCGCGGTGCGCGAGGTAGGGCACGTGCCCCTCGCCCGACCACGACGTGAGCAGCGCGGTGAGTCCTGCTGCCTTCGCGGCGTCGACGGTGTTGACCGCCCACTGGTACGGCACGACGACGTCGTTGGTCCCGTGGAACAGCAGCGCCGGCGCGTCGCCCGCGTTCGGGGTTCCGAAGATCCGTGCGCCGGAGAGCGAGACGGCGGCGCGCACGGCAGACGTCGCGCTCTCTTCGTTGCTGTAGCCGACGTTGAGTGCGGTGATCGCACCCGCCGACGTTCCGGCGATCGCGATCCGGTCGACGTCGATGCCGTACGTCGCGGAGTTCGCGCGCAGGAACGCCACCGCAGCCTGGGCGTCGTCGAGAGCGTCGCGAATCGCCTGGATGCACGCGGCCGTGGGGCCGCCCGCCGAGCAACCGCCCGGCTGGAGGCGGTAGCTGATCGAGACGCTCACGTAGCCCTTCCCCGCGAACACGTTCGCCTGGTCGACGATCTCGGGCGACGTCTTGCTCCCGCAGCAGAACGACCCGCCGTGCACCCACACGATCGCGGGCCGCGCGGTCACGCTGTCGCCGGTTGGCGCGTACACGTCCATGAGCAGCGTGACCGGCTGGCCCTGCTGGTTGAGCGCGGTCCCGTACACGACGTCGCTCGTCTTGGTTACACCGCCGAACACCGCGTCGCGGTAACGAAGCGGCGCCGCACCTTCGGGCGGTACGAGGTGCACGCATCCGGCGGCGAGCAGCGAGACGGCGACCGTGACGGCGATCCGGGCACGAAGCGGCACGCAGCGATGCTCACGCGCCGCGGTCGCGAACGTCAAGCGAGGCTGGCGCGGCCGGGAGCGCCGGATTGCGTACCTTGGGGCCCTGTGAGCACCCGCAACCGCCAGCGACGGGAACGCAACCGAGAGGCGCGCGCCGCGGCCGAGGTCGCTGCGATACGCCGGGCGCGCCGCCTGCGCTGGGGGTTCGCGATCGGCGGCCTCGTGATCGCCGCGGTCGTGGCACTCGTGTTCGTGCTGGACCCGTTCGGCGACGACGGCGACGACGTCGCTGCGGAGGCGCCGAGCACGAGCACGACGGTGGCGCCGGCCGCGACCTCCGACTGCGTGCCGGTGTCCGGCAGCGTGCCCGAAGGCGCCCCCGACGTCCCGGTCAAGGTCGGTCCACCGCCCACGGAGTTGCTGGTCGAGGACCTCACCGTTGGTGACGGCGCGGAGGTGACCGCGGAGTCGAACCCGAGCATCAACTACATCGGCGTCGCGTGCAGCACCGGCGCCGTCTTCGACGAGTCGTACAGCGGCGGCGCGCCGCTCCAGCCCGATTTCGACCCGGCCACTCCGGGGTGGGAGGTGATCGAGGGCTGGAAGCAGGGGATCCCCGGCATGAAGGTCGGCGGCCGCCGGCTGCTCGGTATCCCGCCCGCGCTCGCGTACGGCGAGGCGGGCTCGCCGCCGGCGATCGGGCCCAACGAGACGCTCTGGTTCGTGGTCGAGGTCGTCTCGGTCTGACTCGGTTGTCGGCGCCACTACCGTGAGGTCGTGAACGACGCGCAACGCGTCCCCGCGATCCGGGTGCAGGTGTTCGGCATCCCGATCGAGGTCCAGGCGTCGTTCTTCCTCATCGTGGGGCTGCTCGGCTGGACGGGCTCCGCGGCGCACCTCGCGATCTGGGTCGCCGTCGCGCTCGTCTCCATCCTCGTCCACGAGCTCGGCCATGCCGCCGCCGCCCGCGCGTTCGGGAGCCCGGCGTCGATCCAGCTCTACGGCTTCGGCGGCCTCACGAGCCACATGCCGACCACCGTCGCGCGCGACCTCGTCGTCACGCTCGCCGGGCCGTTCGCGGGTCTCGCGATCGGTGGGGTGGTGTTCGCGCTGGCGGAGGCACTCGGCCCGCTCCACGGCGACGTACGCGTCGCCGCGATCTACGCGCTGTGGATCAACGTCGTGTGGAGCATCGTCAACCTGCTTCCGATCCTCCCGCTCGACGGTGGCAACGCGCTGCGGGCGATCCTCCATCTCGCGACGGGTTCCGACCGCGAGCGCACCGTGCGCATCCTGTCGATCGCCGTCGCGGGTGCAGCGGGCGTGTGGGCGTGGAGCGCGGGTTACACCTTCAGCTCCCTGTTCGCGCTCTTCTTCGTCGGCACCAACCTGGGTGCGTTACGCAGCGAGCGCGACGCCGTCCACGTGACGCGCCTACGTGAGGCCGCGGAACTGCTCGAGCGGGGAAATCCCGCGCGGGCGGCCGACATCGCGCGGTCGCTGCGCGCCGGCCGGCCGGGACCGCGTGTGGCCGGGCTCGCCGGCGAGATCGAGGCCTGGGCCGCGCTCGCGGGCGGCGACCTCGACGCGGTGGAAGCAGCGCTCGGCGACGTTCCCGACGCGGCATCGCCGCCGCTGCAGCTCCTCGGCGCAGTGCGGCTGGCGCGGGGCGAGGAGCAGCAGGGTCTCGCACTGGTCGTCGACGGATACCTGCGCGGCGACTGGCATCCGGCGCTGGTGCTCGCCGAGAGCGTCGCGGCCGCCGGCGTAACATCCGAGCTCGTCGAGCGCCTGCTCCTGCTCGACGGCGACACGGGAAGACGCGCCGCCGCAGACCTCGAGTCGGGCCTCCGGCGCGCGGGACGCGAGCGCGAGGCCGCGCACGTGGCCGCGCGGCTCGCCGATGCGCGCCCGGGGTGAGCCCAGCCGGATCCAGCTACGCGCGCGCCGGTGAGACGACGACGGTCGCGTCGACGGTGTCGTCGCCTCGACGCACGCGCACGGCGAGCTGGCCGTTCCCCAGCACCGCTTCGATGTCGCCGCCGAATCCTTCGGGCAGTTGGAGCTCGCGCTCGTAGCCGCCGTAGTCCCACTCGTGCACGAGGTAGTCCCGTGGTGCCGCGCTGCGAACGTGCGCCCAGATGCGAAGCGCTCGGCCGCGGCGTTCGATCTTGACGTCCTCGGGCGTGACCGCGGGCAGCGGAGCGACGACTACGAGCGCCTCGCTCGTCTCGAACACGTTCACCGGCACGGTCTGCGGCCGCATCGTCGCCTCGGTGGCGGCCGTCGCTTCGATGACATCGTCGTGCCGGGTCGGCTGGTCAGTCACACGACGTACGCTTCCCATACCGGGGGAGCAGAAACCCGATTCGCAGGGCCGAGCCGACGATGGCGGAATGGATCTACTTCATCCACGCACCGCGCGAGAACTTCGCGGAGACGATGACCGAGCACGAGCAGGAGGTGTGGAGCGTCCACTTCGAACGGCTCCGGCACCTGCTGGCCGAGGGAGTGCTCGTGCTCGCCGGGCCGACACTCGGGCCGGTCAACACCGGGATCGCGGTCATCGAAGCCCCGGACGAGGCGCACGCCCGCCGCATCATGGAAGAGGATCCCGCGATCGCGAGCGGCCTCGCGCGCGGGGAGCTGCGCGAGTTTCGCGTCTCGCTCTTACGCGGACGCGACTGAGGTCCCTACGCTGGCGCGCATGACGGCGCAGCTCAACCACACGATCGTGCACTCACGCAACGCGCACCGGTCGGCGACGTTCCTCTCGGAAGTGATGGGACTCCCGACGCCGAAGCCGTTCGGCCCGTTCCTGGTGGTCGAGGCGGGCAACGGCGTCTCGCTCGACTACCTCGAGACCGACGAGGACTTCATCGTCGAGCACTACGCGTTTCTGGTCAGCGAGCCGGAGTTCGACGAGATCTTCGGGCGGGTGCGGGCGCGCGGGCTCGACTTCTGGGCCGATCCGCATCACACGCAACCCGGCCAGATCAACCACCATGACGGGGGACGCGGCGTCTACTTCGACGACCCCGACGGCCACGTCCTCGAGATCATCACGCGCCCGTACGGCAGCGGCGCCTGAACGACGCCCGGGCCGGCTCAGCGCGGTGGAATACCGGAATCGCGCAGGGTCACGCTGATGCGCACGTCCCGGAGGCCGAGTTCGGGCGGAGCGGTGCCGGGGAGCGTGCGCACGACTCCGTGGAACGCGAGCCGCGACGCACCCCCGAACACGAACAGGTCGCCGCTGCGCAGCTCGAGGTCGACCCACGGCCGCGTGCGCGTCTCGTTGTTGCCGAAACGGAAGATGCACGAGTCGCCGAGACTGATCGTGACCACAGGCCGGCCCGCGCTGATCGTGCTCGCCGATTCCGCGCTGTCCTGGTGCAACCCGAGCTTCGAGCGGCGGTCGTAGACGTTGACGATCGACGCGTCGAACCGGCACTCGCCCGTCGAGTAGCCGGCGTCCGCCGCAGCTGCCCGCGCCAGGTCGACGAGGTCGCGCGGCAGCGGCTTCACGGGCGCGCCGTCGTGGTCGTCGCACGTGCGCGAGTACGCGTACGGATACCAGTGCCAGCCGAGGCAGACCGACCTGATCGACAGTGGCGTCCCGTCGGGCATGCGGGGCGTGCGCGCCCCGGGCGGGATCGCGTGCCCACGCTCGGCATCGAGCGACCAGCTCGCGCTGGGCCGCCAAACCGAGCCACTCGGGCACGTGCACGGCGCCCGGCGCGATCTCGGTGCGTCGCCGTGGGAACAACTCGAAGGTCTGCATGCGCGTTGCGCCTACGCGATACCACTTGCGCGGCTGACGGATCCGGACAGCTCAGTCCTGCGCCGCGCCCGCGAGCGTCACCGCACTCGCAACCAGCCAGCGCCGCACCACTGCGAGCTCACGAGCCGAGAACCCGGACTCGATCGCCGCTTCCAGGCCGTCGACGATCGGGCGAGCGCGCTCGACCAGGCGCTCGCCCTTCTTCGTGAGGAACACCTGCCGGACGCGCCCGTGCACCGGGTGGTCACGCCGCTCGACGTAGCCCGCGTCCTCGAGCGTGGCGAGCAACCCGTTCATCGACTGCGGCCGCTGGTGGCACATGCGCGCGAGGTCGGAGCCGCTGGCACCGGGCTCCCGCGCCAGCACCGAGACGACGCCGAAGAGGCTCAGCGAGATCCCGAGCGGTCGCAGCTGCGCGTCCGCGGCCGCACGAAAGAAGCTCTCGGCCTGCCGCAGGAGGTACCCGATGTGCCCGTGCTCGCCGCGGAAGCCTTCCCCGACATGCGGACCCTGCATGGATCGCATCGTAGCCGAATCACAGGATCTTGACATTATATCAGGAACCTGATATCAATGCTGCATGACGACTGCGACGCGAACCCAAAGCCCGACCGAGCTCGATCGCCTGCTCGACGACCACTATGCGGCGGAGGTCGCCGGCGACCTCGACGCGCTCCTCGCGACGTTCAGCGACGAGGTGGAGCACGACGTCGTCGGCAACGCCGAGGTCTCGCACGGGACGGAGGCGGTCGCCGCGTTCTATCGCGGGTTGCTCGCCGATCTGGCCTTCGACGACATCACACGCGTCCGCCGCTACCACGGCGCCGATTTCGTCGTCGACGAATCCGTCGTCCACGCACGTGCGATCGGCACGCCGTTCGGCCTGCCCGGCGGCGGCCGCGAGATCCGGTTCCGCCTCCTCCACGTCTTCGAGGTGCGCGACGGCAGGATCACGCGCGAGAACGCCTGGATCGACCTCGCTTCGGTGCTGGCCCAGCTGGCGCGGTGAGTTCGGCTCAGCCGCGGCGTCTATGTCGACGTGGCGCCGGAGCCTGCCGTCATCGAAGTCGAGGGTCCCCTGTCGCCGGAGCTGATCGGCCGGCTGTGCGAGCGGGTGCGAGCGCTGCTCACGCACACCGGCGCCAGCGTCGTCGTGTGCGACGTCAACCGGGTGGCGAAGCTCGACGCGATCGCCGTCGACGCGCTCGCACGGATGCAGCTCACCGCGAGCCGGGAAGGCGGCGCGATCGTCGTGCGGCACGCGTGCCCGGGACTGCGTGATCTGCTCGACCTCGCCGGACTGACCGACGTGATCGCGCTCACCGGCGAATGAGCTCGCCGACCCCGCCCTTCAAGCGTCGAGATGGAGCGGAAGGCCGAAGTACGGGAACAGCTTCTTGTCGAGGAAGAAGGTGAGTCCCGTGACCTTCCCGGCGTGCGTCTCGATCACGTTGATCGCCCATGCCGAGTAACCGCCGGCCGGGTCGCGCCGCCACTGCGCCATCGCGGGCGAACCGTTCGCGACGATCGGCTGCACGCGCGACCCGCGGCAGTCGATCCCGGGGCCGGTGAACCACGTGGCGATGTCGGCGGGCCCGCGCAGCCACAACGCGAACGGCGGCATCGACATCACGGCGTCCTCGCGCAGCAGCGCGACCAGCGCCTCGACGTCGTAGCGCTCGAAGGCGTCGACATAACGCGCGACGAGCGATCGCTGCTCGTCGTCCATCTCGCGCAGAGCATCGGCCTCGTCGAGGTTGGAAGCGGCGAGCGTCGCGCGCGCCCGTTGGAGCGCGCTGTTGACCGAGACGACGGTGGTGTCGAGCAGTTCCGCGACCTCGGATGCCTGCCACCGCAAGACCTCGCGCAGGATCAGCACCGCGCGCTGCCGCGGCGGCAGGTGCTGGAGCGCGGCGACGAACGCGAGCCGGATCGACTCACGCGACTCGACGATCGCGGCCGGATCGCCGTCGGCCGGTGCGACGCGCGCGTCGGGCATCGGCTCGATCCACGTCGACTCCGGCCGCTCGACGAGGTTCGCGACGACCGGCTCCCACGCGGGCGACAGGTCCATCGGGCGCGCGCGCCGCTGCTTGGCGCTGACCATGTCGAGGCAGACGTTGGTCGCGATGCGGTAGAGCCACGAGCGCAGCGACGAGCGACCTTCGAACGAGTCGATGTTGCGCCAGGCGCGCACCAACGTCTCCTGCACGGCGTCCTCGGCCTCGAACGCCCCGCCGAGCATGCGGTAGCAGTAGCCGGTGAGCTCGGAGCGATGCTGCTCGAGCGTCGCCTCCAAGTCGGTGGTTGCGATGTCGGTCATGGCGCCCAGTGTGCGACTCGAACCCTGACAGCCCAGGGCAACGTTCGGACGGGTCGGAGCAGCCAGCGTAGCCATCGGCACCTCGCCGGTCGACGGTGTCACGAGTAGAGACGGCTGCGGACACGGGAACTCGTCGACCGACTCACCGAGTCGCGTGCGCCGCCCAGCCGAACTCGTTCCCGCGCACGTCGGCCTCCGCGAAGCCGGCGGCGCGCAAGCGCGCGCCGTCCGTCGCCGGGTCGACGGGGTTGTACGTGTCGCCTTCGTGCAATGCCGCCAATTCGTCGCTCGCGACGCTGTCGGACGCGACGAACGTGCCACCCGGCCGCAGCACGCGGGCCACCTCGGCGAACAGCCGGTCCTGGAGCTCGGCCGTCGGCACGTGGTGGAGCATCGTGAACGAGACGGCACCGGTGAAGCGGCCGGCTTTGAACGGCATGGCGGTCGCGTCGGCGTGCACGACCTCCACGTTGGTCCCGGCGAAGCGGTCGCGCAGCGAGGAGGCGAGCGACTCGTCGATGCATGCTGAGCGTCTACGTGCCGCCCGGCCGCTGCCCGCTCGCGTGGGACCGGCCGACAGTCGTCGACGCGACCGGGACGAGCGCGCGCACGCCGAGCAGGTGCTGTGGGACGTGATGCGCCCGCAGCCGGCGCGGCGCTCGCGCCGCCCATGCCGCGCGACGAACGCGCTCGCGCCCTCGCCGAAGCACTCGTCGCCGACCCGACCGACGGTCGCTCGCTCGACGCGTGGGGCCGAGCGGTCGGGGCGAGCGGGCGGACGCTCGCGCGCCTGTTCGTGGCGGAGGCGGGCATGCCGTTCGCACGCTGGCGCACGAACGCCCGCCTCGCCCGCGGCCTGCGCCTGCTCGCGAACGGGCACGCCATCGGACGCGTCGCGCACGAGGTGGGCTACACGTCGTCCAGCGCGTTCGTCGCCGCGTTCCGCCGCGAGATCGGCACGACGCCGTCGCGGTACTTCGGTGCCGGGACCGCTGATCGGGCGCGCTCGGAGGGACTCGAACCCCACCGGCGCACCCCTCGGCACGTCTAGCTTTCTTCGACCTCGACGGATCCGTACACCGCCTCGAAGATGCGCGGCGCTTCGTAGATCCGATAGCGCCCGCGTCCAGTGATCTCACGAAGGTCACCTCGCTCAACCAACGCATCGATAGCTGCGTGAGCGGTTGGTCGGGTCACTCCGAGCAACGCCGCCGCTCGCGGCGCAGTGATGATCGGCGTCGAGAAGAGGTGCTCACCAAGACGGACGACCGAGTTCGGCCGGCCCTCATCGAAGAGCTCGTTGCGCAGCTGATGCTGCAACTCGACCAAGCGGACAGTTCGCTCTTCGGCGTCGCGCGCCTGGCGACGAACACCGCGAAGGAAGAAGGCCAACCACGGCATGAGGTCACCCTGCTGGCTCGTCCTCAAGAGATGGTCGTAGTACTCACTCCGGTGCTGTTCGAAGTACGCCGAGAGGTAGAGGAGCGGCTCCCTCAGCGCACCACGCACGACGAGCATCAAAGGGATCAGCAATCGGCCGATGCGTCCATTGCCGTCCAGAAAGGGATGGATCACCTCGAACTGGTAGTGCGCAAGGGCCAGTTGTACGAGCAACGGGAGCTCGTGCTCGTGTAGGAATCGCTCGAGGTCCGCGAGGGCAGCTGCCATCTCATCCGGGGGCGGAGGGACGAAGACCGCGTCATCGAGATTGGCCCCCCCGATCCAGACCGGGCTGGTTCTCAGCTCGCCAGGTCGTCGGTGCTGGCCGCGCACACCGCCGAGGAGACGCCCGTGCATCTCGCGGAGCAGACGCACGGAAACGGGGAATCCTTCGCGCACGCGTTCGAGTCCGTACTCCATGGCGACGACGTAGTTCCGGACCTCGAGGGCGTCGTCGGCTTCGCCAGACGGAGGCCTCTGGCCCACTTCGAAGAGGAGCAGCTGTCCGATGTCAGTCTTCGTTCCCTCGATCCGGGAACTGAGCACGGCCTCGAGGCGAAGGTGTGGCCCCATCAGGAGGTGCGGGTTCGGGATCAGCCTGCCCACGCCTCCGAGTCGATGGACCGTGCCCGTCGCCTCGTCGAGGAGGGTGAGCATCTCGTGCGGCAGGTCAAGGCGTCTGGGCAGCGGCCGGGGAAAGAATGCGAAGTAGCCGTCGAGGGTCCGGCGGACAACGCCACGATCGGTTGAGGAAAAGGGGCCTGGCTCCACTCGCACCTGAGTCTACTTAAAGCGTTCGTGGGTTCTCTTTACTTATGGACTGTCCGGCGAAAGTCGGCTTGCACAGCAGGCTCGAGCATTGGGCGCCGTGCCGCTGGACGCGTGATCCGGACCCACTTGCTGGGTCCTGGACTGGCAACCCTCGCGGAGAAAACGACGCAGCGCACAGCGCTCCCGGATCTCCACCCGCTGGGGCGACCTGCTCCAGACGACTCCTGCCGCCCGCCGAGGAGATGTCACCCGGAAGACGGAGCACGTGCAGCTCAGAGGACGGCCCGCCCGCCGCGCCGGCACCCCGTCGCCGCCTGGACCCACAGGTAGGTCGCGAAGTCGGGATCGTCTGCACGCTGCGGCGGTGGGGTGCCCGTCACCGGGTTGCTGTCCGTGGCCATGTGAAAGTCCCCGTTCGTGGCCATCGAAAGTCCCCATCTCGTTGATGTGATCCACACGCGCGTGTCCCCCGGGCGGGACGGGGTCGGTGCCAACCAGACGCGGGCAAACCCGGGGGACAGCGCCATTGAAGTCAGCGAGGGAACGGATGGACATCGTCGCCGCCTATGAGCAGGTGGGGACCTATCGGGGGGCGGCTGCGTTGTGCGGCACGACCCACAAGACGG
>Ga0073934_10007682_pt1 | contig 14808 bp, 13 predicted proteins | sample LarsenN4metaG_FD_76834 | JGI IMG/M metagenome (GOLD analysis project Ga0073934, IMG submission 76834) | Hot spring sediment bacterial and archeal communities from British Columbia, Canada, to study Microbial Dark Matter (Phase II) - Larsen... ...
ATGGAGGCCGGGAAGATCCCGAGGACCTGGAATTTCTTAAAAGGGTCTACCTCCAGATGACAGAGCCCAAGGCCTATGTAACCATCCGGGAGGCCGACCATTATTTCGGGACCCGAAAAGATGAGCCGGGGCTTCCGCGGACCCCCTTTTCAAAGGAGCCGGTGGTCCAGGAGTTTATAGATGCCCTGGACGCCTGGTTAAAGAAGTAGGGGCGGCCCGGACTTCTCCTAAGCTCGCCGAAGGGGATGGCTCCCCTGCTCGGGGGACCACCTCCCCAGGGCGTCTCTATTTCCAATCGGGATGGCTATCTATCCCCTCGCTATTGGTCAATCGGACCGGATTGCTCCCGTCTACATTGATCACGTAGAGCTCCCAATTCCCCCGCTTTTTATCGGGCGTATTGGCATAGGCAATTTTGGTTCCATCCGGAGACCATGAGGGATAGTAATCATAATTGGGATGGTTGGTTACACGGGTTTTATGATTTCCATCCGGGTCCATAATCCAGATATCTCCCTTTCCGTCCGCCTCGGTGGAGACGAAGGCTATTTTTTTACTATCCGGAGACCAGTGGGGCCTGCAACTCCCGCTCTCCCGGGTCAGCTGTTTTTCATGGCTGCCGTCTGCGTTCATGACATGAACCTGCCACCCCATCACCTTCTTGGAGGTAAAAGCGATCTTGGAGCCATCCGGAGACCAGTTGGCCAGAATATTTTCCTTCCAGGGGCTTTCCACCTTAAAGGGTTTCTTGTCCGCTCCGTCGCTGTTCATGATGTAAATGCCCCAGCGGGAGGTCTCGTTGGAATCAAACAGGATTTTTTTGCCATCCGGAGACCAGGTCGGAGCCGTATAATCGAATCGATTGTCGGTCAGTCGAATCTGGTTACTTCCGTCCGGGTCCATCACGTAGACGTTCCATTTCCCATCCCGGTTGGAATTGAAAAGAATTTTCTTTCGATCCGGGGACCAGGTCGGGTATTCATCCCGGGCCTCATTAAAGGTCAGTTGTTTCAACCCGCTCCCATCCGGATTCATGACGAAGATTTCCATATCCCCATCCCGGTTGGATTGGAAGACAATTTTGCCGGGAAGCTTTCCAAGATCTGTATTTGCCTGCTGATAAGCCGCCGGTTCGAGCGCCCCGGTTTGAGCCTTCTCAGCCGGGGTCTGCCTGGAAGCGCTCTGCTCCTGGCACCCTAAGATGAACACAGATAGCAGGATCAGAAATCCGATCGTACGAACTCGATTCATTTTTAAGAATGCAATGAATAAAACGTAAAACGATCCCCCAAAGATACCCTTCCCAGGGGACCCGGCAAGCCCGGATAACGACCGTGCGGAAAATTATCCAGATTCCTCCCGGCCATTGAGAGCCGCTTTACGTTCTGTTTATGCCGACTGTTTGCTTTAAGGTCTGGAGTTTATAAGGATATGTTTATAACCTGATCTTCGCTCTGTCAAATAAATCTCCCTTGACCGTGCATTTTATTGCCTTGATTTTGAAGTTACTAAATTAAAGTTGACAATCTAAAGGAGTTAGCGTACAATAAAGTTGCCAAGCTATCTAAAGGGTGTTTTTGGATTTTTCAGGAGGAGGAGGGTTTAGGATGAACGAGTCGGGTAAAGAGCGAGTCTATTTAGGAAGGTGTGGGGTTTGCAACCAACGCTTTAAGGCTGATTTTGAAGGTTCATCCCATAGCAATCCTGAATATGCTGCCCTAGAAAAGGTATCGGTCGGGAGAAAGTATGAAAACGGGGGGGTGGATAAAAGATATCTATTCCTGTTATCCTGTGGCCATCGGTTGGATCTTCGGGTCGATAGGGAAGGATCTGACCAAGAGCAGATAAAGGCTTATTTTCCAGATGATACCTCGGATGAACGTTCTAAGTTACCTCGTCAGTGAAAGCTATCCTTTCTACCGCGTGAAAAGTTTCCACGCGAATTTAACCTTTTTAATATGGGAATGTCTATAAGGGTCTAAGTAGAGAGTTTTATCTAGAGAAAATTACCTCAACTAAAACCTATTATACCCTGACCAATAGCTCTTTTTGAAATTAGGCCAATGTTAACCTATCCTTGATAAGGGATGAGAAAGAATGAAAGTTAAATTTTGGGGGGTTCGGGGCTCCATACCCACGCCCGGAGCAGACACCGCTGAGGTGGGTGGGAACACATCATGTGTCGAAGTCAGAACGGACGATAATATCCTTATCATTTTCGATGCCGGCACCGGAATCAGGTTATTAGGGTTAAGCTTAATGCAAGAGGGGTTTGATAAAGGAGGAAAGATCGGTCATATCTTTTTCAGCCATACCCACTGGGATCATATTCAAGGATTTCCCTTTTTTGCTCCGGCTTTTGTCAAGGGGAGCCTCAGATCTTCTCGGTCGGAGCCAGGAACTCCGGAGGATCTTCCCAGGTCGAGCAACATTTTTCATTTTTATGGGGCAAAAAAAGTCTTTGAAAAGTTGGAAAATACCCTGAAAGGGCAGATGGAAAATCAATATTTTCCGGTATCTCTGGATCAGATGGGGGCGACCATTAAATTTCATGAAATTCAACCTGAGAAGCTTATTAAAATCGGAGAAAATCGGATTATCCCCAGGCAGCTCCACCATCCTAATGGAGCCCTAGGCTACAGGGTTGAGAACGCCCGGGGGGACAAAGTGGTCGTTTATGCGACGGATACGGAAGCTCTTGGCGGGGATTTGGATCCACAAGTTCTGGCCCTGGCTAAAGGGGCGGATGTCTTTATCTATGACTCGCAATACACGCCTGAGGAATACCTGGGCGACCCTGCCACTCAAAAAACTTCTAAAATTGGCTGGGGGCATAGCACCTGGTTGGATGGAACCCGACTTGCCGAGGCTGCCCGAGTCAAGCAGTATATTTTATTCCATCATGATCCTTCCCATAGCGATAAGGTTTTATATGAAATAGAAAAACAGGCCCAACAATACTTTCCGAACTCCAGATTGGCGTACGAGGGCCTGGAAATTATCTTATAGGGTAAGTAGGTGTGAAACTGAGGGAAAGTATCCATAAGGCGGCACAGATCGTCTGGTATCGTCAGAAGTTAGCCAACGTAACGCGCAAAAAAGAAAAAGTTTTTGGCAAGCTGGGCCGTACTTACTATGAACTCCTAAAAAAGAACGACGAAAATCCCCTCACCCATCCTGCCATTAGCAGTTGCATCCATCAAATCATCCTGTTTAATGAGCAGATCGGAAAGCTCCAGGAAGAACTTGACGAATTGGATCGGGCCTTTCCTGCTTTGAAAAAACCGGCTAGGCTGAAGGGGGAGAAGTAAAGGCCTCCTCCCCTCAGGTCATCTTGGGGGTGAGGGGAAGTTCAACAAGGAAGGAAGTTCCGTGGCCGACCTGGCTCGCTACCTCAATTTTCCCCCCATGCCCTTCAATGATACCATATGTAACACTTAGTCCTAGCCCCATGCCTTTACCTACCTCTTTAGAGGTAAAAAAGGGGTCAAAAATTTTTTTTAAGTGCGCCTCTGGAATACCACTCCCATTATCGGCAAGGGTAATTAAGATGAAAGGAAGGGGAAGATGAAGGAGCACCTGGTCTAAAGGAAGTTTGGAAATCACCTCGGAGCGGAGGTATAATCCTTTTTGTCCCTGGACTCCCTGTACAGCTTCTTCGGCGTTATCAATCATATTTAAGAAAGCTTGTTGGAGCTGATAAAAGTCTCCCAGGGTATCCGGCAATTCGGGAGCCAGGTGTTTGGTGACCAGGATGTTGTTCGCGGTGAGGCTATACTTTCTTAATTCCAAAGCACTTTCCAGAACTTTATTAAGGTTGATGGGCCGCATGGTCGGTCTCGCCGTCTGGGTAAAAAGCAGGAGATTCTGGATAATTTTATTGATACGGTTGGCTTCTTTATTAATTTTTTCGAGCCCATCTCGAACTCTCTCCTGGACTTCAGGGTCCTTCAGAAGGAGTTGCGCATAGCCCATCACGCCGGCCAGGGGATTATTAATCTCATGGGCGATTCCAGATAGAAGCTGACCCAGGGAGGCCATCTTTTCTGCTCGAATCAACTGGTTTTGCGTGGCCCTCAACTGATTCAACGTCTCTTCCAGTTTATTGTTCGCCTCCAATATTTCCATGCTCTTTTTAACGAGGACTTCGTTAATCTGTCTCAGCTCTTGCGCAGCTTTCCTCTTCTCCAGGCCTCTGCGGATGGTAATCTTTAGCTCCTCATCGGGGCAGGGTTTATTGAGATAGAAGAAGGCGCCCTTACTCATGGCCTCAATGGCGGTGGTCATGGACCCATGTCCGGTGAGCATGATCACGACAGTATCGGGAAACACCTTTTTCACTTCTTCTAAAACATCCAATCCCGTGATATCTTCCAGCTTCAGGTCCGTTAAAACCAAATCGAACTCGATCTGTCGTATCTTCTCTACAGCCTCTTTCCCACTTGCAACGGCTAAAACTTCATACTCCTCCTGCTCCAACTTTTTTTCCAGGACCACCCGTACCAACTCGTCATCCTCTACCACCAGGATTTTTTTCTTTGCATCTTTCATGAATTTACCTCCGAAGCCGGTTGCCTAACTTCAACAGACGTATCCATCTAAGCCTATAACTTCTTTCGACGTTTGTCAATGATTTTCTGTGCCATGTCCGCGTTCATTGGGCCGGTAGGAGGACGTTCCGTTGGGGAGCAGGGCGGAAAAACCCCGCCCCTCTTGAGATGTAGGGGCGCGGTCTCTGTGCCCATATGCCGGTCGCCGACTAAATTAACACAGATACCTTCGATACCTTTTTCGTTTGACAAGGTCTGAGATCTTGTGATATATCACAAGCTATGGCCAAAATCTTGTTAATAAGCTGTGATCAAATGGCAACGGGATATTTAATTCCTATGCTGGAGCTTGCCGACCACAGTGTGATCCCTGTGGAGTCCGCAGATGTAGCTCTCCGCCTGATGCTCGATTATGTTCGTGGGGGAAAGGACTCTCCGCCGGAGCTTATTTTTATGGATCAGAGCGCCTTATCCGGCAGCACGCCCGTAGAATTTCAAAAGAAAATAAGGACCCTCATGGAGAGCGCGCAGGTCGAGGTTTCTATCCTGTTTATCCTGAAAGAGGATGGTTTGCAATCGGAGGACCGGCAGGCGATCGCCGAGCAAATCGAGTACATTTTAAAGCCTGCAGATATTTCCGCCTTTCCAGGCTTTCTGGCGGATTTACGAATATTCTTGAATAGATTGTCTCGAGCTGTCACAGGAAATTTAAGTCGAAATACCACGTTAGTGGCCGACCTGGCCAAGGAGCATCTTCCTTCCTTGCTTCAGATGCTGGGTTTAGTGGGGGCCTCCGGGTACGCGGCTTTGACCAATTCCAGAACGAAGCAGACCGGGACCATCCACTTGAGATACGGAGATATCACAAAAATCGTTCTGGTAGATACTTCTAGCTCTCCCAAGCGGAGATTAGAGGGGACAGAAGCCCTCCAGGCCTTGGTAGACTGGAGGGAGGGGGTTTTTTCCTTCGGCAGGGCCGACCCTGAAAAAATGCCGCCCGGCAACCCAACGCGCTGGGTAGTATTAAAATGCGGAACCGGGTAAGGAGGGAGTATTCGCAGGCTGGTGGCCGACCGCCATCCCCGATCCTGCCCTGCGGATGCCTCTCCGCGATAGGATGCTCAACCTTCAAGAACTGAGAAAAAGCGCCCTGTTTACAGGGATCGAGATCTCCGAGCTCCGGAGAATTCTCCCCCGCCTGGAGAAGAAATATTATTCCCGGGGGGATGTGGTCTTTAAAGAAGGAGATCCAAGCCGCGCTTTGTATCTCATCCTTTCGGGTCAGGTCAAGATTATAGGTCGAGATGAACAGGGGCGGCATGCGGTGATCATGTACCTGCACGCGGGAGATTTTTTCGGGGAAACTTCGCTCATTACGGGAGAAGCCAGATCGGGCACCGCCGAGGTGGTGATCGATGCGGATATCCTGGCCATCGAAAAGGAGGTCTTTGAAGACATCTCCCAGAAAGAGCCCCGCGTCCTGCACAACGTCATCCGAATCCTCAGCCAGAGAATTTCTTTAAAAACCAGAGGGCTTGTCCAGCCGAGTCCCAAAGCCCATATCATCGTGTCCATCTATCAACCCAGGAAAGAGATCGAGGGGGCTTTCCTGGCAGCTAACCTGGCGGCCAGCATTTTGAAACGAACCGGGACCCGCGTGGCCGTCCTGGACCTCTCCCTCAAAGACGCTAACCTTGTAAAAATTTTGAGGCTGGACCCCGCCAAGGAGATCAAGCATCAGGAAATTACCCGGGAACTTGTGGAAAAAATGCTGATTCCCCATCCCTCGGGTTTACAACTGCTGGCCTTATCACCGGGCTTTCTTCGGGAAGGGAAAATTGGACGGGAGAAAATTGCCCTGATCCTGTCCATCCTGAAGGAGAAGTTCCCCTACACCCTGATTAACACAGCTTCTGAGATTACGAACAGTACTTTTGAAGCCCTGGATTTATCCGATAAGATCGTGCCTCTGACGCCTTTAGGGGAAGAACCTCCCCTGGGGATGTTCGATCACCAGGAAATCGTACCCGTTTACTATCAAACCTCCCAACACTTCCTTTCCCCGGAGGCCAGCTTGAAGCGGCCCCCCTCCCTGACCCTAAATTGGGAACCTCCGCAGCTAGAACCGTTTTACAAAGCCGGGGAGCTCCTGGTTGAGACCGCCTCTGACAATCCGATCGGCCAGTCTATCCATCGGCTCGCCAGGCACCTGGCAGAGTTAAAGTTGGGCATTGCCTTTGGAGGGGTGGCGGCCAGAGGCCTGGCCCATATAGGCATCCTGGAGGTTCTGGAACAAAATCATCTGTCTGTGGACCTGATGGCCGGGGTGAACACCGGCGCCGTGATCGGAGCGGCCTACGCCCTTGGCATCGGCAGTAAAGACCTCCTCCGCATTGCTTTGAAATTAGCCTCTGAACACAATTTAGTCACCCTGACCGATTTCAATATTTTTCAAGGGGGGCTCCTGACCAGTAAAAAGGTCTTCAAGTTCATATCCAGTTTTATCAGCCCCTCCAGTACCTTCAGCCAGCTAAAGATTCCCTTCCGGGTTAGCACGATGGAATTAGAGACCGGACAAGAGGTGGTCTTTGAAAAGGGGCGCTTGCTAGAAGCCCTTCAAGCCGCCATCGCCATGCCCGGGGTATTTCCGCCGGTCCAGATCGACGGAAAGAGCCTGGTGGATGGATCTGTCATAAATCCCATCCCGGTCAGTCATCTGATAGAAATGCAGGCCGATATCGTGGTCGGAGTGAACGCCCTCTCCCCCCTGAGAAAATACCCCTCCGCCGGTTTTACAGATGGAAATGTAGAAGATTGGAAGATACCCGATATTATTATGAGATCCTTTCAGAAGCTGCAGTATGAAGTGAGCCTTTCTAAAACTACCGTGGCAGATCTCACGATTACTCCGGAGGTTACAGAATTTAGTTGGAAAAGCGTGAGGAGGGCTTCTGAGATTATCGATGCCGGTCGGAAAGCCGCGGAGCAGGCCCTCCCCAGGCTCCTGGAAATTCTAAATAGACGGAAATTCTACCGGCGGTAGAAGCCCCCCTTACGAAAGGCTTTCCTTTCGTCTTTTTGCTAAATTCAGTTCCCGGGTGTACTGGTTGAGCAAATATTGGGTGTAAGGCCTGTTCTTATCCGGTATCAGCGCCAGGAGCTGCTCGCAGGTGGCTTTCGCCTTCTGGAGATACTCGATGGCCTTGTCCAGGGAGCTCGCTCCCCGATTCACCGCAAAATCGGCCACGTACTCTGTGGCGATATTGCCGTAACTAATGGCTTCTGCCTCAAGGGCATAGACCAGAACATCGCTGTCCTGCTCGACCCCTGGCATTTTCCTCAGGGTTTCAAAAGTTGCCGCAGCCTCTCGGTAGAGGTCCACGACGTCCTGCTGGAAGCGCCCCCTTTTATTCAGCTTGGCCGCTCGGGCTGTCTGCAAAATTCCGCTTAGCACAAAGAAAAGCTCTCGTTCCCGGGGATTGGCGTTCAACAGGATACTGCTCCCCTGTTCAATGGTCGCCTCCGCGTCGTCGAACTGTCCCAGCTCGATCTGGGCGAAAGCCGTCAACGCATAGGCCTGGGCGAGGACTTGCAAATTTCCCGGATATCTCGGATCTTTCGTCTCTTTGGCGATAACTTTCTGAAACGCTCCGACAGACTCCCGATAAGCCTGTGCAGCCCGATCATCCTCCCCGCTCACGCGGAACGTCGAGGCCTGGTTAAACAGGTCCTTGGCCCGCGTCAATTCCCTGGGAGTACACCCTACACTCAGAATTACAACCAGTAGATATCCCAACAGACATCTTTTGTGTATGCGAGGAGCCGTCATAAGTCAACGCATAACCTTTTCGTCCGCGCCTCGTTCCCGGGCTAGAACCCGGAAACGTATCTTCTAGAGGTTCTGCTTCGCCTTAGAAAGTTGAGGCAGATCCTCTAGATAGGCATTCCCAGGCTAGAGCCCGGGAACGAGAAAACGGAGCTACGGATCAAAATGTTAAGCTCAGGTCCTAAGTTTAGCCACGAAGGCACCGAGAGTTAGAAAGCAAAAGGCGAACGTGAAGCATCCTTCCTGTTTGCCTTTTGCTTGGCCTTTGTGTCTTTGTGGCCGAATCATTCCCCCGGACAGATGTTTAAGCTTTCCCATAAATCCCTCTCAATTCCTTTTCAGCCCAGTCCAAGACTTTTTTAGGGGGTTCGCCCTGAACCACCTTCGCGAAGATGTCCACGATGATATACTTTGAGATGGCCTCCGAGGAAGCCCGGGAGGGGGGACCGGCATACCCCTCGGAACGACTGTAGCGTCCCACATCCCGAAACTCGACCATCTTAGGATCCTTTTCCCACAGGGGGTGATGCTCCTGGTCGGGGCCCGGCCCAATACTGTACCCCTGCCCAACTTCCAGCCATTTATAATAATTCTCCTTGGTCATCAAAAAGCGTAGGAACTCCCGGGCGACCTCCTGATTTTGGGAGTATTTCATGATAGCGTGCTCAAAGGTTAAGATCCCCGCAAATCTTCCGGCTGGGCCCGCCAGGATCTTCCCGTGGTTGATCTTCTTAGCCAGCTCCGGGTAATCTTTCTTGGCAACCAGATAGATGCTGGCCCCGTTAAGGGTGGCAGAAATTTGTTCCGATAAAAAGGCCCGGTTGTTAGAGGTATCGTCCCAAGAAAGCCCCGTCTCATCCAAGGCATCCTGCCAAAACTCCCCCATAAATTCCAACGCCTGCAGCGTCTCCGGGCTATTGATAGCCACCGTCTTCCCATCGGCCTCCACCTCTTTGCCTCCAAAAGCCCATAGAAGTTGATTACAAAAGCCCGGGGCATCCCCAAAAGTATGCCCCAGGGATTGTCCGATGGGGTGCCCTCTGGCCTTGAGCTTTTTCCCCACCTGATGGTATTCCTCCCAGGTATCCGGAAAACTTTCAGCTCCCACCTCTTTAAACCAATCCTCCCGATAGGTGTGAAGCCCTGAAGTCGCCTGATAGGGTACCGCTTTATAGCGACCGGCGACATAGCAGTAGTCGTGAAAGGAGGTGTACAGTCCGCCGTAAGTCGTTTTGACCTCTTCTACAAGATCGTCCACGTCCACACACCCCTCGGCGTACAAGTGCGGCCAGTTCCGGAGCATCTGGATGATATCCGGGCCGACTCTATTTTCAACGGCGGCACTGGTCCTTGCCTGGATATCATTGGCGTTGATGGTCTCAATGGTAACCTTCACCCCCATTTGTTTTCCCCATTCACTGGCCTGTCTCTGGATCTCCACATCCGCTTGCGAGATAAAATTGCTCCACTGGAGCAGGTGGAGCTGGGTTCCCTTCAGAACGGCGGGAAATGAGAGGGGGGATTGCCCGACGGCCAGCGTCATGCCGGCTGCCGTCGCGACCGTGGTTTTGAGGAATTCTCTTCGGTTCATCTATGCCTCCTTTAAACTCTTAATAAGGGCATGGAAGTCCTTGTTTCGATTGACCAGATCCGGCTCCCTGGAGATGGCTTCCAGCGCCAGTCCAGAAACCCTGATTAAATTTTCTCCATAGGCCAGACCGTCGGATGGCTTCGATAAGCTTTGCGTAATTTCCGCCAAGCTCTTCGAGAGCAATTGGTCATTTTCGATAAAGGGCTTGGGGTGTAAAGAGATCCCCTTCAAGGCGACCTGGAGGAGATCCAGCAGGAGGTCCCCCCGGATTAATCCCGACTCATCTTGTGCGGCGGCCTGTAAAACCGACTCCAAAACATTGGGAAGCAGCCATTTCTCCTGACTATATAGCCGAGGGTTTTTCGCAGCGGTCTTGAGGGTTAATTGGAGGGTATCCGCGAGCAGGGCTCCGCCGGCCAGGCGATGGGGGTCCCGATAGACGGCTTCCAGACTGCTCGTGAGCACTTCAAAAACCAGGTTATTGTGGCGCTCAAAAATCGCAGAATTTCTGGAGACGATCAGAATGGCGAGCTGGGTTATTTGGGCCTTTTGATCTTCACTGAGGAACTGGGCGATAGCCCCCGAGGTGGCTTTTAAAATGGCATTGATCGATTGGGTTAAAATATTTACCGGGGAAACCGGAGAAGGGGAGGGCTCCCGATGCTTACCTCCGTCACGGAACGAGGGAGCCGGCTGCCCCGTAAGCACGAGCTGCAGGTTCCGGAGCGCCTCGGTCAGAGACACTGCGAACAGTTCCTTAAACAATTCTCCACTCAGGGCGGCGCTTGGATTCTCCCGGATGGCTTGCAAAACGGAAGCTAAAACCTGGGAAACGATGGTATCCTTTTTAAGGAATAAGTTGGTGTTCTTCCCGATCGTATCCAGGGAGATTTTTAAGATATCCGAAAATAGGGCCTTATTGGGGTTCAAGAGCTTGCCGGGGTCCTGGTTAGCGACCTCCAGCAGGGAGCCCAGGATCTTGGAGGCGATATTGTCTCCCCCGGCGATGAGCTGCGCATTGCGGGAGACGCTGTCCAAGGTGATCTGGAGGATATCCGAGAGGGTTTTGGTTCGAAAGAGGCTATCTTGCTGGAGATTGGCCGAAGCTACCGCCAACACCGAGGTGATCACATCCTGTAAAACGACGCTGCTCATCAATAGCCCGGTTGTCTGAGAAACCCCCTCTATGGCCGACTGGAGAAGCTCTTTCAGGTAATCTCCCTTCGTCTCTGGCGTGATATTGTCGGAAGCATAATTTAAGATAGCCTTCAGGACCGAGCCGAATTTATTATCGCCCAGGAACAGATTTGCGTTATCTGCTGCGATTTTTAAGGTGGTATCCAGAAGGCCCCGGAAGATATCCTCCTTGTTAAGGGTCGCCACTTCCGTAGGAAAAGTTTCCAGGAAGGCAAGGACCGCCCGGGAGAGCACGGAGTCGTTCTCGACGAAAAGCGAAGCATTTTCCTTCACGACGCTGAGGGTCAGATGAAAAATGTTTGAAAAGGACGAGTTCTTCCGCTTTTCCTCTACCTTGAACAAGATGGCCAGGGTCGCGTATTTCTCCTGCTCGCTCACCTGGGCGAACGTTTTCTGAAACTCCGGGGAGTCCTTAAAAACTTTGACGACACTTTTAGCCCCCACAATGCCCTCGTACGTATCCATCAGGGTTTCGATACTGGCCTCTGCGGTTTCCGGAACCTCCTTAGCCTGCCAAACTTCGTAGTAAGGACCTCCCATTTGCACCAGGCTTTTCCCTTCGCTCTCGAAATAATCCTCGACCACCAGCCAATTCGTCTCTTTTTTAGGTCTGGGCAATACGAGGTTCTCCTGAACCACCTTCTGGGTGACAAGGTTTTGGATACCCGTACCAAACTTAAGGACCGCATTAATGCCGGCAAAGATCAGGTTGATATCTCCTACTGAAAGCATGATATTCTCCTTGATAAAAGGCTTTCAAAGCAAGCGAGATGAAATCGGGCTATCCCCTCTGAAAATTTTGCGTAATTAACTTCTGTTAAGTATCATAAATTCAAAGCTTGTCAAGGGAAAAGTAGGCGCAATTTAGGATTCTTCTTCAGGCGTCACTTTCTCAGAAGGGACGATCAAAATTTATTGACCTGATTCAACTTGTGGGATATACAACCCAATTAAGGAGGAATTTTAACCATGAACTATGAAACCTTGATTCTGGATAAGACAGGGCCGGTTGCTACAATTACCTTAAATCGGCCCGAGAGTTACAACGCCGTCAGTCTCCCTATGGGGAGGGAGTTTCTGGAGGCGGTTCTGCAGTGTAGCGAAGATCCTGGGGTTCGGGTCGTGGTCATCACCGGGGCCGGGAAGGCGTTCTGCGCGGGGGGAGATGTGAAGAGTTTTAAAGAAAATCTGGATGCCATATCCGTGTTCCTCAAGCAGATGACCTTGAATTTGCATACTGCCATTTCTGAGATCAGCCGGATGCTAAAACCGGTTATTGCTGCGGTCAACGGAATTGCGGCGGGCGCCGGGATGAGCCTGGCCATGGCTTGCGATCTGGTCGTTGCGGTTGAAACGGCTAAGTTTACCCTGGCCTATACCAACATCGCAGCTACGCCGGACGGGAGTTCTTCCTATTTTCTCCCCAGGCTGGTGGGATTAAAACGGGCTATGGAACTGGTATATACAAATCGGGTGCTAACGGCGAAGGAGGCGTTGGAGTGGGGGATCGTAAACCAGGTCGTTCCGGAGGCGAACTTTAAAAGTGCGGTGGAGGCCCTGGCCGGGCAACTGGCTCAAGGTCCTACCCTGGCCTTAGGCCAGGCCAAGCGGCTCCTCTACCTGAGCGCGCAGACCTCTCTGGAAACCCAGATGGAGAATGAGGCCCAGTTCATTGCGGCCTGTGGCAAAACGACCGACTTCCGCGAGGGCATTACGGCCTTTGTGGAGAAACGCAAGGCCCAATTTCAAGGGAAATGATGGAACCTTCTCACCGGAGCACGTATTTGCTGGAAGGGCGCCAGATTACGATGCGGTTTGGGGGGCTGACCGCGTTAAATAAAGTGGATATCCAAATCATGCCTGGAGAGATCTTAGGGTTGATCGGTCCCAACGGCGCTGGAAAGACCACGTTGTTTAATATTATAGCGGGGGTCTATAAGCCGGACTCGGGGACCGTTCTGTTCAAGGGGATGCCCATCTCCGGGCTTAAACCGCATCGGATTTGCCGGATGGGGATCGCTCGAACTTATCAGTTGGTTCGGCCTTTTTCGGCCCTGACCGCCCTTCAAAATGTTTTGGTGGGCATCTACTTCGGACGAGGGGATTCCGAGGAAGAACGGGGGAAGGGGCGGAGGGGAGAAGGGGCGGATGAAAGAAAGGGGGGACGGAAGGAATCGACGGGGGACGCCGAGCGCGAAGCCCTGGAGCTTTTAGATTTTCTAGGGCTTTCCCAAAAGGCCCACCTCCCGGCCAGAACTCTGACGATGCTGGAACGAAAACGCCTGGAGATAGCCAGGGCCCTGGCAACCCATCCCCAACTCCTCCTGCTGGACGAGGTCATTGCGGGGCTTAACCCCATGGAAGTTGCCGAAACCATGTCCCTGATTCGACAAATCCGGGATAAAGGGGTTACCCTCTGTATGATCGAGCATATCATGAAGGTCATCATGGAGCTTTCCGACCGAATTGTGGTGCTCCACTACGGCGAAAAGATCGCAGAGGGACCCCCCCAAGAAGTGGCCCATAATCCAAGCGTCCTGGCTGCTTACCTCGGGGAATAGGGGCTCGCTGGCCCCTGGAGAGGCGCGCAGCGAACGACCGATCAGAGGGAAACTTGTTAACCGTTCATAAAATCTCTGTTTTCTACGGGGATATTCAAGCCTTATGGGAGGTCTCTTTCCACGTGAGGGAGGGGGAGATCGTAACCCTGGTAGGGTCCAACGGGGCCGGTAAAACAACCACCCTGAAGACTATTTCCGGAATTCTGCCCCCTGCTTCTGGAACGATTCTCTTCCGGGGCGAAGATATCACCCGCCGACCGACCCATCAAATTGTAGAAAAGGGAATCTCTTTGATCCCCGAAGGCCGTAGGCTTTTTCCTCGGATGTCGGTCCTCGAGAACCTGGAAATGGGAGCTTACCCCCGGCGCACCCGGCGTAAAAAAAATGAGACCTTAGGGCAGGTTTTTGAGTTGTTTCCTATCTTAAAAGAGCGTAAAACGCAGCTCGTTGGCACCCTCAGCGGCGGGGAACAGCAAATGGTCGCTATTGGCCGAGGGCTCATGGCCCTTCCCCGGCTTCTCTTGATCGATGAGCCTTCTCTGGGGTTGGCCCCCCTGGTGGTTAAAGAACTGTTCCACGTTATCCAGGAGATCAACCGGCAAGGGGTCACCGTCCTCCTGGTGGAGCAAAATATCCATCAGGCTTTGAAAATTGCCCATCGGGCTTATATTTTGGAAACCGGTCGCGTTACCCTGGAGGGGAAGGGGGAGGAGCTTCTGAACCATAGCTATGTAAAGACGGCTTATCTGGGAGTATAAACCGGCGTCCAGATCAATGCATAACCTTTCCGCGCCTCGTTCCCAGGCTTTAGCCTCCGTGGGGCTGACGTAAGCCCCCGGCTCTTCCTCGACCCCTCCGGATTCCCCCTACGCGCCGGGATAAGGGGGAAGTCCCGTATTTCCTCGTTCCCAGGCTCTGCCTCGATGTCCAAGGAGGGGAGGCAGGGCCTGGGACGAGTTAAATCTCTCTTCCCTCACCCCCTGACCCCCTCTCCCCCGCTGTGGGAGAGGGGGAGTAAACCCTAACGGGAGCGGGCCGATAGCCCCTCACCCCCTGACCCCCTCTCCCCCGCTGTGGGAGAGG
>Ga0073934_10007683_pt1 | contig 14807 bp, 13 predicted proteins | sample LarsenN4metaG_FD_76834 | JGI IMG/M metagenome (GOLD analysis project Ga0073934, IMG submission 76834) | Hot spring sediment bacterial and archeal communities from British Columbia, Canada, to study Microbial Dark Matter (Phase II) - Larsen... ...
AACGCTTCGCCGCGGCGGTTACCCGCCACTGCGCATGACTCGGGGCTGTCGTGGTTCGCTACACCTTCGACACAAATGACTTTCACATTCAACACCTTGCCGGCTTAACCGGCGCACGGGGGCATCGCATGCGCTTCGCCACTTCGATTCTCGCGGCCGCGTTCGTCGGCTCCATCGCGCTCGCCCAGCCGCCCGCGCAGGCGCCGATGATCAAGCAGGACACTGCCCGCAAGGTGGCCGAGCACACGTTCGTGATCCTCGACGACAACGTCGGCATGGTGCCGAACGTCGGCATCGTCATCGGCGAGCGCGGCACGCTGATCGTCGACACGGGTTTGGGCGAGCGCAACGGCGCCATCGTGCTCGGCGAGGCGCGCAAGCTCGGCGCTCATCCGAAGTTCTATCTGACGGCCACGCACTTCCACCCCGAGCACGACCTCGGCGCCATCGCGTTCCCCGACGACGCCGAGATGGTGCGCTGGCGCGTGCAGCAGACGGAGGGCGAAGAGCAAGGCGCGCAAATGATCGAGCGCTTCTCGAGCTTTTCGGCGGCCAACGCCGAGCTGCTCGAAGGTGCGCGCTTCCGCCCGGTCGACACGTTGTTCGACGACGAGGTGCGGCTCGACCTGGGAGGCGTGCACGTGCGCGTCAAGGGCGTCGGGCCGAACCACACGCGCGGCGACACCGTGATGTTCGTCGAGGAGGATCGCGTGCTGTTCACGGGCGACGTCGTCATGGCCGTGTTCCCCGCCGTCAACGCGCAGGCCGCGAGCATCGACAAATGGATCGCGAACATGACGGAGCTCGAGGCGCTGAATCCCGCCGTCGTCGTGCCGGCGCACGGGAGGCTCGGCGACGTGGGCACGATTCGCCGCTATCGCGAGTACCTGAGCGCCGTGCGCGACGAGACTCGCGCGGCGAAGCGTGCCGGCCGGTCCGTCGAGGAAGCGCAGCAAGCGCTGAGCTCCACGCTCGCGCAGCGCTTCGCCGATCTCGCGCCGGCCACGGGCCAGGCGACCGGCCGCATCAACGCGGCGATCCAGGCTGCCTATCGCGAAGCGCCGTGAGCGCCGAGCGCCGAGCGCCGTGAGCGCCGAACCACAATAGGTTGACAGCTGCGTCGAACAAAGCCCAATATCTTGTGGCGCAGCGGTTCGCACTCGCGTGCGATGAAAAGGGAATTCGGTGAGCGGCATTCTTGCCGTAAAGCCGAAGCTGCCCCCGCAACTGTAAGCCGCGACGGACTCGTCGGCCGACGTCACTGAGGCCCGGCAAAGCCTCGGGAAGACAGGACGACTCCACTCGAGCGGCGAGCCAGGAGACCTGCCGCAAGCGCTTTCGTGCTCACAGCCGGGGTGTGCTGCCAAGGCGCGTCGCGACACGGGTGCCTCCGCTGTCTCGCGCCCTCGCCGCCTCCCCAATGACAAGCTCCGGGAGGGAAGCGATGGCGACACAAGCGGCTCATGTCTTCGACCGGCCACTGAACCTCGACCGAACGCGCGACGCACTGCTGACGCCGTTCGGCCGCGCGACGTTGGCGGATCGGTACTTGCTGCCCGGCGAGGGCCCGCAAGACCTCTTCGCGCGCGTCGCGCGCGCGTACGCGGACGACTCGGCGCACGCGCAGCGGCTCTACGACTACATGTCGCGCCTCTGGTTCATGCCGGCCACGCCGATCCTGAGCAACGGCGGCACGGATCGCGGTTTGCCGATCTCGTGCTTCCTGAACGCCGTCGACGACGACTTGAAGAGCATCGTCGACACGTGGAGCGAGAACGTCTGGCTCGCGTCGAACGGCGGCGGCATCGGCACGTACTGGGGCGGCGTCCGCTCGATCGGGGAGCCCGTCCGCGGCTGCGGCCACACGTCGGGCATCATCCCGTTCGTGCGCGTCATGGATTCCCTGACGCTGGCGATTTCGCAGGGGTCGCTGCGCCGCGGCTCGGCGGCCGTTTATCTCGACGTGCACCATCCCGAGATCGAGGAGTTCATCGAGATCCGCAAGCCGTCGGGCGACTTCAACCGCAAGAGCCTGAACCTCCATCACGGCGTCGCGATCACGGACGAGTTCATGCAAGCCGTGCGAGACGATCTGCCGTTCGCGCTGCGCAGCCCGCGCACCGGCGAGCCGCTGCGGGAGGTCTCGGCGCGAGCGCTTTGGCAGCGGCTGCTCGAGACGCGCCTGCAGACAGGCGAGCCGTACCTGCTCTTCGTCGATACCGCGAACCGCGCGCTCGCGGCGCACCAGCGCGCGGCCGGGCTCGCCGTGCGGCAATCGAACCTGTGCAGCGAGATCCTGCTACCGACGGGCCGCGATCATCATGGCCGCACGCGCACGGCCGTCTGCTGCCTCGCCTCCGTGAACTTGGAACGCTGGGACGAATGGTGCGACGACGACGCATTCGTCGAGGACGTGCTCCGCATGCTCGACAACGTGCTCGACGACTTCATCGAGCGCGCGCCGGACAGCATGGCCGCCGCACGTTACTCGGCGAGCCGCGAGCGCTCCGTGGGCTTGGGCGCGATGGGCTTCCACTCGTATTTGCAGCGCAACGGCATCCCGTTCGAGAGCGCGCTCGCGCGCTCGGCGAACTTGCGCATGTTCCGGCGGCTCAAGCGCGCGGCGGACTTGGCGTCGCGGCAGCTCGCGGCCGAGCGCGGCGCCTGCCCCGACGCGGCCGAGCGCGGCGTGGCCGAGCGCTTCAGCCACAAGCTCGCGATCGCGCCGACGGCGAGCATCAGCGTGATCTGCGGCGGCACGAGCGCCTGCATCGAGCCGATCCCGGCGAACGTCTACACGCACAAGACGCTCTCGGGCTCGTTCAGCGTGCGCAACCCGGCGCTCGAGAAGCTGCTCGCGGCCCGCGGCCTCGACACCGAGGAGACGTGGCAATCGATCCTCGCGCACGAAGGCTCGGTGCAGCACCTGGCAGAGCTTTCCGCGCACGAGAAGGCCGTGTTCCGCACGGCGTTCGAGATCGACCAGCGCTGGGTCGTCGAGCTCGCCGGCGACCGCGCGCCGCTGATCTGCCAGGGACAGTCGCTGAACCTCTATTTGCAGAGCGACATCCACAAGTGGGATCTGCTGATGCTGCACTGGACGGCCTGGGAACGCGGCATCAAGAGCCTCTATTACTGCCGCTCGAAGTCCGTGCAGCGCGCCGGCTTCGCCGGCGTCGACGGCGACAACACGCGCGAGTGGCGCGCGCGCCCGCTCGAAGCGAATGCCGACAAGTACGACGAATGCCTCGCCTGCCAGTGACAAGACCATGAAACACACCGAACAAATCGAGCTCATCAAGACGCCGGGTCTCCTCACGCCGAGCGTCAGCTACAAGCCGCTCCGCTATCCATGGGCCATCGAGTTCTGGCGCCGCCAGCAGCAGATCCACTGGATGCCCGAGGAGATCCCGCTCGGCGAGGACTGCAAGGACTGGAGCACGCGCCTCACGGATGCGGAGCGCAACTTACTGACGCAGGTGTTCCGCTTCTTCACGCAGTCCGACATCGAGGTGCAGAACAACTACATGGAACGCTACGCGCGCGTGTTCCGCCCGACCGAGATCAAGATGATGCTCGCGGCGTTCGCCAACATGGAGACGGTGCACATCGCGGCCTACGCGCTGTTGCTCGAGACGCTCGGCATGCCGGACAGCGAGTTCGCGGCCTTCCTGGACTATGCCGCGATGCGCGACAAGCACGATTACCTGCAAACGTTCGGCGTCGATACGGAGGCCGACATCCTGCGCACGCTCGCGATGTTCGGCGGCTTCGCCGAGGGGCTCCAGCTCTTCGCGAGCTTCGCGATCCTCTTGAACTTCCCGCGCCACAACAAGATGCGCGGCATGGGTCAGGTCGTCTCGTGGTCCGTGCGCGACGAGACGCTGCACTGCGAGGGCATCATTCGCCTGTTCCACACGTTCGCGAGCGAGACGGGCGCGCTGACGAACGCCGTGCGCGACGACATCGTCGAGTGCGCGCGCACGGTCGTGCGGCTCGAGGATCGGTTCATCGATCTCGCGTTCGAGCTTGGCGCGATCGAGGGGCTCACGGCGCCCGACGTGAAGGCCTACATCCGCTACGTTGCGGATTGGCGCTTGAGGCAGCTCGGCTTGCCGGAGCTCTACGCCTCCGTCAAGGAGCACCCGCTGCCGTGGCTGACGGCGCAGTTGAACGGCGTCGAGCACGCGAACTTCTTCGAGACGCGCGCGACCGAGTACGCGAAGGCCGCGACGGGCGGCGCCTGGCACGGCGCGGAAGGGGCCTGGGGGCTCTTCGACCGGCGCGTCGCGCGGCGGCAGCTCGAGCTGCTCGCCTCGGCCGGGCGCGGCTAGAGAAAAAGGCTACGCGCGCGCCGCCGTGATCGGCACGACGTTGCTCGCGGCGGCATCGTCGGCCGCGGCCTCGCCCTGCGCCCAGCGCGCGATCGGCAGGAGCTCTTTCTGCTCCGCGGCCGCGGCCTCGGCGGGCAAGTCGAACACGCCGAGCCCCGCCTCGGCAGCTTCGACGTAGACGTCGGAGTCCGTCACGCGGCCGGCGAACGTGATGCCGAGCGACGAGACGAAGCGCTCGAGCGGCGCATAGACGGGCTTCGAGTTGCGCACGCGGTTCGCCAGTACCGCGACCCGAATGTTGCGGAAGCGCACGTGGCCGACGAGCAAGAGCTCTTTGATGAAATTGGCCGTCGCGTGCACGTCGATCGACGACGGCGCGACGGGAATCAAGATCGACTGTGTGCGCGCGAGCAGATCCTGCAGCAGAAGGCGCGACGGCCCGGCCGGCGCATCGACGATGAGCTGGCGCGTGTCGCGCGGGATGACGCGCCGGCCGTTCGCAAAGCCGCCGCCGACGCGCGTCGACAGATCGGCACCGTGGATCTTCGGAGCCTCGGTGCCGCGTTGCGCGAGCCAGTTCAAGCTCGATCCCTGAGGGTCGAAATCGGCGATCGTCGTCGTCACGCCCCGGGAGGCGAAGTAGCTCGCGAGGTTCGTCGTGATCGTGGTCTTGCCGACGCCGCCCTTCGCGTTGATCACCAGCGTCGTGTTCATCGTCATCTGGCTGCGTCCCTGCGCCTTGAAAGAGCGGCCGGCTTAAGTAAAGGTGAAGCGAATGGTACCGGTTTCCTCGGCGGCCGGCCGCGAATCCGATCACAGAGCGCGCGTGGTTGCGCCGGCCGCGGCACAAGCTCAGGATCGGCGTTGATCGGAGCGCCGCAAGGCGCAGGATGTCTTCGACCAGGGGAGGGTTCAATGGCACGAGTCCCTGTCAGCGGCTGGTTCGTTTGGCACGAATTGCTGACGCCGAACGCCGCCGGAGCGCACGAGTTCTATGCCAAGGCGCTCGGCTGGGAGCAGCAGGCCTGGGAGAACGACCCTTCGTACGTGATGTTCACCGGGAGAAGCGGCCCAGTCGGGGCGACCGTCGAGTCGAAGTCCGCCACGCCGCATTGGCGGCCGTACATCTCGACGCGCGACGTGGACGCGACCGTCGAGGCCGCCAGCCGCTTGGGCGGGCGCATCGAGACGCCGCCCACCCCACTGCCGGACGGCGGCCGCTACGCCGTGCTCGTCGACCCGCAGGGAGCGCCGTTCGGCATTCACGCCGCCGGCAACACGGCGAACGCGGCACCGCCGCCGCCCGAATTCACGTGGCACGAGCTCGCGACGAGCGTCGCGCCCGGCATCGCGTTCGGCTTCTACGGTGCGCTGTTCGACTGGGACGAGATCCGCGAGCACGACATGGGCACCGAGGGCACCTACCTGATCTTCGGCCTGGCCGGGCGCGAGCTCGGGGGCATGTACGACAAAGGCGCCGGCGGGAAGCCGGGCGCTGCCTATTGGCTCGGCTACGTCGGCGTCGAGGACCTCGAGGGCACGATCGGGCGCGCCAAAGCGGCCCGCGGCTCGCTGCTGATGGGGCCGATGGACGTACCGGGCGGCGACCGCGTCGCGCACCTCATGGACCCGTACGGTGCGTTCTTCGCGCTGCACAAGGCCGCGGCCCAGACGGCGGCGGGCGAGGCGGGTGCGGCCGATTCCGGCCGGCAGCCGGCCCCACGTAAGCCGTCCAAGAAGGTTCAGGCGAGCCAGAAAGCGGCGAAGAGAGCCGGCAAGAAGACCGCCGTGCGCCGCGCAGCCGCCGAGAAGAAGCGCCCGGCGAAGAAACGGCCGGCGAAACGGGCGAAACAGGCCGCGCCCCGCAAGGCGAAGAAGCGCTCGGCCAAGAAAGCGCCAGCGCGCAAGCCGGCCAAGACCGCGCGCAAGAAGAAGGCGAAGAAACGCGGCCGCTAACGCGCCGCCGGCGGCGCGGCGCCCGGCGCGTGGGTCTGATCGAATACCTTCGTCGCCATCGCGATCATGCTCGCGATGTCGCTCAAGTTGGCCGGCACGACGAGCGTGTTCGTGCTCCGCGCGAGGTTGCCGAACTGGCGCACGTAGTCCTCGGCGACGCGTAGCTGCATCGCCTCGCGGCCGCCGGGGGCGCTGACGGCCTCGGCCACGCGCCGCAGGCCCTCGGCCGTGGCCGTCGCGACGGCCAGGATCGCCTCGGCCTCGCCGGCCGCCTCGTTGATCTGCTGCTGGCGGTTCGCTTCCGACTCCTTGATGACGCGCTGCTTCTCGCCCTCGGCCTGGTTGATCTTCGCGTCGCGGTCGCCCTCGGAGGTCAGGATCACGGCGCGCTTCTCGCGCTCGGCCCTCATCTGCTTCTCCATGGCCTGGAGCACGTCGGCGGGCGGGTTGATGTTGCGGATCTCGTAGCGCAGCACCTTGACACCCCACGGCTCGCTGGCCTTGTCGAGCTCCGTGACGACGTTCGCGTTGATCGTCGCGCGCTCCTCGAACGTTCGGTCGAGGTCGATCTTGCCGATCTCGCTACGCAGCGTCGTCTGCGCGAGCTGCGAGATCGCGAAGTGATAGTCGGAGATGCCGTACGACGCGCGCGCCGGGTCGAGCACTTGCAGATAGAGCACGCCGTCGATGCCGACCTGCACGTTGTCCTTCGTGATGCAGATCTGCTCGGCGATGTCGAGCGCCGCTTCCTTCAGGCTGTGCCGATACGCGATTCGCTCGATGCCCGGCACGAGGATGTGAAATCCCGCCGACAACGTCTTCGAGTACTTGCCGAGTCGCTCGACGATGTACGCGCTCTGTTGCGGCACGACGATGGCCGTCTTGAACAAGATGACGACCGCGACGGCCGCCACGACCAGCGCGAGTAAGAATGTCCCCTGATCCATTCTGCTTTGCTCCCCCGAGGAAGGACGAAACTAGATGAGCCGCACGCGCAGCGTGACGCCTTCGATCGAGTCGATGCGTGCCGAGCCGCCGGGCGGGATGGGTCGATCGCCGATGTTGAGCGCCGTCCATCCGCTGCCGCGATACTCGACGCGGCACGACTTGCCGGGCGGGAGCTCCTCCTCGAGCACGATGCGCTGATCGACGTCCGTGCTGACGTTGCCGAACGGCCGGTTCATGAGCTTCTGATAGATCGGCCTGCGCAGCGTGAACATCGAGGCGACCGCGATCACTGCGAACAGCAGCCATTGTCCGGCCACCGGCAGCTCGAGGTCCACGAGACCGAGCAAGCCGACGGCGACGGCGGCGAGACCGGCGAAGACGAGATAAAACTGGACGTCGACGGCGAGCAGCTCGACCGCGAGCAACACCATGCCCAGGATGCACCAAGCCCACCACGCCATGCGTCACCTCCCTTCGAATGCGGCCACGCGGAGAACGGGACGGCGCGAGATTAGCGGCTCGGCGCCTCAAGCGCCATCGAGCTGCCTTGCCAGCGACTTCGGCGCCGTCAGTCGGTAGCTCTGCTCGACGGCCTCCGCCACGTCCCGCCAGCGCACGCGCCCGCGACCTCAGCGCAGGCCGAACCAGCCCCGCGCCGGGTGGGATGCCCGGTTGGGGATGCAGGGTTAGAATGAGTCCGTGCGGCGGCCCTCGTACCCGCCGCCATTGCGCGGGCCCTTGGATGGCCCCGACGACGGCCTGGTGCCGCGGCCGCGGCGGTTCGAGTTCGTAGATGTACCGATAGCCATGCGGGGCGTGGTGCCTCACTCTCGGCCCTTGTGTATGAGAACAGCGAGACGATCCGGCGCCCTCTTGGCGCTTTGCGTGGGCGCCTTCGCCGCGGGCGGCTGCGACCGCGAGCCGGCGGCCGAAGCCCCGACGCTCGCCGCGAGCGGCGTGAGCCAGCCCGCCGGCTGGGCCGACGAGCTCGCGATGCCGATTCCGCGGGACCTGAACCCCGACCCGAACGTGCTCGAGATCGACCTCGAGGCGCGCATCGAGGAGATCGAAATCCTGCCCGGCACCAAGACGCCGGCCTGGACCTACAACGGCACGGTGCCGGGCCCGATGATCCGTGCGAAGGTCGGCGATCGCGTCATCGTGCACTTCAAGAACTCTCTGCCCGAAGCGACGACGATCCACTGGCACGGCCTGCGCGTCCCGAACGACATGGACGGCGCCCCCGGCGTCACGCAGCCGCCGATCGAGCCCGGCGGCGAGTTCCGTTACGAGCTCGAGCTTCGGGACGCCGGCACGTACTGGTACCACCCGCACCAGGACTCTTCGGCGCAGGTGGGGCGCGGGCTCTACGGCGCTTTCGTCGTGGAGGATCCGGCCGACCCCGCCGTCTTCGGCGACGAGCTCGTGCTGCTGCTCTCCGACATCGGCCTCCGCGAAAACGGCGACCTGCTCGACGCGGATACCGGAGGCAACTTCGGCGATTTGTTCGGCCGCGAGGGCTCGGTCTTGCTCGTCAACGGCAAGATACTGCCGACGCTCAAAGTCAGGAACGGCAAGCAGCAGCGCTGGCGCATCATCAACGCCGCGCGGGCGCGGTACTACAACTTGCGCCTCCGCGGTCACCGGTTCATACGGCTCGGCGGCGACAACGGCCTCGCCGCGCGCTCGGAGGACATCTACAACATCGTCCTCACGCCCGGCGAGCGCGCCGACGCCGTGTTCACGCCGGCCGACCCCCCAGGCTCGAGCAACGTGCTCCGCTGGGTGCCGACCGAGCGCGGCTATGGCAGCACCTTCAACCGGTCGTCGGAGCCGATGCTCGCGATCGAGACGGTTCCCGACCCTCCGGTGACGCCGGAGCCGATACCCACGGAGCTGCGCACGATCGAGCCGATCGACATCACGAATGCCACTCGCCGGACGCTCGATCTCACGATCGACATCGCGTCGACCGTCGAGATGGGCATCAACGGCGTGCCCTACTGGCAGGCGAAGCCTCTCGAGATCGAGCTCGGCGATACCGAAGTCTGGCGAATCGTCAACAACACGCCCTTCTCGCATCCGTTTCACCTGCACGGCTTCTTCTTCCAGGTGCTCGACGATCGGCGCGTGCGGGAGTGGAAGGACACGGTGGACGTGCCGCACGAATCCGAGCTGACCGTCGCGGTCCGCTTCGACGAGCGGCCCGGCGCTTGGATGTATCACTGCCACATCCTCGACCACGCCGAGGCCGGCATGATGGGTCATCTCGTCGTGCGCGATCCGAATGCGCCCACGCCGGCCGACGAGCCGGCCGCCGGAGGCCACCGCCACTGACGCTCGCGCTCAAGCTCCGGCGTACTCGGCGACTTCGACGAGATTGCCGTCCGGATCGCGAAAGTAGATCGAGCGCAACGGCCCGAGTGCGCCGCGCCGCGGCACGGGCCCCGCCTCGATCGAGATCTGCTCCGCCGTCAGGTGCGACACGACGTCGTCGAGCGGCACGGCCGCGATCAGGCAGAAGTCTTGGGACCCGAACGTCGGCTGGCGCGCCTTCGTCGGCGTGACGGTGCCGCGGTCCTGCAGATTGATTTTCTGCTGCCCGAAAGCCAGCGCGTAGCGGAGCGAGCCGTCGGGCCCGGGGAACGTCTCACGCTTGAGCCCGAGCGCGCGCTCGTAGAAGCTCGTGGTCGCCTCGATGTCGGCGACGGTGAGGACGATGTGATCGATGCGGTCGACGAAGAGCGGCATGCCGCTTCGTCATGACGGCGAGGGCGGGTCGACGGCGGCCGGCGCCGGTTTGGATACGACGTCGCCGCGCAACCGCCGGCCGAGCAAGATCAGACATTTGAAACGCGCCGAACGCAGCATCTTGTACGCGGCCCGCATGCCCTTCACGTTGCTCCACTCGCGTAGATTCTTCTCGAGCGTCTCGACGGAATTCTCGGTGAGATAGTCCTTCAGCGCGCGCTGCGAGTTGTTCGCCGTGGTCACGCCGCAGCCGACGCACTTCCAGTTGCGGCTCGCGACCTTCTGCGTGCGCTCGACGTTGAGGCAGACCGTGCAGACGGTCCAGCCGTCGATCGGCTCGCGTTCCTCGACGAGGATTTCGTAGCTCACGACACTCTCGCTCGCAGCGGCTCCGGTCGAGGCACTAGAGCACGCCGCTCGCCGTGACGTCAATCGGCCGGTCTCGCGCGGGGCCCGAGATTTTCCTCGTCCCGTGGGCCACAATGTCGCCCGCCCGGCAAGCCTCGCACGCCGCGCGACTGCGAATAGTGAAACGGAGCACCGAGCGTATCCTGACCACCCACGTCGGCAGCCTGCCTCGCAGCCCCGAGCTCGTCGACTTGCTCTACAAGAAGGACCGCGGCGAGCCCTACGACGAGGCGGCGCTCGCGGCGGCCGTTTCGGCCGGCGTCGCGCACGCCGTGGCGAAGCAGGTGGTGGCCGGAATCGACGTCGTCAGCGACGGCGAGCAGAGCAAGGTCGGCTACTCCACGTACGTCAAGGACCGCCTGTCGGGCTTCGCGGGTGACTACCCTCGGCCGCCGCATCTCGATCTCGCTCCGTATCCGCAGTTGCGCGAAGCGCTGGCGCGCATGATCGGCCCGCAGTCGTTCAAGCGCGCCGGCTGCGTCGGACCCGTGGCGCTCGTCGATCCCGGTGCAGTCGAGCGCGATATCGCCAATCTCGAGGCCGCGTTGGCACCGCATCGCGACCATGTCACGGAAGCCTTCATGAATGCCGCTTCGCCGGGCGTGATCGCGGCGTTTCAAACGAACCGCTATTACTCGAGCCACGCGGCGTACGTGGACGCGGTCGCCGCGGCGATGAAACCCGAGTACGACGCCATCGCCGCCGCGGGGCTCGTCCTGCAGATCGACTGCCCCGATCTCGCGATGGCGCGACACACGGGCTTTCAGGAGCTCGGCGAGACGGAGTTTCTCGCGCGAGCGGAATATCATGTCGACGCCCTGAACCGCGCCGTTCGCGACATCCCGGCGGAGCGCATGCGCATGCACATCTGCTGGGGCAACTACGAGGGCCCGCACGATCACGACATCGCGCTCGAGAAGATCCTCGGGATAGTGCTGAAGGCAAAGCCCGCCGGCATCCTGTTCGAGGCGGCGAACCCGCGGCACCGCCACGAATGGGCCGTTTGGCGCGACGCCGAGCTCCCCGACGACAAAGTGCTGATCGTGGGCTGCATCGTATCGACGTCGAATTATGTCGAGCACCCGCGGCTCATCGCCGAGCAACTCTGTCGTTACGCCGAAATCGTCGGCCGCGAGCGCGTGATCGCCGGCACGGATTGCGGATTCGGGTCGTTTGCGGGTTATAGTCGCGTCGATCCCGGTATCGCGTACAAGAAGTTGCGGGTGCTCGCCGACGGCGCCGCGCTCGCGACGAAAGAACTATGGGGAAGCGAACGGTAGACTCTCGCACATCCCACGCGCCCGAGCCGACGCCGGTCGAGATCCGAGCGGCCCTCGATCGCGTTCTCGCAAGCCGTTGCTTCGAGCACGCCGGACGCGCCTCGGACTTCTTGCGCTTCGTCGTCGGCGAAACGCTGGCCGGAGACGGCGATCGGCTGAAGGGCTACACGATCGCGCTGCAAGTGTTCGGCCGGCCGCCGAGCTTCGACGCCCAGTCCGACCCGCTCGTGCGCGTCGAGGCGTTGCGGCTGCGCCAGCGCCTCGCGGAATACTATTCCGGCGAAGGAGCGGCGGACCCGGTCCAGCTCCAGCTTCCGCGCGGCAGCTATGCCGTGAGGGCCACTTACGCGTCGAGCGACGCGCCGGCGGTCGACGCCGCGCCGACGACGGCGACGGCTTCGCCGCCGGCGCCGCAACGGCCGCTGCGCTCGGGCTCGGTCTTCGCCCTTCGCGCGCGCGTTGCCGCCATTGCGGCAGCGCTGGTTTTCGCGATTGCGATCGGCGGCACGATGTTGCGCTCGTGGACGTCGACTGCCGAGCCTCCGGCTGCGGATCGGCCCCCCCGGACCGTACAGCGCACGCGGATCGCCGTGGTGCCGCTCGAGAATTTCAGCGAAACGCCGGCGTTCGATCGGCTCGCCGCGAGCCTGACCGAGGAGCTCATGCTGCGGCTCGGCGAGCTCGATCTTTACGTGATCGCCATCCAACCGAGCTGGTCCCGACCCGGCAAGGCGCTCGACGGCGCGGAGCACGGCTACGTGTTGACGGGCAGCGTGCGCGACCATGCCGGCGGCGCGCACATCACGCTGCGGATCACGGAGGCCGAGACCGGGGCGCTGATCTGGAGCGAGGCGTACGACGAGCCGCCCGGCATCGAAAACGAGCCCGAGCGTCAGGCCGCCGTCGTGCGCGACGCGGCTGCGGCGGCGGCGCTCACGGGCCCCGTGTTCGATGCCGAGCTTGCGCTCGCCCGCAGCTCCGCCAACACGCTCGAGTTGCCGGACTGCGAGGAGCGTTACCGCGCTTTTCGCAGCGAGACCGACCCGGCGCTGTTTCCCGCGGCGCTCGCGTGCTTCCAAAGCCTCGTCACGCGCAAGCCGGAGCTTGCGCCTGCGTGGGCAACGCTCGCGATGCTGGCGATCGACGAGCACGTCTACTACTCCGGCGCCGTGGACGGCGGCGCCGCGCTGATCCGCGCGCGCGCCGCCGTCGAGATGGCGCTCGAAGTGGACCGCTCGAGCGTCGCCGCAAACTTGGCCCTCGCGCGTTTCCAGTACTACACCGGCGACCCGGAGTTCTTGCGCACCGCCGAGCGAACGGTGGCGCTCGATCCGAAGAACCCCGAAGTGCTGGGCGTCCTCGGCATTCTCTTGACGGCGTATGGCGACTCCACGCACGGCCTCGAGCTCGTGACCCGAGCGCACGCCGAGTCGCGGCAGCCGCGCCGCGTGTTCGACCTCGCGCGCGTGTTTGCGCACCTGCAAGACAACGAGCCGTGCAAGGCGCTCGCCGAGGCGCTCGAGCTCGAAGCGGAAAAGTGGTTCATCGCGCACATGATCACGACGGCCGCGGCCGGCGCGTGCGGCGACGAGACCGCCGCGGCCGACGCGCGCGAGCGCTTGCTCGCGATGGCGCCGAGCTTCGAGGCGGATGCGATCGGCTTGCTCGATCTTTGGCGTTTCGAGCCGCGCCTGCGCCTCGCCGTACTGAACGGCTTGCGTGCGGCCGGCCTCGAGCTCGTCGAGCGCGACGGCGTCTAGCGCTCCGCGAGCGTCGGCGGTAAGCGCGGCGGATTCACCTGCGCCTTGACGGACAAGCGCAGCGTGCGCGTGCCGGCGCCGACGACGATCGCGGCCTCCTCGCCGTCGATGGCGACGAGCCGCGGCCGGCTCAAGACGACCTCCTCGTTGCCGTGACGCTCGAAGACGCCGATCTCGAGCAAGATGCGGCCGCCCTCCTGCACGCGCGGCACGATCGAGAAGCGGAGGTGCTCGAGGCGAAGATCGTTGACGTTCCGAACGAGCGTGCCGTCCTCGACGACCATTTGCGTATTCCAGACCTCCGTCTCGTCGGCGTTCTCGAACGCCACGCTGACGTCCATCACCACCTGGTCGGCGAAGCTCGCCGTGCCGTAAAACAAGGCGCCGCCCGCAGCAAGCGCCGCGAGGACGGTGGCGAGGAACGGCTGCGACCGCACGTCGAACCGGCGCGGCGGCGCGTGTGCGTCCTCGACGCGCAGCTTCGCCACGTCGACGCCGAGAACCGCGGCCAGCGAGCGGGCGGACTCGTACGAGGCCGCGCCCGTCTTTTCGATGCGCTGAATGGTTCGAAGGCCGAGGCCCGCGACCTCGGCCAGGTGCTCCTGGCTCCAGGCTCGACGCTCCCGCTCGCGTTTGATGTACGAGGAATCGACTCTCATGTCCATGTGGCGCTCCCCAGTGGAGCGCTTACGGTCCGCGAGGCCCCGCCCCATTACCACGAAGGGCGGCCGCCAGTTCCACGCCAGAAGGCCGCCAGAGCGCCGCGCGGCGCTGCCGGCCCCCAAGATCAGTCGGTCACGCAGCTCCAGTTTTCGGCGTCGGCGAGGTCGCCGGAGCCGTCGTATCGCAGATAGGCCGGGTAGGCGCAAACGGGCCGCTCGAGGCCGGACTGGCTGCCGGTCGCGGCCATCTGGTCGGGCGCGACGCCGCGCTCCCGCCATTGCTCGAGGGCGCTCAGCGTGTCGAATGTGTCGACGCCGGGGCCGCCGCGGCAGTGCCCCATGCCGGGGGCGAGGAACAGGCGCATCCAATCGTCCTGCTGCGGCCCGAGCTCCTCGCGCACGCTCTCGTAGTAGAGAACCGTATTCTCGGGCGTGATGCCCGTATCGCGCCAACCGGCGTAAAGCAGTAGCTTGCCGCCGTGCGCCTTGAACGCACGCAGGTCCGGGTCGACGGCGTCGACGAAGCCGGCCGCGGCGTCGATGCGCGGCAGATCGCGGTCGAGGTCGAACTGCCGCCAGTCGTAGTTCGCGTCTTGGAAGCCCAAGATCCGGATCGAGTCGAAGGCGAATGCACTCGGGCCATCCTGCGAGCTCGGCAGCGCCGGGATCGGATTTCCGTACGCCTGCCCGGAGAAGACGAGCTCGCCG
>Ga0073934_10007684_pt1 | contig 14806 bp, 15 predicted proteins | sample LarsenN4metaG_FD_76834 | JGI IMG/M metagenome (GOLD analysis project Ga0073934, IMG submission 76834) | Hot spring sediment bacterial and archeal communities from British Columbia, Canada, to study Microbial Dark Matter (Phase II) - Larsen... ...
ATCCCGCTGGGGACGTTCGAACGGCTCTTCGGCAGCCGGCACAGCCTGACGCTGAAAGTCCAGGCCCCGTCGGAACGGGCGCTGCCGGCCACGCTGGAGGAAGTCCACACCCTGATGCGGCGGCAACGCGGGCTGGGCTACGACGCGCCCGACGATTTCTTCCTCACCACGGCCGAAACCTACCTCGCGCTCTGGGAGGACATCAGCGCCGTCTTCTTCCTCGTCTTCGTGCTCATTTCCGCGGTGGCTTCGGTGGTGGGCGGCATCGTCATCACCAACATCATGCTGGTGTCGGTGACCGAGCGCGTCAAAGAGATCGGCATCCGGCGCTCGGTGGGGGCGACGCGGCGGGACATCCTGCAACATTTTCTTCTCGAAGCGCTGGGCCAGTGCCTGGTCGGCGGCGGCCTGGGGGTGGTCCTGGGCTTTCTGGTGGCGCTGGTGCTGGCGCAGTTCACGCCCTTCCCGGCGTCGGTCCAGCTCTGGGTGGCGCTGGCGGGCCTGCTGCTGTCGGTGGTCATCGGGGTGAGCTTCGGGCTCTACCCCGCCCTGCGCGCCGCCCGGCTCGACCCGGCGGTGGCGCTGCGGAGCGAATGATGCGCGCTTCCTGGGAAGAGAGCGTGCGCACGGCGGCGCAAATGGTGCGCGCCCACAAGCTGCGCTCGACGCTGACCGTGCTGGGCGTCGCCATCGGCGTGCTCTCGGTCATCAGCGTCGCCGCCATCATCCACGGCCTGAACCTCTACGTGGACGGCAAGGTGCAGGAGCTGGGCTCGAACACCTTTCTGGTCTCGCGCTTCCCCGCCTTCGTGCCGGTCGAGCATTGGACGGAGGACATCCGCCGGCGCAAACACCTGACCGCCGCCGACGCCCGCGCCATTGTCGAGCAGTGCCGCACCTGCGTCATCGCCACCCCGATGCTGACCCGCTTCCCGCTTTTCGGGCAGACGACCGAAGTGCGCTTCCGCAACCATCGCGTGGACGTTCCGCTCGTCCGCGGCGCCGAGCCGGCCATGACCCGTGCCTTCCCGCTCTTTGTCGTCAACAAAGGCCGGATGTTCACCGAAGCGGAAGACGCCCACAGCGCGCGGGTGTGCGTGATCGGCCTGGCCATCGCCGACTCGCTCTTCGGCCCGCTCGACCCCGTCGGCCGGACCCTGCGCCTCAACGGCCTGGAGTTTGAAGTCATCGGCGTCTGGGAAAAACACCAGGGGCTGTTCGGCGGGCCCGGGCTGGACGACGTCATCGTCATTCCCTATCGCACCTTCAACAAGCTCTGGCCGGAGATTGAGGAGCAGATCCTCGGCGTGGCCGCGGCCGACCCGACGCTGCTGCCGCGCGCCGAGGAGGAAGTGGTCGAAATCCTCCGCCGCCGCCGGCGCGTCCCGCCCGAGAAGGAGAACGACTTCGAGGTGACCCTGCCCGAGTTCGTCTACGACCTCTGGAAGCAGTTGACCGGCGCCATCGTGCTCCTGACCCTGGTGATCAGCTCCATCAGCCTGGTGGTGGGCGGGATCGGGGTGATGAACATCATGCTGGTGTCGGTGACCGAGCGCACCGCCGAGATCGGCCTGCGCAAGGCGGCGGGCGCGCGTCGCGCCGACATCCGCCGGCAGTTCATCACCGAAGCGGTAACGCTGACCTCGTTCGGCGGCGTGCTCGGTATTCTGCTCGGAGCGGCCCTGGTGGCTGTCACGCGCTGGGTCTTCCCCGACCTGCCCGCCGAGCTCTCGGCCTTCTGGGTGGCGGCGGGCTTCGCCTTGTCGGTTGGCGTCGGGCTTTTCTTCGGGATTTACCCGGCGACGCGCGCCGCCGCGCTCGACCCGGTGGCCTGCCTGCGCTACGAGTGAATCAACGCCGCGGGCGCGAGGCCGGCGGCACCATCCCGTTCACCCGGTAGTAGACGACGAGCTGCCCGTAGTGTTCTCCGATGTGGTTGATGGCCTCGCCCCACAGGCCGGTCCCGTTGGTCGGGGTCTGGCTCCAGGGAAACTTGACGGCTTTCGCCAACCCGGCGTCGCCCTGCTGGCGGATGAAGGCCGCGCCCTCTTCGACCGACTTCTTCAGCACGGCGACGATCTCGGCCTTGGTCTTGTACTTCTCGCGCGACAAGTCTTCCGCGCCGGGGCGCTTGCCCTGCGCCAGGTCCATGAAGAGGTAGTTGCCGCCGGCGACGTGCAGCATCTGCGCGGCGAAGCTGCGCACCTCGGGGGTGGGCTTGAAATCGTAGTTCTCTTCCGGAAAATCCTCGGCCATCTCGATGACTTTCCCGCCGACTTCGGTCCACAGCCGCGCCAGCGCCTCCGACGGGGTTGGCGTGGACGACGTCGCCTGCGCCGCCGCATTGGTCGCTGCCAGCAAAGCCAGCAGGGTCACGAACAAGAACATCCTGCGCATAATCGTCTCCTTGAGCGGTGATGCTTCCTTAGACGAGCTTCGCCGGGCCGCGGTAACTAGCGCGGCGGCGGTTGCTGCTGCTGCCGCTGGCGCTCCTGGGCGGCGCGCGTCGTGGGCGGCACCAGGCCGTTCAGCCGGTAGTAGACCACCAGGTTGCCGTAGTGCTCGGCGGCGTTGATGGTGGCGCTGGTCCACAGGCCGTAGCCGGTGATGATGCGCGTGGGGAGCTTGATCGGCTGCGCCAACCCGGCGTCGCCCGCCGACTGGATGGCCGCCGCCGCGTCCTCGAAGGATTTCTTGAGCATCGCCACAATCTCCGCTTTGTTCTTCGGCGCGGCGTCGTGGTGCTCGGGCCCGCCGGGCGCCTGGCCGCGGGCCAGGCCGGCGAAGCGCGCGTTGGCCTCCGCCACGTGGGTGAGCTGCTCGGCGAAGCTGCGCACCTCGGGCGTCGGCTTGTAGTTGTACTTGTCCTCGGGGAAATCCTCGGCCATGTCGATGAGCTTCTTGGCCTCGCGGTTCCAGGCGGCGAGCAGATCGGCAGCGGCGCTCGCCGCGGCGGCGGGCGTCGCGGTCTGCTGCGCCGCAGCAACAATCGGCGCCGCAGCCAAAACCACAAGCAAAGCAACCAGAGAGAAAGTCTTGCGCATCGGTCGTCTCCTTGAAGGAAATGGAAACCGGCAGTCTATCATAGCCCGGCAGGGGACAAGCCCCTGCCCTACCCCATCGGGGAGTCCTGGGTAGGGGCGGGCCTTGCTTGCCCTGTCGGAGCGTAGCGGAGACCCTGAGCGAAGCCGAAGGGCGCGGAGTCGAAGGGTGCCCGCCCGCTGATTCGTCACATTTGATATAGTCGCCACGATGACGAGGAAGCGCAAGGAGTTCACCGAAGCGGATGTGCTGGGGGCGCTGGGGGCGGCGCGGGCGCCGATGAGCTTGCGGGAGCTTGCCGCCGCGCTCGAGGCCCACGGGCGCGAGCGGCACGAGCTGAAGAAGCTCGTCAAGCGGCTCGAGCAGCGCGGGCGCGTGACCGAGGTCCACGGCGGACGTTACCTGACCGCCGACAAAATCCAGGCCAAGCCGGCGCATGGCCGGCACGCAAAAGCAGACCTCTCGACTCGCCCTCCGGACTCGCCCGGGGTGACGACTGCCGGCGGCAAGGCGGCGCCGGCCGCCGGCAAAGACGTCGTCACCGGGAGGCTGGTGGCCCACCGCGACGGCTACGGCTTCGTCATCCCCGACAAACCCATCCCCGGCATCGAGGGCGACGTCTTCATCCCGCCGACCGCCGTCGCCGACGCCATGCACGGCGACCGCGTGCGCGTGCGCTTGCGCGCGGGCCAGCGCGGCCGGCGCGGCACCGGGCGGATTGAAGGCCAGATCGTCGGCATCGAACGCCGCGCCCACGCGACCCTGGTCGGGCAGTTCCACGCCGGGCCGAAAGAGAATTACGTCGACCCCTACGAGCAGCGCATCCTCCAGCACGTCATCATCCCGCGCGGGGCGGAGCGCGTGGCGGGCGGGCCGGGGTCGGCGCAGGAGCTCGACGGCGCCATCGTCAACATCGAGATCACCAAATTTCCGACCGGCGGCGGGCACGGCCAGGGACGCGTCGTCGAAGTGCTCGGCCGGCCGGGCGACTTCGGCCTCGACGTCGAAATCATCATCCGCAAGTACCACCTGCCGGACGAATTCCCCGAGGAAGTGTTGACCGAAGCGCGGCGCATCCCCGCCGAAGTCCAGCCGGCCGAGGCGGCGCGGCGGCGCGACTTCCGCCGGCTGCCCATCGTCACCATTGACGGCGAAGACGCCAAAGACTTCGACGACGCCGTCTACGTCGAGCGGCGTCCGAACGGGAACTATCTCCTGCACGTGCACATCGCCGACGTGGCGCACTACGTCCGGCCCGGCACGGAGCTCGACCGCGAGGCCCGCCTGCGCGGCACTTCGGTCTACTTCCCCGACCGGGCCGTGCCCATGCTGCCGGTCGAGCTGTCGAACGGCATCTGCTCGCTCAAGCCCGAAGTGGACCGGCTGGTCTTGAGCTGCCTGATGGAAATCACTCCGCAGGGCGAAGTGGTGGACTACGAGCTCGCCGAAGGGGTCATCCGCTCGGCGGCGCGGATGACTTACACGGCGGTGAACGCTTGCCTGGAAGGCGACGCCACCACGCGCGCCCGCTACGCCGCGCTCGTCCCCGAGTTCGAGAAGATGCGCGAGCTCGCGCTCATCCTCAACGCCAAGCGCGAGCGGCGCGGCTCGATTGATTTCGACCTGCCCGAGCCGGTCATCCACTTCGACGAGCGCGGGCAGATGATCGGCATCGCCCGCAGCGAGCGCAACGTCGCCCACCGGCTCATCGAGGAGTTCATGCTGGCGGCGAACGAAACCGTGGCCGGGCACCTGACCGCGCTCGGTGTCCCCTCGCTCTACCGCATCCACGAAGAGCCCGACCCGCAGAAAGTTCTGGAGTTCGAAGAGATCGCCGCCACCTTCGGCTACTCGCTCGGCTTGAGCGAGCAGCTCGTCCGCAAGGTGCGCGTGCACGAGCGCCAGCGGCCCGGGCGCGGCCACCGGCCCCCGCGCGTCCTCGAACTCCCCGAGCGCGTCGCCATCTCCCCGCGCCACTACCAGCGCCTGACCGACAAGCTCGCCGGACGGCCCGAGGAGCGCATCCTGAACTACCTGATGCTGCGCTCGCTCAAGCAGGCGCGCTACTCGGAGCAGAACGTCGGCCACTTCGCCCTGGCCGCTCCCTGCTACACCCACTTCACCTCGCCCATCCGCCGCTACCCCGACCTCATCATCCACCGCCTGACCCGATGGGCCTTGCAGCAGGGGCACCGCCGCCCCGCCCCGGGCGCGCAGACAGGAGTGTCTGCGCCACCGGAAAAAAAGAAAACATTAGGGCAGGCATTCCTGCCTGCCCGGGAAGCTGCCGGCCCTCTCAAGGAAGACGAGCTGCGCGCCGTCGGCCTCGAGTCCTCGGAGGCGGAGCGCCGCGCCGACGACGCCGAGCGCGAGCTGATTGACTTGAAGAAGCTTGACTTCATGGAGCAGCATCTGGGCGACGAGTTCGACGGGCTGCTCATCAGCCTCAACAAGTGGGGCTTCTGGGTGGAGCTGATGGAGCTTTTTGTCGAAGGCTTCGTGGCGCTGGAGACGCTCGACCCGGCCGCCGATTACTACTACCGCGAAGCCACCCGCTCCATCGCTCCCGGACGCCGCAGCCGCGTGCCGGGCGCCCCCGCCTTTCGCCTCGGCGACCGCCTGCGCGTGCGCGTCGACCGCATCGACCGCCTGCAAAAGCGGATTCACTTCTCGGTGGTCGGCCCGCCTGCACTCACCTAGTGTCGGCCGGCGTGGGCTTTTTGGCCCAACCATCGGCTGGTTTGGGTGGACAAGCCCACCGGGGAAACCGCCGGCCAGGGCGCGGCCCCTCTCCATCTACTTTGCATTCAGCAGGTTGGGCGTCGGCCGGAATGGGCGACAAATTGCACCTCTTCGAGCGCACGAGGTCTGGAGGAGAGCGCCATGAAGGCAACCGAGAAAGAAGGGCTGGCCCGCAAGGTGATATGCGACCACGACTGCCTGCTGGAGAACTTGCGGTCGCTCGACCACAGCCTGGAAAACATCTTCTACTACGGCGAAGTGTGCAGCGACATGCGGGGGTTCGGCAACCTGCGCCAGCGCTGCGAGGAGCTGCGCCAGGTCCTGCTCAAGCACATCCCCGAGGGCGAGCAGATGTTCGCCGAGGTTCCCCAGGGGCGCACCGCCTGCCGGCTGCTGCCCGAGCTGGTGGAGGACCACCGCGTGATGCTGCGGGCGCTGGAGCAGAGCCTGAAGAGCCTGGAAGCGCTGCAGAACGGGCAGCTCATCCCCGAAGACCTGTTCAGCTTGCAGGAGCAGGTGCGGAACTTCAGCGCCCGTCTGCAAACCCACATCCGCGTGGTGAACCAGCAGGTGCTGCCGGAAATTGAAGCCACCTAGGGGCGCTCAAATCAACCGGCGCAAGAGGTACCCGGCCGCATAGGCCACTGCGGCCGCCGCTGACCCCACCAGCAGCATCTCGATCCCGCTCACGAACCAGCGCGCACGCGTCACCACGGTGCGCAGGCTCCCCACCACGAACAACGTCAAGCCCGTCGCCACCGAAGAAGCCAGGAAGACGTAGTCGCCGGAGACGAAGGCGAACGGCACGAGCGGCACCGCGCCCGCGGCGATGAAGGCCAGGAAGATGGCGGCAGCGTGGCCGAGAGCGTGTTCCGGTCCCTCGCGCACGATGCCGTGGCTGTGCAGGAGCTGCTGCTCGGAGCGCGCCCCCAGATAGTTCCCCGCCCCCATGGCGAAGCCGTCGGCCAGCAGGTTGGCGATGCCGAGGATGATGGCGACGCGGGCGCTCAACTCCGCCCCAGTGACGCCGCTGACCACGGCGAAGGTGGTGACGAGGCCGTCGTTGGCGCCGAAGACCAGGTCGCCGATGTGATGCGCCCAGGAGGGCCAGAAACCCAGGTAAGCGGGGCCGGGCTCGTGCTTTTCCATCGCGCGTCAGGCGGCCAGGCGGCGGTCGCCGCGCCGGGCGCGCAGCTTCGCCTTGGCGTCGCGGTGACGACCGTGGCCGCGCTCGGCGTGTGGCAGAAACTGCACGCCCGCCCAGCAATGGGAGCACTGGCGACCGCCGTGGGTGGCGGTCCAGAGCTGCTCGGCCTTGTTCAGCTTGCGCCCACAGCTCGGGCATCTCATGGCGAGTCTCCTTTCTTTTCCTCCGGCGCGGGCGAGCCGGCGGGGACGGGTTCGGCCGGCACCGTCAGCCGCTCCAGGGCGCGGCTGGCCGGCGCGCGCCCGCTCCACCAGCTCATGTCCATCGGATAGACGGCCGGGTCGAAGATGACCCAGTAGAAGTGCCAAACCAGAATGGCCAGGCTGGCCAGGATAGCTTCGTAGAAGTGGACCGCGGTGGCGGCGTCGCTCACCCACTTGGGGAACCAGCGCAGGGCGAAGTTATCGAACCAGAGCAGGAAGCCGGTGAGCGCCATCACCATCGTGCCCCAGAGGAAGGCCAGGTATTCGCTCTTCTCAATGTAGCCGAGCTTGACCCCGTGGGGCGGATGCGGCTCACGGCCGAAGTAGTAGCGCAGGCGGTGCTTGAATTCCCGGAAATCCCCCAGACCCGGCCGCATGGCGGCGAGGCAGGCGCGGGCGCGCCGGCTGCGGACAATGTGCGCCAGGTGCACGGCCAGCGAGCCGAGCAACACCACGGCCGCGATCCGGTGCAGCCAACCGCGCAGGCCCAGACCGGCCTCCCAATGGATGACCGGCTGCGCCCACCAACTCTCCGGATACTTCAGCGCGAAGCCGGTGTAGGCCAGCAGCGGGAAGCTCACCATCACCAGCCCGTGGGCCCAGCGGAAACCGCGCGGCATCCGCTCTGCTTCCGCCGCCACGCCCGCCAGGACGCGCACCGCCGGGCTGCGCGCCTTGCGCCAGAAGTCGAGCAGGTTGTGCAGGAGCATGCCGCCGATGGTCAGGTAGATGAGCGGCAGGTAGAACAACCGCACGTAGTAGACCGCCGTGAAGCGCGCTTCGGTGGCCACGATGTGCACCGGGCCGAGCGCGAAGCGCGTGCCGGCACCGGGGTGGCACTGCCCGCAGGTCTGGGCGAGGTTGGCCGCGTGGATGTGGGAGCGCGGGTCGGAGGAAGGCAGGATGTCGTGCACGCCGTGGCAGGAGGCGCAGTTGGCCACCGTCGCCACGCCGGCGCGGGTGGCCAGGCCGTGGTAGCTGTCCTCGTAGGCGGGGACCTTGTCGAGCGCCAGGCCGTACTTTTCGCTCAAGCGCAGGTCCGAGTGGCAGCGGCCGCAGGTCTGCGACGGAATGTTGCTCGAGAAGACGGGCGAGCCGGGCTCTTGCGGGGAGAGGATGCGGTGCTCGCCGTGGCAATCGGTGCAGACCGGGGCGTCGCGCACGCCGCGGGCGGCCGCTGTGCCGTGGACGCTCTTCCGATAGGTGGCCGCGATTCCCTGGTGACAGGCGCCGCAAGTCTCGGGGACGCGGGCGTGGTAGACCTTGGAGCGGGGATCGGCCGAGGGGAAGATGGCGTGGTTGCCGTGGCAGTCGGAGCAGACGGCGCCGTGGCGGCCGGCGGCCACGGCGCGGGCGTGGGCGCTGGTCAGATAGGCTTCCACCGGACGCACGACCGTGAAGCCGAACTTCTGCGCCAGCTCGGGGTTCGAGTGGCAGCGGGCGCAGGCCTGGGCCAGGTGCGACCAGTGGACAGCGGACGTCGTCTCCGTGCGGGGGATGACGGCGTGGATGTCGCCGTGGCAGTCGGTGCAGGTGGCGGCTTCGGTGATGCCACGGGCGCGGCCCTGGCCGTGGATGCTCTGGCGGTAGCTTTCGACAGGGTCGGCGTGGCAGGCGGCGCAATCAACCTGCTTCACGCCCTCGGCGTGAGGAAACTCGGCGGCGCCGCTGTGGCAGCCGGTGCAGGCGAGGAAACCGTGGACGCTGGCGGCGAACTTCTGCGAGTCAACCGTGTGGCAGTCGGCGCAGGGGGGTTCAGCGGAGTGCAGGGGGAGGCCGGTGCAAGACAGTGCAACAGCGAGCAGCCCCACGAATGTCACCGCTCGCACCGGCATGACTGCCGCGGTCATTTCGCTCCCCCTGTACCACAAAAACCTCCTTCATGCATCTGGGACGAAACACGTCAGGCCACCTTCTGCCGGCGCCAGCGGACGGCGTTGGCCAGCACCCGCTCCATCTCCGCCACCGGGGTGAGGCTGGTGAAATAGTCGAAGGCCCCGCACTCCATGGCGGCCAGGTAGGGTTGCATGTCGGCCTCGCCCGAGATCACCACCACCGGCAACTCTTCCTTGATAGTGCGCAGCCAGGCGAAGGCGCCCTGCGCCTCCGCGCGGGCCGCGGGCAAGCAAAGCAGCACCGCGTCGGCCGGCTGGCGCAGCAGATAGGTGCGGGCGGCCTGGGGGTCCGCCACCTCTTCAAAACGATAGCCGTGTCCCCCGAGCTCTTCAAAGGCCGGGGAGAAGCTGGCGGCGGAGCCGACGACGAGCACTTGGTGTGCCGCGCGCGTTCGCATCACAACCGCCTTTCCGCTTCCCTCGAGACGATGATCCCCGAATTTCACCGCTGCTCCGGGAAGCAAGTCCCTTGCCACCGGCGCCGCTCCCGCCGGTTTTCTCCGTGGCAGCCAAAAGGCCGACTACTCAAGAAGTTAGCAGCGGATCCAAGGTGAGCGGCCAAGCCAGAGGCGTCCCGTGAGGCAGGCAGCTTGTGTGAGGCAGCCCCAGCGTGGGCCTTTTGCCCCAGCCGCCACTCCGTCTAGCGTTTGCCGGAAGGAAGCAACTCCGCTACTTTCCCCACCAGCACCTGGGGGTCATAGATGGGTTTCTGCAGGTAGCCGTCGGCGCCCGAGGCGTCGAGGAAGCGCTCCCGGTCGCCCTCCATGGCGTGGGCGGTGGCGAGCAGGACAGGGATGTGGCGAGTGCGCTCGTCGTCCTTGAGAAGGCGCGAGAGCTCCAGCCCGTCAATGAGCTTGCCCTGGTGAGTGAAGTTGGCCAGGGAGACATCGATGATAACCAGGTCCACCTGTCCGGCGCGGGCCTGGGCCAGGACTTCGTCGGCGTTCCGGCCGCGCTGGCACTGGAAACTGCCGGCGCGCTCCAGGGCCAGAGTGTAGAACTTGGCCACCAGGGTGTTGTCCTCGACGATGAGAATCTTGGGCATCGCCGCTCACGCCCGGCGCGCCGGACCTTGCAGGAGTCGTAGCACGGTGGCGCGCAAGAGCGCGCCCTCCAGCGGCTTGCGCAGGACGGGCGGGCGCGGAACCAGCTGGCGCCGGCCGAGCGCCTCTTCCACGGCGGCGAGCTCATGGCCGGTGATGAGCACCGTCGGCAAACTGTGCCGCTGCCGCAGGGCGGCAATCAAATCCACTCCGTCGCCGTAGACCCCCGGGCTGACCGGCAAAGCCCAGTCCACCACGGCCAGCGCCGGATGGAAGCGCTCGGCGGCGTCCAAGGCGTTGGCAAAGCTGGCGGCGGTGACCACGGCAAAGCCGTCCCGCACCAGCAGCTCCCGCAGGTACTTGCGAAAGACGGGGTCATTGTCCACCACCAGCACGCGCACGCCGTCGGCGGACCCCGCCACCTCCAGCACCTCGCTCTCGACGCGGTGGGGCCGGTCTTCGACACGGCCGAATTGCGGCACCGAAAAGCGCACCGTGGTGCCCAGGCCCTCGCCCGGACTCTCCAGCTCGATGCGTCCGCCCATCATCTCCACCAGGCGGCGGCTGATGGCCAAGCCCAGGCCGCTGCCGCCGTGGCGGCGGGTAAAGCTGGTGTCCACCTGCTTGAACTTCTCGAACAGGTCCGCCTGCTTTTCCCGGGGGATGCCGATGCCGGTGTCCTGCACTTCGACGAGCACGTGGCCCGAGACGCGGCCGGCGTCGGCGCGCAGGGTGACCCAGCCTTCGTCGGTGAACTTGATGGCGTTGCTCAAGAGGTTGATGAGCACCTGGCGGAGGCGGTGCTCGTCGGCGCGGACGGGCGGCAACGCCAGCCCCGCGGTTTCGTCCACCAGCTTCAGCTTCTTTTCGTCGGCCTGGACGGCGATGACCGCCAGCACCTGGTCGAAGAGCGGCCGCAGCTCGATCCGCTCGGGGCTAAGCTTCAGCTTGCCCGCCTCGATCTTGGCGATGTCAAGGATGTCGTTGACGATGCCCAGCAGGTGCTGGGCGCTCTCGAAGACGTCGCGCTGCAGCTCGCGCTCCTCCTCCGGGCTGTGGCAGAGGCCGTCGAGGATAAGCTTGGTGAAGCCCAGGATGGAGTTGAGCGGGGTGCGCAGCTCGTGCGAAGTGTGGGCCAGGAACTCGTCCTTGACGCGGCCGAGCTCGGCCAGCTCCAGGTTGGCGGCCTCCAGGCGCTGGTTGAGCTCGCGGAGCTCGCGCAGGCTGGCGGCGAAGTAGGACTCGCACATCAGGTTCAGGTCGAGGTCGAGGACTTTGTTCAAGGCGCGCTTGGTGTCGGCGGCGCGTTGGACGTCCGGTATCTCCTGGTCCAGGGCGCGCAGCAAGAAGATGCGCACCACGCTCATGGCGCTGATCACGTACTTTTGCGGGACACCGGCGCGGACGTGGCGCTTGCCGATTTCCATTCGCTCCCGGCCATAGGCTTCGTCGTAACGCCCGGCAAAGAGCCCGCGGCCCCAGCCCTGCAGGGTGAGCTTCAAGCGCGCCAATTGCTCCGGGCCGGAGAAGATTCGGGCGGTCTCCGGGTTTTCCATGGTTCTCTGGTAGAACAACTCCGCCATTTCGGGCAGGTGCCGTTCCAAGGCCGGCCCCGCCTCGGCCAGCAGGCGGGCGTCGGCCTCGGTCAGGCCGATGTACCGCTTGGTTTCCTCCAAGAGGTTGTCCATGACCGCAGCCTACAATGCTTGTTCGCCCTGCCCCCTTTGGGTCATAATGACGTCCTCAATCATAGCATTGCTCCTCCTCCCCCGCAGGCGGGGAAAAGGGGGGCTGGACCGATGGACTGGGTTTCCGAGTTGCGGCAGGGCTTCCGCGCGTTGCCGGCTGGAGTTGTGCTTTCCGTCAGCTTTTCCGACCGGAGCGACACCATCGGCGAGGTGGGGCGCGAATTCAACGCCCTGGCCGCCGAGCTCGGCCGGCTGCCCCCGGGTGAGCTGAGCCGCGAACGCGCCCACGCGCTGCGCAACCGTCTGGCCGGCATCCTGGCGGCCCTGCACCTCGTCGGCGCCACCGGCGCCCTCGACCCGGCGCAGCAGGCCGCGCTCCAGGAAACGGTCGAAGAGGCCAAGCGCCTGGACGCCACGCTCCGCGCTCACCCGGTGGGGAAAGGCTAGCCATGGCCAAGCCCAAGATCCTGGTGGTGGACGACGAAAAGCTGGTGCGGGTGTCGCTCCAGAAGTATTTCGAAGACCAGGGCTACCCGGTGGTGGCGGCCGAAGACGCTGCCCAGGCCGCCGCGCTCGTGGCCGAGGAGCAGCCGGCGGTCATCCTGCTCGACGTCCGGCTCCCCGACCGCAGCGGGATGGAGCTGCTCCAGGAATGGAAGGAAGCCGGGGTGCCGGGCGCGGTGGTGATGATGACGGCCGACCCCAAGCTCGACGACGTCAAGGCGGCCATCAAGCTGGGCGCCTACGACTTCGTCTCCAAGCCGCTCGACTTCGACGAGCTCCACGTCACCCTCGAGAACGCCCTGGAGACCACCGAGCTCCGCCGGCAGGTCCGCTCTCTGCGCGACGAAGTCCGCAAGCGCATGGGCTACCACGAGGTGGTGGGCACCTCCAAGACCATGCGCGAGGTGATGAACTTCGTCTTCAAGGTGGCCCGCAGCGAAGCCGCCACCATCCTCATCACCGGCGAAAGCGGCACCGGCAAAGACCTCATCGCCAAGGTCATCCACTACGAGTCCACCCGCGCCGACAAGCCCTTCGTGGCCATCAACTGCTCGGCCATTCCCGAGACCCTGCTCGAGGCCGAGCTCTTCGGCCACGAGCGCGGCGCCTTCACCGACGCCAAGGCCCTGAAGAAGGGCCTGTTCGAGGTGGCCGACCAGGGCACCTTGTTCCTCGACGAAATCGGCGAGATGTCGCCTTTTCTCCAGGCCAAGCTCCTGCGTGTGCTGGAAGACCACGGCTTCCGCCGCGTGGGCGGGGTCCGCGACCTCACCGCCGACGTGCGCGTCATCGCCGCCTCGAACCGCGACCTCGACCGCGCCGTCCACGAAAAGAAATTCCGCGAAGACCTCTTCTACCGCCTCTCGGTCATCTCCCTCCAGCTCCCGCCTCTGCGCGAACGGAAAGAGGACATCCTCCCCCTGGCCGAGTTCTTCCTCCGCCACTACAGCCAGAAGTTCCGCAAGCCCATCGAGGCTTTGACGGAGGAGCTAGAGCGCGTGCTGCTGAACTATGACTGGCCGGGCAATGTGCGCGAGCTCAAGAACGCCATCGAGCGGGCCATGATTCTCGAGGAGGGCAAAAAGCTGACGCCGGTTTATCTCCCCATCCGCGTCACCTCGCCCGCCGCCGCCCACCCCGGTTCCGGAACCACCGAGCCGGGCGCCGCCTGGCAGACGCTGGACGACGGCCGGCGCGTGCCCCGCTGGGACATTCCCCCGGGCGGCACCTCCTTGGAAGAAGTCGAGCGCATGCTAGTCGAGCAAGCCCTGAAGCAGGCCCGGGGCAACCAGAGCCAAGCGGCGCGGCTGCTCGCCATCAGCCGCGACGCCCTGCGCTACAAGATGAAGAAGTTCCGGCTGGAAGAAGTGAAATAGGGAGACCTCCGCTATACTAGGGGCCGAGGGCCCGCATGGCCAAGATCTGGTACCTCTCGTCCGTTTCCCGCACCGTCCGCGAACAGCGGCCTCTGGCCTGGTGCATCGACAAGCTCTGGATCTCCCCCCGCGACTTCCGCAGCCCCACCGAGCCCACCGACATCAAAGAAGACTCGGTCTGGGTCGAAATCACCAAAGACGAGGTCGGCCACGCCCCCGGCTACAAATCCGGCTTCCACCACTCCTACCTGACACCCAGCGAGCTGGAAGAACGGTTACGGAAGTTGTAAAGGAGAGGCGAGGCGCAGCGGGCTAGCGGGCCTTGCGCGCCCGCTCGTCGTCGAGGTCCTTTTCCAGCCGAGCCACCGCGGCTTCCATCCAGGCCAGGACGGCAGCCTCCAGTTGCTTGGCGGCCGGCTGGCCGCGCAGAGAGGCGACTGTATCGCCCGTTTGGTTGAGCCGGATGTGGTAGCAGGGCACGGCCTCTTTCTGCGCCTCCTCCGGCACGAATTGCATGAGCAAGCACTGGTCGCAGGGGTCGGCGCGCAGGGTCTTGCCGGCGTTGATGCAGAGCACGCTGTCGCGGAAATACGGCCCGAAGCCGCGCTGGCGGATGTTCTCGATTTCCAGCCGCAGCAGTCCGATGATCTCACGTCTGTCCCAGGCCACCGTGGGACCCCCCGCCGCGAACTATGCAGTTCGCTGCTTTTTTCTAGGGCACGTCGACTGCCAAGCGCTTCCATCCCGGCCGGGCCCGTGAAAACCCGTCTTTTTTCAAAGAGTTGACTTCTCCGCTGCCTGGGATTGCTCTACGGCACGTCGGCGGGCAAAGGAGGCTGGTTTGTGCAAAATCCCGCTGTCATGGCGATTTGCCGCATTTAGCCTCGGGGCCACTCCTCCGTTCTGCAAGGCCTAACCCTTGCCTCCTGATGGAGTTCCGTCCAGGGCGGCGATGGCCCTTCAGGTGCGGGGGAAAGACGCGCGGTTGAGGAGAGGGAGGAGTCTAGGCATGAAGAACCGCTCGAACTGGGTACCGATGACGATGGCTGCTATGCTTGTAGTGGCGATCCCTGTCTTCCTGCTCGCCGCGGGAGACGCCACCGCCG
>Ga0073934_10007685_pt1 | contig 14804 bp, 16 predicted proteins | sample LarsenN4metaG_FD_76834 | JGI IMG/M metagenome (GOLD analysis project Ga0073934, IMG submission 76834) | Hot spring sediment bacterial and archeal communities from British Columbia, Canada, to study Microbial Dark Matter (Phase II) - Larsen... ...
CGGCATCGAAGCCCCCCGAGGCTAGCCGTGGCCATTCCCACGGTCACCCGTGATCCACACCCATCCTCATCGTCATTCGAAGTGCGGCGTCGGACGTGGCCACTGGATCATGTCCACGCCCACATGGCCCTCGAGGCCGCGGCGCAGGCCGGCCGGGCCGTCGGGCCGCCGGGAGAGCGCATCGCCTGGCTGGACACCGAGACCACGGGGCTGGCGGGAGGAACCGGCACCTACGTCTTCCTGGTGGGGATCGCCGCGATCGAGGATGGGGAGTTCGTGGTCACACACTACTTCCTGCGTGATCTCGGAGGAGAAAACGAAATGCTGCAGGCCGTCGCCGACGGCCTGCGGCACTACGACGCCCTCGTCACCTTCAACGGCACCCGCTTCGACCTGCCCCTGCTGCAGACGCGCTTCCTGCTCTCCCGCCTGCGCTATGATTTCGACGGCTGTCATCATCTCGACCTGATGACCCTCGTCCGCCGGCTCTGGTACCGGCGCCTCGGCGGCTACAGCCTGGCCCTGCTCGAGCAGATGATCCTGAAGGTGGACCGCGTCGTGGACGTCCCCGGCTGGATGATCCCGTCGCTGTACGTGCAGTATCTGCAGACCGGCGACCAGGAGGTCGTGGAGCCCGTCTTCGCGCACAACGCGGCCGACCTGCTGTCGCTGCTCTCGCTGCACGGCCTGGCCGGCGAGATGCTGACGCGGCCGCAGCAGATCGGCATAGCCGTGGACTGGTCGGGCCTGGGGTTCCTGCTGGACGCGCGTGGCGATGCCGCGGGGGCGGCAGAGTGCTACCGCACGGCGCTCCTCGACGAGCGCGAGCCGGCCGCGCGGCGGCGGACCGTCACGGCCCTGGCCCGCCACTACCGGCGGTCAGGACAGATCCGGGAACTGCTGGACCTCTGGGACGCGGAACTGCAGGCGGGACGGCTCCCGCAGTGGCTCGTCCTGGAACGGCTGGCCATGATCTGGGAGTGGGAGCTGCAAGACCCCGTGCGCGCCCTGCGCTGCACGGAGCAGGCCCTGACCCACCTCGACGACACCGCGGAAGCGTCTCGCCCGCGACTGCTGCATCGCCGGGACCGCCTCCTCCGAAAGCACGGTAGCGATACGCCGCGCGCTCAGGCGGTGCTGAATGGCGGATACTCGTCCCGCAGCAGCACGACGTAGATCTGGACCCGATAGCCCCAGCGGAGGACCCCGACCAGGAAGTCAAACAACCCCCGCGGGAACCGGCCCGTGAATAGGATGGCGAACCAGGCGATGATCCAGACGAAGACGCTGACGAAGAACAACACGGCCAGGACGATGTAGTGCGGGAAGGCCAGCAGCCACTTCACCAGGATCATCCAGCGGGAGAGCTGCGGGGGATACTCCACCTCGTAGGTCACTGGCGGGTACTGGCCGGCCTCCCACCCGAACGGCGGGTACTCATCGCGGAAGAAACCGGCATAGGCGATGACGTTGGCCGCCCAGCGGCTGGCCCTGACGTAGAGGTCGAACAGCCCCGGCGGGAACTTCCTGGTGAAGAGGATGGCGAAGAAAGCGATGAGGATGATGATTCCCTGGAGGTTCCCCAAGGCGTTCAGGATCAGCAAGTGCGGAACCGCCAGCAGCCACTTCACGAAGATGAGCCCGCGGGAAAGCTGCTGAGGGTACTGCACGTCGAAGCGCAGCGGATAGCTTGCCGGAGTCGCCGCCACCTGCGTCGCCATCTCGTCCCTCCTCACGACGTCGTTAGCGGGGTTCTTCGCATCGTCTGGAGGAGTAACCTTCACAAACGGGCGCGCGCGAGCCGCCGGTGGACCTCGGGCCCCGCCGCGACTCCGGAAGCCTCCAGGGCCATCAGCACCGCGCCGATGGCCGGCGGGTGAGCCGGCCGTCTCAGCACGGCGCGCGGGGTGGCGGCCCGGATCGCGCGGCTCATCGGCCCGAGGACGAACCGGCCCGCTTCGAACACGCCGCCCACGGGGTGAAGCGCAAACGATTGCCGCGTCATCCCGAGCCGCCGGGCGACGGCCAGACCGAGCCCGGCGAGCGCCCGTCCCGCATCGGCCAGGATGGCCCGCGCCACGGGATCACCCGTGCGCGCGGCACGGAGGACCATCGGCGCAAGCGACGCCAGCAGCGCCCGCCCTCCGCCCTCGCCATACACCCCCTGGCGGATCGCGGGCCACTCTCCGAGGCGTCGTTGCATCATCTCGGCGAGGCGCGTAGCCGGCCCGCGGCCGTCCAGGCTTCGCAGGGCCGCGCGGAGCGCGGCCTGGCCGATACCGACACCCCCGCCGACATCGTCGATCAGGAAGCCGTACCCACCGGCCCGCGCCGTGCGCCCCGCGGTGTTCCGCCCCAACGCCACGGACCCCGTTCCGGCGATGACGATCACACCCGGGCGGCCGGCGCTCGCGCCGGCCAGGGCGATCTCGGCATCCCAGGTGGCCAGAACGAGCTTCGCCCGGATCAGGCTCTTGATGATGCGGACGGCGGCGCGGGATTCGGGCGAGCCGGGTTCGAGCCCCGTGAGCCCGGCCACGAGGGCATCGAGAGGACGCCGGAGCCGGGCCCGGCGCGAGGCCTGCCCGATCGCTGCCTGCAGTGCCGCGCGGGTGCGGCGACGTCCCGCGGCCCGGAAGAGGTGATCGATGGGACCACCGCGGCCGACCCCGAGCACGGATCCTTCCTCGTCGGCGATGATGCATGTCGTCGACGAGGCGCCGGCGTCCACGCCGGCGACGACGACGCGCGCCCTCACCGGCCCGACCCCATGATAGCTTCGACGAAGCGCCGCGTGATGGCCAGCGCATCGGTGATGGCGCGACCCACCACCACGGCGAACGCGCCGGCGCGCAGCGCCGCCAGCGCCTCCTCCGGTGTGCGGTAGCGGCCCTCGGCCACGACCGGGACGCTCAGCATGCGCGCCAGATCCCGCACCAGGTCGATGTCCGGACCCTCGGGAATCGGCCCGCCCGTGTACCCCGACAACGTCGTGGCCACGAGAGCGGCGCCCAGCTCGGCCGCCCGTCGTCCCTCTTCCACGGTCGAGACGTCGGCCATCACCGGCTTCCCCAGCTCGGTCCGGATGCGCGGGATCAGCTCCTCGATCCGCGCGCCGCCGGCTCTGGGCCGGCCCGTAGCGTCCAGGGCGATCAGGTCCGCCCCCGCGGCGGCCACCGCGGCCGCGTCCCCGAAAGTGGGCGTGATGTACACAGGAACGTCGGGCGTCCAGACCTTGCGGATGCCGATGATCGGCAGGCGCACCGCCTCGCGCACGGCGCGGATGTCGTGTTCCCCGTTGATCCGCACCCCGGCGGCACCGCCGGCCTCGGCGGCGCGCGCCAGGGCCGCGATGACCGCGGCACCGTGCAGCGGATGCCCGGCGCGCGCCTGGCAGGAGACGATCAATCCTCCGCGCAGCCGATCGAGCACGTCCGTCATCCCTTCACCGCCCCGGCGGTGAGCCCGCGGATGAAGTGCTGCGACAGCACGACGTACAGCGCCACGACCGGCACCGCGGCCAGCGTCAACCCGGCGAAGAGCGTGGCCCAGTCGGTGTAGTACTGGCCGAAGAAGGCCGTCATCCCCAGCGGCAGCGTCTTCAATCGGTCGGTCTGAATGAACACCAGGGGGAAGAAGAAGTCATTCCAGACCGGGATGAGGTTGTACACCGCGACGATGACCAGGGCCGGCCGTACCAGCGGGAGCATGATCCGCCGGAAGATCAGCCACTCTCCGGCGCCGTCGATCCGCGCCGCGCTGTCCAGGTCACCGGGGAGGGCGCGGAAGAACCCGGTGAGGATGAACACCGCGCTGGGCAAACCCGACGCCGCGTAGATGAGGATCAACGACCACAAGGTGTCCAGGAGGCGCAGGTCGCGCATCAGGATGAACAGCGGGATGATGCCCAGGCGAATCGGCAGCATCAACCCGCTCAGGAAGCATAGGTAGAGGAAGTCTCCGCCGCCGAAGCGGAAACGCCCCAGCGCATATCCGGCCATCGCGCCGAAAGCCAGGATGATGACGATCGCCGCCGCGGTGACGACGAGGCTGTTGCGGAAGTACAGCGCAAAGTGCGCCTCCACCCAGACCCTGCTGAAGTTTTCCAGCCGCCAGACGTCGGGCAGCCCGAAGGGATTCTGAAAGATCTCCCGCGTGGACTTGAACGCCGAGAAGCCCATGATCACCACCGGAGCGAGGACGAGGAAGGCATTGACAAGGAGCACGGCCTGGATCGCCGGATTCCATCCGCGCGGCCGACGCGGCCGGCCGCCCTGATCGGTCCCGCCCCACGCCGGCGGTGGGCTCACGCCAGCTCCACCTCCCGCCGACGCAGGAAGACCGCGGCCACGGCGGAGACGGTGACGAGCAGGATGAACATCAGCACGGCGATCGCCGAGCCGATGCCGATATCCTGCAGTCCGGTGTCCACCTCACCGAACGCCATCCGGTAGAAGAACAGGCTCAGGACGTCGGTCGAGCGGTTCGGTCCCCCCGAGACCCCCTGCACGACGTAAGGCAGTTCGAACCAGTTGAAGGAGCCGATGAAGGTCAGCAGGACGATGATCGTGACCGCGGGGGCGAGCAGGGGGAAGATGACGTGGCGGGTGACCGCCCACTCGCTCGCGCCGTCGATCCGGGCCGCTTCGACGTACTCGTCCGGGACCGCGTTGATGCCGGCCAGGAAGACGATCGTGGGAAAGCCCAGCCAGCGCCAGGCGTTGATCAGGGTCAGCGTGAGCAGCGCCGTCTGTGGATCGCCGAGCCACGGGCGGGCCAGGGCGCTCAATCCCGCCGAGATCAGGAGCTTGTTCACGATGCCGAAGATCGGGTTGAGGAACAGCGCCCACAGGAAGCCGACGATGATCAGCGAGAGGGTGACCGGCAGGAAGAAGATCACGCGGTACCCACGCGTCCCCCACGGGCCACGGGCCAGCAGCAGGGCGAGCCCGAGGGCCACGACGTTCTGGAGGAGCATCGTGACGACGAAGACGACGACGTTGTGCCAGAAGGCGTTGACCAGCAGGCCGGAGTAGGGGTAGGTGGCAAACAGCCGTACGAAGTTGTGCAGCCCGATGAAGCCGCGCCGCCCGATCCCCTCCCAGCCGTAGACACTGAAGGCCAGCGCGGAGAGGATCGGGTAGGTGATGAAAACGGCGAACAGGACGGTGGCCGGGGCCAGGAAGAACACCAGCCACAGCCGCCGTCCCGTCCGTGTGCCTAGATACTGGCGCGGCCTACCGCCCGCGGAAGGGGTCGAACCAGACACTGAGCCCTCGGGTGACCTCCTCGCCGACCTGCTCCGGGGTCTTCGTGCCGGCCATCATCGCCTGCAGCGCGCTCTGCAGCAGGGTCGAGCCCGTCGGCGCCTGCCAGCGGAAGCCGACCAGCATGATGTAGGGCGTGGCCTTCCGGTTCAGCTCCTGCACGCGCTTCAGGACCGGGTCCTTGATCACCACGCCGGGCACCGCCGAGTTCTGGGCCAGCAGGTCGGTAAACATCTGGCCGAACTCACGGGTCGCGGTGAAGCGGATGAACTTCAGCGCCGCCTCCATCGACGGGGTCTTCGCGTTGATCCCGTAGTTGCCGTCGTTGAACGAGGAGACCCAGGGGGTCTGCCCGGCCCGGAGCGGCGGGGCGGCGAAGATGTCGAAGTCCAGGTTCCGGTTCTGCGCGCGGAAGAAGCCGATCTCCCACGAGCCGCCGATGAACATCGCCGCCTGCTCGCTGATGAACAGCTGCTGCATCGTGGCGTAGTCCACGCCCATGAAGTTCGGGTGCATGTAGGGGCGCAGCTCGAGCAGCCGGGCCAGGGCGCCGGTGTAGGTCGGGTCCTTGAAGGAGGTCTGACCGCGCGTCACGGCGTCAAAGAAGGCGGTGCCGCCGTAGAAGTTCGGCGCGATCACCCCGGAGAGGACCTCCAGCGTCCAGCCGTCCTTGCCGCCGTTGGCCAGCGGCAGCACGCCCTTGTCCTTCAGGGTCTTCATCAGGCCGAGGAACTCGTCCCAGGTCTTCGGCACGGCCAGGTTGTGCTGGGCGAAGATCTTCTTGTTGTAGTAGAGGACGAGCGTCTGGCTGGCGAACGGCACGCCGTAGATCTTGCCGTCCTTGCGGCCCCGCGCCCCTTCCAGGATCGTCCGGGAGAACGTCTTGAGCTCCGGCACCGTCTCGAAGTCCAGCGCCGCGATGAATCCGGGCGCGGTGAACGTCTCCAGCCCGCCGTAGGCCCGCAGGTGGATGATGTCCGGTCCCTTGCCGGCCGTGAGCGCCGAGGAGAGGATCGTGTTGTACTCGGTCTGCTTGAACGGCACGAACTCGACGGTGATCCCGGGATTCTTCTGCTGGAAGACCCGGATCATGCGGTCGTAGGCCCACTTGTCCTCGACCCGCCAGCTCCAGAACGTGAGCTTCACGCCCCCCTGCCCGCTCGCGCCCGCCGGGTAGAGCGAGACCACGAGGAGCAGCGCGATCAGCCCCACCAGCCATCGCCGACTCACAGGTCACCTCCTGGCAGTGTGTCGCGGGGAAACCGATTACCAGTTCGCGTCGCCGGAGGTGGCGTCCTGTGCCCGGCGACCGCCTCGGTTCGGCGCGGCGGGGAGAGCCTAACGGCGCCATGTCTCGGCCGGGCGGGATCTGGTACAATACATCCAAAGATTAGGATCTTCACAAACCTCCCGGAGTTTAAGGGTATGGCGCGCAAGGTGCTCGACACGAACGCGGTGAGGGATCGTCTCGGGGAGATCCTGGACGAGGCCCACTACCAGGGCAACGAGTTCGTCATCCAGCGGCGCGGCAAGCCTTTGGCCGCGATCATCCCTTACTCCCGCTACGAGCAGATGGAGCGCCGCCGCGAGGCGGCCTTCAAGGTCTTCCACGAGATCTGGGAGGCCAACAAGGACGTCGATCCCGAGGAAGTGGCCCGGATCGTCGAGGAGGAAGTCGAGGCGCGCAGGCGGGAGCGGAGAAAGCGGCGGGAAGGGGCCTGACTGATGCGCCGCGTCACTTTGGACGTCCAGGCCTTGGTGCAGGCGGCCCTCTCCGGCACGGGACCCGCCGGGTCCATCCTGAAGGCGTGGGGGCGCGGAGAGGTGGGCCTGGTGCTCTGCGAAGAGATCATCGCAGAGTATGCAGACGTTCTCCGGCGCCGGCGCATCCAGCGGAGATTCTCGCATCTCGCGGCGGCGACGGTGGCCGCCTCCGCGACCGCCCTCAGGCAGAGCGCCACGTTGGTTACCGTCGGCGAGATACCATCCGTCGTCGGCGACGACCCCGACGACAACATCGTGCTCGCCTGCGCCGTCGAGGGCGGGGCCGAGTACGTGATTACTCGGGACAAGCACCTGTTGAGACTCGGCGCTCATCAGGGGGTTCCCATCATCTCCGCGGAGGCCTTCGCCCGAATCCTGCGCGGCCAGGTCTCCGAGCCGCTCGAGCTCGTTTACGGTCGCCCTGGGTAGTCCATGGCCGCGTTCGCCGCCGCCTTCGTCCGCGGGATCGACGCCAACCGTACCCTCAAGGATGAGCTCACCGCGGCCATCCGCAGCCAGTCCGCCCGCCGCCGTATCGCCGTCACCGACCTGGTCAATCCCCGGCAGGCGTTCTTCCGCTGGACCCGCACCGACATCCGGCCGTCGGCCAGCCGGACGCAGTTCATGCTGGCCGGGACCGGTTTCCACGACCTCTTCGGCCGCGCCGTCTCCACGGAGGAGTTCACAGAGCAGTTCGTCGAGTACGAAGGCGTCGTCGGCAAGATCGATATCTACGAGCACGTCCCGGTCGAGCTGAAGACCACCGCCACGCTCCCGGAGACGCCGGCCGACGCGCGGCCCAGCCACATCGACCAGCTCGGGATGTACTGCACGATGACGGATCTCCCGCAGGGCCGGTTGCTCGTCTACCGGCGCGAGCAGTTCGGCCGCCAGGGGGCGTTTCGCGCTTTCCGGATCGAGTTCACCGCCCCGGACCTGATCCGCGCGGAGATGCTCCGCCGCCGCGACCTCTTCCGCGACGCCCTCGACCGCGGCGATCCGGCCGCCCTGCCGCAGTGCGAGTGGTTCGGCCGCAACTGCGACTACGCGGCGATCTGCCACTGCGACCTGGCCCCGCCGCCGGCCCGCGTCGTCCCGCCGGACGGGTATCGCATCGATCGGGATGCGATGCTCGAGGGAACGCTGCTGCGGCAGCTGTCCGCGCCCGCGCCGCACCCCCGCGGCTATCGCCTGAACGACCTCGTGTTCCCGCGGAAGTCGGCCTACGAGCGGCAGACGCCGCCCGAAGAGGAGGAGCCGGACAACGTGGTCGAGGCGCGGCTGCGCGACCTGGAGCGGGCCGGCTTCCGCGGCACGCTGTACAAGGCGTTGCGCTTCGGCATCCCGGGCGCCTTCCGGAATCAGCCGGTGCGGCTGCGCAGCTTGAGTGATCGCGTGGGGATGTTCCGCGAGGCGCCGACGCTGCTCCGGGTGACCAAGTTCCGCGAGATGGTCGAGCGCGGCTACCTGCCGCAGGCCTTCGGCCACTACTTCGACCGCCTGGCCTTCGAGTGCGCGTTGAGCGGCCACGAGCGCGGCCGCCTCGTGCTGTACTACGAGCTGCTCGGCGAGAAGTTCATGGTCTACGAGATCGGCTTCAAGGACCTCCCGGCGATCCAGGCCGAGGCCGACCGCCGCCTGGTCCTCCTGGAATCGAACGCCCCACCCGCGGAGCTTCCGCCGTGCCCGAGCTGGATGTTCCGGCTCTGCCGCTTCAAGGACCGCTGCGGCTGCGGCGACGCGGCGTGACGAACGCCATCGCCCGACCGGCACCTCAGGAGGTCCCGGAGGCGCAAAAGGCGTCCAAGGTGGGTAAATACTCATCCGCAGTCTCAGGAGGTGGATGAGATGAGGTGGAAAGTCCTTGCCGCAACGATGCTTCCGGCCGTGGTGGCGTTCTCCGTGCTCTGGCTGCTCGCGGCTCCGCCGCAGCCCGCCGCCGCGCAGCTGCTGCCGCCGAGCCGGAGCGCCCTCAGCTTCAACTACGCCGACTTCGGCCCGGCGCTGTACTCCCTGGGGCTCGCCTTCCCCGTCACGCCGGCCTGGGACGCCACGCTGTCGTATTCCTGGCGGACGGTCGGCGGGAGCACGGGATATCTGACGACCCTGGGCGGCCGGTACTACATCCCCGTGCAGGCTCCCAACTTCAGCCCCTACGTCGGATTCGGGTACGCGGGCACCGGGGCGAGTCTGCCCGGATTCGGGACGGTGAACGCCTCCGGCTACTTCCTCAGCGGCGGCGCGACGGTCCGGCTCGCGCCGCGGATCGCCGGGTACGCCAGCGCGACCGTGGTCTCCACCGGCGGCGTCTCGAACAACGTGATCGATCTGGGCGTGCAGTTCCGCCTGGCGCCGGCCCTCTCCGCGCAGGTCGGCTACACCAGCCTCAGCGGGAGCAGCGCCCCCTACATCGGCGCCTCACTGAGCCTGCCACCGTAGCTGCGGTTCCCCCCTGAGGTGAAGGTGAGCGCCGGCATCGCATCGTAAGAAGTCGGGCGATGCCGGTCTCGCTCACCGTTTACGACGGCGCCGCCACCATCGGCGGCAACAAGATCTTCCTGGAAGACGGCGCCACCGCCGTCTTCCTTGATTTCGGGACCTCCTTCAGCACCCGCTTCCGCTACTACGAGGAGTTCCTGGTCCCCCGCTCCCGCACCGGATTGCTCGACCTCATCCACATGGGCCTGCTGCCGCCCCTGCGCGGCATCTACCGCTCCGACCTGGAGGATGCCGGCGGGCGCGCCTGGGAGCGGGCGCAGCGTTACCCGTACTATCGGGAGTGCCGCGCCGACGCCGTGCTCCTCTCCCACGCGCACATGGACCACTGCGGGTACATCTCGTTCCTGGACACAGGCATCCCGGTCGTCAGCACGTGCCTGACCGCGTACCTGGCCAAGGCCATCCAGGACTGCGGCGCCCACCAGTTCGAAGGCGAGATGTGCTACACGATCCCAAGGGTCGCCGGCGACGAGGGCACGATCGGGGCCGGAGGCCCCAGAGACTTCCCCTACGAGCGCCGCACGTACCTGATCGCCGGCGAGGTGTGTCAGGACCCGGACGACTTCTGGAACCTCTCCCCGGCGGCGCCCCGCGGGCGGTACTTCCCGCCGCAGCGACTCGAGGCCACCACCCAGGCGGGCGGGCTCCCGGTCCGCTTCCTGCCGGTGGACCATTCCATCTACGGCGCGGCCGCGATCGCGGTCGCAACCTCGGCGGGGTGGGTGGTCTACACCGGCGATCTGCGCCGGCACGGCGGCCGGCGGGAGATGACGGAGGCGTTCGCCAAGGAGGCGGCCGCGCTGCAGCCGATCGCCCTGCTGAGCGAAGGCACCAACTTCGGGAAAGAGCCGGGGGCGACCGAGGAGCAGGTCCGCGCCGCGTGCCTCGCCGCCGTGCGGGATGCCCCGGGGCAGTTCATCGTGGCCGACTTCGGGCCCCGCAACGTGGAGCGGCTGCTGACCTTCCTGGAGATCGCCCGCCGCACGGGCCGGCGCCTTGCCCTCACCGACAAGGACGCCTACCTGCTGACGGCGATGCACGCCGTGGATCCGTCGATTCCCACGCCGAAGACCGACCGCCACCTCGTGGTCTACCGGCGGGCGCTGCTCAAGCCACAGCAGTGGGTGGAACGCGTGCGGGAATGGTACCCGGAGCAGGTGGACGCCGCGGCCGTCCACGCCGACCCCGGCCAGTTCATCTGCTGCTTCTCGTTCTTCGACGTCGCGGAGTTGGTGGACATCGACCCCCCAGGCGGGCGGTGGATCTACTCCGCAAGCGAAGCGCACAACGAGGAGCAGCAGTTCGAGCTCTGGCGCCTGGGGAACTGGATCGATCAGTTCAAGATGACGCCGGTCGGGCTGGCCGAGACCGCCACCCCCTACCACGCCTCGGGCCACATCAGCGGCCGGGAGCTGCGCGAGCTGATCTACCAGATCGCCCCGCGGCTGGTGATCCCGGTGCACACCCAGACGCCGCAGCGGCTCGCGGAGAGCCTGCTCGGGGACATGGACGTGCACGTGCCGGAGGTCGGCGCCCCCATCACCATAGGGTGAGGACGCCTCCTAGTGGCCGCGGCGTCCTGCCCGCGCCCGCCGTCGCCCCGTGGCCGGCGCGGCCGGGAACTGCACGTTGATCCCGGAGATGCTGGAGGCATACTTGTGTGCCAGCCGGCCCAGCACGGCGGAGAACAACTGCCACTCGCTGCCGGCCGGCCGAGGGCTGTGCACCTCGCAGTCGATGACGCCTCGTGTGTGCGACCAGGTGATCCAGCCGGGATAGCGTTCATGCACGACCCTGCGCCCCCGTCTGGCCAGGTGGAGCGTGTGCAGCTGGCCTTCCCGCATGGCCGCGACGAGCGTCCGGTACAGCTGCCCGCTGTCTCGATCTACGATCTGAAACCTGATCATCGGTCCCACCTCACCGAACCCGGACGGGCGCTATTCGCCCTCTGCCTCCACTGTACAGGACCTGCGGTCCCTCGGCTCGTCAGGTTGTTCCCGCCGCTACCGGCCCGTCGAGCTGGCGCCCCCCTACTCAGAACCGGCCGAGGCGGAACGGCGCGATCGGGACCGCTGTCGGCCGGCCGTCGGCCAGGTCCGCCACCAAGCGGCCCGTGATGGGCGAGAGCGTGAACCCCAGCGTCCCGTGCCCGGCGGCCACGATGAGCCCGTCGGCGCCCGCCACCCGATCGATCACCGGCAGCCCGTCCGGCATGAGCGGCCGGAACCCCATCCAGGCTTCGCCCCGCGCCGCGTCCACGGGCACCGCCAGCGCCTCCTGCGCGGCGCGCAGCACCGCGCGGTACCGACGCTCGTTGATCCCCGGCCGGTAGCCCGCCAGCTCGAGCGTGCCGCCGATCCGGAGGCGATCGCCCAGGGGCGTGATCGCCACGCGTCGCTCCTCGATGAAGAGCGGCACTGAGGGCGGCCGGCGATACCCGGACACCGACACCGTGCAACTGTATCCCTTGGCCGGCTGGAGCGGAAGACGCACGCCCAGCGGGGCGAGGAGCGAAGGCGTCCACGCGCCCGCGGCCAGGACGACGAGATCTGCGGGAATCCTCTCCTCAGGATCCTGGACCAGGACCCCTTCCACGCGTCCCCCGCGCGCAAGCACCCGGCCCACCGGCCGGCCGGTGAGAATGCGGACCCCGCGCGACCGCACGCTCGCCGCGAGGGCACGAACGTATGCATAACTGTCGCCGTGCGCATCGCCCTCGGCATACATCCCGCCGACGATCCGTGGACTCAGCGCCGGCTCGAATGCCAGCGTCTCCTCCCGCGAGAGCACCCGGGCGCGGATCCCCGCCTGCTGAAGTCTGTCCTGCTCATGCGCGGCGTGCGCGAACCCCTCCTCCGTGACGAAGACGTTGAGGAGCCCCCTGCGGGCGTGGCCGAACTCCAGCCCCCACGTCGCCGCGAGCGCATCGAAGAGTGCCAGGCTGGCCACGCCGGCTCCTCGCAACGCATCGGTACCGGACCGCGCCGCCTCCGCCGTGCAGGCGCGGAGAAACCGCCGGCTCCAATCCAGAAACCCACTGTCGAGGCGAGGCCTGACGTAGACCGGACTGTCCGGCCGCAGCAGCCAGCGCGCCGCCTGAGGCAGCACACCCGGACCGGGCAGAGGCGCGGCGTGGCTGGGGACGATCAGGCAGGCGTTGGCATACGAGCAGCCCCGCCCGATCTCCCCGCGGTCGATCAGCGTGACCTGCCAGCCCGAGAGATTCAGGTAGTGGGCCGCGGCAACGCCGATCACACCCCCGCCCACCACGACCGCCTGCTTCGACACCGCATCAACCTCGCCGAACTCAGACCCGCCCGCTGGCCGGTTTCCCGTGCCGCCGCGCGGTTCCTTCCCTCCGCAGGGGTTATGCTGACCTCCGAGGAACGCGGAGCATGTACCATGAAAGCTGCCGTCCTCTCCCGGCGTGGCCGGCCCCTGCAACTGGTGGATCGCAGCAAGCCGAAACCCCGAGGCGAGCAGGTCCTGGTCCGCGTGCGCGGGGCCGGCGTCTGCCACAGTGACGTGCACATCGTCGACGGCACCTTCGACGCCAAATTGCCCCTCGTGCTCGGCCACGAGGTCGCGGGCGAAGTCCCCGGGATGGGAGCGGTCCTGGTCTATGCAAGCTGGGGATGCGGGACGTGCGCCTGGTGCAGATCGGGCGAGGAGCAGCTCTGTCCCGACGGCGTGGACGCCGGCTGGACGACCGACGGCGGATATGCGGAGTGGATGCTGGTGCCATCCCGCCGCTACCTGATTCCCCTGGACGACCTCGATCCCGTTCGCGCCGCGCCGCTCGCCGACGCCGGTGTCACCCCGTACCGAGCCGTGCGACGCGCCCTCCCCTGGCTGAAGGAAGGCGCAACTGCCGTGGTCATCGGCGCAGGAGGCCTCGGCCAGTTCGCCATCCAGTATCTGAAGTTGCTGGCCAGTGCGCGCGTCATCGCCGTGGACCGCATCCCTGCCAAACTCGAGCGCGCAAGAGAACTCGGTGCCGATGACGCCGTCCTGCCGGAGAACGCCGGAAGATTGCCGCACGCCCGGGCCGTCTTCGACTTCGTGGGATCGCAAGAGTCCCTGGCGCTCGGGGCGGACGTAGTGGAACAAGGCGGGATCCTCGTTCAGATCGGCGAGGCAGGCGGAAAGCTACCCTTCGGCTTCGAGACGGTCCCATCCGAGGCGCACGTGACCACGTCGGTCTGGGGATCGTTGGACGAACTCCGGGCCGTAGTCGATCTCTCCCGGCAGGGCCGCATCACCTGGCACGTCGAGACACTGCCGCTGGAGCGGGCCAACGACGCCCTGCGCCGCGTCCGCCGCGGTCAGGTCTTGGGACGACTGGTTCTTACGCCCTGATGGAGGGCCAGCACTTAGCGGCCGAGGATGACGTCGATTCCGGAAAGCACCAGTCCGAGCTTGGCTCGCGAGAGTTCTCCGACCCGATCGGTGAGATCAGACCTGTCGAGCTACGCTCTGAGAGGCGATGGCGACCGAATCCCCCGGCAGCCCCGTTTGGCCTGGCTGCAGCCGTACGTTCCCTGGTGCCGCCGCCCACTTGACGGATAACCAACCCAAGCACCCCGTCAACCCGGCCCAAATGGGTCAGGTCGCGGCTGGGGATTCCCGATCCCCCTCCATCCTGGTAGCCTTGGAGGAGGCAACCACCGGCAAGGACCACCGACGACAGGAGAGGTGCGGCGATGGAGGTCTTCAAGCCCGAGGACGTCCCCGCGGAAGAGCCGGAGCACATGCCCGGCGTGAAGATCCGCTGGGTCATCGACCAGACGCGCGGCGCCGAAAACTTCAGCATGCGGGTCTTCGAGGTCGCCCCCGGCGCCTCTACCCCGCTCCACGACCACTGGTACGAGCAGGAGATGTACATGCTCGAGGGTCGCGGCGTGATCGTCGGGGAGAAGGGCGAGCGCCCCCTCGAACCGGGCATGGTGATGTGGGTGGCGCCCTACGAGCGCCACTCGCTGCGGAACACCGGGACGAGCACGATGAAGTTCATCTGCTGCGTGCCGCAGAAGAAGCCGTAGGAGGGCCGGCGTTGGCGGAACATCATCACGGGCACGGCGACCACGGCCACACCCACGGGGTGATCGATCCCTCGATCGCCACGACCGCCCGAGGCATCTGGGCGATCAAGTGGTCGTTCGCCGGCCTGATGGCGACCGCGCTGCTTCAGGTGGTCATCGTCTGGCTGTCCGGGAGCGTGGCCCTGCTCGCCGACACGATCCACAACTTCGGGGACGCCTCGACGGCGATCCC
>Ga0073934_10007686_pt1 | contig 14803 bp, 14 predicted proteins | sample LarsenN4metaG_FD_76834 | JGI IMG/M metagenome (GOLD analysis project Ga0073934, IMG submission 76834) | Hot spring sediment bacterial and archeal communities from British Columbia, Canada, to study Microbial Dark Matter (Phase II) - Larsen... ...
CCGCACCGTGCTCAAGCACCAAGGCGCGACCGTCGAGATGGTCGAACACGTGATGGCCGCGCTTTCCGCCTTGCAGATCGACAACTGCGAGGTCCGCGTCGACCAGCCGGAACTGCCAGGTTGCGACGGCTCGAGCCTGGCCTACGTCGAAGCGGTCGACGCCGCCGGCGTTGTGAAGCAGGGATCGCCACGAGCGCAACTCGTGGTGCGCGAAGTGACGCGCGTAGGGGACGACAGCGCCTGGATCGAGGCCGGCCCGGCGCTGCATCACGGCATCTCGTTCAAGTACCACCTCGACTACGGTCCGGACAACGCGATTGGCCGCCAGACGCTGTCGCTCGACGTGACGCCGGACGTATTCCGCAAAGAATTGGCCTCGAGCCGGACGTTCCTGCTGAAGTCGGAGGCCGATTGGCTCCGCTCGCAAGGGCTGGCCTCCAAAGCGACTGCCAAGGACCTGCTAATCTTCGGCGACGAAGGGCCGATCGACAACGAATTGCGCTATCCCGACGAATGCGTGCGGCACAAGGCGCTCGATTTGATCGGCGACCTGGCCTTGGGAGGCTACGACATCATCGGCCACTTCGTCGCGCACAAGACCGGCCACCGCCTGAACGCCGAACTGCTGCGCGTGCTGCTCCAAGAAGGAGAAGTCATCGGCCAACGCCGCCGCACGGCATAGAGCAGTATTTCTGGACAGAACAGCACTTCAGGAGTCCATCAGTTCCCCTCCCTAGCAGGGAGGGGTTAGGGGAGGGTAGAGACGCATTGTCGGTACAGGGTCGTGGATTCTAAAAACCGACTGAGGAGTCGTTTCGAATACATCGTTGTTTCGCTCGACACGGTTAGACCCTCCCCCGGCCCCTCCCTGGAAGGGAGGGGAGTATTTGGGGCGACGCTCTCAAGGACGAGGGCACGAACGAGAGAATTCGCAGGGATGCGGAGGTCACGCGCATGGCAATCTACATCTCGCCTCACGCCGCCGTGGATCCCGCGGCCGACATCGGCGACGACGTACACATCGGACCCTTCTCAGTGGTCGGCCCGCACGTGCGGATCGGTCGCGGCACGCGTCTGGAGAACAACGTCACGCTGATGGGGCACGTCATGCTCGGCGAAGAGAATCACCTCTTCCCGAACGTGGTCATCGGCGCCCATCCGCAAGACATCTCCTATCGCGGCACGCCGACGCAGGTGCTGATCGGCGATCGGAACATGATCCGCGAAGGGGTGACGATCAACCGCGCCACCGAAAAAGAGGATGGCGTCACGCGTGTCGGCAGCGACAACTACTTCATGGCCGGCTCGCACGTGGCGCACGATTGCAAAGTCGGCAGTCACGTCAAGTTCGCCAACGCGGTGCTGCTGGGCGGTCATGTTCACGTGCATGACTTCGCCACGCTCTCGGGCGCGGTCGCGGTGCATCATTACGCCACGATCGGCGCCTACAGCTTCATTAGCGGCTTGAGCCGCGTACTTCACGACGTCCCCCCGTACATGCTGGTCGATGGCCAGCCCGCCCGGCCGCGCTGTGTGAACGTGGTGGCGCTCAAGCGCGCTGAATTCTCGGAGGACGCCATCCGCGCGCTGTCCGAAGCCCATCGGCTGATGTACCGGGCTAAAGTCGGCTTGCAGCACGTACGTGAGCTGCTCACCGGCGGCCACTTGCTCCACCCGGCCGTCCTGCAACTGATGAACTTTCTTGAACAACAGCAGCAAGGCCGCCACGGCCGGGCTCGCGAACGGAGGCGCGCGGCGTGAACGAGGTTCGTATTGCGGTCATCGGCGTTGGTCACTTGGGTCGCATCCACGCGAAGCTGCTGGCCGACGTGCCCGGCGCGCGTCTGGTGGCTGTGGTCGACCCCTCAGAGGCCAACCGCGCGCGAGCGGCCGCCGAAACCGGCGCGGAGCCGTTCGCCGATTTTCGCTCGGTACTCGGTCGGATCGACGCAACCGTCATCGCCACTCCCACGCGCTACCATCACGCGGTGGCCGCCGAACTCCTCGGCGCGGGCATCCACGCGCTGGTGGAAAAGCCGCTCGCGCCCACCGCCGGCGAATGCTCGAATCTCGTCGAATTAGCTGACCATCACGGCGCGATCTTGCAGGTGGGCCACGTTGAGCGATTCAACCCGGCCTGGCAACACGCCCTCGCGGGCGCCGGCGACCCGAAATTCATCTCCGCCTGCCGCACCAGCGGATACTCGTTTCGCTCGACCGACATCGGCGCCGTGCTGGATTTGATGATCCACGACATCGACCTGGCGCTCTGGCTCACCAAGTCGCGCGTCGTGAGCGTCGAGGCCCTGGGCATCGCGCTCTTCGGCCGCGAGGAAGATGCCGCTCACGCGCGCCTGGTATTCGAAAACGGCTGCGTCGCCGTGCTGAGCGCATGCCGCGCCAGCTACCAGGCGCAGCGCAGCTTCCAATTCTGGTCGCGCCGCGCCTACGTAAATGTCGACCTGGGAACGCGTACCTCGGAAGTGATCCGCCCCAGCGAAGCCATCCTGCGCCGCGAGCTGAATCTCGCCGCCTACTCCGCGGAGCAAGCGTCCGCCGCCAAGGACACGCTGCTGGCCGAACATCTGCCGCGCACCACGCATACCGCTCCGGCCGGCAACCCGATTCAAGAGGAACTAACCGAGTTCGTCCGCTGTATCCAAACCGGCGCCGCGCCCCGCGTGCCCGGAACGGCCGGACTCGCCGCGGTCGAAGTCGCCGAGCAGATTCTCGATCGCATCGCCGAACACGCCTGGGACGGACAACCGGCCGGCCTGATCGGCGCCGCGGCCGTCGCCGCGCCTGCTGTCCTCCCCGGCCCGCACTGGCGACTCAAGACGTCGCTCGAAACCGTCAAGTTCGAGCGTCGCGACGCGGGCTAACCATCGAGCGATTGCGGCCGCTCCCCCTGTTGGGGTGATTCCAAGTACGCGGTCAGCAAAATCTGCGCCGCCAGCATGTCGAGCCGCGCCTTGCGGCGCGCCTTGGTGAGCTTCGCGTCCGCCAGTAGCCGTTCAGCCTCCACGGTCGTAAATCGTTCGTCGAAAAACGCGACCGGCACGCCCGTGAGCTCCCGCAGCCAAGCCCCAAACGCCCTGGCTTCGAGCGATTTCTGGCTCTCGCTCCCGTCGTTGTGGACCGGCAAGCCGACGACGAATTGGACGATCTGCTCATCGCGGGCAAGCCGCCGAAAGTGCTCGGCGTCGCGTTCCCGGTCGCGTCGATTGTAGTTTTCCAGAGGGCTGGCGATGGTGCGGCGTGAATCGCTGATGGCGATCCCAATGCGAACCGTGCCGTAGTCGATGCCGGCGACGCGGCCTGAAGGTGCAGTCATGCGGAGCGCTTCGCTGGTCGCCCGGCGACCAGTATGGCTTGCGCCTATGCGGAATTTGACAAACGTGCCGGATGGCCTAGGGTCTCAGTGACCAGTTTATCGCGTTTTCCTCGAAAGCGAACTCCGGGATTTGGTCCGACATGTTGACTTCGCAAGACTCCACGACCTGGATGTGGCTGGTGCTTGCCGGCGTAAGCGTGGTGCAAATGGCGCTGGCTTTCACCGTCGGCTGCTGGTACGGCGAAAAGATCCGCGGCCGGCGACGCATGGCCCAGGAATACGACGCCGCGGCGCAGACCATCTTGCGGTTGCACGACTGGACCACGGGCGTCCATGACAGCGTCGACGCCCACCAGGCCGAAGTCGCCGAGCGCAACACGAAGTTGCGGGCCGCCGTCGAAGGAGGCGGCGAAGGCTGGGAGGGGTTGGCCGTCGGGCTGGTCCAGCAAATCGTCGAAGCGAACCACCGCTTGCAACAACAATTGGCCGACGCCGAACGCAAGTTGAACGAACAAGCCGAGGCGATCCGTCGCCACGCGACCGAAGCCCGGACCGATCCCCTCACCGGCTTGCCCAATCGCCGCGCGTTCGACGACGAATTGCAGCGGCGCACATCGGAGTGGCGGAGAAAGCAGACGCCGTTTTCCATGTCTCTCGTCGATGTCGATCACTTCAAACGCTGCAACGATCAATACGGCCATGCCGCGGGGGATGAGGCTCTTAGGCGCGTGGCGCGCGTGTTGCGCGGGACATTGCGCGAGATGGATTTCGCGGCGCGGTTTGGCGGCGAGGAGTTCGCCATCGTCCACCCGGCCACAACGCTCGACGAAGCCCAGGCGGCCGCGGAACGCGTGCGGAAGGCGGTGCAGGAACTAGCCTTCGAGATCGGCGGCCAACGGATCGCCCTCACCGTGAGCGCAGGCGCGGCGCAGGCAGCCGTCAACGAAGAGCCATCATCGCTATTGTCGCGCGCCGATGAAGCGCTGTACGCCGCAAAGTCGGCGGGGCGCAACCGCGTCCGCGTCCACTACGGCGACAGCCTCGGTCCGGACAGCGGCGACCAGGCGGCTCCGACTGGAGCCGATCTGGAACAAGCCTGCGGCGAACTGCAGCGGCGGTTCGAGGAAGTCGCCGCGGAGTGAGGAGAGTGATGAGCTGGAAGAAGTTGAGAATGTAAGAAGGTAAGAAGATGAGAAGCATGTAGCGCACATCACGGGCGCGCGAACAAGTCTTCCTGCCTTCTTACCTTCTCACCTTCTCCCACCGAAAACTTCAAGCGCTCTCGCCACAATACGTCGCAAAACAATGCGGCGTCTCCCACAGCCGCGCTTCGATGATGGGGAACCCCGCGTCGCGGGTGACGTCGAAGATCAGTTTGGCGATGTTCTCGGCCGTCGGATTGGCGTCGATCAGATAGAGCGGTTCGCCGTGCGCCTGCAAGACCGGCACGATCGGGTCGTCGCGGTGCAGGATCATGCGGTGATCCAGGTTCTCGTCGATCCAGCGGCTCACCACTTGCTTGATGTCGGTGAAGTCGAGCACCATCCCGCGCTCGTCGAGCCTCTCGGCTTCGATCGTGATGATGGCCAGTCCGTTGTGCCCGTGCAAATACTTGCATTTGCCGTCGTAGTTCAACAGACGGTGGCCGTAGCAAAAGTCGATTTCGCGAGTGACGCGGAACATGGGGGAACTCGGAAGGGAGTTGTGAGGATTACGGTGATTCGTCCGCCAACTAGCGGGCCCCGGCGATCGCGTATCGCGTGGGATCGGTCAGATTGGCGTCGGCGAAGGCGGCCTGACGTTCCGCGCACTTATTGCAGGACCCGCAGTGCTCCAGGCCGACTGGACGAATGCAGGAAAATGTATGCTCCAGCGGCAGGCCTGCGCCGAGCGCCATCACGTCGCGCTTGTGCAGTTTTGCGAACGGACGTTCGATTGTTAGCTGGCCGGCGGTGGCGCGCCCCATCAGCCGGGCAAAGTCGTCGAAGAACTCCGGCGTGGCGTCGGGAAACGGGTTCGACATGAGCGGGGCGAGCGCCAATCGCTCAATCCCCTCCAGCCGGCACCAGATGGCGGGCTTTACCAGGAGGAGCGGATTCCTGCCTGGCAGATACACCGCTTCATCGGCCGTCGAGGCGTCGGGTGTCCCGCGACCGGTAACACTCCAGTGGCCGGCGTACAGGTCGGCTGTTGGCTGATCCAGAATCTTGAGCGGCCGCAGTCGGCCGCCGTCGATCCTCTCCAGGTACCGGCGCAAGTAGTGCAGTTCCGCCGGCTCCCAGGCCAGCCCGGTGCTGACGTAGATCGGCTGCACAAGTGACTCCGTTTGGGCCAGCCGCGCGGTCAAAATGGCGCTATCCAGGCCGCCGCTGACAAGCACCGCCACGCTGGCGACCGGTTCGGAATTTCGCGTCATAAACAGAACTCGCGCGGCGGCTGGAGTCGTAGTCATGGTAGCAGACGGTCAAGCGACCCGAAGCGCATTGTGTAGGAGGCGTCTCCCGACGCCGATGGAGCGGACGCTGGCGCGTAGACGGGTCCTGGTCACGAGAATCGTCAACTCCATCGGCGTCGGGAGACGCCTCCTACAGAGATCCGCAAGGCCATCGCGACATCACCGGGAGTGGCAAACCGCTGAGCGGGCGTTTATAATCCTGAGTCGCATGTCGGCTGATCCTGGGCGCTGCGCAAGCACACCTGCCGCGCTCGAATTCGGCGTTCAATAGCAGGGCCGCAATTGGCCATCTGATCCCTCCTGGGGGGAGGTTCCTCTGAGCGACCAAGCTGTTCAAGTTAGTGGATTTCGCATCGGCTTGCTGGGCGTGATCGGCCTGGTGCTGCTGCGGATCACCGTGGGCTGGCACTTCGTCACCCAAGGGATGGACAAGTACAACGACCCCAACTTTTCGTCGAAGGGCTACCTGTCCCAGGCGAAGGGGCCGTTCGCCGAGCGGTTCCACGAGTTGATCCCCGACTACGACGGCCGGGAGCGGCTCGACGCGAAGAAGATGCAGGAACGCTTCAGTCGGATGCTGGCGGGCGTCAAGAACCTATACGGATTCAATCAGGAGCAACAGGCTGATGCGCAGCGGTTGGTCGACGAGGCGGTGGCCGACGTCGAAGACTACCTGGAGTCGAACAAGCAGGACATCGACAAGTACTTTCAGGACCTCGATCAGCTCACGAAGCGCCGGCATCAAAAAGATTACCATGAGGCGCCCTTCGCCCAGAAATGGGTCTGGGACAAGCAGCAGGAATTGCAATCCACGGTCGGCCCTTGGGTCGCTTGGGTCGACAATCGTGCGAAGGAATTGCTGAGCGAGCTGAATCAACTGGGGGACGGCGTCGAGCCCAAGCGCCCTCCCTATCAGGAACCGCCGAGCCAACTGGAGCAGATGGACAGGTTGGTTCTGTACAGCAACCTGGCGATCGGCGTCTGTTTGATCGTGGGGTTGTTCACCCGGTTTGCCAGTTTCGGCGGCGCCCTCTTCATGCTGTCGCTGATTCTGGCCCAGCCCCCGTGGCCGACGCTATTCCCCGCGGCCCACCCTTCGGCGGGCGCGCAGTGGATCGTCAATAAAGAAGTCATCGAAATGATGGCCCTGTTCGCCCTGGCGTTTCTGCCCACCGGCCGCTGGGGCGGGCTGGACTTTTTCGTACACCACCTCGTCACGCGCCCGCTCTTCGGCGGAAAGGACGCAGCATGAACCTGACTCCCGAACAAAAGGCCATCGGCAAGGACAACTTCTACGCCGCCATCGGCAGCCCGCTCACTCGCCGGCAATTTCTCGAAGGGAGCCTCGCGGCCGGCGCGATTTCCGGCGTGGGACTCGGCTCGTATTACTTCGGCTACAGCAAGACGCTCGACAACCCGGTGCGGATCGGCATTATCGGCACCGGCGACGAAGGGGGCGTGCTGATCGGCGCGCTGAATCCCGACTTCGTCCAAGTGGTCGCCATCGCCGACATCCGCCCGTACAACATCCACCGCGCGTTTCATGGCGATCAATCTTCGCCAGCCGTGTACAAGATCCGCACGGGACTGATCAAGAAATACGGTTGGGCGGATGAAACGCAGGCACGCGAGAACGTCAAGGTCTACGATGTCGACTACGAGGACCTGCTCAAGGACGAGGCGGTCGAGGGGGTGATCATTGCCCTGCCACTGCATTTGCATCACGAGGCCGCCATCAAGGCGATGCGGGCCGGCAAGCATGTGCTCACCGAAAAGCTGATGGGGCACAGCGTCGGCAAGTGCAAGAGCATGGGACGGGTCGCGCATCAGGAGAAGAAGCTGCTGGCCACGGGCCATCAGCGGCACTACAGCATCCTGTACGATAACGCCGTCTCGACGATCCGCGCCGGCCTGATCGGCCAGGTCCATCACATCCGCGCCCAGTGGCACCGGCTGAACGACACCTGGTCGCCGAAAATGCCCGAGAAGGTGCGCGAGGAACGGCTGAAAGCCGAGGAAACGCTGGCGGAAGCGAAAGAGTTGCTCCTTAAGGCCCAGGGGGAATACAAGGAATCCGCCAAGCAGATCAAGCGAATCGAAGACCTGACGAAGCGGCTTGCCTCGGCCGGCGAGCAGTGGAAGTTGATCGAAAAAGACATGGAAGTCGACGCCAAGAAGTACGGCTATCTCGACAAAAACACCGGCGGCTCGCCGTACTGCGATTCGCCGCTGATGGAACTCATTCGTTGGCGGCTCTGGGAGCGCACTGGCGGCGGCTTGATGGCCGAACTCGGCAGCCACCAGTTGGACGCTTCCGGCATCTTCATCTCGGCCAGCCATCCGCTCGGCGAGGACGGCAAACCGCAGAAGATTCGCCCGCTGACGGTGACGGCGATCGGCGGCCGGCATCTCTACGGCCGCACCCGTGATTGCGAGGATCACGTCTATTGCACGTACGAATATCCCGGTCCCGAATTTGACCCGAGCGAAGGCTCCGAGAAGAACGAGCAGCGGATCGTGGTCACCTATTCGTCGATCAACGGCAACGGCTTCGGCGGGTACGGCGAAACGGTGATGGGCACCAACGGCACGCTGATCCTGGAACAGGAAAAAGACGTGCAGCTTTACCCGGCGTCGAACGCAGGCATTACCAACATCGAGGTCAAGAAAGACGACAAGTCCGGCGGCGCCGTGTTGAACACCACCAGCAGCGCTCCGCCGGAGGCGGCCGTGGCCAAGAAGGCGATCGACGGCGACGTCAGCAAGGGGTACACCGAGGAGATCGAGCACTGGGCCTGGTGCATTCGCAACTTCCAGGCGGACGACTACGAGAACACGCCGCAACCCAAGTGCAAGCCGGAAGTGGCCATGGCGGACGCGATCATCGCGCTCACGACCAACATCGCCATCCGCGAGCGCCGCCAAATCCAGTTCAAACCCGAATGGTACGACATCAACCACGACGACACGCCGGAAGGCGTGGCGCCGGAGGTGAAGGCGTAAAAGAAAGTCGGAACGATGAATGAAGAACGATGAAGTGATACTTTTAGGCACGACAGTTCACAGTCATCCAAACGTCATCGTTCATCATTCATACTTCTTCGTTCATACTTCTCCTTCATACTTCGTGACTCTATGGACCGTTGGCCGATCGGCGTATTCGCCAGCGTTGACGCTGGGCTGGGCGTGAAACTGGAGGTGGCGCGCGAGTTGGGCGTGCCGACGATTCAGTTGCACGCGCCGCATCGCGCGACGCGCACCCAGGCCAACGCCGATGCGTTTCTGGCGAAGCTCAAGGAGTACGGCATTCGCCTCACGGCCGTGTTCGGCGGCTTCGACGGCGAAAGCTACGCCGACATTCCAACCGTCGATCGCACCGTCGGGCTGGTGCCGCCCGAGACCCGCGCGGCGCGGTTGGCCGAGATGAAGGAAATCTCGGACTTCGCCAAGCTGCTGGGCTGCCCGGTGATCGCCCTGCACCTGGGCTTCGTACCGCATGATCCTGGGAAACCGCTTTACCAGGAGATTATCGCCATCACGCGCGAGCTGTGCGATTACGCCAAACGCAACGGTCAGGCGCTGCATCTGGAGACCGGCCAGGAATCGGCGGCCGCGCTCTTGCAGTTCATCGGCGACGTCCAGCGCGACAATCTCTACATCAACTTCGACCCGGCCAATATGATCCTCTACGGTTCCGGCGAACCGATCGAGGCGCTCAAGATGGTGGGCAAGTACGTCCGTAGCGTCCACTGCAAGGACGGGACGTGGGCAAAGAACCCTGGGAAAGAATGGGGCCGCGAAGTGCCGCTCGGCGAAGGGGACGTCGGCATGGAGAACTACCTCCGCACGCTCAAGGAAATCGGCTACACCGGCCCGCTCACCATCGAGCGCGAAATCCCCCAAGAGCCGGAACGCCAGAAGGCCGAGATTGGGCACGCGGTGCGGTTGCTGACCGAGTTGCGCGCTAAGATTCTTTGAGGCGGGGAGAAAAGGAGTAAGGGAGAACGGGAGTAAAGAAGCCCGCGCAAGCGGCATCTTCTAGACCTCTCTTCCTTACTCCTTTACTCCTTTACTCCTTTACTCCTTTACTCCCCTCCTCCCCCAATGCCCAAACTCACCATCGATATCCCCCACAACCACGGCAAGGAAGCCTCGCTCGAGAAGCTCAAGGTCTTTCTCGAGCGCGTGAAGGAAAAATACGCCGACAAGGTCAGCTCGCTCGAAGGGGAGTGGCAGGAGAATGTGCTCAACTTCGCGATGACCACCTTCGGCATCACGATCAAGGGCAATCTGACGGTCGAGGAAACCACCGCCAAATTCGTCGGCGACATCCCCTTCGCCGCCATGATGTTCAAGGGCCAGATCGAACAGGGAATCCGTGGGGAGTTGGAAAAGTGTTTGAGGTAGGAAGTCGCAACGCGGAACTCGGAACTCGGAACGAATTCTAGCTGCGAACTCCTGGCTCCTGGCTCCTGGCTCCTGGCTCCTCCCCCACCAACATCTCCGCCGCGGAGAGCGTGTTCTTCAACAACATCGCCCGCGTCAACGGCCCCACGCCGCCTGGGACCGGCGTGATCATGGACGCCACCGCGCTGACCCCCTCGTAATCGACGTCGCCGACCAGGCCGTCTTCCGTGCGATTGATGCCCACGTCGATCACCACCGCGCCGGGCCTCACCATGACTCCGGTGACGAATCTGGCCTGGCCGATGGCCGCGATCAAGACATCCGCCTGACGTGTGATTTCGGCGAGGTTCCGCGTGCGGCTGTGACAGACGGTGACCGTCGCGTCGACGCCGCGCTGCACCAGCATGTTGGCCAGCGGCTTGCCGACGATGTCGCTGCGGCCGATCACCACGGCATGCGCTCCGGCCAGCGCGACCTCGTTGCGCTTCAGCAATTCCAGCACGCCGTACGGCGTGCAGGGCAAGAACCGCGGCTGTCCTTGGACGATCCGCCCCACGTTCTCCGGATGGAAGGCGTCGACATCCTTCCGCGGGTCGACCGCCTCCAGCACCCGCTGCGTGTGGATGCCGCTCGGCAACGGGAGTTGCACCAGGATGCCATGTACGCCCGGGTCCGCATTCAAGCGAGTGACCAGCGTCAGTAGCTCGGCTTCGCTGATCGTCGCGTAGCGATGCAACTGGCTGGCGAGCCGCGCGCGCTCGCAGTCGCGGCGCTTATTGCGGACATAGACCTCGCTGGCCGGATCATCGCCGATCAATACGGCCGCCAGGCAGGGCGTCACGCCGGTCCGCGCGCGAAACGCCCCCGCCTCCGCGGCGACTTCCCGTTGAATCTGCTCCGCCAGCGCCTTGCCGTCCAGTCGTACAGCCGTCACGCGTCTCGCCCTCACCCACTCATGCGAAAGAAACCACCGCCGAGTCCGTCATTCTAACGCGCGCTTCGCTCGTTCGATCAGGGCGCCGCTGGGCCGAACGAGCGTGTTGTGCCGGCTATGCGGCTTGTGACATCGCGATGGGAATGTCCAGGCTTTGCCTGGATTTCGAGCGCAGGCTAGAGTTGCTCGGTCCAGTTAAACCCACCGAAATGAGGAGGGGCTCGCCATCGGGCAGAGCCGACCTCCGATCGCGCAAAGGTTCGCCCCCATGAAAGACGCGTTTCAGGCCGGCGCATCCCCGTTGGCGGCGTGGGGAACTTCCGCGCCGTTGAGCGCGGCGATCTTCGACGGGCTCGGTCCGGCGAAGCCGGCGCCCTCCGGTTCGAACCGCCCGTTGGATGTAGCGCAACTACTGGAGCGGTGCCTCGGGAGCCGGCAATTGGTCGAGCGCGTGCTGAAAAGCTTCGAGTCCCGCTTCGATGAAGAGTTGCAATCGGTCCGCGCGGAATTGACGGCCCGCAATGTGGAGTCCTTGGCGAGGGCGGCGCATCGCCTGAAGGGGGCCTGCGCGAATGCGGCCGCCAACGAACTGGCCGGCCTGGCATCCGACGTCGAGACCGCGGCCCGCGAGGAATCGTTCGACCGCGCACAAGCTGCGTTTGACAAACTGCCGGACGCCTGGTCGCGGTTCCTTGCGGCGAGCGCGAGTTTTCGCAATGGGACCGCGAGTTAGCTGCACGAACCAAAGAGGTACACTCTCGTGGTCCGTCACACGTCGGATTTCGGGTAACCATGAATAAGAGATGGCGTGGGTGGCTGGGGACGAGCGTACTCGCTCGCCCCCAGCAAGACGACGTCGGCGCACAGAGATTCGGGCTCAACGTCCCGCTCGCTGGGGGCGAATGCGTACATTCGACCCCAGCCACCCAAGCTTTGCATTGTGCTGGGCTATCTGAAAAACGAGTTGTGACTGAGCAACCGAGTTAGGAATTCGCCCCGCACACCGACTATCACGTTCCCCGAAAGACGCCCATGCACGTACTCACCGTTGACGACGATCCCGATGCCCTGGACCTGCTGGAGCACGCGCTGACGCGCTTCGGTTATGCCGTCACGCGCGCCGCCAACGGCCAGGAAGCGCTGGAGCAGGTGCGCACCGGGCGGTTCCAGTTGGTGGTCTCCGACTGGGAGATGCCGCACATGACCGGCCCGGAATTGTGCCGGGAAATCCGCCGCCGCGGGTCCAGCGGGTACATCTATTTCATCCTGCTCACCTCGCGGAGCGGCACGCAGAACGTGGTGGACGGCCTGAACGCCGGCGCGGATGAGTTCCTCACCAAGCCGTTCGATCCGTACGAGTTGTACGTGAGGTTGCGGGTCGCCGAGCGGATCCTGACGCTCGAAAGCCGTGACATCGTCATTTTCAGCCTGGCGAAACTGGCCGAGGCCCGCGACCCGGACACCGGCGCGCACCTGGAGCGGATGCGCGCTTACTGTTACGCGCTGGCCGTGCAGCTCTCGAAGACCGAGCGCTACCGCGGGACGATCGACGGCGACTTCGCGCAGATGATCTATCTCACCAGCCCGTTGCACGACATCGGCAAGGTGGGCATTCCGGACGCGATCCTGCTGAAACCCGGCCGGCTGACGGCCGAAGAGTTCGAGATCATGAAGCAGCATTCGCCCATCGGCGCGGCCACGCTCGACGCCGCGGCGAACGCCTATCCCAGCGCCAAGTTCCTGCAAATGGCCCGCGACATCGCGCTGACGCACCACGAGAAATTCGACGGGAGCGGCTATCCGCGCGGGCTGCGCGGCGAGCAGATCCCGCTCTGCGGCCGGATCGTGGCCGTGGCCGACGTATACGACGCGCTCACCACGCGGCGCGTTTACAAGCCCGCTTATAGCCACGACGTGGCGAAGTCGATCATCGTCGAAGGCCGCGGCTCGCACTTCGACCCGCACATGGTCGACGCGTTCCTGGAGATCGAGGAACAAATTCTCGACATCAAGTCGCAATTCTGCGACGCCCCGGAGGAAGAAGCGGATTCGCTCCGGGAATGGCAAGAGGCCAGCGAAAACGGGGCGGGCGTGGTGAAGGTGTAACGCATGCTCTAGCCCGACGCGACAGCAAGGTGGCTCCCCCTCGCTGCCGCGTTTTGGTGTTGTGCGTTCTTGAACTTTGCAAACCAAGGTGGATGCCTGGGGCTGGGGCGGCGGTACAAAGTTCGCCACGTCGCGCGCGCTGGGGCATCGTGACGGTCGGCAACACAACTAGTCGAAGCCTCAGCGCGTGAGACGTCGATTACCGCGTGTTTTTCGCCCCTGCCCCAGGCACCCATCGTCATTCTTGCCGAATGCGCAACATCGGAACTGGCGTGTCGAGCTAGTGTGACTACACTTCCCGCAAGGCGTCGACGACTTTCATGCGCACGGCGCGGAGAGCCGGGAGTAAGCCGCCAAGCACACCGAGGAACACGGCCAGGATGGCGGCGCGAATGAGGACGCTCGGCCCAAAATTAAATGAAAACACGATTTCGGTGAACGTGGTTTGGTTCATCGTGCCGGCGCTTTGCCCGCCGAGCAACATGGTGGCGGCGACGGCCACGGCGCATCCGACGGCGGCGCCGACGACGCACAGCAACGTGGATTCGAGCATGAAGGCGATCAGCACGCTTCCCTGACCGAACCCCAATGATCGTAGCGTCCCAATCTCCCTCGCGCGATTCGAAATCGCCGCGTACATCGTGTTGGCGACGGCGAACATCGCACCCACGGTGAGGAAAAACGCGATAATGTAGCCCAGCACCCGCAGCACAATGCCGGCTTGGGCTTGCTCGGCGTAATATTGTTCTTCGGTCACCGCTTTGAGCGCGATCTGTTTGTCCGCGGTGATCCGGTCCAACAGTCTCTGCTGGTCCGCTTTGCTCGCGGCGCGCAGTTGCACGCTCGACGTACCTCCCGTGCGATTCGCGACCTGCGCCAAGACTTTCTGATCCGTCCACACCTCCGACTCTGTCGCGCCACCGCCGGCGTCGAAGTAGCCCACTACCGTGAACGCCTTGTCCTGCACAATGAACTCTTCGTTCAGCGCCAACCCCTGGAAACGACCGGCAAGCTTGCGACTGACGATCGCCTCGCGCACGCCCGACCGGTAATTGCGCCCTTCCACAACGCGCATCCCTTCGCGAAGCCGCGGCGAGATCTCCAAGGCGCCACGTACCGTCACGTTGGCGTTGCCAGAGCCGTCTCTTCGCGGCAAGTACGTCACGACCACCAACTCCGGCGCCGCCAACGGCCGGCCCGACTGGTCGGTCTGGATGCCGGGAAAGGACATGATCTCCCGCGCCGCCGCTTCCGAAACGCCGCTGGCCGTTTCCGATGATGAACCTTGACGGAGGACGATGATGTCGAGCGGTCCGGCGGATACCTCCAGTGTCTGATCTAGACCGGCGGACAGCCCAAAGGCGAACACGCTCGCGCCGACGGCAAGCGCCGTGCTGGCAACAGTCATCAACGAGCTGACTTTGCGATTGAGCAGGCTGCGGACGTTGTATTTCAAGGGAATCAAGGGCTTCGCTCCCGAACAGTGAACCGCAGGCGGGTGCGCCCTAAACCACTTTGCGCAACCCATCGACGACCGACAGTTGCGCCGAGCGCCACGCCGGTACGA
>Ga0073934_10007689_pt1 | contig 14802 bp, 9 predicted proteins | sample LarsenN4metaG_FD_76834 | JGI IMG/M metagenome (GOLD analysis project Ga0073934, IMG submission 76834) | Hot spring sediment bacterial and archeal communities from British Columbia, Canada, to study Microbial Dark Matter (Phase II) - Larsen... ...
ATAAAACTCTGAATTTAATTCCCTTGTATTCTTCGTTTAAATTATCGGGGGCGTATTGTCCGATTTTTGTTCTCCGGAGAACTTTCAGGTAAGCTCCGACTCCAAGTTCTTTTCCGAAGTCATTTGCAAGGGTTCTGATGTAGGTTCCTTTTGAACAAATTACTCTGAAAAAAACTTCCGTTTCCGAAATGCCTTTTACAAAGTATTCCCTGATGAATATTTTTCTTGGTTTGGTTTCTATAGTTTCACCTTTTCTTGCAAAGTGATATAAGGGCTTTCCCTTGTGTTTTAATGCAGAATACATCGGAGGAATTTGTTCAATCTCTCCCCTGAATTTAGAAGCGGCTTTTTCCAGGTCTGCTTCCGTAATATGATCCGTTGCCGTAAAACCTTCTTCTTCAGATTCCGTGTCAAAAGTTTTGGTTACTGCCCCTATTCTGTAAATCCCTTCATATTCCTTTTCCATATCCATAAATTCGTTTATCTTCCTGGTCATTCTGTCAGTACAAATTATTAACAGTCCGCTTGCTTTGGGGTCAAGAGTTCCGGCATGTCCGCATTTTTTTACTTTAGTGAATTTCTTTATGTGATAAACAGCGTCGGCACTTGTCATATCGAGCGGTTTATCTAATAAAAAAATTTTATCCGAATATTTATTTTTGGGTATCAGTTTCCTGAGTTGATTTATCGTCTTTATGTAATTCGTTAATGAGCTTATTTATTTTATCCGCATAATCAAACGAATCGTCGTAATAAAATATTAAATCTGGAGTATATTTTAATTTAATCTGCTTTCCGAGTAAATACCTTATGTGACTTTTCCTGAAATTAAGTCTCTCAGCGCATTTATCACCGGGCTCTTTATTCCCTAATACTGTAAAATATATTTTTGCAAGTTTTAAATCAGGTGACATTATTACCTTTGAAACGGTAACAAGTCCCATATTTAACTCCGAAATATCTCTTGACATTGCGGAGTTCATCTTGTGTTTAATTTCTTCCGATACTTTTTCTAACCTGTATGGCATTTATTAATTATCTTCGAATACAAGTTTACGTTTTGTCTCTACAACTTTAAATCCTTCAATAATATCGCCGGGTTTAATATCGTTGAAGTTTTCAAGTCCGATACCGCATTCATAGCCCTGATCAACTTCACGTACGTCGTCTTTTATTCTTTTAAGTGATGAAATATTACCTTCAAAAATAACGAAACCTTCCCTTAATAATCTTACCTTGGTATTTCTTGTTACTTTGCCATCCTGGACATAACATCCGGCAACGTTTCCTATTTTTGGAACTTTGAAGACCTGTCTGACTTCAATAGTACAGGTTACTTCTTCTTTCAGTTCAGGTTCAAGCATACCTTCAAGGGCGAGTTTTACTTCGTCAATAATCTTGTAAATAATATTATGTAACCGGATATCTATACTGTTCTTTTCGGCAAGTTTCCTTGCATTCAGGTTTGGTCTTACATTAAATCCGATAACAATTGCTCCTGATGCTTCCGCAAGCAGGATATCGGATTCTGTAATCTGTCCGAGTGCACTATGAATAACATTTACCTTTGCTTCGTTGGTTGAAAGTTTCATAAGGGAGTCTGATATTGCCTCTGCGGAACCGTCTGTATCTGCTTTTATTATAATATTGAGGTCAACCTGAGCACCTTCTTTTATCTGTTTTGAAATATCATCAAGTGTGGTTCTCTTAATCTGCCTGAAATCCTGTTCACGTTTTAACTGCTGACGTTTAAGAGCTATATCCCTAACCAGACTTTCAGATTCAAGTTCTATAAATACATCTCCTGCCTGTGGCATTCCATCAAATCCGAGTACCATTACAGGTGTTGAGGGTCCTGCAGTTTCAATTCTGTTATCACGTTCATCGAACATTGCTCTGACCTTACCTGAATATAAACCGGCAACGAAATTACTTCCTATTTTTAATGTTCCTTTCTGAACAAGTACAGTTGCGGTAATTCCTCTTCCTTTATCAAGTTTTGCTTCAAGCACAACTCCTCTGGCTTTCCTATCCGGATTTGCTTTCAGTTCGAGTAATTCCGCCTGTAATAATATCTTCTCAAGAAGCAGGTCTATATTTTTTCCGAATTTTGCAGATATTTCTACAGACTGATAATTTCCGCCCCATTCTTCAACAAGAACATTTTTTTCGGCGAGTTGCTGTCTTATTTTTTCAGGATTCGAGTCGGGCTTATCTACCTTATTAATTGCTACAACAATTGGAACATTTGCTGCCAATGCGTGATTAATAGCTTCTACGGTCTGAGGCATTACGCTGTCATCAGCGGCAACTACAAGCACAACTATATCAGCTGCCTGTCCGCCTCTGGCACGCATAGCGGTAAATGCTTCGTGACCGGGAGTATCAAGAAATGTAATTTCTTTTCCGTTTCCGACTTTTACCTTATACGCTCCGATGTGTTGTGTTATGCCGCCTGCTTCACCGGCTATAACATTTGCCTTCCTGATATAATCAAGAAGAGACGTTTTACCGTGGTCAACATGTCCCATTACAGTTACAACAGGTGGTCTTGGCTTTAATTTTTCTTCCGGGTCTGGTTCGTCTTCTAATGTTTCTTCGTTATATTCTTTCTGGAATTCTATTTTATATCCGAAATCATCTGCAATAATCTGTATTAAATCTTTATCTAGTCTTTGATTTATTGTAACTAAAATTCCAAGCTGAAAACATTTCTTAATGATTTCGCTTGCCTCTATCTTCATAAGATTTGCTAGGTCAACTGTGGAAAGATATTCTGTAACTTTGATTACATTTGCTCTTAATGCTTCGAGATCCTGTTGAATCTTTTCCTGTTCAAGTCTTTCTTTTTTCTTCTTCTTACGTGCAATTGCCCTCATTGATTTGCCTGCATCTTCGCCCATCTTTGCCATTGTATCCCTTATTTGTTCGTCAATTTCCTTAGTGGTTATCTGTCGTGCTTTTTCCTTTGCAATTCTTGCTTTTTTCTTTCTTTCAAAATCACTGTCTGTCTTATTCTTTTTCTTGTCTTTACCGCTCTTTACATTAGAAATTTTTACATGTACCGGTGTAGGTGGCTCAATTTTTGTATCAGGTATATTTACATTATTTTTCTTCTTGTCATCAATAGTTATCTTTATAGTTTTACGTTTATCATGTCGCTTCTTGGGAAATTGACCGTCTTTTTTGGCAGCATTTTGTTTACCATGTATATCAGTATGTTTAGATTTATCATGCGGAGATTTATCAAATTTGCCTGGATGATGTTTTTGTTTATCGTGATGATGTTTTTCTTTTCTATCAGGTTTATGCTCTGAAGGTTTTTGTCCATCCTTTAGCGGATGTTTATGTATATTTTCAGTATGCTTATTGCTTGTTTCAGCAGTCTTTAAAATATTACTTTTATCTGTTACTGCTATTTCCTTTGCATTATTAAATACATCACTTTTTATATCTTTCACTGATTCTTCTACCTTACTTGCTTCAATGTCTTTCTCCCCGTGAGTCCCGGTAATTATATTCTCTGATGTTACGGGTTTTTCTATATTTATTTCTTTTGTGAGTTCAACTTTCTTTTCTGTTTCAGAAGTTGTAACTGAACTTTTAGTTGTTGTTTCCGAAAATAATTCTTCCTGAGCTGGTATTTTTGTCCCAACGGTTTCTGTCTTTGTATTCTGCTGTTTTTCAGTTTCCTTTCCTTTTGTTCCTGTTTTTACTTTTGGCTGTTCTTTTGGCTTAGGTAACTCAGTTATTCTGATAGATGGTGTTTTCTTTAATTCTTCTTTATCTTTTCTCTTTTTTTCAAGTTCTTTCTGCTTTTCTAATCTCTTCTGCTCTTTTTCCTTCTTTATTTCTAATATTTTTTCAAGCTCTGCTTTCTTCTTATTTTCAATTTCTAATTTTTCTTTTAGAGCTTCTTCACGCTTTCTGAAAGCTTCTTCCTGCTGTTTCCTTATTTCTTCTTCTTTTCTTTTTCTTTCTTCCTCAATTGTTTTTTTGATTCTCTCTTGTTCCTCACGTTCTCTTTTTTCCTTTTCGTCTTTCTTCTTCTTATCCTCTGCCTCTGATAGAGAAACCTGATTTTTCTCTGCAAAATTTAATACCTTGGATAAATGCTTTTGCTGTTCCTCAATATCTTTTTTAAAGTGTTCATATACTTTTCTTACGATATCAGTTTCAAGAGTAGAGTTGACAGTAATTTTTTCCAACCCGAGTTTGTGAAGATATTCAAAGATATCCTCTTTTGGTCTTCCTGTCTCTTTTACGATATTTATTACTTTCAGTTTTTTTATTTCCGTTTCCGGCATCTAAAGTTATTTTTTTATTTTATTCTTTATCTTTTTTATTTTTTGATTTGACTGATTTCTCAATGTCGTTTATTTCATCTTCATTTTCAGATTCTTTGCCCGTTTCTGATTCTTCTATGGCTTCTTCTGTAGTATCATCTTCAACCTCATCTTCAACCTCATCTTCAACCTCATCTTCAATCTCTTCTTCAGTTTCATCATATTCTTCATCTTCAATTTCATCGTTTTCAGTTAAAATTTCATTTGCCAGTTTCTTTTTCTCTTCTCTTATTACATCGAGTTGAAAACCGGTTAATTTTGAAGCGAGTTTAATATTTTGTCCGTTTTTACCGATTATCAGACTTATCTGGTCTTCGTCTGCTTTTATTTTTGCAGTTTTATTAGCATTGTCAAGTATTATCTCTTCGATTTTGGCGGGAGCAAGTGCACGTGCAATAAATAATGCATTATCATCTGTATAATTAATTACATCTATATTTTCGTTGTTGAGTTCTCTGACGATTGAATGGATTCTTGAGCCCTTCATACCAACACAAGCTCCAACTGCATCAATTCTGTCATCATTTGAATAAACTGCAATTTTTGCCCTTTCTCCGGGTTCTCTTGCTATTGCCTTAATTTCTATAAGTTTATCATAAATTTCAGGAATTTCAAGTTCAAAAAGTTTCTGTAGAAACTCGTTATCAGTTCTTGATACAATTATTGTAGGCGGACCTGATGATTTTTTCTCAACACTTTTTACAACAGCCCTTACTGTTTCACCTTTTCTGAATCTTTCATTCTGAATCTGTTCTGATTTTGGGAAGATTATCTCGTTACCATTATGAATAAGAAGCATTGAATTTGGTTTTATCTGATATACTTCTCCAACTATAATTTCACCGACGAGGTCTTTGTATTTATTGAATGTAACCTCTTTTTCGAGTTCTCTGATTTTATTGTTCAGGTTCTGTTTTAAATTTAAAACTAATCTCCTGCCAAATTCTTCTATTGGAAGTTCTTCAACAAAATCATCACCGGGAGAAAAATCTTCTCCTGATTTTTCCTTAGCAGTCTCTATATCAATTTCGGTATTTGGGTCATTTACTTCTTCAACAACGGTTTTGTACAGGAATATTTCAATGTTTCCTTTTTCCATATTTACTACAACTTCGTAATTTGCATCCTGACCGTATTTCTTTTCCATCATTTTCTTAAAAGCATCTTTAATAATGCTTTCGAGTATATCCCTGTCAATATTTTTCTGCTTTGCCATTTGGGAAAATGCTTCTATTATCTCACCTCTCATTTTCTATGATTATTTTTTAAAATTTAATTTTTATTTTAGATTCTGTTAATTCGGAAAATTTTAATATGTACATCTCATGCATCTGCGAAGCCGATTTCTTTGATTTTGTATCTGATATTACTAATGTAATTTCACCTTTCTCTTCATTAACATCTGTAAGCGTACCTTCAATAGTTCTGCCATCTGAATTTTTTGCAGTTAATAATCTGCCAATGTGTTTATGAAGTTGCCAGATGTAGCGGAATGGTCTGTCAACTCCCGGAGAAGATACTATTATTTTTGAAAATTCTTCACCGAATTCTTTTTCTTCAAGCTCATTCCAGAATAGTTTATTCAATTCTCCCAGTTCATCTAAGTTGACCTCTTCTACACTGTCAACAAAAACTTCAAGAACCTTCGTCTTTTTTTCGCCTCTTGTATTGATATCTATTAAAGAATATCCTGTACCTTGAAGAGACTTCTCTATTAATTCTGTTAACTTATTCATTAAATTTTAATTAAAAAAAAAGTGGGCTAATCTGACCCACTCAGTGTGCTGTTCATCAAAATCATATAAATATGAGTTATTTTATATTAAAAATCAATACACAATATTAGTAACTATTGTTTTAATTTATTAATGATTTAGCAGAGTTTTTTGCATAATTTTTCTGGGATTATCAGAATCTTTTTTATGCAAATACGGGTAATTTCGTTTCTGATATGAATGTAAATAACTGGTTTGTTTATTAAAATAAACTAAATTAATTTTAGAACTTTGAATTTATAATTAACTGAGTTTCGTTTTTATGAAGATAAAATTCTGCGGAGCAGCACAAACAGTAACCGGTTCACAACATCTTTTAGAAGTTAACGGTAAAAAAATCCTTATTGATTGCGGAATGTTCCAGGGGAAAAGAGAAGAATCATTTCAGATGAACAGAAGATTTCTTTTTGAACCAAAGGAAATTGATTGTGTAATACTTTCACATTCTCATATAGATCATTCCGGAAATCTTCCTACTTTATCTCTTAAGGGTTATGAGGGGAGTGTATATTGTACGCCGGCAACACGCGACCTTTGTTCAATTATGCTTCAGGACAGTGCATATATCCAGGAAAAGGATGTGGAATTTGTAAATAAAAAAAGAGCTAAAAAAGGTGAACCACCTTTTAATCCTTTATACAGAATAGAAGATGCAAGAAAAATTATAGCTCAGTTTAAATCAATACCTTACAGAATTCCGTTTTCACCTGATAAAACCGGAAGTAATGTTACAGTTACTTTTTTTGATGCCGGGCATGTACTTGGTTCGTCACAGGTAGTACTGGAAATCAGGGAAGGTAATAAAAATTTCAAAATCGGATTTTCCGGTGACCTCGGTAGAAAAAATTTACCTATATTAAAAGACCCTGAATTTATGGGAGATGTGGATTACCTTATTTTTGAATCAACATACGGGGCAAGACTTCACGAAAGAGCAGATAAAATAGAAGAAAAATTAACTGAAGTAATACTTGAAGCTGATAGGAATAACTCTAAAATAATTGTTCCTTCATTCAGCATAGGTCGTACGCAGGAAATAGTTTACGAAATAACAAAGCTTGTATCAAGAGGAGTTATTCCGCAAATTCCTATTTATGTTGATAGTCCTTTAACTGTGAATGCAACTGAAATTTTCAAACTTCATTCTGAGTGCTTCGACACAGAAACTTCAAATCTGATATCAGCAGGGGTTGATGTTTTTGGGATGGAGAACGTTAAATATATTAAAGATGTTCAGGATTCAATGAAACTTAATGATATGAGAGGACCTTGTATGATAATATCCGCTTCAGGGATGTGTGAGGCAGGCAGAATATTACATCATTTAAGAAATAATATTGAGAATCCCAATAATATAATTTTGGTTGTTGGATTTATGGCTGAACATACACTCGGAAGAAGAATAGTAGAAGCAAAAGATATCCCCGGTACAAAAGTAAAAATATTCGGAGAAGAGCATATTGTCAGGGCGAAGGTAAGAATAATTAACGCATTTTCAGGTCACGCAGACAGAGACGAAATGCTTGAGTATCTATCTCAGATGGATAAAAAAAGAGTAAAGAAGATGTTCCTTGTTCACGGCGAACCTGAACAGCAGGTTCAGTTTAAAAAAACACTTGAAGAAAACGGATTTAAAAATGTTTACATTCCCAAACGCGGAGATGTATTCGAATTATAAAAAATATAACTATGAAAATCTGCTATTTATCCAGCGAATGTGTTCCGTTTATTAAAACAGGCGGACTTGCCGATGTAAGCGGTTCTTTGCCTTCGGAGATACAAAAATATCAGAATGAAGTAAAAGTATTTCTGCCGCTTTACGATTTAATTGATTATGAAAAACATAATCTGCGAGAAATTACTGAATTTAAAAACGTATCAGTTAATATCGGAGGCAGGGAATATTTCTACTCACTTCATTATGCTGAAAGCAAGGAAGTTGCTCACTTCTTTATTGACAATAAGGATTTTTATAACAGAAAATCGGTATATACCAATGATTCTGATGAATACATGAGATTTATATTTTTTCAATATGCGGTTCTGAATGTTCTTCAGCGTATGCAGTGGGCGCCTGATATTATTCATTGTAATGATTGGCAAAGTGCATTGATACCCGAACTTCTGAAAACATCATTTTCCTGGGATAAACTCTTTGCTGAAACCAGGACTCTGTTAACAATTCATAACCTTGCATATCAGGGAATATTCGGTACAAAAACCGTAAGGGAAGCAGGATTGCCGGAGAATAAAATTCTACCTGGCGGATTGTATGAACACAACGGTTTTTTTAATTTTCTGAAAACAGGAATACTTACTGCGGATTACATTTCAACAGTCAGTGAATCTTATGCAGAAGAAATTAAAACTCCGCAATTTGGTGAAGGGCTTGAGAAATTTCTGCAGATGCGTTCAGAAAGTATTTCAGGTATATTAAACGGAATTGATACATTACACTGGAATCCAATGAGAGATGATTTAATACCACAGAATTACGGAGTAAATTCAATTTCTCTTAAAAAAGTAAATAAAAAAGCTTTGCTTGGTTATGCAGGAATGCAGGAGACTGATTCGCCGGTTGCAGGGATAGTATCAAGATTTGCTTATCAGAAAGGATTTGAGCTTTTTGAAAGTATTATTGACTCATTGTTGCAAAAAGATATGAGAATGATTGTACTCGGAGATGGAGAAATGAAATATGTTGAATTTTTTAAGAATGCTGTTTTGAGGTATCCAGATAAACTATTTCTTTCAAACGGATATAATAACGAGCTCGCTCATCTTATTACAGCAGGTTCTGATATTTTTCTTATGCCTTCAAGATACGAACCATGCGGATTAAACCAGATGTATTCATTAATTTATGGAACTATACCTGTTGTAAGGAAAACCGGAGGACTTGCAGATACAGTTAAAGATATTGATGAAAATCCTGATTCTGGTAACGGTTATGTGTTTGATAATTTCGACTCAGGTGAATTTTATAACAAAATTTGCAGGGCTTTAGATGATTTCAGCGATAAGAAAAAATGGAAGAAAATGCAAATCCGCAGTATGAACTCTGATTTCTCCTGGGAGAACTCAGCTAAAAAGTATAATGAACTCTTCAATAAAATACGGCTTCATTGACTTGTTATTAAATCCCTGAATTATTAAAATTAATGTTTTATAAATTTGCGTATTAATTAAATTATTAAAAATACTATGTTTAATAAAAAATATTCATGGATTTTTATTGTCATTATTGCATTTGTCCTAATACCTTTATTATACTCCTGCAATAAGAAAAATAAGTCGGTAGTTGCTGAAATAGGTGACGAAAAAATATACCTTTATGAATTTGAGAATGCATTTGCTAAAAATACACAGTATCCGGATTCGCTTAAATACAAGACTATTGAAGAGAAAAAAGATTTTCTAAATGTATTGATTGCCTTTCGCTTAAAGGCAAAAGATGCAAGGGAGAGGGGAATGCTGAATTTACCAGACATTCAGCAGGATATAAAAGATTTTCAGAAAAACATTCATATTTTTCTTGTTGATAAAAAAGTAGTATTACCTGCTATTAAAAAGTTATATGACAGAAAGAAATATGAAGTAAGGGCATCACATATTTTAATAACATTGCCTGTTGGAGCAACAGAAGCAGATTCCATAAAGGCATACCAGAAGGCAGACCAGGTTATTAAAAGACTTGAATCGGGAGAGGATTTTGCAGTAGTTGCAAGAGAAATGTCTGACGATGGTTCAGTTGTAAAAAATAACGGAGACCTTTACTATTTTACCGGCGGCAATACTGTACCTGAGTTTGAAGATGCAGTTTACGAATTAAGTGTAGGGCAGATAACAAAGAAACCGGTAAGAACGATGTTTGGTTTGCATATTATCAAATTAACAGATAAAAAGAAACGTCTTGATGCAATCAGGGCATCGCATATATTAATACAGGATACAAGAGACAGTGCCGGAGCAATAGTTGACTCGATGGCAACATTAAAGAAGGCAGAAGATATTTTAAACCAACTAAGAAACAACGGAGATTTTAATAAACTTGCTATAGAAAACTCACAGGATCCCGGTTCAGCGGCAAAAGGCGGAGACCTCGGTTTCTTCCAGAGGAGGAGGATGGAGCAGACTTTTGATAGTGTTGCATTTTCCCTGAAACCCGGTGAAACATCAGGATTAGTAAGAACTCCGTTTGGATGGCACATAATTAAGGTAACAGAAGTAAGGGAATTACCTGAATTTGAAAAAATGTATGAAGTACTAAAAGCTGAATTCAAGAGAAGCGAAGCATATAAAAAAGATTATGCAAAATACATAGCCGATGTAAGGAAGGATTATAAATTCGAAATAAATTCTGCGGGCTTTGAACTTTTCAAATCAAAGCTTGATTCTACTCAGACTTTCGGAACAATTAATTTTGATACTCTTTTCACGCCTCAGGACAGGGAAAACGTAATAGCTTCTTTTTCAGGCGGTAGTATTAAGATAGGAGATGTAATTGCATTTTTAAAATCAAACCCGATGTTCTCCGGAAATGCGGCTCTGTATAAAGCGGTTATGAATGTAATAGATGAAAGTTCTAATCCTGTTTTACTGAACTATGTGGCATTTAAGGAAAAAATTGACAAATCAGATGAGTATGTTGAGCAATTAACAGAATATGAAAACGGATTGCTTAAATTTAAAGTTGAACAGGAAGAGATTCAGAGTAAAATAAAAATAACAGAAGACGACATGCGGAAATACTATCAGGAAAACAGCTCAAAATATTCATATACTGATCCTAATTCAAATGAACAGAAAATAAAGAACTATGACGATGTGAAAGGTGAAATATCGAATGAATTACAGCAAAAGAAATTTGCAGAATTGGATAAGATATATATTGAAAACCTGAAACAGAAATATCAGATAAAGATATATGATTCTGTACTTGAAAAGGCATTTAAAGAATAATAAATTTAAAAATGAAAAAAACTATTGTTATAATAATTTTTGCAGCAATATTAACTGTTTTAAATTTTAATATTTATGCTCAGGATGAAATAGTTGCAAAAATAGCTGGTGAGCCAATCACTCTTAAAGACTATGAGATTCAATATCTGAAGTCAGTAGCAGATTTAAGTTCTATTGAAAAACTTACAATGAAAGAAAAAAAAGATTATCTTAATCTGCTGGTGAAATATCAACTGAAAGTAAAGGATGCAAGAGACAGGGGATTGATGAACGATCCGGATACAAAAAAAGAAATAGATGAATTCAGAAAAAATTATTTAATAGCATTTTTAGTTGACAGGAAAATAACTGACCCTTTTGTTGAAAAATTATACGAGAGGAAAAAAATTGAAGTAAGGGCTTCGCATATTCTGATAAATCTTGTTTCGCCATTCTCGGCTGAGGATTCAATACGGGCATATGAGAAGGCAAATATTGTACTGGCAAGACTACAGTCAGGTGAGGATTTTTCCGCACTTGCAAGAGAGCTTTCAGACGATCCCTCTGCTTATAAAAACGGTGGTGATTTATATTACTTCACAGGCGGTATGACAGTCCCTGAATTTGAAGATGTAGTATATTCACTGAATCCGGGAGAGTACAGCAAAGAGCCGGTGAGGACAATGTTCGGGCTTCATATTATAAAGCTTACTGATAAAAAGCCACGTGTACATTCAATCAGGGCTTCTCACATATTATTTCTTGATAAAAGGGATTCACTCGGAAAAATCAATGATTCTAACATTGCATACAATAAAGCAATGAATATATTGAATCAGTTGAAAAACGGAGGTGATTTTTATAAACTTGCAGTTGAGAATTCTGAAGATCCGGGTTCTTCTCAGAAAGGCGGCGACCTTGGATTTTTCGAGAGACGAAGAATGGTTCAGCAATTTGACAGTGTTGCATTTTCATTAAAACCGGGCGAGATAAGCGATATTGTAAGAACACCTTTTGGTTTTCATATTATAAAGGTTACTGATATTAAGCCGCTTCCTCCTTTTGAAAAGGAAAAAGAAGAATTAAAGAATGAGTATAAAAGAGGGGCATTATTTAAGAATGAATATAATTCGTTTGTTAAAAATGCAAAACAAAAATATAATTTTTCTATTGATGAAAAAGCTGTTGATTTTTTAGTATCTAAATTTGATACTAATATTGTTTTCAATAAAACAAATTTTGATTCTGTATTTACTGCCGGTGATTTTGATATGACATTGGCAGAATATGACGGAGGTAAAGTAACGCTTGAGAATTTCAGGAATCTGCTTAAAATTGCCAACGAATATTCTGTTCTTTATCCGTTTGAAGCCAATATCAGAAGGATAATTGACGAAACTGCAACACTGCCGGTTCTGAGCAAATTTGCAGAAGATTCCGGAATAGAAAATGATCCGGAGTACCGGAAATCATTCAGAGAATATGAAAATGGATTGCTGATTTTTAAGATTGATATGGAAGAACTTAATTCAAAAGTCAATATAACTGATGATGAGGTTAAATTCTATTATGAAAATAATCAAGACCAGTATATTACAAAGAGTGAGCAGGGCACAAGAACAAAAACAATAGATGAGGTAAGAAGTGAAATAATAAATGTTTTACAGCCAGTTAAATTTAAAGAGGTTGAAAACGAATATATAACGGAACTAATGAAAAAATATCCCGTAGAATTATTCGAAAACGAATTAGAAAAAGCTTTCGCAAATTTTAAAACCGATACTGACGAGGAGGAATCGGAATAATGTATAAATTAAGAATAAATTTATTTTCAGTTATCCTGATTATATTACTCTTTTCCGGGATTTCATATTCCCAGAAGGAAGGGGACAGGATAATTGCAATTGTTGGCAATGACGTAATGCTTGAATCTGACCTGCAATATCAGATACAGCTTTATATGAGACAGAATCAGATAACTCAGGTAAATCCAGCCCTGATACAGCAGGTATTCCAGCAGATGTTAAACGAAAAAATATTAGTTGCAAAGGCAGATCAGGACAGTATAGAAATAAAACCTGAAGAAATTTCAAAGGAGCTTGATTACAGACTTAAATCATTACTTGAACAATTCGGAACAGAAGAGCGGATAGAACAGGTTTACGGAATGTCTGTAGGTAAAATCAGGTTGGTTTTAAAGGAAGACCTTCAGAAAAAGATGAAGGCAGACAAGCTGAAAAGAAAAAAATTTCCTGGCGGAATTAAAGTATCGGATAAGGAAGTCAGGGAGTTTTACAATCAATATAAGGATTCACTTCCAAAGGCAAGAGAAGAATATGAACTATATAATATTTCTGTGATAAGGAAAGTAACAGATGATGAAAAAAATCTCGCAAGGGAAAAAGCACAACTTATACTAGACAGCATATTAAAAGGAGCAGATTTTTCAGAAATGGCAAAACGACACTCTATTGACTTTCAATCTGCAAAAGATGGAGGAAATCTTGGTAATGCAAGGCGTGGAATGTTTGTTACGGCTTTTGAAGATATGGCTTTTTCACTGAAACCGGGAGAGATATCAACTCCGGTTGAGACAGAATTCGGATATCATATAATAAAGTTAAACGAGAAAAATAATGACCAGATAAATGTAAGCCATATTTTAATAGGATTCCCAAAGCTTGAGTCAAATGATTTGCAGACAATATCATTTCTTAAAGAATTAAGAAGAGATATAGAAGAAAACAAAATTACATTTGAGGAAGCGGCAAAGAAATATTCACAGGACCCGGAAACAGCTTCAAAAGACGGATATCTTGGCTTTGTAACAGTTGAAAGACTTGACAGTAATTTATATGTTGCTTTAAAAGATATGAAACCCGATGAGATTACAGGACCAATCAAAATCGGTGATGATAGAAATTACTCTTATGAATTAATAAAGTTAAAAAGCATAAATCCCGAGCATAAGCTGACACTTGAAACGGATTATGAAAAGGTGAAAAGGTTTGCAGAATATTTTAAGGAAACAAGAGAAGTTGAAAAATGGATTGAAGAAATAAAAGAAAATATTTTTGTTGAAATAAAACTTTGAATAATTGCTGATAACGGATTATAGTTTATTTTTATTATTACTTATAATTCCTTTTTCAGCCGGAATAACATATCTGTATTACCGCAAGGTTATAATCTCAAAGCCCCTGAAGTATCTGCTTTCGGGGCTTCGGTTTTTGTTTATTACGTTATTACTTTTTCTTTTTCTAAATCCCGTTGTCAGATTTATCAGTGAGTCTGAAATTAAACCTGTAAATATTTTTCTGATTGATGTATCCCAGTCAATGCAGATTTCTCAGCGCGATTCTGTTCTTAAAAATATAATTCTTCCTTCGGTTTTTAATAAAATTTCCGATAGTAAATATTTCCTGTTCGCCGAAGATTTGCTTGAGGAATTCAATGGGGATATTGCGAAGGTTTTCGACAGGGATGCCGGATATACGAAATCAGATTTAAGTAAAACTCTGAATTCTCTGAGCAAAATTTACCTGCCGGAAGATATTGCATCAGTTACAGTTATTTCAGATGGTATTTATAATTCAGGTGAAAACGCAATTCTTTCTGCAGAAATTTTAAATTCGAAAATAAATTTTATAATAGCAGGAGATACTTCAGATTTTAAAGACAGGTCAATATCAGGAATAAATTATAATAAGATATCTTATACAAAATCTTTTCCCGAAATA
>Ga0073934_10007690_pt1 | contig 14801 bp, 16 predicted proteins | sample LarsenN4metaG_FD_76834 | JGI IMG/M metagenome (GOLD analysis project Ga0073934, IMG submission 76834) | Hot spring sediment bacterial and archeal communities from British Columbia, Canada, to study Microbial Dark Matter (Phase II) - Larsen... ...
CGTAATCCCAGGCGACGCCGAGCGCCCAAACGTCGGAAAAGACCTGCGCATGCTTCAAGACGGCGTCGCGCGGCGTCATTTCCGAGAGACCCGGAATGCGTTCGGCGGCGAGCGTTGCAGCGTCGCGGGTTTTTTTCGGTTTTTCGACTTCGACCGGCGCCGGCGCGTTCCTGAAATGGGCGGCGATGATTTCAAGACCGCGTTCGGGCGAAAGTTCGGCCGCCGATCTTTGCGGAACGCTAGGCTTGTTGCGGCGCTGGGCGGAGAGAAACTTCTTGAGCGCGCCCGTCACCTCGTCGGCATAGGCGTTGATTGCGCGTTCCTGCGCCGGCGAAATTCCGGCGACGGGCTTGGGGTTCGCACGGTCGAACGCGTCGAGCTGCGCTTGCAGGAGCTGTTCGATGCGCCGGTCCTGGCGCCAGCGATTGAGGACAATGGCGAAATCATTGAACGCCGTTTCAAAGGCGCTCGCCCATTTGTCGTAATTCGCATAGGCGTCGGCGGCGAGGAGCGCCCGAAGCTCGTCCGATTTCGTCGCGCAAACATTCGGCGAGAAAGGGCTAAGGCCGGAGGGATCGTCCGCCTCAAGCGCCGCCGCAACGCCCTCTTCAACCGCCTGATACCAGGCGGCGACGCCCTCGATATAGGCGGCGACGGCGCCGCGGCCGGCGCTGCCGGTCTGGAAGCCGCCTTCGCGCTCGCGCGCCGCCGCTAGCGCGGTCGTTCTTACGGATAGCTTCAGATCGGCGAGGACCGCAAGATCCTTCTGTCGCCAGGCGGCGATCGCGGCGCACTCCGACTGCAAGCGTTCGAGCTCGGCGGAATAGGTAAGGCGCACGGCGTCGACGCCGGCGATGCCGACGACGGTCGTCCAGGTCGAGACGGCGAAGAGAATGATCGAGAGGATCGGGATGATGACGAAAATCTTCACCGAACGCTCGATGAAGTGCAGCATTGTCGCGACAGGCCCGTTTCCGAGGCCGCGAAACCAGTCGCGGTGGCGAACAAGCTCCGCGCCGCCGATCCAGATTGCGACCGCAAGGAAGAACACGAAAACGCCGAAGGCGGGCGGCAGGATGGCGTTGCGGAAGAAGTCCGTCGTCTCCTGAGACGTGATGAGCGAAAATCCGATAGCGGACGAAATCGCGGAAAAGAACGCCGACGTCGACGCGACGACGATGAAGAGGCGATTGAAGAGCGATGAGCCCGAAAGCCGCCTCGTCGTCAGGATGAGAAAGGTCAAGGCGCCCATGAGGGCGAGAACGACGCCGGAGCCGATCGCAAGGCCCGAGGCTCCGTCGAAAAGAGCGGCGCCGTCCGCCGCCGCAGCGTTCGGAGGCGCGAACGCCGAAAGCGCCGCCGCCGGCGCGATCCGTCTGACGAATGACACGCGGTCCCCCGCTGTTCCCGGCCCACCCCGGCGAGACGCTATGGCGGCGGATTTTCCTTGTCGAGGGCCAAAATCCGCCGCGACGGTTTCGTTTGCGCGCGCCTTGCGCTAATTGCGGCGATGATGGCCCCTCGAAATCCGCTCTGCGTCGCGCTCGACACCCCCGACGTCGCAAAGGCGAGAGCGCTCGCCCGCATGCTGAAGGCGCACGCAGGCTATTTGAAGCTCGGGCTTGAATTCTATTACGCGACCGGCGCGGCGGGTTATGAGGCGGTCGCGGCGGAAGGCCTGCCGATCTTTCTCGACCTCAAGCTGCACGATATTCCGAACACGGTGGCGCAAGGACTGAAGTCCTTGATGCGCCTCGACCCGAAGCCGGCGATCGTCAATGTGCACGCGCAAGGCGGCGCGGCGATGCTTCGCGCCGCGCGCGAGGCCGTCGGCGACCAGGCGAAGTTGATCGCGGTGACGATTCTGACGAGCCTTACCGACGACGACTGCCGGGAAACAGGCCATGATCTCGGCGCCGAAGCGCTCGCCTTGCGCCTCGCGCGCTTCGCGCATCGCGAGGGGCTCGACGGCGTCGTCTGCAGTCCGAATGATCTCAAGGCCTTGCGGGCCGAACTCCCCCCGCCCTTCCTCGCCGTGACGCCGGGCATCCGGCCCAAGGGCGCCGACGCGCATGACCAAAAGCGCGTCGCGACGCCGAAAGCCGCGCTTGCCGCGGGCGCCGACATCCTTGTCATCGGCCGCGCCATTACGGGCGCCAAGGACCCGGCTGCGGCCTGCCGGGCCATCCTGGCGGGTCCGGGTTGAGCGCGCCCTATTCCTCCGTCAGCTGAAAATTGAAGAACTCGCGGACGCCGCGCTGCATGACGGGGCGGCCGCTCGAATCCTGCTTCGGCGAATATTTCCATTTCTGGATTGTGTTGAGGACGGCGCGGTCGAGGCAGGCATTCGCCGTCGAGACGATGCGCGGATTGACGACGTCGCCTTCGGGCGTCACGTCGAATTCGACGATGACGACGCCTTGCGCGCCGCGCGCGCGGCAGTTTTCGGGATAGACCGGATGCGGCCGGATCGTCGGCCGCGTCGTCGTCATGTCGATAATTGGGCCGCCGCCATCCGTGATCGGTCCTGGGATTCGATCGATCGGCACGCCGGGTCCCGGTGCGTCAATGGGATCGATGAAATCGATTTCGACGGGGGGCGGATCATCAGGCGCGGTCGGCCGTGGCGGGTTCGGCGTCGGTTTCGTCGGCTTCAGCTTGGCGAGAATATCGATCTTCGGCGGATCGACGGGCGGGTTCACAAGCGCCTCCTGCCGCACCATCCACGCCATAATGACGAACAACAGGGAGGTCACCAAAGCCGCGCCCGGAAGGCCGAAAATCATCCTGAATAACATCGCATTCCTCCCATCGGTCGAAAGCGCCGCCGCTTTCAAAAGACCGGAACTTCAGGGAAGGCTACGCGATACCGAGCAAAGTCCCGGCGCCTCTGACCAAAAGAAACCAGAAGTCTTCCCGGCGCGCAACAATGAAAAGTCCTGGCGGCCTATTGTGCGTTGCGGCGCGTTCGGTTCGGCGCGGGAACGGCGCGCCGCCCCTCTTGCGCATGCGGGGAGGGGCGGGGACGCGTCAACTAATACCGGTAGTGGTCCGACTTGAAGGGCCCGTTGACGTCGACGCCGATATAAGCGGCCTGCGCCTCGGAAAGTTTCGTCAGCTTCGCGCCGACCTTGGCGAGGTGGAGCGTCGCGACTTTTTCGTCGAGATGCTTCGGGAGCACGTAGACTTCGTTCTTGTACTGATCGTGCTTGGTCCAGAGCTCGATCTGCGCCAGCGTCTGGTTGGTGAAGGACGCCGACATGACGAAAGAGGGATGGCCTGTCGCGTTGCCGAGATTGAGGAGCCGGCCCTGGCTTAAGAGGATGATGCGCTTGCCGTCCGGAAACTGGATCAAGTCGACCTGATCCTTGATGTTCTTCCATTTGAAGTTCCGCAAGGCGTCGACCTGAATCTCGTTGTCGAAATGGCCGATATTGCCGACGATCGCCATGTCCTTGAGCTTGCGCATGTGATCGACGGTCAAGACGTCCTTGTTGCCGGTCGCCGTGATGACGATGTCGGCGCGCGGCGCGGCTTCGTCCATCGTCACGACCTCAAATCCGTCCATCGCCGCCTGCAGCGCGCAGATCGGGTCGATCTCGGTCACGACGACGCGCGCGCCGGCGCCCTTTAATGAGGCCGCCGAACCCTTGCCGACGTCGCCATAGCCGCAGACGATCGCGACCTTGCCCGCCATCATCACGTCGGTCGCGCGGCGGATGCCGTCGACGAGGCTTTCCTTGCAGCCGTACTTGTTGTCGAATTTGGACTTCGTCACCGAGTCATTGACGTTGATCGCCGGAAAGGGAAGCGTTCCCTTCTTCTGGCGCTGATAAAGGCGCAGGACGCCGGTCGTCGTTTCTTCGGTGACGCCTTTGATGGACGCCCTGGTTTTCGAATAAAAGCCCGGCTGCTTGGCGAGGCGGCGCTTGATCGTATCAAAGAGCGCGCGCTCTTCATCATTCGATGGGTTGGCGAGTAGCGAGGGGTTCTTCTCGGCGTCGGCGCCCAAAAGGACGAGCAATGTCGCGTCTCCGCCGTCGTCGAGGATCATGTTCGCGGTCTCGCCGTTCGGAAAGTCGAAGATGCGGTCGCAAAGGTCCCAGTATTCCTCGAGCGTTTCGCCTTTGAAGGCGAAGACGGGCGTTCCGGCCGCCGCAATCGCCGCCGCGGCGTGGTCTTGCGTCGAATAGATGTTGCAGGACGCCCAGCGCACCTGCGCGCCAAGATGCTGCAAGGTCTCGATGAGGACGGCGGTCTGGATCGTCATATGGAGCGAACCGGCGATCCTTGCGCCCTTGAGCGGCTTTTTCGGACCGTATTCCGCCCTTGTCGCCATCAGGCCCGGCATCTCGGTTTCGGCGATTTCGATCTCCGTCCGCCCCCAGTCGGCGAGCTTCATGTCCTTGACGAAATAATCGTGATGGGCGGGCGCGTTCATGTCACTTTTCCTGTCCGGTTGGCGGTTGGCGCGCGGCTTATAGCAACCGTTTCCAGCCTGGCCAAGAGAGATATAAGGATTTCTTTATATCCCATCTTCGTGAGCGCCCGCTGCCTTGATGCGTCCACATTTGAGGCGGAAATCCGCGTCCGCCGCGGGGCGAATGGGCGCAGACGAAAGGTGATCTATGAGACGTTCCGGTAAGGCGTTTTGGGCCGTTCTTGCGGGCGGCTGCATGGTTTCAGCATCGACGGCGCTCGCCGGCGAAGAGGCCGCGGACGAGCCTCGCGCCGGGGAGGAAGTCGGGCGCATCTGCTTTGGCCGCGACATCAACAATTTCAAGACGATCGAGGGCGAGGACGACGCGGTCCTGCTCGAGAAGGGCGTCAACGACTGGTACAAAGTGACGCTCATCGGCGCTTGCAGCTATCGCGAGCTCAAATGGGCGCAGACGGTGGCGATCGAACAAAGGCCCGCCGGCGGGTGCGTGACGTCCGGCGATTATCTCGTTTTCTCGCGTTCGGCGTTCGGCGACTTTTCGTTTCCGAATGCGACGCGCTGCGCCATTTCCGAAATCCGCAAATGGGATCCGGACGCGGCCGAAGACGAGGCGGACGTCGAGACCTCGCCGGAAGATTGATCTTCCGCATGGAAATGATCGCGGCTTGATGGAGCCCGGCGTCAGGGCGTAAATTCCGCTCGCCCGTCCGTGCGCATGGGGGATTGCGCCGCCGCGACGGGGCATCAAAGGGCTCTATCTCTATGAACAGGACAGTAATGGCGATCGCCGCGATCCTCGCGGCGACGTCGGTCGATGCGCGCGAGCCGAAAAAAAGCAAGGAAGCCGCGCCGCCGCCTCCGCCCGCGGTCGAGTACGAACTCGATGACGAACAGTTCGGCGAAGAACTCGCCGAAGCCTGCATCGCGTCGCCGCCCGAGCAGGAAACCTATGACTCGCGGGACAATATGCTGATCACGCGAATCGACGACGGAGGCCGCGCCTTCTTCCATTTCGAAGGCGGTTGCGACACGAACACGATGATTTTCGCCGATTCAATCGCGGCTGAAGGCGGCGACGCCTGCGTCAGCGTCGGCGAAGCGCTCGTTTTCACGTCATCCTACGGCGCGTCGAAAAAATGCGTCGTCGAAAAGATCAACCGGTGGCTTGACGACGAGTTGATCAGCCCTGAATACGGACGCTAGAGCGGCGTGCGCTGAAGTGTGCGCGGTTCAGCGCGTAAACGCCGCGACAAACAATGACTCGAGCAAGCGCCCCGATTCCGAATCATGGCGCGAAGCTCTAAGACGTTTTCCGATCAAACAGGTCCGGTTGATCGTCGGACAGCGCGACCAAGAATGATCTGGAGCCCCGACCTTGCGCATTCAGGTCGGATCAGGCTCCAGCGCGTTCCTCGGCGAGGATCGACGCAAGGCCCTCGCGATAGGTCGGATATTTCAACGCCGGCATGAGGCGCGCTTTCATCAGCGCGTTCGAAACGCGCTTGTTGTCGGCGTAAAAGCTTTTCGCCATTTCGGAAAGCTTCGCCGCCGCGAAAGGAACTGGCGGCGGCGGCGCGACGCCGAGAAGGCCGCAGGCGTATTCGACGACGTCCTGCGGCGGCGCCGGCTCGTCATCGGCGATATTGAAGAGATCGCCGGCGCCGGGATCGGCGATGCTCGCCTGCAAGGCCGTCGCAATGTCGTCGACATGCGCGCGGTTGAAGACCTGTCCCGGCTTCACGATGCGCTGTGCGCTCCCGGCGCGAATGGCGTCGAACGCCGATCGGCCGGGACCGTATATGCCAGGCAGCCTGAAAATGACGACGGGAACGCCCGTCGAAGCGCCGAGCGCGCGCCACTGGCTTTCAGCATGTATTCGGTTTTTTGCGCGCTCGGAGGTCGCGCGCATCGGCGCCCGCTCATCGACGATCGCGCCGCCATGATCGCCGTAGACGCCATTCGACGAGAGATAGCCGATCCAGGAAATCCGCCGCGCATTGCGAGATAGGCCCGCCTCCGCGGCGGCGAAAGCCGGACACCCGTCCTCATCCGGCGGCGTCGATACGAGGATCGCGCGCGTTCCGCCGAAGGCGCGCGGTCCAAGGACGCCGCCTTCCCAAGCGATCGGTTCGACGCCTTCCAAGGCGAGCGCCGCCGCAGTTTCGTCGGCGCGGGCGGTTCCGGCGATTTTCCATCCCTCAGCCATGAGCCGCCGGGCGAGGCGGCGCGCAACATATCCGTAACCGAGGCAAAGAAGACGTTTATCAGCCACTCACGACATCCTGATCCGCCGCCCGTCGTCGCATCTTAACGGCGCCCGAATTCAAGGTTTAGAAATATGGCGCGGCGATGATCGGGAAAAGACGGCGGAGCCGCGGGAGGCGCTTATGCATCGCTTGTTTGTCGCGATTTCGCTCCCCGACGCCGTGACTGACGCTCTTGTCGACCTGCAGACCGGCATGCGCGGCGCGCGCTGGCTTCCTGAGGAAAACTTCCATCTGACGCTCGCTTTCATCGGCGAGGTCGACCGGCACGGCTTTGACGAGATCGCGCTCGCGCTCGGCGGCCTTGCGGCGCCGCGCTTCGATCTGCGCCTCAAAGGCTGCGGCTTTTTCGGCGATAGGAAGCCGCGCGCGCTCTGGGTCGGCGCTGAAGGAAACTCCCAACTCGCGCATCTCCAGTCGAAGGTCGGGGTCTGCCTCGCGCGCGCCGGTTTCGCGCTCGACAAGCGCAAATTCACGCCGCATGTGACGCTGGCCTATTTGAACGGCGTCCAGCAGGAGGCTGCAGCCGCCTATTGCGCCGTCAACGGATTGTTTTCGGCGGGACCGTTCGCAGTCGACGAGTTTCATCTCTTCGAGTCGCATCTCGGCTCGGAAGCGGCGCATTACGAAATTGTCGAGAGCTTTCCGCTTTCGACGCCAGCCGCGGCGGAAATCAGGGCGGGCTGATTGGCGTCATCGCGATGTGGCCGAATTCGCGCTCATCGCCCGCTCTTGTCGAATCGCGCGAGAAATCCCTCGGCCCCCGCCTCCAGCAAATCGAGCACATGCTCGAAACCGTCGGGGCCGCCGTAATAGGGGTCGGGCGTTTCGCGCGTTCCGCCGCCCGCGTCGTCGAGAAAGAGCCTGATGTCGCAAACGCGATCGGGCGGCGCGATGCGTTGAAGGTCGGCGCGGTTGCGCATGTCCATCGCCAGCAGGCAATCGAACTCATAGAAGTCGGCGACGGCGACCTTCTTCGCACGATGCGCGGAGAGGTCGTAACCGCGCCGCGCCGCAGCGCGGACCATGCGGGGATCTGCGCCCTCGCCCTGATGCCAGCCGCTGGTTCCCGCCGATTCGACGTGGAGAGCGATCCCGCGCGCCGCGGCCTTGGCGCGCAACACCGCCTCCGCCGCCGGCGAACGGCATATGTTGCCGAGACAGACAAGCAGTATTCGCGTCATCGCCGCCAACTATTATGTGATCGGCGGCCGCTGTTGCAACGTCTCACGACGCGGTATCGTGCGCGCTTCGTTTTCCGAAGGGCCCTGCAATGCAATTCACGCCGTCATCCGTCGCTTTCGCGGAAGTCGACCAGATGTTCCGCGCGCTTAACGCCATTCTCGACAAGGCCGCCGCTCACGCCAAGTCGGCCAATGTAGACGACGCGGTCTATACGGGCTGGCGCCTCGCGCCGGACATGTTCACGATGGCGCGCCAGGTTCAGATCGCCTGCGACATCGCGGTGCGCGGCTTCACGCGCCTCGCCGGCGCCGAACCGCCGTCATTTCCCGATGTCGAGACGACATTCGCGCAGTTGAAGGAGCGCGTCTCGAAAGCCCACGCGCATATCAAGGACGTCGACCGCGCGAAGATCGACGCGAACCCCGACGCCGACATCACGGTGCCGATGCGCGACCAGTCGCTGACGATGAAGCGCCATCAATATCTTTTGAACTGGGTGCTTCCGAACGTCTATTTCCACGTGACGGCGGCGTACCTCAACCTTCGAAACGCCGGCGTGCCGCTCGGCAAGGCGGATTTTCTCGCGCGTTGATCGCGCCGACCCGCATCGTCGTGCTGACCGGCGCCGGAATCTCTGCCGATTCCGGCGTCTCGACGTTTCGCGACAGGGACGGCGTCTGGTCGAAATACGACTGGCGGGAAGTTGCGACGGCCGAGGGCTTCGCGGCGAACCCCGCCCTCGTTCATGCATTTTACAACGCCCGGCGCGCCGGCGTCGCCGCCGCGCAGCCGAATGCGGCGCATGAAGCGCTTGCGCGGCTTGAGGCGCAATTCAGCAACCGGTTGACGCTCGTCACGCAGAACGTCGACGACCTTCACGAGCGCGCGGGCTCGCGGCGCGTCATTCACATGCATGGCGAACTTCAAAAGGCGCGCTGCACGGCCTGCCTTTCCGTTCATCCGTGGCCGCACGACTTGGCGGTTGAGACGCCCTGCCCCGCCTGCGGCAGGGACCGCGTTTTGCGCCCCGATGTCGTCTGGTTCGGCGAGTTCCCGATGTACATGGACGAGATCGCCGCAGCGATATCGCAGGCTGACCTCTTCGTCGCCATCGGAACCTCGGGAAGCGTCTACCCCGCCGCCGGCTTCGTCGCCGAGGCGAGCGCGCAAGGGATTCCCACAATCGAGCTTAATCTCGAGCCGTCTGAAAACGCCTTCGCCTTCGCCAATGCGCGCTATGGCCGCGCGAGCGAGATCGTGCCCTTATGGGTCGACGAGATTCTGGGGAAAGCGCGTTGACTGGCGCCGTCAGCGCGTGAACTGAACCGTGACGCGCTTGCCGAACTCCATCTGCGGCTGCCCGTCGATCCTTCGCGGCGAAAACCGCATGCGGTAGGCGGTCGCGACCGCGGCGTCGTCGAAGCAGGCGTTCGACGACGCCGCGATGCTGGCATTGGTCGGGCGGCCCTCGACGGTCACGTCGAACGCGACGGTGACCGCTTCGACGCGTTTTGAGCGCGCGCTGCAGCGTTCCGGATATTTGGGCGCGGCCGAACGGATCACTTTCGCCGGCTCGATCGTTTCGGCGATCGCCGGCGTCGGCTCCGAGATCGCGGGAAGCTCAAACGGATCGACGGCGCCCGATGGCGCGCCGGCCGGCCCCGCCGGCGACGTCGCCGTGACGACAGGCGCATCGGCGATCGCGATTTCCGTCATCGCCGTGTCCTCGGAGCGCGCAGGCTTCGGCGCCGGCTTCACCTTGGGCGGCTTGACGACGGCGAACCGGGGTTCTTCCGCCAACGGATCGATGGCGGGTTCCGTTTCCACGAGCGCCGGCGCGGCGGGTTCAGCGACAGGCGTCGCCCGTCTTTCCGGTTCGACAATCGGCGTTTCCGCGTTCGTCGCCGGCGCAAGACTTGTGAATGTCACTGTCGGCGCCGGCGCGGCAGGCCTCGACAACAGCGCGTTGCCGCCGATCCAGGCGACGCAAAGAAAGGCGGCGCCGATCCCGAAATAGGCGACGAAGCGATCCGGCGGCGCGGCGGATTTTGCGCGCACGGGCGCAGGCGCCGGGGCCGGCTCGGTGGCGGGCGCGACCTCGATCGACGCGGCGATTGGCGGCGGCGCAGCAAGCGCTGGGGGTTCCTCATTGATCGCCGCGAGCGGCGGTTCGGCGCGCCCGAGCGCGGCGATCGCCGTCCCTGTTGGCGCTGTCTCGATCTTGGCCGGAGCAGAACGCGCCGGCGAAGCGGGCGCGATAGGCCCGGCGCTGAATTCCGCCTTGTAGGCGGCCGAATACGCATTGGCGTCAAGGCCGAGGAACTGCGCGTAAGCCTTAACGAAACCGGCGGCGAACGGAACCGCGGGAAGCGAGCTCTGATCGCCGAGTTCGATCGCCGCCAGATGGGCGATCTTCACTTTCGTTCCTTCATGCACGGTCTGAAGCGTCAGCCCTTTCGCCTTGCGGGCGGCGGCGAGCTTGTGGCCGACGGTCTCCGCGGCGTTGACCGCGTCAAGAAGCGCCGCATCGTCGGGCGCGTCCGCTGCGTTGAGGATGACGATGTCGGCAACGGATCTTACCGGCTTGCTCATGCGTTAACCCTGCCTAAGGCGCGAGACGCCAATTCCAAGGAGAGCAAAGCATGATTTGCGCCAACCCGGCGGACCTGCCGGCGCCGGCCTCCAATGCTCATTTTTCGCCGATTAGGCTTCGATAAAGCTCGGGACGCCGGTCGCGGAAAAAGCCCCAGCCGGCGCGAAGCTCAGCGATCGCGTCGAGATCGAGCGTCGCGGCGATGAACCCCTCCTCAGTCCGACCCATTTCGGCGAGAAGGTCTCCGCCCTCATTGGCGATGAAGGACGAACCGTAGAAAACCTGGCCCTCCTCATCGCCGATGCGGTTCGCGGCGACGACCGGAACGACGTTCGAGACCGAATGGCCGACCATCGCCCGCCGCCAGCGCGCCATGGTGTCAAGCGACGGGTTTTCCGGCTCCGATCCGATCGCGGTCGGATAGAAAAGGACTTCGGCGCCCTTCAGCATCATCGCCCGCGCGGCTTCCGGAAACCACTGGTCCCAGCAAATGCCGACGCCGAGACGCCCGACTTTCGTCTCGAAGACCTTAAAGCCGGTGTCGCCTGGCTTGAAATAGAACTTTTCCTCGTAGCCGGGGCCGTCCGGGATGTGGCTTTTCCGATATAGCCCCATGATCGATCCGTCGGCGTCGACCATGACGAGGCTGTTGAAATATTCCTGGCCCGATCGCTCGAAGATCGATAGCGGCAGCACGACGCCGAGCTCCCTCGCGAGCGGGGCGAGCGTCGCGACGACGGGATGCTCTTTGTACGGATGCGCTTGCGCGAACCAGCGGGTCTCCTCCCGCTTGCAGAAATAGGGCCCCTGGAAGAGCTCCGGCGGGAGGATCGCCCTTGCGCCGTCCTTCGCTGCGGCGCGGACGAGCGTTTCGACAGTCCTTAGGTTCGCCTTGAGATCGTCGCCGAAAGCCGCCTGAAGGGCGGCGACGCGCAGTTTCCGTGACATTTTCTTCTCCTTCGGACGGCGTGCGAAACGGCGTTGACGCTTAGGGGCGGAACCGCGAAGATTCAAGGAAGAACGAAGGGGCGAACATGCGGCCGCGGCTCGACATCTACTGGTCTTTCCGGAGCCCCTATTCCTATCTCGCGATCGACCGCCTCGCGGAAATCGTCGCCGACCGCGACATCGAACATGAATTCCGGTTCGTCCGCCCGCTGGCGATGCGCGAGCCGGCGTTTTTCGAGCGCAATCGCCCGCAATGGCTTCCCTATCTCGTGAAGGACGTGATGCGCGAAAGCGCGCGGCTCGGCGTTCCCTTCGCCTTTCCGCGTCCCGATCCGATCGTCATGAACATGGCGACGGGCAAGGTCGAGGCCGACCAGCCGCTGATGAAGCCGCTCATCGAGCTCGGCATTGCCGCCGAGGAGACCGCGAAAGCGGGGCTTTCCTTCGCGCGCGCCGTCGCGCGGCGGATCTGGGGCGGCGTCGAAAACTGGCAGGAGGATGCGCCGATGCGGGAAGCCGCGCGCGAGGCGGGGCTCGACCTCGCCGGTCTTCGCGACTTCGCGCGCGCCGACCCGGGGCGCATTGCGGAGGTCCTCGTGCGCAATGAAGCGGCGCAAGTTGCGCATCACTGGGGCGTGCCGCTGATGGTGCTCGATGACGAACCCTTCTTCGGACAGGATCGGCTCGACAGCCTCGTCTGGCGCCTCGATCAGAAGGGGGCGAAGAAAATGGCGGCGCGGCCGTGATGCGCGCGATCCTCGCCGCGGCCGCTTTTGCGCTGTCCGGCTGCGCATCCAATGACGCGACGCTTGCGCCGCGGATCGAGGCGGGGCTGATGCGGCTTGGCGCTGACGCCGACAGGAGCCGCTGTTTCGCCGCGCGGCTCGGCGATGATCCCGCGGCGAGGGAAGCCGCAAAGCTCGTCGAGAAATCCGCCGGTCGCGATGAGCTGAAGGCTCGCGCGCTCGACGCCGACAAAAAGACGCGGCGCGCCTTCATCGCCGCCAATCTCGCCTGCCCGCGCTGCGTTTCGGTCACGGAAGGCCGAGGCGCATGACCGGCGCCGTCGACATCAAGGGTTCGGCGCCGCCGAAGCTCCTCGACGCCTTCCGCGCCAATTTCGCGGAGGGCGCCGAGCTTGGCGCGCGGTTTTGCGCCTTCCGCGACGGCGAACTTGTCGCCGATCTCTCCGCCGGCTGGTCGGACCGCGAAAGGACCATTCCATTTGCGGAGGATACGCTCGTCTGCGTCTATTCGAGCGGCAAGGCGGCGATGGCGACGCTGGTCGCCAAGGCGGTCAGCGACGGCCGTCTCGATTACGAGCGGGCGATCGCGGCGGACTGGCCGGAATTCGCCGCCGAGGGCAAGGCGGCGATCACCCTCGCCATGGCGCTCTCGCACCAGGCGGGGCTTTGCGGATTCGCGGACGAGATCCCGCCGGACGAATGGATAAGGTGGGATAATATCTGCGCACGGATCGCCGCGATGGCGCCCCTTTGGCCGCCGGGATCGGCCGCCGGCTATCACCCGCAGACCGTCGGCTACATCGTCGGCGAAGTCTTCCGCAGGCGGACGGGACGGACGATTGGCGCGGCGCTCAAGGAGACCGGGCTCGACATCCATTGCGGGATGAGCGCGGCCGAGGCGGCGCGCGTCGCCTTTACGCCGAAGCCGCCTTCAGCGCCCGTTCATCGGGCGGGGAGCCGCTACACCGAGATCGCTTTCCTGAAGCCGTGGTCGGCGGCGGCCAAAGTCAGCCGCGAGGACTGGATGGCGGCTGAAATTCCCGCCTCCAACATGCACGCGACCGCGCGCGCGCTCGCAGAAATCGTCCATCCGCTCGCCAATGCGGGCGTTGACGCGAAGGGACGCGCGGTCATCGACGCCGCGGCGGTCGAGGCGGCGTTGACGCCGCGCATCTCGGGCGACGATCTCGTTCTGCCGTTCAATCTCGCCTGGACGGCGGGGCTGATGCTCAACACCAACGGCCATTTCGGCCCGAGCCCGAGCGCTTATGGTCATCCGGGCTTCGGCGGCTCGGCGGTGATGATCGATCCGAAGCGACGCGTTTCCGCCGCCTATGTCATGAACAAGATGTCGGCCTCGCTCGCCGGCGATCCGCGCGCCGTGCGGCTGTTTGCGGCGCTCCATGACTCGCTTGAGGGACCGGGCGCATGATCAAGGCGAGCGCGCGCCCAATCGCCGTCATCGGCATGTCGGGAGTTGGCAAGACGCGCATCGCGGCGATGCTCCGCCGCGAGGCGAACTGGTTTCATTACTCGGTCGATTACCGGATCGGCACGCGCTATCTCGGCGAGGCGATCGCCGACGCGTTCAAGCGCGAGGCGATGAGGTCGCCGACGCTTCGCGAGATGCTGCTGTCGGATTCGATCTATATCTCATCGAACATCACGTTTGAGAATCTCGCGCCGCTTTCGGCCTGGCTCGGCAAGCCTGGCGATCCCAAAAAGGGCGGCATCCCCTTTGACGAATATCTCCGCCGCCAGCGCCTGCATCGCGAGGCGGAGATTTCGGCCCTCCTCGACACGCCGCTTTTCATCGAAAAAGCGCGGTCGATCTACGGCTATGAGCATTTCATCTGCGACGCCGGCGGGTCGATCTGCGAGATCGTCGATCCGGACGACCCGGATGACCAGGTATTGACCGCGCTCTCGAAATCCTGCCGCATCGTCCATATCGAAGGCGACGCCGCGCACGCTGACGCCTTGAAGGCGCGCTTCGCGAAAGCGCCGAAGCCGATGTATTACAGCGAGACGTTCCTCAAACGCATTTGGGCGGACTATTTGAAGGAGAGAGGCGTCGGCGAAGCGAATGTCGATCCCGACGATTTCATCCGCTGGGGCTTTGCGCAGCTTATCGACTGGCGCCGCCCGCGCTACCAAGCGATTGGAGAAAAATGGGGCGTCACAGTGGCCGCGCGGGATGTTGAAAAGGCGCAGACGCCGGCGGCGTTTTTGAGCTTGATGGAGAGAGCCTAATCTGCGCCGATCGTCACGGCGAAGGACGGGATCGATCTTTCTTTCCGTTTCAAAAGAAATCCTGATTGAATGTCCGGCGCGCGCCGGATTCCGGCTTTCGCCGGGACGAGCGGAGGGCGCGTTCCGAAGCCTTCCTCCGCCTACGGCTTAAACCCCGAAACCTCGCGTCCCTTGAGCTTCTAGAGCGGCGTGCGCAAAAGTGTGCGCGATTTTGCGCAAGTGAGGCGCGAAGCGGCGAACGCCGCGCAAATCAAGGCCTAGAGCAAGCGCCGCGATTCCGGATCATGGCGCGAAGCTCTAGGGGCGCGGGGTCTCGTACTCGCGGAACGGATGGTCCCGAAGGTTTGGAAGAGCGGCGCGCGGGACAAGTC
>Ga0073934_10007691_pt1 | contig 14801 bp, 15 predicted proteins | sample LarsenN4metaG_FD_76834 | JGI IMG/M metagenome (GOLD analysis project Ga0073934, IMG submission 76834) | Hot spring sediment bacterial and archeal communities from British Columbia, Canada, to study Microbial Dark Matter (Phase II) - Larsen... ...
GCACAACGCATGCAGGTCATCCCGCTCACGGGAGACACGCAGGGTACGAGCCAGCCCGCCGCTCGGCGGAGGCTACCCCGAGAAGCACCCGGGATCTCTCTGCGTGGCCACCCTGACACTGAGCACAGGGTACGGCCGAGCGGTCCCGACGGGTGCGGGACGCCGAGCGGGTCGCGTCCGTGCGCGACCGCCATACTTCTGCCGATGGGAGCGGACGACTTCGGGGACCTCTCCCGGCCGAGCGGCGCTCGCGGCGCCGGGCCGCTGGCGGAGGAGATCAGCGCGGCCCTCGGCGAGCCGCCGGGCGACGTCGCCCTGGAGGCCGAGGACGAGGAGATGGGGTGGATCGTCCGGGACGGGGTGCGCCTCTCGCGCGTGAACCTCCCCGCCGTCGGCAGCGCGGACCCCGAGCGACGCGCGCGGTTCGTGCAGGCGATCGCCGACCTCGTGACGCGCTTCGACGCGATGCGCGGGACGATCGACGCCCTCGAGGTGGGGCGTCGGTACCGCGTCGACTACCAGCACGAGCGGCTGCGACGGACGTTCCGGGTGACGGGCGAGCTCCTGGAGGTCTCCCCGTGGCACCCGGCCGACGGCCCGACCGGCGGCGGGTGGACGCTGACCCTCGAGTCTCGCCCGCGGTTCGGCCGGCCGTCCCGCTTCCGGATCCAGACGGACGTCGTGACCGACATCGCCCCCGCCTGAGCGGCGGGAGCAACCGGAGGCCACCCCGGCTAGACTCCGGCTCCTGGCTGGAGGTGCCTCCATGGGCAAGCGGGACGTCGCCGACCTCGTGGTGGTCGGCGCGGGGACGGTGGGCGGGTGGGCCTCGTGCTTCGCGCGCCGGGCCGGCGCCAAGCGCGTCGTCGTGCTCGAGCGCGACCTCGCCGGGCAGGGGGCCTCGAGCCGCGCCGCGGGCGTCGTCCGCGCGCAGGGCGGCACCCCCCAGACGGTGGCCCTCGGCCGGTGGTCGATCGCCTTCTACCGACGCCAGCGCGAGCTGCTGGGGACCGACTCGGGCTTCCGTGAGCTCGGCTACCTGATCCTCGCCGTGACCAAGCGCGAGGAGCGCGACGGACGGGAGCGGGTCGCGATGCAGCGTGAGGCCGGGCTCGACGTGCGCTGGCTCTCGGCTGCGGAGGCGTGTGAGCTGAACCCGACGCTGGCGGCCGAGGGACACCGCGGCGGCTCCTACGCGGCGACCGACGGGTGCATCGATCCGCTCAGGAACGTCCGCGCGTACTCGCTCGCGATGCGTCGGCTGCGGGTGGACCTGCGGGAGCGCACCGCCTTCCTCGGTCTGCGCCGGACGAAGCGCGGGAAGGTCACCGGCGTGCGGACCTCGGACGGGGTCGTGACCACCGAGCGCGTGATCCTCACGGGCGGCCCCACCCTCCGCGAGGTCGCGCGACTCGCCGGGCTCCGGGTCCCGGTCGGGGGCGCCCGGCACCAGGTCGTCGTGAGCGAGCCGCACCGCGCGTTCGACGTGGAGCGCCTCCCGATGGTCTTCGACCTGGGACACGGGCTGTACTGGCGCCTGGAGGAGGGCGGTCTCCTGTGGGGCATGTCGAACCCTGCCGAGGCGCCCGGGCCGGCACGGGCGATCGACTGGCCCTACCTGCGCGCGATGCAGCGGCGGCTGAACCAGCTCGTGCCGGCGACGCGTGGCCTGGGGATCCGCAGGGCATGGGCGGCGACGATCGACTACACGCCCGACCACCTCCCGATCATCGGTCCGGCCATCGCGCCGGACGGCGAGCCGGTCGAGGGGGTGACGGTCGCGAGCCCGGGCGGGCACGGGATGATGTGGGGCCCGGCCGTGGCGAAGATCGCAGCGGACCTGGCCGTGAAGGGCCGGACCAAGGTGGTCGACGTCGAGGGCCTCGGGCTGGACCGGTTCGACGCCGCGGGGCGATCGGAGCGCATCGACCCGATCGCGCTCCCGTTCCCGCACGCGTTCGACGACTGAGGGCGACGGTCCGGGCCCGGCGGCGGGGTCCGGGTCAGGACCCGAGCGCGACGTCGACGAGGATCAGCTCGGTCGTGGCGGCGGCCGCGATCCCGACCGCGTCCTCATCACGGATCTGGGCGGCATCGCCGGTCGTCATGCGCTCGCCGTTCACCTCGGCGTCGCCCTCGATCACGTACAGGTAGACGCCCCGGCCCGCAGGGAGCGGGTGCGTCACCTCGCTCCCCGGGTTCAGCCGCGAGATGAGCACGCGCGCGTCCTGGTGCACGAGGACCGCCTCGCCCCCGTCCCCGCTGATCGCCTCGAGGAGCCGGTCGGTGCGGTCCTCGGCCGTGAACACCTTCTGCTCGACGCCGGGCTCCAGGCCCCGCTCGGCCGGGATGATCCACATCTGGATGAACCGCATCGGCTCGGTCGCGGACGCGTTCTGCTCGGAGTGCCACGCGCCGCGGCCGAGCGTCATCCGCTGCACCGATCCGGCGGGCAGCGGACCGTGGTCGCCGCCCACGTCGTCCTGGTGCCCGAACGAGCCCTCGACGACGTAGGTGAGTCCCTCGATGTCCCGGTGCGGGTGGAGCGGCCAGACTGCGCCCGGCACGAGCCGATCGTCGTTGAACACGCGGAGCGTGCCGAAGCCCATGTACTCGGGGTCGTGGTAGGTGTCGAACGAGTAGTGCCAGCGGGCGCGGAACCACCCGCCGTCGACGTCGGGGATCTCGTGGTCGCGCCGGATCCTCATCATCGTTCGGGCTCCCGGGGGACGACGGGTACGACCCGGGGACGCCGGGCTATGCCCGAGCGCGACCCGGGGGGACCGCGGACGTCAGAGGGCCAGGACCGGGCAGGTCAGCGTCCGGGTGACGCCCTCCACAGCCTGGACCGGCATGACGACCGCCTTGGCGAGCTCGTCGAGATCCGTCGCCTCGCCGCGGGCGATCACGTCGTAGGGCCCGGTGACGGGATCCACGGCGACGATGCCCTTGATGCCGTTCAGCTCCCTGGTGACCTGGCTCGCCCTTCCGACCTCGGTCTGGATGAGGATGTACGCGCTGACCACGGCAACCCCCCTCGTCGGAGACTCGGCCCTATCGTATGCGAACGCGCGCGGGTCCCGCGAACCGGGCCGATCCGGCACCGGCGTCCATCACGGGACCAGGCCGGGCTCCGGGCCGGCACCGGCCTCGACCTCCGGCAGCTCGCGCATCGGACGCGACAGCGCCGGGGGTGACAGGGCGAACCAGGCGACGACCCCTGCCGCGACGGCGACGGCGGAGGCCCCCACGAAGAGCGCCGCTGGACCCGCGTGCTCGTAGACGAGACCACCGATGCCGGCCCCGATGATCGGGCCGATCCCGAAGCCGACCATGCCGGTGACCGAGTTGCCCGTCGCGTACAGCGAGGGCGGGAGGAGGCGTCCCACGACGACCACGCCGGTCGTGAACATCAGCCCGAAGGCGACGCCCTCGAGAACCGTGAGCAAAGACAGCAGCGTCGGGTCGGTGACGGCCCCCCACAGGAGGAAGCCCACCGCGTACACGCCGCAGCCCATCAGGTAGACGGTCCGCAGACCGAGGCGACGCTGGAGGGATGAGGACGCACGCATCGTCGGCACCTCCGCGAGCCCGCCGAGCGCCGTCCCGATGCCGATCAGGAGCGGCCCGCCCCCCTCGTCGGCGATCCGCAGCGAGAAGAAGTTCCACGCGGCGTTGAACGCGGTCCACAGCAACAGGATCGCGGCCAGGAACCCCCAGAAGCGTGGCGCCTCCCGGAACACGGCGCCGACCGCTCCCAGCCGACCGTGCTCCCGCGAGCGCTTCGGCCGGTCCCGGGGGACCGTCATCGACCAGGCGATCAGGGCCACGCCGGCGAGCGCGTACAGCGCCATCTGCCACGACAGGCCGGCGGCCTGGAGGATCGCGCCGAAGATCAGGCAGCCGGCCGCGTACGACAGGCTCTCCCACCCCCGGATGTGCCCGTAGTCCGCCATGCGCTCGGCCCCCAGGTACTCCAGGGCGATCGCGTCGACGTTCGGGCCGGTGGCGACCATGAACGTGGAGATGAGCGTCCCCGCGACCACGACCGCCGCGATCTCCTGCGCGAAGGCCATCGCGACGGCGGCCGTCGCCGCTCCGATCGCCCCCAGCTGGAGCGCGGTCCGCCGTCCCAGCCTGGTGTCGGCCAGGTGCCCCCACACGGGCATGAGGAACACGCGGACGACCGCCATCGCCGCCAGGGCCAGGCCGATCTGATCGGCCCGGAGCCCCTTGTCCTCCAGGTAGATCGTGAGGAACGGGAAGAAGGCGGCGATGACGACCCCGAAGGCGATGAACAGGCCGTGGACCGCGACCGATTCGGACGTCCGGAGCCTCACGTGGCGGGTCCGCGCTGCACGGGTGGGTGCGGGCACATGGTGACCACAGCCTAGGCGGTCGGCCTCGGTGGCGACCGGTCCGGAGGTCTCCGCCGGGACGGGCCGGAACGCGCACGGGCGGGCCGAACGCGCACGGGCGTGCGCGTTCGCACGACCGCGGCGTCGCGCCGAGCCCTACACTCGCCGACGTGACCAAGGTGGCGATCATCGGCGCGGGCAGCGTCGAGTTCACCCGCAACATCCTCACGGACCTGTGCTCCTACGAGGAGCTCCGAGGGACCCTCAGCTTCGCGCTCCACGACATCGACCCCGAGCGTCTCGCCTACGCCGAACGTGCCGCGCAGCAGGTGATCGACCGGCTGGGTGCCGGACACGGGGTCATCGCGTGCCCGGACCGCCGGGATGCGTTCGAGGGGGCGGACTACCTCATCAACGAGATCCAGGTGGGCGGCTTCGACGCCACCCGCATCGACTTCGACATCCCCCGCCGCTACGGGCTCCTGCAGACGATCGCCGACACGATCGGCATCGGTGGCATCATGCGCGGCCTCCGCACGATCCCCGTGATGGTCCAGATGGGCGACGAGATGGCGTCCCTGTGCCCCGACGGGCTGCTGCTCAACTACACGAACCCGATGGCCATGGTGCCGTGGGGGATCTGGGCCGGGTCCGCGTGGCCGGCCTCCCGGACGATCGGCGTCTGCCACAGCGTGCGCGACACGCACGCGTTCCTCGCGCGCAGCGTCGGCCTGCCGCTCGAGCGGATCGAGTTCCGCACGGCAGGCTTCAACCACCAGTGCTTCGTCTACGTGTTCCGCGACCGGGAGACCGGCGAGGACCTCTACCCGCGGTTCCGTGCCCTCGTCGACGCGGATCCGGATGGCCTCGGTCGGCGCGTACGGGTGGAGATCTTCAAGCGCTTCGGCTACTTCCCCACCGAGAGCTCGGAGCACTCCAGCGAATACGTGCCGTGGTTCCTCCACCATCCGGACCAGGTGGAGCGGTTCCGGTGCGAGATCGACGAGTACATCCGCCGGAGCGAGGAGAACCTCGCGACCTGGGAGACGCTCAAGGCCCAGCTCGACGCGGGGGCGCAGATCGAGCTCGAGCGCAACGACGAGCTCGCCTCGCGGTTCGTCTTCGCGATCGAGACCGGCACGCCGACGGAGCTCTACGGCAACGTCCGCAACGAGGGGCTGATCGACGGCCTCCCGACCGATGCGTGCGTCGAGGTGCCGATGACGGTCGACGGGAACGGCGCCGTTCCCCAGACGATCGGCGAGATCCCCCCGCAGTGCCTGGCGCTCAACCGCACCTTCCTCAACACGGTCGAGCTCACCGTCCGGGCCGCGGTCGAGGGCTCGCGCGAACGCGTGTACCAGGCGGCGCTGCTCGACCCGCACACGGCCGCGACCCTGACCACCGAGCAGATCGTCTCGATGGTCGACGAGCTCATCGAGGCGCACGGCGAGCTGATCCCCGAGCCGATCCGACGGGGCCGCTGACGCGCCAGACGCGGACCCAGCGGGACGCGGCGACCGGTCCTGCTCACCGCACGGTCCGGACCCGTGCACGGATCCGGTCTCAAGGGACGGTCTCGACCCGGACCCCCGCCTCGCGGATGGCGTGGAGCTCGCGCACACCGGCGGCTCGGTCCGTGATCAGCTCGTCCACGGCGTCGATCGTGCAGATCCGCGCGAAGGCGGTGGCCCCGATCTTCGAGGCGTCGGCGACCACGATGACCCGCCGGGCGCACGCGATCAGCGTGGCGTTCGTGTGAGCCTCGACCTCGTGGTGGGTCGTGCAGCCGTGCGTCGCATCGATCCCGTCCACCCCGATGATCGCGACATCGAGCTGGAGGCCCTCGAGGGTCCGCTCGGCGATCGGACCCACGAGCTCGTAGGACTCGGGCCGAGCGGTCCCACCCGTGAGGACGAGCCGCAGGTTCGGCCGCACCGCGAGCTCGCTCGCGATGTTGAGCGCATTGGTCACGATCGTCAGCCGCGCGTGCTCGACGAGCGCCCGCGCGACCTCGGTGCAGGTGGTGCCGCCCGTGAGCCCGACGGTCATCCCGTCGTCGATGCGCGTCACCGCCGCCGCGGCGATCCGTCGCTTCTCCTCGCGTCGCCTCGCGCCCTTGTAGCGGATCGGGAGCTCGTAGAGCACCCCGTGCGCGATCGCGCCGCCGTGGGTGCGCGACAGCAAGCGCTGGTCCTGCAGGAGCTGCAGGTCCCGGCGGATCGTGGCGGCGGAGGCGCCGAGACGCCTGGAGAGAGCGGCAACGCTCACCGAGCGATCGGTCGACAGCTCCTCGAGGATCGCCGCCAGCCGTTCGGTCTGCCTCACGATGCGTCATCATAGGGCGAAACGAGCATCCAGATGATCGTTCTTACCTTGCTTCGCGCATGAACGCGCACTAGCGTCCACCGCGATGAGGGCGATCGAACACGAGATCTCGAGTCAGCCCGCGTCATGGCGGCGCGCGCGAGAGCTCGCCCCCGACGTCGCCTCGCTGCTCCCGGCCACCGGCGAGCGCGTGGCGGCGGTGGGCTGCGGCACGTCGTGGTTCATGGCGCAGGCCTATGCGGGACTGCGGGAGGAGCGCGGGGCGGGAGAGACCGACGCCTTCACCGCCACCGAGCTCCCCGTCTCGCGCCGCTACGACCGGGTGGTCATCATCAGCCGGAGCGGCACCACCACCGAGGTCGAGCGCCTCATCCCCAGGCTCCGCCCCCCCGTCACCGCCATCACCGCCGTGGCGGACTCGCCGGTCGCGCGCGCCGCCGGAGCCTCGATCGTCCTCCACTTCGCCGACGAGCGCTCGGTCGTGCAGACGCGGTTCGCCACGACCGTCCTGGCCCTGCTCCGCGCTCACCTCGGTGAGGATCTCGGCGAGGTGATCGCCGACGCGGAGCGTGCGCTCACCGGGCAGCTCCCGATCGACCCACGCACGTTCGATCACTTCGTCTTCCTCGGTCGGGGTTGGACGATCGGCCTGGCGCACGAGGCGGCGCTCAAGGTGCGAGAGGCGAGCGCGGCCTTCTCCGAGTCCTACCCGGCGATGGAGTACCGGCACGGTCCGATCAGCCTGGCCGGACCCCACACGCTCGTGTGGACGCTCGGCGACCTGGACGGGGACCTGCGCGCCGATGTGCGACGGACCCAGGGCACCGTGCTCTCGAGCGACCTCGACCCCATGGCGGAGCTCATCCGGATCCAGCGGGTGGCGGTGGCGCTCGCCGAGGCGAGGGGCCTGGACCCGGATCGACCGCGCCACCTGACCCGCTCGGTGGTGCTGTCGTGAGACGGACCAACGGACGCAGAGGAGGTGCATCACGATGAAGCGACACCACCTCCTGGTGATCGTCGCTGCCCTCGGCCTGCTCGCGGCATGCACGGGAGGAGACGAGGACGGCGGGGCGAGCACGGGGGAGACCGGAGCGACGAGCGGTCCCGCCGGGCCGGTCACGCTCACCATGTGGCATGGGTACACGGATGCGGAGGCCGCCTCGCTCGACGCGCTGCTCGCCGAGTGGAACGAGGCGAACCCCGACATCCGGATCGAGCCCTTGTTCGTGAACAACGACAAGGCGCTGCAGAAGCTCACGGTCGCGCTGCAGGGCGGCGAGCCGCCGGACATCACGTACCAGTACGGCTCATCGCTGCCGCAGCTCGCGGCCGCGCCCGGCCTGGTCGACCTCACGGCATGGACGCAGCAGCCCGAGGTGAACTGGGAGGACTTCGTCCAGGGCGCGCGTGACGCCGCCACGTTCGAGGGCAAGGTGCTCGGTGTCCCCGCCCTCATCGACAACCTGGCGGTGGTCTACAACAAGACGCTGTTCGACGACGCCGGGCTCGCATACCCGAACGACCAGTGGACGTGGGATGACTTCCGGGCTGCGGCCAAGGCCCTGACCGACCCCGCGGAGAAGCGCTTCGGCTTCTCCTACCCGATGGACGCCTCTGAGGACACCGTCTGGCACTACCACCCGCTGCTGTGGCAGAACGGGGGATCCATCCTGACGGAGGATGGATCGCAGGCGGCCTTCAACTCCCCCGAGGGGGTCGAGGCGCTCGAGGTCCTCGTCGGCATGGCCGTCGAGGACGGGTCGGTCTTCCTCGACATGCAGAACTCGCCCTACACGGGTCTGTTCAACAGCGGCAAGATCGGGATGCTCGTGACCGGTCCGTGGGACCTGTCGAGCTTCCCCGACGTCGACTACGGCGTCGAGATCCTGCCAGGGTTCGACGGCGACCACCAGACGATCGCGGGACCCGACATGTGGTGCGTGTTCGACAACGGCGGAGGGCGGGCGCAGGCGGCGCTCGAGTTCATCGCGTGGCTCACCGCGGCCGACCAGATGAAGACGGATGCGCTGGCGACGGGCCACCTGCCGTTCCGCCTGTCCGTGATCGACGACGCAGCCTTCATCGAGGGGTTCGGTGCGGCCTTCCCAGGCGTCGACGTCTTCGCGGAGAACCTGGCCAACGTCGAGCAGGCGCGGCCGGTGCTCGCCGCATATCCACAGGTCTCCGAGGCGATGGGGCTCGCGATCGTGTCAGCCATGCTCGGGGAGAAGGACGCTCAGAGCGCCCTGGACGAGGCTGCGGCGCAAGCCAACGACGCCCTGGCGCTCGCCGGGTAGGCTGGGGCCGCTCCGGCGGGCGACGACGGAGGACGGGTGGATCGGTTCCGGCGGTTCCTGGTCTCGGATCACGCCGCGGGCTGGGCCTTCATCCTCCCCTCCGTGGTCCTGATCCTGGTGTTCGGCATCGCCCCCATCGTGTGGGGGCTGATCCTGTCCTTCCAGGAGGCCGGATTGATCTCGCCCGAGCGCGAGTGGGTCGGGCTGGACAACTACGTGAGGATCGCGAGCGACCCGAAGGTCCGACAGGCGGCGATCAACACCATCTACTACACGGTCCTGTTCGTCCCGACGTCCATCCTCGCGGCGTTGTTCGTCGCGCAGGCCCTGAACCGGAGGATCGCGTTCGTCCGCTTCTACCGCCTGGCCGTCTTCATCCCCGTCGTCACATCCACGATCGCCACGGGGATCATGTTCCTGTGGCTGTTCGACCGGAACTACGGATTGGCGAACTGGCTGCTCGGCAAGATCGGCCTGGGACCGTTCGGCTTCTTCGAGGACCCGGACCAGGCGATGATCGCGCTCGTGCTGATGACCGTGTGGGGGTGGTTGGGGTTCGACACGATCATCTACCTCGCCGCCCTGCAGGGTGTTCCTCAGGAGCTGACCGAGGCCGCGGCGATCGACGGGGCCGGCCGGTGGAGCTCCTTCTGGCGCGTGACGTGGCCGATGCTCGGGCCCGCGACCCTCCTGCTCGTGGTCTGGTCGACGATCAGCGCGATCCAGCTCTTCGATGAGGTCTTCTTCGTCACCAAGGGAGGGCCGCTCGGCCGCACGTCGGTCGTGGTCTTCTACGTCTACCGCCTCGCGTTCGAACAGGGGCTCGGCGCCCTGTCCCTCGCCGGCTACGCGGCCGCGATCGCGTACGTGCTGTTCCTGGTGATCCTCGTGCTCACGCTGGCCCAGTTCTGGCTGGGCAACCGCATCATCCACTACCCGTCATGAGCCCCACGTCCCCTCCCCGCGGATCCACCGGACCCATCGATCCTCGAACGCTCGCAGGAGAGGTCGGGATGGTCGAGCGCCCGCGGCGTCGCCTGTTGCCGTTCGATCCCTGGCACCTGTTCCTGGCTCCGCTCTCGCTCCTGATGCTGCTCCCGATGGTGTGGATGGTGGTGACCTCGCTGGAGACCGAGGCGCAGACGTTCCACTTCCCCCCGATCCTGTGGCCCGGGACCCTGCGGTTCGAGAACTACCTCACCGTCATCCGCGGGTCGGCGTTCGGGACCTGGTTCTGGAACACGACCGTGGTGACCGTCGCGATCGTCCTCAGCAACCTCGTCCTGTGCACCCTCGCCTCGTACGCGTTCGCGCGGATCCGGTTCCTCGGACGCGGGGTCGTGTACCTCCTGCTGCTGGCCACCCTGATGGTGCCGATCCAGGTCGTGCTGATCCCGACGTTCCTGATCGTCAAGGAGCTGGGGCTGCTCGACCACCTCGGGGCGCTGATCGTGCCGCACCTGGCGAGCGTGTTCGGCATCTTCATGCTCACCCAGTTCTTCCGCACGCTCCCGGTCGAGCTCGAGGAGGCGGCGCGGATCGACGGTGCGTCACGGCTGTCGATCCTCCTGCGCATCGTGGTCCCGCTGTCCCTGCCGGCGCTCGCGACGCTCGCGGTGATCCAGTTCATGTGGACGTGGAACGAGTTCCTGTGGCCGCTCGTCACGATCTTGACGAACCAGGACGCCTTCACGCTCCAGCTCGGGCTCGCCACCTTCCAGGGGTCGCATCAGACCCAATGGCACTTCGTCGCGGCGGCGAACATCATGTCCATGCTCCCCATGCTCATCCTGTTCCTCGTGGCGCAGCGCTACTTCGTCAGGGGCATCGCCACCCAGGGGCTGAAGGGCTAGTCATGGCCGTCGTGAGCTTCGACCGCGTCACCAAGGTCTACCCGGGGCCGGTCGTCGCCGTGGAGGACCTCAGCCTCGAGGTCGCGGACGGCGAGCTCCTCATCCTCGTCGGGCCCTCGGGGTGCGGGAAGTCCACGGCGCTGCGCATGGTGGCGGGCCTCGAGAGGATCAGCGCAGGCACGATCACGATCGGCGACCGCATCGTGAACGACGTGCCTCCCAAGGACCGCGACATCGCGATGGTGTTCCAGAACTACGCCCTGTACCCGCACATGACGGTGGAGAAGAACCTCGCGTTCGGCCTCAGGCGGCGTCGGACCCCCCGTGACGAGGTCCGTCGTCGCGTCGGCGAGGTCGCCAGGATGCTCGGCCTCGAGGATCTGCTCGGGCGTCGCCCGGGTCAGCTCTCGGGTGGCCAGCGTCAGCGGGTCGCGATGGGTCGCGCGCTCGTCCGCGAACCGGAGGTGTTCCTGCTCGACGAGCCCCTGTCCAACCTCGACGCGAAGCTGCGGGTCGAGATGCGCGCCGAGCTCAAGCGCCTCCAGGACCGCCTGCGGATCACGACCATCTACGTGACGCACGACCAGGTCGAGGCGATGACCCTCGGTGAGCGGATCGCGGTGCTCGCCGACGGCGTCCTCCAGCAGGTCGGACCGCCACAGGACGTCTACGACCATCCGCGGAACGTGTTCGTGGCGGGCTTCATCGGGTCACCCCCGATGAACCTGCTGCGGGGCAGGGCGAGCGGAGGACGGATCGTGGCCGGCGACCTCGAGATCGAGGACGTGCACGTTCCCGACGGCGACGTGCTCGTCGGCATCCGGCCCGAGGACCTGCAGCCCACAGGCCGAGATCACCCGGGGCCCAAGCTCGACGTCCGGGTCGACGTGATCGAGCCGCTCGGCGACGAGGTCCTCGTCCACGGCTCGGTCGAGGCGAGCGACGTTGACACGCAGGGAGGCAGCGAGGACGGCGCCCTGCTGGCCGCCGGGACCTCCGATCGGGGGACCGTCCGCCTCCGCCTCCCACCGAGGGAGCGTCCGAGACCCGGATCGACGCTCCGCGTCACGATGGCTCACGATCGGGTTCACGTGTTCGACGCAGCGACGGGGCTGGCGATCGCGACGCGATGAGCGCGACCGCGATCACCGACGTCCGCGGCAGGCGATCGCGTACCGGTCCATCACCTGCATCACGCGGTGACGGATCAGGTCGACGGGCAAGGGCACGAGCTCGCCGGCACGGACCGCCTCGCCCTGCACCGGCAGGAACTGGCTGAGCAGCGTCTCGGGGATCGGCCGTTCGGACAGGTTCGCGACGAGCCGGCGGACCGCCCGGCGGAGGGCGGGTCTGGCCCAGTAGTAGCGGGCCCGGTCGCTGTAGCTGAAGGCCCGGGCGACGCGCAGGGCTCGGGCATCCCCGCTCAGGTACGGCTCCCAGTGCTCGGGGCGCGCGAGCATCTCGGCCTCGAGCACCTCGCGCAGGCGGGATCGCTCGGGGTCGTCCTCACCCAGCAGCTCCCGCTCGATGAGCTCGAGGCCGAACAGGGCCTCGCGCATCGCGAACGTCAGCCACGGGCCCACCTTGAGGATCGCGAAGTGATCGATCACGAGGCGGGAGAGGGCGCCCTGCGTCTGGTAGTCGGTCGAGTGCGCCTCGTACACGAGGTGCGGGTAGCGACCCACGGCCGCGACGAGCTCCCGCGCCGCCTCGGGATCGTACCCATGGACGACCGCCTCCCCGAACTCGACCCCCGGCTGGACGACGAGCGCGATCACGCGCTCCCACGCGTCGCCCACCCCGGCCCGCTGGAACGCCTCCCGCGTGAGCGTCAGCGTCCGATCGACGTCCTCGAGGCCGGTGACCACCGGCCCCTCCGTCTCAGCGAGCTCGCCACCCGGGATCGGGACCTCGGTCCCGATCACGTACACGGGCGCGCTCCCCCCGCGCTCGCGCCACGCGTCCTCCGCCACGCGGCACAGCTCGGCTGCACGCTCCGTCGCGACCCCCTCGTCGAGCGCTCCGGGCGGGTCGTCCGCGCAGCCCATGCTCGTGTCGAGGTGGATCTTCTCGTACCCGGCAGCGACGCAGGCGCGGACGAGCCCCGCGGCCTTCCCCATCGCGTCCGCGGATGGCTCTCCGCGCCACACGTACGGCCCAAGGTGGTCGCCGCCGATGAGGACGCGATCCTCCGCGAGCCCCATGTCGGAGGCCGCGCCGATCACGAGCGCGCGGAAGTCGGCCGGCGTCATCCCCGTGTAGCCGCCGAACTGGTTCACCTGGTTGCACGTCGACTCGATGCACACCAAGCTCCCGTCCCGCGAGGCCTGGAGCATGGCCCCCTCGAGCACCAGGCGCTCCGCCGAGCAGACCGAGGTGATCCCGGCTCGCTCCCCCGAGCGGTTCCGCTCGACGATCGCGAGGAGCTCCTCGACCCCGCTCATCCGGAGACCTCCATGGCCTCGAGCGCCTCCTCCATCGTCGGCTGCGCCTCGGTCCCACCCGCGGCGCGCGTCGAGAGCGACCCACAGGCCACGGCCAGCGCCAGGCAACGTTCGAGCGTCCAGCCCTGCAGCCGGCCCGCGATGAACCCGGCGTCGAACGTGTCGCCGGCCCCGGTCGTGTCCACGACCTCCGCCCCGATCGCTTCGCTCCGCGCCACCTCGTCGTCGCACACCGCCAGGCCGCCGCCCTGCCCGAACTTGACCGCGACCACGCTCCCATGCTCGGCCAGCGCCTCGGCGGCGACCTCCATGTCGTCGATCCCCGTGATCGCGCGGGCCTCGTTCGAGTTCGGGAAGAACAGATCGGTCCGGTCCAGCAGCTCGATGACGCCATCCCAACGCTCCTCGGGATCCCAGTTGGGATCCACCGAGGTCGAGGCGCCCGCCTGGTGCGCGGCGTCGAACAGCGCCGGGAGGTCCTGCTGCAGGTCGCGCAGGAGGAAGTACGAGCTCGCGTGGACGTGCCTGGCGGAGGACACGAGCCCGGGGTCGACCGCCGCCGCTCGGAGGTCGGGGATGGTCCCCATCGAGGTGAGGATGGCGCGGTCGTCCCCACGCGACAGGATGACGGACAGTCCCGTCGGCCGCCCCGGTTCGACGACGCACGCGTCCGCATCCACCCCGCGCTCCCTGAGCTGGTCGAGCACGAACCGCCCGAAGGGATCGTCCCCGACCACGCCCACGAAGGCCGTCCGCAGGCCCAGTCGGGCGGCGCCACAGGCCGTGATGGCGCCGGAGCCCCCGAGCACCAGGCGAGCGTCGTCCACGAGCCGCTCCGCCTGACCGAACGCGGGCACGACGTCGCCGCTCAGGACCAGGTCGGGGTTCGCGTCCCCGAGCACGAGCAGGTCGAGGTCGGGCATCCGTGGTGGCTACGATACCGGCATGCCCCGGGTCACCCTCGTGCTCGGCGACCTCACGCTCGAGGACGTCGACGCCATCGTGAACGCCGCCAACCCCGGCCTGATGGGAGGTGGAGGGGTCGACGGCGCGATCCACCGTCGGGGAGGCCCGGCCATCCGCGCCGAGTGCGAGGAGATCCGCCGCACCCGCTACCCCGATGGGCTGCCGACCGGCCGGGCCGTCGCCACGACCGGGGGGAGGCTGCGCGCCCGCTGGGTGATCCACACGGTGGGTCCGCGCTACCGCGAGCACGAGGACCCGGCCGCGCTGCTCGCCAGCTGCCACACGGAGTCCCTCAGGGTGGCCGACGAGCTTGGCGCGCGGACCGTCGGCTTCCCGGCGATCTCGACCGGCGTGTACGGGTATCCGGTCCACGAGGCGGCGCCCGTCGCGGTCCGCGCGGTGCTCGGAGCGGACACCCAGGTCGAGGAGGTGCGCTTCGTCCTGTTCGACCCCGACGCGTACGCGGCGTTCGAACGCGCGCTGGCGGAGGCGCAGGGCCGATCGTAGACCGGGCCGCTGGTAGCCTCTGCATCTGCGATGGACGAGTTCACC
>Ga0073934_10007692_pt1 | contig 14800 bp, 12 predicted proteins | sample LarsenN4metaG_FD_76834 | JGI IMG/M metagenome (GOLD analysis project Ga0073934, IMG submission 76834) | Hot spring sediment bacterial and archeal communities from British Columbia, Canada, to study Microbial Dark Matter (Phase II) - Larsen... ...
CAGGACATTGGCCTTGTGTACGATGGTGACTTTATTGCGCCCGCTGCGCACGACCAGCTCGAAGGTCGTCCGCGCCACCCGCTCCGTTGCCGAGCGCGTAATGACCTTCTCGGCGATACCGGTCTGGCCGTGATTCTCGGTATGCTCGTGACCGACGTACAGGTCCTCGGTGTTCTCGCGCACCACCAGCAGGTTCACTCCCTGCCGCGCCGTTGGCACGGGGAGATAGATGGTAGGCCGCAGATTGGCGTAGGCTTGCAGCGCACGCCGGAGCTGCACGATGGGCGATTGGTAGCCCTCCACCGGATAGGAGGGAGAGGATGCCGCGCCGAACAGTACGGCTCTGCATTCCAGCGCGCACTTCAGCGTTTCTTCGGGGAGCGACGTGCCATGTTCCTGGAAATAGTCCCACCCGGCCCGCGCGGGTTTCACCTCCACATCGGGCGCTGCCGTGCGCAGCACCTCGACTGCCGCCGGGATCACCTCGCGGCCAATGCCATCCCCCTCAATCACGCACAGTTCCAAGACCCGCCTCCGTCGAATAAGCCCGCCGCGTGTCACGGAAGCATGACCGTCCGGGCGTAAAAATGTATTCGATCCAGGAATAAATTCAGGGAGGATTATTACCCAACAAGTTCATTTACGGCTGGCGGGTTCACAGCCGGTAAATATGTTAACGCTGGAACTGCCCGGCACGGATTGGCATTATGCCATCATTGTAAGGTTTTGTCGAAAACTTTAATCTTTCCCGGTCAGGGCATCTCGTCCAGCCCCGAACTGTCTTCCATGAAGCAGTCCTGGCTGTTGATGATCGGCTCGCCCGGCTGCGGCGTGAGCCGCCCGTATGTGCCGTCCGCCTGAAGTTCCCACGCCTGCTGGTTGTCGCGCAGGTTGGTCGCCAGGATGCGCAGCGCCCGCTGTTTGATGCCCGGATCGAGGATGGGGAACACCACCTCGACGCGGTTGTACAGATTGCGCCGCATGAGATCGGCGCTGCCCATGTAGACCTGCTGGTCGGGCGGGGCGTTCTGGAAATAGAAGATGCGGCTGTGTTCCAGGTAGCGCCCGACAATGCTAATCACCCGGATGTTTTCGCTGTATCCCGGCAGTCCGGGGACGAGGCAGCACAGCCCGCGCACGATCATGTCAATGCGCACGCCGGCCTGCGACGCCTGGTACAGCTTTTGAATCATCAGGTCTTCTTCAAGCTGATTCATCTTCAGGATCATGCGCGCCGGCTTGCCGGCCCGCGCGGCAGCGATTTCGTTGTCTATCAGCGCCAGCAGCCCGTTCTGGAGATATTCGGGCGCGACCAGCAGCCGCCGGTAGCTCGTCGCCGGGGCATAGCCCGTGAGCCGGTTGAACAGCCGCGAGGCGTCGTCGGCGATATCGCGGTTGCAGGTGAACAGCCCGATGTCAATATACTGCCGGGCAGTGGTGGCGTTGTAATTGCCGGTGCCGAGATGCACATAGCGGCGCACCCCGTCGGCCTCCCGGCGCACCACCAGCGCGATCTTGGCGTGCGTTTTCAGCGGCAGTTCTTCCACCCCGTAAGTGACATGCACCCCCTTTTCTTCCAGCGCGCGCGCCCATTCCAGGTTGTTGGCCTCGTCGAAGCGCGCCTTGAGTTCGACGAGTACAGCCACCTGCTTGTCGTTGTCGCGCGCATCCATCAGCGCTTGCACGACGGGGGAATTCTGGCCGACGCGGTAGAGCGTCGCCTTGATTGCCAGCACATCCGGGTCTTTGGCCGCCGCCAGAAAAAATTCTTCCACTGGCACAAAGGCGTCGAACGGGTGGTGCAGCAGAATGTCGCCCATCCGAATGGCCGTGAAGATGTTCCGCTCCAGAAGCGGGGCGGGGATGCGCGGCACAAAGGTTGGATATTTCAGGTCCGGGCGATCAATGCTGGACAGTTCAAACAGGCTGCTGGCCCCCAGCGCGCCGTCTATCAGGTAGACATCCTGTTCCGGGTCTACCTCGAACTGCGCGATCAGCGGCTTGAGGGTGCGCTGGCTGATGTTCTCCGGGACGCTCAGGCGCACCACCGAGCCAAAGCGCCGTTCCAGCACGCTCTCCTCGACCAGCGCGCTGATGTCGAACAGGTCGTCCTCCTGCTCGTGCTCGTAGTCAATATCGGCGTTGCGCGTGACCCGGAACGGATAGTGCTCGATGATCTCCATGCCGGGGAAGAGCAGATCGAGGTTGTTGGCGATGACATCTTCCAGCCACATGAAGGTGTCTTTAACATCCTTCTCCCCGCTGTAGCGGCGCAGCACCGCCCCCAGATCAATCAGACGCGGCAGCACGTCGGGGACCTTGAGGCGCACAAATTCGTCGTGGGTTTCGTGATGGTTCGAGCGGCGCAGCCAGACGGCCAGGTTCAGGCTGAGGTTGGAGATGAACGGAAAAGGCCGGGCGTGATCTATCGCCAGCGGCGTGAGCACCGGGAAAACCTCGTCGTAAAAATACTCGCGTACTGCCGCCCGCTGCTCCTCGCGCAGCCGCCGCACTTCCGTGATGCACACCCCTTCTTTTTCCAGTTCCGCCAGCACCTCGCGCATGGTGATCCGCTGCCGGTTCACCTGCTCCAGCACACGGCGGCGGATTTCGGCCAGAAGCTGCGCCGGGGTATAGCCATCCGCTCGCGCGCTGGTCAGGCCCAGCTTGGCTTTCTGGTGGTGCGAGGCCACGCGCACCATGTAGAACTCGTCGAGATTGTGGCTGAAGATCGCCAGAAATTTGACCCGTTCCAGCAGCGGGACGGTCTTATCCTGCGCCTGCTCCAGCACACGCCCGTTGAAGTCAATCCAGCTTAACTCGCGGTTGGTGTAATTCTCCGGCGTCAGTTCCGGCAGATCCTCGGCAGACATGAGTCACTTCTCTATCATCCGTTACCTCAAGGTGCTAGATACTACACGATATAAACTGAAATTGCACAAGGTTCGCGCTAAAAGACAGCGGTCTAATCTACCGGCTCCATCCGCACCGTGAAATGGCGCAGGAACGGCGCTTGCCACAGAATTCGGTGTCCTCTGACCTTCTCGCGCTGCTGGTAGACGGATGCAATGATCTCGTCCAGATAATCCACGTGACTCTGCATGTACACCCGGCGCGGAAACGCCATCCGCACCAGGTCGAGCGGGGCCGGGCGCTCGCTGCCGTCCGGCTGGCGTCCGAACATCACCGAGCCGATCTCGACTGTCCGAATTCCCCCGGCCAGATACAGCGCATTGCTCAACGACCAGCCGGGATACTGGCAGTCGGGGATGTGTGGGAGCATGGCGCGCGCGTCAATGTAAATGGCGTGCCCGCCCGGCGGTTGAACCAGCGGTATGCCGGCTGCCGCCAGCCGCTCGGCGGCATAGGCGATGGAGCGAATGCGGTAGCGCAGATAATCCTCGTCCAGCGCCTCGTACAATCCCAGCGCAATCGCTTCCATGTCGTAGCCCGCCATCCCACCGTAAGTGGGAAAGCCTTCGGTCAAGATGAGCAGGTTGCGGCAGTGCAGCGCCAGCTCGTCGTCGTTCAGCGCCAGAAAACCGCCGATGTTCGCCATCCCATCCTTCTTGGCGCTCATGGTGCAGCCGTCGGCATAGCTGAACATTTCACGCGCGATCCCCAGCGTCGTCTTGTCGCCGTACCCCTCCTCGCGCGTCTTGATAAACCAGCTATTCTCGGCGAAGCGGCAGGCGTCAATAATGAACGGAATGCCGTTCTCGTGCGCGATCTCGCTCACCGCGCGGATATTCGCCATGCTCACCGGCTGGCCGCCGCCGGAGTTGTTGGTCACGGTAATCATCACGAACGGGATGTGCTCGCGCCCGACTCGGACGATAGTGTCCCGCAGCCGCTCCAGATCAATGTTCCCCTTGAAGGGATGGAGAGTCATCGGCTGGTGTCCTTCGGCGATGACCAGATCACGCGCCTCGCCCTGGCAGAACTCGATGTTCGCCCGTGTCGTATCGAAGTGCGTGTTGTTGGGGATGACATCGCCCGGCCTGACGGCGGCGCTGCTCAGGATGCGCTCGGCGGCGCGCCCCTGGTGTGTGGGAATCACATGCTTGAAGCCGGTAATGTCCTTGACCGCCGCCTCGAAGCGGAAGAACGACGATGCGCCGGCATACGATTCGTCGCTGGCGATCATGGCCGCCCACTGGCGCGACGACATCGCCCCCGTGCCGCTGTCCGTTAAGAGGTCTATCGTCACCTGGTCGGCGCGCAGAAGAAACGGGTTGTACCCCGCTTCTGCCAATGCGCACGCCCGCTCCTCCGGCGTCGTGAACCGGATCGGCTCGACAGAGCGCACCCGGAAAGGTTCGATGATGGTCTTGATTTGAAAATCGGCGTAGGGGTTGGACATGGCACGGCTCCCCGCAGGATGCACGGATATGTCTTATTGTCCGGCAATCCATCGGGGGTGTGCAGTTATCAAAGTCACACAAAAAGGCGCTGGAAGCCACACCGTTTACTATTCCGTCTCGCAAAGGGCGCGATATATTTCGACCTGGAGAAAGTGCCTCGCCTCTTTTATATTTCGTAATATTAAACAGCCTTCTGTTCTCTTCTGTTTATCAGAAAAATGGCCTTAATTCAGTCTAACCAATCGCGCTGCTGCCCACTACAATGAACAGGTACGCGATACATCCACAGGAGGAACACCCCATGCTCACGCCTGAAGAACGCCGCCAGCGCATCGAGAAAATCCGCGCCTTCCCCGCCCAGCTTGAAGCCCTGGTGGAATACCTGGACGAAGACGCCTTGATGGGCAAACCGCTGGAAGGCGAATGGTCGGTGCAGCAGATCGTCCACCACCTCGCCGACTCGCACATGAGCGCCTACATCCGTACCAAGCTGATGCTGACCGAGGACAAACCGGCTCTCAAGCCCTACGACCAGGAAAAGTGGGCTGAGTTGGTTGACACCGCAACCATACCCATTGAAGAGTCGCTGCTGATCCTGCGCGGCCTGCACCGCCGCTGGGTGCGCCTGTTCGAGACCATGCAGGACGCCGACTGGTCACGCGCCGGCACACACCCGGAGCATGACCGTTACACGCTGGACGATGTGCTGAGGATTTACTCCGATCACGGCGACAACCACATTGACCAGATCAAGCGCACCCTCGCCGCCCAGGGGTAGCCAGCCCAATTCTGCTAACCACCCTGTCCCAGAGTCATTTGCAGCTCGCGGATGCGTCGGGGCACGTAATCGCTGCCGACCCCGCCGCCCAGGTCGAGATAGCGCTGGTAGTGGTCGAGGGCATCCTGCCACTTTCCCTCTTTGTAATACACTTCTGCCAGCCACAGGTGCGCGTCGGCCATATTCGGGTCAAGCTGTACCGCCCGGCTCAGATCGGCCTCGGCAGGCTGCATCTGTTCCAGGGCGTGCTCGATCAACCCACGCGCGTAGTACGCGCCGGCGCTGTTCGGGGAAAGCTGCACGGCCTGGGCCGCATCGGCCTGCGCCAGGTCGAAGCTGCCCTGTGCGTAATAGGCCAGCGCCCGGCTGGCATAGATCGCGCCATCGTTCGGCGACAGGCTGATGGCGTGGGTCAGGTCCTCAATGGCCTGCGGGTAATTCGCCTGATCGTAGTACGCTATTCCTCGGTGGTGATAAGCTGTCGCCAGGTTGGGGTCGAGCTGGATCGCGCGGCTGTACTCGGCAATGGCACGGTCATAATTGCCCTCCGCGCGCAGCCGGTCGCCCTCGGCGATATTCCGCGCCGGCTGTGGCCGCGTCAGGAGAAACAGCACCACAAACAGGATCAGAATGGCGCCGCCCAGCAGCGCCATCACGCGGTCGGTCAAAAACACCTGCTGGCTTGGTCTGGCTGTTCGTGCTGTCGTGGATGGTGGTCGCTGAGTCATACGGCTATTATACCCCGTGACGCCGCGATGAAGTAAAATTGGAGTATGGCAGCGATTTCACACCACTGGCCCGTCTACGGCCACGATTGGGCCGTCGAGCATTTGCGCCGGGGCATGGCGCACGGGCGCACCCGCCACGCCTATCTCATTGTCGGTCCGGAATCCGTCGGCAAGAACACGCTGGCGCACACGCTGGCGCAGGCGCTCAACTGCACCGACCCGGACGAGCGTGCGCGACCCTGTGGCCGCTGCCGTTCCTGTATGCTCATCGCCAGCGGCAACCACCCCGACATCCTCTATTCCGAACTCGATGGCGCGGTGCTCAAGATCGAGGAAATCCGCAGCGTCACCTCGCGCATTGCCCTCAAGCCCTACGAAGCCCGCTACCGCGTCGCCATCCTGCGCGACTTTGACCGCGCACAGCCGCGCGCCCAGGATGCGCTGCTCAAGACACTCGAAGAGCCGCCGCCCAACGCCGTCCTCATCCTGCTTGCGCCGACCACCGACTCGCTGCTCTCCACCATTGTGAGCCGCAGTCAGGTCATCTCGCTGAGACCCGTGCCGGCGCAGGTCATCCAGGATGCGCTCCTCGAGCGCTGGAACGCCGGCCCGGAGCAGGCGGCGCTGCTGGCCCGTCTGTCCGGCGGGCGCATGGGCTGGGCGATTCGCGCGCTGGAAGACCCTTCTTTGCTCGACCAGCGTCACGATGCGCTCGATCTGCTGGAACAGGTGCTGTCGGTCAACCGGGCGGGGCGCTTTGCGCTGGCCGAGGACCTGAGCAAGGACAAGCTCGCGTTAGTGCCCCTGCTCGAACTGTGGCAGACCTATTGGCGCGACGTGCTGCTGCTGGGCGAGGGCGGCGACGTGCCCATCACCAACCTTGACCGCGAGGACTCGCTGCGCCAGCTTGCTCACGACATCGCGCCCGATGATGCGTTCAAGGCACTGAGCGCCACCCGCGAGACCCTGCGCCAACTGGTCTACAACCTCAATCTACGCCTGGCGCTGGAAGTGATGTTTCTCGATTATCCGGGTCTGGCGCGATGACAATTCGCCCGCGAAAGAGATGTCCAACCGCTCTTACTCCCCCTCTCTACGCAGTGGAGAGGGGGTTGGGGGGTGAGGATAAATGACACTCACCCTCTTCACCATCGGCCACAGCAACATCCCCCTCGCGGAATTCCTGGCGAACCTGCGCGCCCACAACATCACCGTGCTCGTGGATGTGCGCAGCGCCCCCTACAGCCGCTACGTCCCGCATTTCAACAAGGCCAATCTGGAGGCGTACCTGAAGGAAAACGGCCTCGACTACCGCTACGCCGGGGAACTCCTCGGCGGTAGACCCAAAGAGACCGACCTTTATGAGAACAGCGCCATTCCCGACGAAGACGCCGACCCCTCACAGTTCCTCCGCAGCGTTCGCTACCAAGAGGTGATGAAGCGCGACTGGTATCAGAAGGGCATCCGCCGCCTGCTGGACATCGTGCGTGAGTCGGCAGAGAAGGGCGTCAGCGTCGCTATCATGTGCAGCGAAGGCGACCCGCATGACTGCCACCGCCACCACCTCATCGCCCGCTCCCTCGTTGACCCCCGCCACAAAATCTTGGACGCGAACGTTAATGTTCACCACATTCTCAAAGATGGTACTATCGAAATGGTGGATAAATCGGCTTTCGACGAGCCGCCGGAGCAACTGAAACTGCTCTGAACTCAGTTCCTCTCAAGTCACTTATCACAATGAAATAGTTTCCTTACCAACTTGGAGTCCCTCATAAATACGGAACTTGCTATAGAAATTTCGTTCACAGTATAATTCCCCCATAGTCATAGGGCCAAAGGTCGAAACACAAGAATAGATATGCCGAAACGCAAGATCTCGACTACTGCAACAACACCACAAAACTATCCCAGAATCCAGGATAGAGATAGCGAGCATTTTGGCTGTCTTGATGATTCGACTCTGGTACAACACCGGGTAAGAATCCCTGTTGCCCATGTGAAGGCCTTTATTCGTTTAGCAATTGAAGACGCAAATAAGAAATCGAGCCGTGCTATTCTTTCGATTCTTGCCGACGAGACACCCGATAAGGTGGCAAAACGATATATCCGGGAAGGCAAAAAGCTCCTCGACTATTTCAAGAAGTACTGTGTTGATCCGGCTGCAACAGCCCATCAAATTCAGGGAAAACACTACGCCGTGGTTGCGGAGGATTTATTCCGCCGCAGAACGTTGCAGAAAGAGCGTATGAATGCGGGTTGGCGCTATCAATATCTCACGCTTTATTGCGCGCGTGAAACAAAACGATTTGATAGCGTTTCGGACATTGGCACAAGAGAAGCCGACTTCAATGCGATAGTTAGATTCGCAGGCAATCCACAAGAGCATTTGAATCTATTCGTTTCGGTAAAAAATAGGCGCAATACGATTGGCGGACAGGACTTCCCCAAAGCTGTTCGAGCATTGGAGACCACAGCATCTTCTGACAAGAATCGGCGAGGGCCGTATCTATGCGTTTTTGGAATTGCTATGGATAGAGGCACACGATACATCCGCCGTGATAATGAGGGCAGACCACACTCAGTCAACACAGAGGTGTGGCTCTCAGATTATTTCTGGCCCTTTTTTACCAATTTTTCTTATGAAGAAATTATGACGCTGGTGCTGGAGGTGCTCGAAGAACTACAGGAATCGGGTGAATTAGCCACCCAGGTAGAAGTTCCAACTGAACTTCTCGAAGCATTTGGCAAAGCGTGCAGGAATGCCGGCTTAGTTGATGAAGAAGGTCGTTTTGATGATGCCCGTAAAGTGATTAGTTTTATTTGTAGCACTCAGCAATCTCCTGTACGGGAGAGGAGGGCACAGTGACCCAGCCCAAACACCATACGATGGTGTATAAGTCGGATGTCCCTTGCACAGTCATTTGCGGTGATAGCCGAATCGAGCTCAGTGACCTCGCCGGGCAGGTTGACCTCATTGTCACATCACCACCTTATGCCGATGCTCGCCACAGACATTATGACAGCGTTCATCCCGATGAGTTCGTAGAGTGGTTTCTGACGTTTCACGAACCATTCTTCAATGCCTTAAAACCAACAGGGAGTTTCGTACTCAATATCAAAGACAAGGTTGTTAATGGTACCCGGCATCGCTTTGTATGGCATACGGTTGAGGCGTTGTGTGAACGGGGTTGGTATGCAATTGATGACTATCTCTGGCACAAAACCAATCCCATGCCTGGACGTTGGCCGACACGCCTACGAGATGGATGGGAATACTGTTTTCATCTAGCCAAATCCAAGCGGCCGTTTTTTAACCAGGATGCTGTTCAGAGACCTGTCGGTGATTGGGTAGAATCTCGTCTAAAGAAACTGGGTGAAAACGATCTTAGCCGGCACAACTCAGCGAATGAAAGTGGATTTGGGCGTGATGTTTCAAAGTGGGTCGGGAAAGAGAAAGTATTACCATCCAATGTGCTTAGTCTGGCATTGGTGGGGAAGAATAAAGGGCACCCGGCTGTTTTTCCCGTCGGTCTACCCCTGTTTTTTATCAAGCTCTTGTGTCCAGAAGGCGGATTGGTCGTTGATCCTTTTGCAGGCAGCGGCACCACTGGCGTTGCGGCGCTATCGCTTAAACGGCGCTGCATCCTGATAGATAATAATCCCCAATACTGCCAGGAGGCAATTAAACGCCTACAGGATGAAGTCAACGCGAAAGAAAACGGCAAGACATATAACCTTCGCCTATTCTCTGGCTCAGGAGAATAAATAGCTGAGGCGCGCATCCGAATTCCGGGAGTCATCCGGTGAGCAGGCCACAACAATCCCAGTCCTTGCGTTGTTTTGTCATACTGGCAGTCCTGCTGCTGGCGCTGTGCGGCGTAATCGTCGGGATTGCCGTTTCGCTGGTGCTTATCAACAACTTCTTCCTGGTGCCGACCCAGACCGCCGTTGCTGTGCAAACCCTGGGCGCAGGAATGGCTACTCAGCAGGCTCAGTTCGCGGCGGAAACCGCCAGCGCGCCTCCGCCGATCACGCCAACGGCTACGCCATTTTTTAGTCCGACGCCGATACCGACGTTCTACCCGGAGCGCGGGTAAGTCAGGAGCATAGCGTGATGGTTACTCCCATCCATCTCTACACTATCGGCCTCACGCGCCCCTACGAAGGCTGGTGCTGGTTGCAGGTCAACGGCGTCTATATCTTCCCTGACTACCTCGAAGGCCGCTGCTTCGCCGATTTCGTCTAAAAGCCCCATTCGTGAAAAACGTGGTTGCATCCTAAATGCACAAGTCTTTATAATACGTTTACGCGAAGAGTGGGAAGGGTTCGCCGGGGGATGTTCTCCAACGCCAGCATCCGCAGCCGCCTGCTGTTAATCGTGCTCGGAGTCACCGCGCTGACCGTGCTGGCGGTTGCCCTGATCGCGCTCGGAGGCAGCGCCGCTACCCTGCAAGCGCAAACCCAGGCTGCCCTGCTCAACGCCAACCAGACTCTTGCCAACACGCTCGACACCAAACTTCAGGCGGTTGCCGCGACCACGCAGCTTCTCGCCGCCACGCTCACCCGGCAAAGCGCCTCGCCTTCAGAATTGTGGCAGACGGCCAGCAACACCCTTATGCAGCCGGACGTGCTCATCAGCCGCATCAATGTGTACGCGCCGTTTCGCGGAGGCGGACGCCAGCTTGTCATCTTCGACGACCCGACTGCGCCGTCGTCCACCGCTCCGTTGAGTCAGTTGATTAACCCCACCATTCCTGACGACGCCTGGTTCTTGCAGGCCATGAATGACAATAGGCTGGTGTGGAACGGCCCGGCAGATGGCTTCTATGACACGTCCGGGCAGCAGATGATTTCGGTGGCCGTGCCCTATGTGGGGCACAATGGCCGGCCTATCGGCGTTGTCTGGTCCGATGTCACCCTGCGCAGCCTCCAGCGCGCGCTCCAGAGCAGCATCAATATGACCGACCGGCGCGGCTACAGTCTGCTGATAAACCAGCAGAGCAGTGTGGTCACGTTCTCGCAGCTTCCCGCCCGCAGCGGCGTGCTCCGCCAGGCGGAAGCCGCCCGCGTACTCAACCAGTTCCTGGCGACCTCCGCCGTCAGCCAGATGCTCCAGACGATCCAGCCGGAGAAGAGCCGGTACGTGTTCGCCTCCGACCCGTTCAATGAGGAGCGCTCGTCGGTGGTGCTTGGCAGCGTCATGCCCGCGACCTGGTGGCGCATGGTGAGCGTGCTGCCGGGGTCGGCGCTCGATAATCCGCTGGCGCTGAACGCCATTCAGGCGGGCTTCGTGTCGCTTCTCGGTCTGGCGACGCTCGGCGTCGTCGTCTACCTGTTCCTCAACCGCACGCTGACGAAGCCGCTGGCCGACCTGAGTGAAGCCGCCCAGGAGATCGGTTCGGGTGACTTGCGCTACCAGATCGCCCACCTGAATCGCGGCGATGAGATCGGGCGTCTGGCGGGCGCGCTGGAAGACATGAAGCGCAATCTGGAACACTCCTACCATGAACTGTCGCTGTGGAGCCAGATGCTGGAGAAGCGCGTGGCCGAACGCACCGAACAGTTGGAGGCGGCGCGGCAGGAAGCGCAGCTTCACGCTGCCGAACTGCGCACTCTCTACGACGCCTCGCTGTCGGTGGTCGAGGCGTCCGAGCTGCTGACAGTGCTCGAAGCGACGACTCAGCGCATCCTGTGGCTGCTGCGGGCGACCTACTGCGCCGTCTGGCTGCTCACCGAAGACAAGGAGCACCTGCGTCTGGCCGCGACGACTTCGGAGGACAAGAGCCGTCTCAATACCGTCGTCAGCATTGACCAGGGGCTTGCCGGGCTGTCGGTCCGCGAAGGCCAGCCGGTGCGCCTCGACGATTATGTGTCATGGCCGGGCCGTCTGGACTCTCGCACCGACTCGAATATGGTGCGCGCGATGGCGACGCCGCTGATGTTTTACGGACGGCCGATGGGCGCGGTCATCGTGGGCCGCAAAGCCGACGATGCCGTGTTCGACGACAGCGACGAGCGCCTGCTGGTGCTCTTCGCCAACCTGGTCTCGCCGGTGGTGCGCAACGCCCAGCTATACGTCCAGCGTGAGGAGGCGCTGCAAGCCGTCGAAAGCGCCAGCGAGGTGAAGACCCGCTTCCTGGCGAGTGTCACCCACGAACTGCGCACGCCGCTGAACCTGATTATCAACAACATGGACTTCATGCGTGTCGGCTCGTTTGGCCCGGTGACAGAGGAGCAGGTGGCCCGGCTCACGCAGGGCATTCGCAGCGCCGAGCATCTGCTCTATCTCATCAACGACCTGCTCGACGTGAGCAAGATCGAGGCCGGCGAGATGCAGTTGTTCATCCAGGAAGCCGACCTGTATCCCGTGATCGAGGATGCGCTGGATACGGCCGTCATGCTCATGGAGAGCAAGCACTCCGAGGTAGCGCTGGAGGCCTTTATCCCGCCTGACCTCCCGCCTGTTCCGATGGATGCGCGGCGTATCCGCCAGGTGCTCACCAACCTCCTGAGCAATGCCGTCAAGTTCACGCTGGAGGGCAGCATCTACTTCATGGTGCGCAAGCTGGATGATGACTGGCTGGAGTTCACCGTGACCGACACCGGCATCGGCATCCCGCCCGAAGAGATGAACCGCATGTTCGAGGCGTTCGAGCGTACCCGCCGCGCCAAGCAGCTTGGCATCGAGGGCACGGGACTCGGCCTGCCGATCTCGCGCTATCTGGTCGAAGCGCACGGTGGGCAGATGCGGGTAGAAACGGCTGTCGGGCAGGGGAGCAGCTTCAGCTTCACCCTGCCGCTGCGCCGGCCTGACAAGGAAACAAGCACGAGCAGTGCGGCGGTTGTCGTGAGCGCGCCGCAAACATGAAGAACGTGAAATCAAACCGAACTGGTACTTTGAGAGGGTGTGCCTTCTCGTAACGACACGTTATAATCTGCGTATAGAGATCATTTTTGGGATGAGGAGTGAGGCGCGGATGGTTGGAACTGTTGACATTGACCTGACCAAAATCACCGCGTTGGCCGTCGAAGATGACGCCGGGGGCATGGCGATCATCGGCGTGATGATGCGCTATCTGGGCATGAACGCCTTCCTCAATACCAGCGGCGAAGGCGTGGTGGAACTGGCGCGCGCCATGAAGCCGCTCCCGAATATCATCTTCCTCGATCTCAATTTGCCGCGCTGTTCGGGCTACGATGTCCTCAAGAAAATCCGCGCCGACGAAAAGCTCAAGGGTGTGATCGTTGTCGCCGTGACTGCCCAGGACGCCGACACGGAAATCCCCAGGTGCATGGAGGCAGGCTTTGATGGCTTCATCGGCAAGCCCATCAGCCGCTCGCGCTTCCCGCGCCAGATTCGCCGCATCCTCGCAGGCGAGCCGGTGTGGGAGACGTATTAGCCTAGCGCCGCTTGTGCCGCCGCAGGTTTCTGGGGCGATTCCGCGCCGACTCGCCCCACACGCCAAAATCCTGCGCGTCAGCCGGGGGAGCCGTCTCTGTAACATAGCGCTTGATCGAGTAGGCGGCGGCCAGCACCACCACTGAGGCCACAATCAGGCTGATCGCTGCTGCATCGTACAGGCCAACCGTCTCCCAGCCGAAGACCCGCAGCGCCGCGAACAGCACCGCAAACCCGATAACGAATCCGGCGAAGATTGACATGGTGATGGGATTGACGGCCGGCATCATCCGCCGCACCAGCCAGAACACGGCAATGCCAACCGGTATGGCGATAATGCGCAGGCCGAAGATGGCGAACACCATAATCGGGCCGAGATTGCTCAGGTTGTCCATGCTGTTTCCCCCGGTGGGGGCGGATTGTGACCCGGCCCCATTTCTCCTCAGACGCCTTTATTCTATCGTACCGGAAATAATAAGGGCGACCTGCCAGGTCGCCCCCTACAAGAGATTCGTGGCTATGTGCTAACGCGGCTGTTTTTCGCCCACCGGTAGCTGTATGGCCGGCACCGGCTCGGAAATCTGGCTCAATTCCTCCGGGCTGACCAAACCATCAGGTTCTGGCGTATGCAGTCCGAATTGGTCGAAGAACTCTTTTACTTCTTCGCCAAGCAGTTCCTCTTTTTCCAGGAGCAGTTCAACCAGCGCGTGGACGATAGGTGCGTTTTCGCGCAGCGCCAACCGGGTCTTTTGCATGATTTGCTGGTAAGCCTCTTCCATGTCCCGTGCCTGGCCTGCGGTCAACTGTGGCCCAACAGTGCCCCGGCGCATATCTATCATCAGCTCCATGGCCCCGCCCATCGAGGTGAACATCCCTGCGCCAACCATCATGGTCAGACGCTCATACACGTTTCGAATATCGCTGGGCCGGTCATGATCGCTCATCGTCACCAACTCGCTCTGGTTGACAGCACCGCAGAACTCGATTTCTGCCGCCTTACCGGCCACCGACACACACAGCCGATCTATTAGCTGGTCTTTCACCAGCATCCCCTGGTAAACCTCGCGCGCAGGATAGTGGGCGATATGGCCCAGGCTCTGCCCCTGGCGCACAATCGTGATACGGGCGATACGGTGTTCGGGCAAGAACAGCCGCACGGCCAAAGCACGGCCAGCCTGATAGTAAGCCAAGCGCTGCCTCGCTTCCGGCGCCATGTGCTTGAGAGGCGCACGCAGCCCACGCTCATGTTCCGGCTGTGCCAGCAGAAAATCGCGGTAGGTGATGTAGCGCCGTCCGGCAAACAGGGCGTAACGCAGCGATTCGTTGAGCAGGTATTTGATGTCCGATGGGGTGTATCCGGGTGTCTCGGACGCCAGGATCCGCGTGTCCATGGTGTCGTCGTGCGCCATCTTGGACAGGTAATACTCGAAGATGTCACGGCGGCCATCCATATCGGGCGCTTCCACCCGCAGCTTCTTGTCAAATCGTCCTGGGCGAAGCAGCGCCGGGTCGAGCGCCTGGGCGCGGTTGG
>Ga0073934_10007693_pt1 | contig 14800 bp, 11 predicted proteins | sample LarsenN4metaG_FD_76834 | JGI IMG/M metagenome (GOLD analysis project Ga0073934, IMG submission 76834) | Hot spring sediment bacterial and archeal communities from British Columbia, Canada, to study Microbial Dark Matter (Phase II) - Larsen... ...
CGGGATCCCTGTCAGGCAGCCGAGTTGCTCCGCCGAGAGCCGCACCGGTCGCCAGGAGCCGTCGCTGCCCGCCGCCGGCCGTCCGATCGGGAGGCTCAGGAGGGCGCACAGCAGCAGCGTCGTCCGTTCGCGCGCAAGTGGCCGCACCGGCGTCGGAAACAGCTTGACATTTCGAAATGGCATCTACTAAACAGCTGCGGGGGTCATCATCTGCCCGGTGGGCATAACAAAGGCAACAAGGAGCGAGAGGAGGGTCTCGTGATGATGCGGGTCGACGTGCGCCTGTGGGGGATTGTGTGTCTGTTGGCCGGAGCGGTTGCCGTGCCGTCGGGGGTGCGGGGATACACCCTCGACAAGGACGGAACCATCAAGCTGGGCGTGCGCACGTATGCGTCCGCGCGTGTGGGAACCGAGCACACGGACATCACCAACACGCAGGAGTTCAAGAGTCTCACCTTCCCGGTGTCGGACGACGGGCACCTGCGGCAGAGCCGCTTTTTCATCGAAGCCGAGTTCGATCACGACCTCGTGCCGCTGATGAAGAAGAACTTCGGTCCCTTCGCTCTGCTGAACGACCTTCCGTTTCGGGTCTCGACGCTGAAGTACCACCTCGTGTACCGGGGTGAATACGAAGGCGTGTACGACTACGGTCCCAGCGAGTACCGCAACAACGACCAGTTCTTCGACGACGACCTGATCCGTCCCGGCACCGGCCGCAACCGTGACGCGGTGTCGACCGAGGAGCGCCAGCGTTTGCGCGAAATCGCCTCGCACCGCGAGCGCTTGTTCCAGGCGTTCGTCGACGTGCAGATGGGCGAGCTGTTCCTGCGGGTCGGGCGGCAGATCCTGGCGTGGGGCGAAACCGATGCCTTCCGCCTGCTCGACAACATCAATCCGACCGACTCGAGCTTCGGCGGGTTCCTGATCTCGTTGGACGAGCGGCGTGTCCCGCTCGACATGCTGCGGGCCAACTACTACTTCGGCGACTTCGGCCCGGTCTCGGAGCTCTTCGCCGAGGCCTTCGTGGCGATCGACGACGAGGTCGGGTTCAACCCGGGCATCCCGGCGGGTTCGCCGTGGGGCCTGCCCAACGTCGGTGCGCCGAGCACGGTGCTGTACACGCGGCGCGAGACGCCCAGCCACACCTTCGAGGACGCGCGCGGCGGCGGCCTGATCAAGTTCAACCTGCCGCTGCCCAAGCTGGGCAGCGGCACGTTCAGCTTGTCGCACTACTACACCTACTTCGACACACCGGCCGTGCAGACCTTCGTCTGCCCGGATTTCCCGATCAGCAACTGCAACATCACCGGCCTGAACCTGCCGGCCGGGCAGGGCGACTACCTCGCCCTGGCGGTGCAGAGTGCGCCGCGCGTGCAGGTAACCGGTGCCAGCACGACATTCGCCATTCCGAGCGCGATCGCGCGCTACGTCGGCATCGGCAGCGAGCCGATCATCCGCGGCGAGGTGGCGTATTTCAAAGGCGAGCCCCGGTTTTCGCAGTACCAACTCGATCCTTTTCTGTACAAGCTCAATCCGGATCCGGAGATCGGGTCGGAGACGGTGAACGGGAAGGTCACCGGCGGGAAGCGCACGGGCGATTCGTGGAATGCCGTGCTCGGCGTCGACATCAACCAGTGGATCCGCTTCCTCAATCCGAACCAGACCTTCTTCATCAGCACGCAGTTCTTCTACAAGCACCTGAACGGCGCGGCGAAGCGGCGCCGCATCGGCAGCAGTCAATCGGAGGGATTTTGCGAGGTGGGCGACCCGTCCATTCCCGACTGCGAGTTCTACGTGAGCGACGGCGAGGTGCTCCCCGTTCCGGAGTTCAACCAGGCGCCGCCGAGCGCGCGTTCGCTCGGCGCGGTGCAGTCGGTGCTCGTCCACAACCCGGTCGACCAGTACCTGCAGACGCTGCTGATCGCGACTTCCTATTACAGCAGCCAGATCAACCCGAGCATGTTCATGGCGTACGACTGGAGCGGCGCCTGGGTGGTGGGACCGGGGGTGACGTTCAGCCGCGACCCGTTCCGTTTCCGCATCGAGTACAACTACCTGTATGCGGGTCGGTACAAGGGTGGCAGCGGAATCAGCCTGCTGCGCGACCGCGACAACGTGCTCTTCCAGTTCGAGTACGTGATCTGAATTGTGGGAAGGAGCAAACGTGATTCAGAAATGGGCAATGGCCGCCGCAGCACTGGCGGCATCGGCAGTGTGTGTGCCGGCCTGGAGCGGTACTCTGAAGCCTACGGATATTCGGCAGAACCTGTTTTCAAACTGCTTTCTCGGTGAACAGGAGGGATGGCTGGTCGGCGAGCTCGGGCGCGTATTGCACACGACCGACGGCGGCAAGACGTTCACCCGCTCCGAGACGAACACCAAGGACGTCTTCACCTCCATCGTGTGTTTTCCGGACAAGACCCTGATCGTGGTTGGCCAGCGGGGGACGGCGCTGCGTTCGCGCGACGGCGGGGCGACCTGGACCACGTTGAAGACGGGCACCGATCGCAACCTGCTGAGCGTCGCATTCGTCAATCCCAAGTTGGGCATCGCCGTCGGCGATTACGGCACGATCCTGCGCACCGAGGACGGCGGAGACACGTGGGAGACGCATCCGGTGCCCGAGAAGCTGGTGCTCGCCGAGGAGGTCGCGGAGACGATTTCGCCGGGTGACATCCTGCTCTACGACGTCGATTTCGGCACCCCGGAGCGGGCGTGGATCGTCGGCGAGTTCGGCGTCATCCTCGCCAGCAGCGACGGGGGCAAGAACTGGGAGGCGCAGACCGGCGGCGTCGAGACGACCCTGTTCGGTACCGAGTTCACCGACGATCAGCGTGGCTGGGCGGTGGGAATCGAGTCGGTGATGCTGCGCACCACCGACGGCGGGGCGACGTGGACCCAGGAAAACATTCCGGCTCCGAAGGGGTTGTTTCTTTCCGTGTACGACGTGGCGGTCAACGGCAACCATGCGATAGCGATCGGAGACAGCGGCCTGCTGCTGATGAGCAGCGATGCCGGGCAGACGTGGCGGCAGGTTTCGCTGCCGATCGAGCTCGCCGGCAGCTGGTTCCGCGGGGTCAGCATGACGCCTTCCGGAATGGCTTTTGCGGTTGGCGGCGACGGCCTGATGCTGATCGCACATCGGGACAAGATCGAGCGTCCCGGGCATCGGTCCGTGAGCCACTGAGGAGAGAAGTATGATTCCGCAAAGGCTGGTGGAAGCGTATCTGCGCTTCCTGCTGAAGTACAAAGGGTCGGTGGCGATCGCGATCGCCGCCATGACGGCGGGCTTCTGCTGGTATCTGATGGGTATGCGTCTGCATACCGACTTCCGCGACTTCTATCCGAAGTTCCGCACCGGCGCCGACGCCTTCGCGGAGTGCCGCGAGAAGGGCGAGGCCAACTTCTTCGCGTGTTTCGTGCGCGCGGCGGTCAATCCGGGCCCCGACCCGTACATGCAGATCTACACCGACTTCCGCCGGATGTTCGGAAGCGCCAACATCATGTCGGTGATCCTCGAGGTCCAGAACGGGGACATCTACAATCCCACGACGCTGCAGAAGTTGGACCGGATCACGCGGCACATCATCGACAGCAAGGGAGTCAACCCGCAGCAGGTGCTGTCGATCGCCCACCCGCGCGTGAAGAGCATCACCAGCCGCACCGGCGCGATCCAGATCCGGCCGCTCTACTATCCCGAGTTGCCGCGCACGCCGGAGGACGCCGAACGGGTCAAGTTCTCGGTGTACGCGACCAAGGGCGTGCGCGGGATTCTGACCTCGCTGGACGACACCGCGGCGGTCGTGCACGCCGGCTACTGGGAAGAGGAGCTCGACTTCAACGACATGTACGCCCGCGTGACGGCGTTGGTCGAAGCCGAGCAGGATGCCAACCACAAGATCTACGTCACCGGCTTTCCGTGGCTGTACACCTCGGTGCTGCGTTACGCCCCGCAGGTGCTGATCGTCTTCATCTGCACCTTCGTGGCGATCGCATTCCTGCTGTACGCGTACTTCCGCACCTGGACGGGAATCTGGGTGCCGATCTTTTCGGCGGTGCTGTCGACGATCTGGGGCCTCGGCATCGCGGTCATGCTCGGGTTCAACCTCGACCCGCTCGTGCTCGTCATCCCCGTGTTCCTCACGGCGCGCGCCACCAGCCACTCGGTGCAGTCGATGGACCGCTACCACGAGGAGTTCTATCGGCTGAAGGACAAGCAGCAGGCGATCGTCGTTTCCTACTCGGCGCTGTTTGCGCCGGCGATCGCGGCAATCGTCACGGACGGCCTCGGCCTGCTGGTGATCGCCGTCGCGCCGATTCCGCTGATCCAGAAGGTCGCCATCTTCTCGAGCTTCTGGGTGGTGTCGATCTTCATCAGCGTGGTGACGTTGCACCCGATCATCCTCTCCTACATCGACCCGCCGCCGGAGCACGAAGCGAACAAGGCGGCCCCCGTGGTGCCGGTCGCGGTTCAGTTCCTGGCGGTGAGCGCCGCCACCGCGCTGGTGCTCTTCGGCTATTTCAACGGCTGGTTTGCGTTCATGAGCGTGCCTGCCATGCAGAGCTTCTCGGACGGCATGTTCGTTCTGCTGATCCTGATGCCGCTTGTGGGGTGGCTCTGGTGGCACTTCTCCGAGCGCGCCTACGTGGTGATCACGAAGTTGACGATCAAGGCGACCGAGGGTCCCGGGCGATGGATCGTCACCGCCCTGACCGTCGCCGCGTTCGTCATCGGCTGGTCCTGGGGCCACACCCTGAAGGTCGGAGACATGACCCCGGGCGCGGCGCTGTTGTTCCCCGATCACCCGTACAACGTCTCGTTCAACAAGCTGAACGACAAGTTCCTGGGTGCCAGCCAGCTGATCGTGATCACCGACACCAAGCAGCCCGACGGCATCAAGAACCGCGACGCGCTGATGGCGATGGAGGAGTTCGCCGACTACATGGTCGGCGCGCCGGGGGCGAGCACGTCGGTCACGATCATCGACATCGTGAAGGTGCTGGCGCGACTCTATCACGACGGCGACCCGAAGTGGGGCATCATCCCCGACAAGCCGAAGGAGATCGGGCAGCTGTTCTACGTCTTCACCAGCTCGGCCCAGGCCGGCGACCTCGACCGCTTCATGGATTCGTCGGGGCGCTACGGCACCGTCCTGACGCTGTTCCGCGGCTACTCGCACGACGTGGTGATGAAATCGATCGAGTACGCCAAGGCGTTCGTAAAGGACCGCGGCAACGACACCGGCGCGGTCGAGTTCAAGTTCGCCGGCGGGTTGTTCGGCGTCCTCGCCGCGGTCAACAACGCGGTGGAGAACTCGTACTGGACGAACCTCGTGCTGATTTTCCTGATCATCTACATCTGCCTGTACCTCACCTACGGTTCCTGGACGGCTTCCACCCTGCTGATGATCCCGGTGGTATTGTCACAAGTTGTCGCCGAGGCCATGATGGTGGTGCTACACGTGGACTTGAACGTGAATTCTCTTCCCATTGCGGCAGCGGGCGCGGGAGCCGGCGTTGACTACGGCATCTATCACTTCAGCCGGATGATCGACGCCTACGACGAGATCGGCGACCTCGACGAAGCGATCGACTACGCCACCGCCACCACCGGCAAGGCGATCATCTTCGTGGCGTCGACGATGGTTGCGTCGACGATCTTCTGGTGGTTCGCCTCGCTGAAGTTCCAGGCCGAGATGGGGATACTGTTGGCCCTGCTGATGATCTTCAACACCATCGGTGGACTGGTCGGCGTCCCTGCCCTCATCAAGATCGTGCGGCCGGGCTTCCTGGTGAATCGCGTTCCGCACCGGGTTGCCGCGCAGCTGGAGGAGCAGGAGCGGGAGAAGGCGGTCGCAGGATCGTGACGAAATCAGAACGAACGGCGAAGCTCGCTGTTCGCAAGGAGGACATATGACGTTTCGAACCGGACGAGCGGCTTTGCGCCAGCTTGCCATCGCAGCCTGCCTTGCCGCGCTGTGCCCACTGGGGGCGCGAGGCGAGGCGGTTCCCAAGAGGGCGCAGGGCGACCCCTGGATCCTCGACCAGAACAACTGGAAGCAGGCCGAAGGGCTGCTGCCGGAAGTGGTCCTGAACCGCGTCAAATCGGGCGACTACTGGTTCAAGGTGCAGCCGGTCGACCCGGTGCTGTTCAAACAGAACTATTCCAAGAAGTTCTGGGACTCGAGCGAGGCGAACGACGGGAAGTACGAGGTCGATGCCAACACCTGCGGTCTGAAAGAGAAGGCCACGGGCAAGATCCCGAGCTTCTACTTCGGCTACCCGTTCCCGAAGATCGACCCGAAGGACCCGCTGGCGGCTTGTAAAATGGCCTGGAACTTCGAGGCCGCCAACGCCATGGGCGAAGGGCAGGGCGCCACGTTCACCCTCAATGGCATCGATGGCAACGGCGAGTTCAAGCGCATCAAGCTGTGGCTGCACGCCAACCAGTACCTCGGCCGGCACGGCGGGCCGATCGACAATCCCGAGAACCTGCGCAGCACGGCGATGACCAACGTGCTGGAGCCGCAGGACGTCGACGGTGTCGGCGGCCTGAACAAGCGCACCAACGACTGGAACGGTCAGGACGAGGCGTGGTTCTACGTCCCCGCCACCCGCCGCGTGCGCCGCGTCAATGCAGCCACCCGCTCCGATCCGGTGGCCGGCCTCGACATCTTCGGCGACGACGTCAATTGCTACGCCGGCAAGATCGAGTACTACAAGTGGAAGCTGATCGGCGAGGGCAACATCCTGGCCGGCGTGCTGAGCCCCGACCCGCTGCAGCAGAAGAAGGTTTCCGACAGCCGCGCCGAGATCGAGATCCCGTACTTCAAGGGCGCCTACGAGACGCCCGGCGCGAAGGGCGTGCCCTGGCTGGTGGTCGAGAACCTGACCCTGATCCCGCGTCCGGTGTGGATCCTCGAGGGCCAGGCGGACGACCCGTACTACAACTTCGGCAAGGTCATCATGTACATGGACAAGGAGATGTACCGCATCTACTGGAAGCTCGTGCACAACCGCGCCGGCGAGTACTTCTACAACGCGATGTGCGCCTATCACTGGTCGCGCAACGACGACGGCAGCTTCACCGCGGTGACGCCGAACATGGTGATCGGCGTGAACGACAAGACCAACCGCGCTTGCCTGGCAGGCCGCTACAGCGCCCAGTTCATCGAGCGCAGCTTCCCGAAGGACTACTTCACGCTGCGCCACCTGACGCACCTCTCCGACTGAGAGAGGCGCGCCCGATCTGCAGTGCCGCGGCGCCGGGGATCGTTCCCCGGCGCCGCGCGTGTTTTGGGCGCCGGATCCTCGCCGCGCGCCGAACGGTCACCCGTCGTCGCCCGGTCGCCTCAGCCGCGCGAGCGGAACAGCCGGCCGACCCAGCTCTCGTTCTCGCGCTCCGCCAGTGCCTTGAATTCCCCCGGGTCGAGCCACATGCCGCCGCAGGCCGGACACTCGTCCACCTGCACCTCGTGGAAGGAGCGGGAGGCGAGCCGCTCGCCGCATTTCGGACAGCGGTTGAGCGCCGCGCTCCGCTCGGCAGACTCGGCGGTGGCCTGCTGGGCGGCCTTCATCTTCTCGACCAGCTTCTTGTCCTGTTCGGCAAAATAGAGGTCCTCGCGCGCCTTTTCCGCTTCGCGCAGCGTGTCTCCGAACCTGTCCTTTTGATCGTCAGGCATCTTTACCTTCCTCCTTCGTCAGTCCGTCGGCGCGGGCGGGGTGCCGCTCCGGCAGGCGGTGCCGCAGCCAGGTGAGCGCCTGCCGCGCGTAGTCGCTGTCGGGGCTGAGCAGCGTGAGCCCCATCACGATCAGCAGGACCCCCTGCAGGATGGGTACGAACAACCCGATCACACCCAGGACCAACAGCAACACTCCGGTGGTGATGCGTGCCCAGCGCCATATTCGCGTCGACCTCATTGGCTACGGTTTAACTAGCCGCCGCTGTTTTAGGTTGTCAACGTGAATGTCTGCGGACGCGGCCCGCGTCGGCTCCCAGCGTGGGCCGCGCCGGGATTTTCGGGTTGCGGCAACGGTCTTCGTAATTAGATTGACGCCGCCTCGCGCGGCCCGCTGCCCGGGGGAAAAAAGTACGACGGAGAAGGACCGAATGAACATCAACCGCTTTACCGAGCGTTCCCAGGAAGCCTTGCGCGCCGCACAGGGCGTCGCCACCCGGCTGCAACACCAGGGCGTGGACACCGAGCACCTGGTGCTGGCGTTGCTCGAGCAGGCGGATGGCATCGCGCTTCCCGTTCTCGAGGCCGCCGGCGGCAACATCGCGGCGTTGAAGGCCAAAATTCAGCAGGAGCTCAAGCGTCAGCCGCAGGTGAGCGGTCCGAGCGGCGGCCCCGACCAGCTGTACGTCACCCAGCGCCTCAACCGGTTGCTGACGGCCGCCGAAGACGAGGCGCAGAAGCTGAAGGACGAATACGTCAGCGTCGAGCACCTCCTGCTCGCCGCCCTCGACGACAACGGCTTCGCGGGCAGGCTGCTGCGCGAGCAGGGCGTCACGCGCGAGCGGATGATGGATGCGCTCCGGAAGGTGCGCGGCAGCCAGCGCGTCACCAGCCAGAATCCCGAGACGACCTATCAAGCGCTCGAGAAGTACGGCCGCGACCTCACCCAGCTCGCCGCGCAGGGCAAGCTCGACCCGGTGATCGGGCGAGACGACGAGATCCGGCGCGTCATCCAGGTGCTGTCGCGGCGCACCAAGAACAACCCGGTGTTGATCGGCGAGCCGGGCGTCGGCAAGACCGCCATCGTCGAGGGTCTGGCGCAACGCATCGTGCGCAAGGACGTTCCCGAGGGACTCAAGAACCGCCGCCTGGTGGCGCTCGACATGGGCGCACTGATCGCCGGGGCGAAGTTCCGCGGTGAATTCGAGGAGCGGCTGAAGGCCGTGCTGAAGGAGGTGCAGGACGCGGGCGACGTCATCCTGTTCATCGACGAGCTGCACACCGTGGTCGGTGCCGGCGCGGCCGAGGGCGCGATGGACGCCGGCAACCTGCTCAAGCCGCTGCTCGCCCGCGGCGAGCTGCACTGCATCGGCGCCACCACGCTCGACGAGTACCGCAAGCACGTCGAGAAGGACGCCGCGCTCGAACGTCGCTTCCAGCCGGTGGTGGTCGACCAGCCGTCGGTAGAGGACACCATCTCGATCCTGCGCGGGTTGCGCGAGCGCTACGAGGTGCACCACGGCGTGCGGATCAAGGACAGCGCTCTCGTCACCGCGGCGGTGCTCTCGCACCGCTACATCAGCGACCGCTTCCTGCCCGACAAGGCGATCGACCTGGTCGACGAGGCCGCGGCCAAGCTGCGCACCGAGATCGACTCGATGCCTTCGGAGCTCGACGAGGTCGCGCGCCGCGTCATGCAGCTGGAGATCGAGCGCGAAGCGCTCAAGAAGGAGACCGACGCCGGCTCGCGCAGCCGCCTGCAGAAGCTGGAGAAGGAGCTGGCCGACCTGAAGGAACAGGCCGACACGTTGCGTGCCCGCTGGGACAAGGAGAAGTCAGGCGTCGGCAAGCAGCGCGCGCTGCGCGAGCGGATCGAGAACATCAAGCGGGAGATCGAGCAGGCCGAACGGGTCTACGACCTCAATCGCGCCGCCGAGCTGAAGTACGGCAAGCTGGTGCAGGCCGAGAAGGAGCTGCGCGAAGCGGAAGCGGCCCTGCACGGCGACGGCTCACGGCTGCTCAAGGAAGAGGTCGACGAGCAGGACATCGCCGAGGTGGTCGGGCGGTGGACGGGTATCCCGGTCAGCCGCCTGATGGAGGGCGAGGTGCAGAAGCTGCTGCGCCTGGAGGAGCACCTGCACCAGCGCGTGGTCGGGCAGGACGAGGCCGTGCGGGCGGTGTCCGACGCCGTCATCCGCGCGCGTTCGGGGCTCAAGGACCCCAACCGCCCGATCGGGTCGTTCATCTTTCTCGGCCCGACCGGCGTCGGCAAGACCGAGCTCGCCCGCGCCCTGGCGCAGTTCCTGTTCGACGACGAGGCTTCGATGGTCCGCATCGACATGTCCGAGTACATGGAGAAGCACGCCGTGGCGCGGCTGATCGGCGCGCCGCCGGGCTACGTCGGCTACGAAGAGGGCGGCCAGCTCACCGAGGCGGTGCGGCGCAAGCCGTACAGCGTCATCCTGTTCGACGAGATCGAGAAGGCGCACCACGACGTGTTCAACGTCCTGCTGCAGATCCTCGACGACGGCCGGCTGACGGACGGCCAGGGACGCGTGGTCGACTTCAAGAACACCGTGGTGATCATGACGTCGAACATCGGCAGCCAGCTGATCCTGAATTACCGCGGCGGCGACGACGAGGAGTCGTACGACCGGATGCGCGACGAGGTGCTCGGCGCGCTGCGCCAGCACTTCCGGCCGGAGTTCCTCAACCGCGTCGACGAAGTGGTGGTGTTCCATTCGCTCACCCGCGAGCAGCTGCGCCGCATCGTCTCGATCCAGCTCGAGCGGCTGCGGGCCCGGCTGGCCGAGCGCAAGATCGAGCTCGAGCTCAGCGAGCGCGCACTCGACCACTTCGCGCGCGCCGGCTTCGACCCGGTCTACGGGGCGCGCCCGCTCAAGCGGCTGCTGCAGCGCGAGCTCGAGACCACCCTCGGCCGCAAGCTCATCGAGGGCGCGATCGGCGAAAACAGCCGCGTGCTGGTTGATGTCGAGCACGACCAGCTGAGCTTCGTGAGCCAGCCGCTCTCGGAGGCAGCGTAGTGGACAGAGTGGACACGGTGGACACAGTGGACCTTTCGCTGTCGGTGTCCACGGTGTCCACTGTGTCCACCCGAGTCTTTACAGCTTGACGCCGACGCTCAGCCCCAGCGCTGCAGCGGCCTCTTTGGCGGACACCTTCTTGTCGGCGGCGCGCATCTTGCCGATGCGCAGGCCGCCGCCGGCGGCCGCGATGACGATGCCGCGGTCGTCGATGGCGGCGATCACCCCGGGCGCGGCGTGGTCGGCCTCGGCACGGCGCGCGTCGAAAAGCCGGATCCTGGTTCCGTCGCGCTCGACGAAGGCGCCGGGGTTCGGATCGCAACCACGAATCAGGTTGTAAATCTCGTCCACCGGCCGCGACCAGTCGATGCGCGCGTGCTCGTCGGTGCAGAGGGGATCGTAGTGTCCGGCGGCGAGATCCTGCGGGATCTTCGGCGCCTTGCCGGCGGCGACCAGGTCGACCGACTCGAGGACCACGTCGACGCCGAGCTGGAAGAGCTTGTCGTAGTAGAGAGACGCCGCCGTGTCGTCGGGTCCGATCGAGGCCTCCTTCTGGAGCAGGATCGGGCCGGTGTCGATGCCCGCGTCGGTCCAAAACACCGTCACGCCGGTGCGGGTCTCGCCCTTGATGATCTGCCACGGAATGGCGCTGCCGCCGCGGTACCTGGGCAGCAGCGACGGGTGGAAGCAGATGCAGCCGAGCCGCGGCACGTCGATGACGTTCTGCGGGACGATCTGTGTCACGTAGGCGAGCACGCCGAGGTCGGCGCGAAGCTCTTCGAATTCCTTCTGCACCTCGGCGCCCTTCAACGAGCGGTGCTGGCGCACCGGTATGCCGAGCGCCTCGGCCCGCACCTTGACCGGGTCGGGCCTGGCGCCCGGCCGCTCGGGTGGGCAGTAAACCGCGGCCACGTCGTGGCCGCGCTCGCGCAGGCCGTCGAGGACCTTTTCGGCAAAAGCCGCCTGGCCGATCAAGATGAGACGCATGGGTTCCTCCGCCGGGGTGGACAGAGTGGACACGGTGGACACGGTGGACACAATGGACGCAATGGACACACTGGACACACTGGACACGGTAGACGCTGGTGTTTCGCGGTGTCCACCGTGTCCACTGTGTCCATTGTGTCCACTGTGTCCACCCCGAGAAATTACAGCAGAGCGCGTACCGCAGGTACGACCTGGCGCGCAACTCGCCCGATTGCCGCTTCGCTGCGCAGCAGGGCGTTGTTCACCTCGAGCTCGAGATAGGTGATGCCGTGGGTGCGTCCGTGGCGGCGGGCGCTGTAGATCAGGCCGTCGAGGCCGGAGTACGGCTGGTTGTAGCGCACCTCGAGGCCGCCGGCCGACAGTGCGTCGCCGAAGCGTTCGGCTTCGGCGGCGAAAGTGTCGAACAGCACGCCGACGTCGAAGCGCCGGGGGCGGCCGTTCAACTCGGGTGTGAAGCTGTGGATGCTCAGCAACAGCCGCGGCTTCAGGCGTCGAGCCAGGCCGTCGATCGCGTCGTGGTAGGGCTCGTGGAAATCGCGGATGCGTCGCCGGCGCTCGTCGCCGTCGAGGGCGCGGTTGCCGGGAATCGGCACGCCGTGCGCGTCTTCCACGATCAGGTCGTGGTCGGCGAGGTCGCGGTTCACGTCGATCACCAGCCGCGACACGCCGCCCAGCACCGCGGGGGCGCCGAGATCGGCGGCCAGCAACTCGGTGAGGCGGCCGGCGCCGATGTCCCAGCCGATGTGCTCGCACAGTTCGTCCTCGTCGAGCCCGAGGCCGTCGTACTCGAGCGGCACCGCGCAGGACGCGTGCTCGCAGGTGAGCAGCAGCGGCGCGGCCGGCGTGGCGTCGAGGATGCGGAAAGGAAGCATGGACGCGGTGCGGTTGCCCTGGTCTACGCTGGTCTGCGGCGTCACGCCTGCAGGTGTTCGCCGAAGAAGCGCAACAACCGCTGCCAGGCATCGGCCGCGGCGTCGGGCCGGTACGAATCGCGCTCCTCGCAGAAGAAGCCGTGCGGTGCGCCGGGGTAGACCACCACCTCGGCCTGCTTCTTCAGCTCGGCGAGGCGGCTCTCGATCTTCCTCACCTCGTCGAGCGGGATGAACGGATCGTTCTCGCCGAAGAACAGCAGCATCGGACAAGAGAGACGGTCGGCGTGCTCGAGCGGCGCCTTCGGCGTGCGCTCGCCCGGCATCATCACCGAACCGATGCCGCCGCCGTAGAACGGCGCCGCCGCTTTGATCGCCGGATTGCGGCAGGCGGTGAGGAAGGTGACGCGTCCGCCCATGCAGAAGCCGGTCATGCCGATGCGGTCGGCCCGCACGAAGCTCTGTTGTTGCAGGTAGGAGGTCACCGCTTCCATGTCGGCGACGATCTTGTCGTCCCACAGCGAGGTCATCAGCCGGATCGCCTCGGGCAGCTGGTCGTAACCGACGACGTTGTTCGCCTCCCGGTAGTAGAGGTCCGGGGCCAGCGCCACGTAGCCCTCGCGAGCAAAACGGCCGGCGACGTCTTTGATATGCTGGTTTAGTCCGAACGCCTCCATGACCACGATCACGGCCGGCCGTGGCCCACCCCCCAGCGGCCGTGCGAGATGGCACGGCATGGCTCCGGACTCGCCTCCGACCTGCACGGTTTCACACGTAATTTCCATGGTTTACCCTCCCTCTGTCTGACCCGTCGCCGGTTGCGTTCGGCGCCGGCAACAACCGCTCTGCCGGCGAAGTTTTCCCGCCACACTGCCTGTTTCGCCTGTACCTCCGGTTGACTTGCTGCGCAATGGTCGTCTACTTAAAACGCCTTTTCTGAATTTCCGCGGAGGGGCCCGGTGCGGCGCGAGAAGACCAACTACATCATTCAATCCGTCTCCCATGCGCTCGACGTGCTCGAGCAGTTCACCGGCGAGCACGACGAGCTCGGCGTGACGGAGCTGAGCAAGCGGCTGAAGCTGCACAAGAACAACGTCTTCCGGCTGCTCGCCACGTTGGAGTCGCGCGGCTACATCGAGCAGAACCGCGTCACCGAGAACTACCGTCTCGGCATCCACTGCCTGCAGCTCGGCCAGAGCTACGTCACGCAGATGGGGCTGCTGCGGCAGGCCCATCCGATCCTGCAAGGGCTCGCGCAGCGGGCGCGGGAAACGGTGTTCGTCGCCGTGCAGCGCAAGCAGGGAATCGTGCCGCTCGACGCGGTCGAAGCGGACCGGCCGGTGCGCATCATCTCGACCATCGGCGAAGCGCTGCCGCTGCACTGCACCGCTGCCGGGAAGGTGCACCTGGCGTTTGCCGCCGACCCCGAAGGGCGCGATGCGCTGATCAACGGCGTGAACAAGTTCACCGACCGCACCATCACCGACCGCCAGGCGCTGTTGCAGGAGCTGGGGCGGATCTCGGACGCCGGCTACTCGGTCGAGATGGGCGAGTACATCGACGAGGTGAACTCGGTCGCCGTGCCGATCCGCGACTACACGCGCAACGTCGTGGGCAGCGTGACGCTGACCGGGCCGTCGTACCGGCTCGGTGCCGATCGCATTGCGAAGGAGATCGCACCGCTTCTCGTGAAGGCCGGAAACGAGCTGTCCTCGCGGCTCGGGTTCGATCAATAAACCTTCAACGATCTCCCTTCGGAATTCATCCGGTCGTTCTTTGCGCGCCCACGGCGGCGTGGTAGCCGGACTAGACTCTCTCGTTTGAGCAATCCCTTCAGGAGGAAACCGTGAAAATCTTAGTGACCGCGAAGCGGGTCCCCGACCCGAACGCCACGATCAAGGTTCGCCCGGACGGCAACGGCATCGTGACCGACAATCTCAAGTTCGTCGTCAACCCGTTCGACGAGATCGCCATCGAGGAGGCGCTGCGCATCAAAGAGAAGATCGCGGGCACCGAGGTCGTGCTGCTCGCCATCGGCTCGAAGGTCTGTTCGGAGCAGCTGCGCACCGGCCTGGCGATGGGTGCCGATCGCGCCGTGCTGGTGCTGAGCGAGGAAGACACCGAGCCGTTCGTGGTGGCGCAGGTCATCAAGAAGCTGGTCGAGAACGAAAAGCCCGAGATCGTGCTCATGGGCAAGCAGGCGATCGACGACGACTCCAAC
>Ga0073934_10007694_pt1 | contig 14798 bp, 15 predicted proteins | sample LarsenN4metaG_FD_76834 | JGI IMG/M metagenome (GOLD analysis project Ga0073934, IMG submission 76834) | Hot spring sediment bacterial and archeal communities from British Columbia, Canada, to study Microbial Dark Matter (Phase II) - Larsen... ...
CGCTCATGCGGGCGAGTGTACAGAAACACCGCGCCGGCCGGGCCCGGCGGGGGCGCCGGCGGCCAGCGCATGGCGTGCGCGCGTGACCAGCGTCTCGATCGTCAGCCCGGCGTTGAGAGGGTGCTCGGCCTGGCGCGCCGCACGAGCCAGCTCGCGCGACCAGTTCACCAGGCGCATCGTATCGGGCTGGCGCGGAAGACCCTCGCCCGGGAAGTAGCGCGCTGGCGCGCCCGCGCTGACGCAGGCGACGTCGTGGCAGAGCTTCTGCAGCGCATCGACCGTGCGGGCGATCGTCCACCCCGCCAGCGGTGCGGCGTCGCCGCGCTGCATGGCCGCGGGCAGGCGCAGCCACTGTCCTGCGTCCAGTCCTTCACGGGCCCATTCCAGCGCATCCAGGGGCTGCCCGCCCGACGCCGCCAGCATCACCTCGGCCTGCGCCACCCCCTGCGCCGCCAGCCAGGCGGCGGCCTCAGCGGCAGGTGGCAACTGCAGCGCCATCGCCTGGCAGCGGCTGCGGATCGTGGGCAGCAAGGATTCCGGCGCTGCGCAGCTCAGGATGAAGCGCGCCGTGCCGGCCGGTTCCTCGAGCGTCTTGAGCAGCGCGTTGGCCGCGATGCCGTTCATGCGCTCGGCCGGGTGCAGCACGACGACCTTGCCGGCATCCCGCGCCGGCGTCGTCTGCGCGAAGGCCACGGCGCCGCGCACGGCCTCGACCTTGATCTCCTTGCTCGGCTGCTTCTTCGAGCTTCCCTCGGGGGCATCCCCCTCGGTCTCGGCAAGTTGCCACCCGAGCGAGGCCTGCAAGGCCTCGGGCACGAGCACCAGCAGGTCGGGGTGCGAGCGGGCCTGCACCATGCGGCACGAGGCACAGGTGCCGCAGGGTCGACCGGCACCCTGCCCGCTCTCGCACAGCCAGGCCTGCGCCAGCGTCAGCGAGAGCTGCCACTGGCCGATGCCCTGCGCACCATGGATCAGCACGGCGTGGCCTCGCTGCGTGCGCAGCGCGTCGGCCAGCCATGGCGCCAGCCAGGGCAAGGGCAGCGCGCCGTCGGGGCCTACCATCCGCGCCGCTCCAGCTCGGCAGTGATCTGGGCGCCGACCGCGGCCTTGTCGAGCGACGAGTCGATGCGCGCGAAGCGCTGTGGACTGGCCGCCATGCGAGCCGCATAGCCGGCGCGCACGCGCTCGAAGAAGGCCAGGTCCTCGCTCTCGAAACGGTCGGCGGCGCGGGCCTGGGCGCGGCGCCGGGCGGCCATCTCGGCAGGCAGGTCCAGCCACAGCGTCAGCGCGGGCTGCAGGCCGCCGTGCACCCAGTGCTCCAGTTGCGCCAGGATGGCGGCGTCGAAGCCACGGCCGCCGCCCTGGTAGGCGAAGGTCGCATCGGTGAACCGGTCGCACACCACCGTGGCGCCGTGCGCCAGCGCCGGGGCAATCACGCGCTGGACATGGTCACGCCGCGCCGCGAACACCAGCAAGGCCTCGGTGAGCGCATCCATCGGGTCGTGCAGAACCAGTTCGCGCAGCTTCTCGGCCAGATCGGTGCCGCCAGGTTCGCGCGTGCAGACCACCTCGGCGCCGCGTTGGCGCAGCCTCTCGGCCAATGCGTCGATGTGCGTGGACTTGCCGGCGCCGTCGATGCCCTCGAAGGTGATGAATCGGCCGCTCACGGCGTGGGGTTCGGGCCCTAGCGGCCGCGCTGGTACTTGTTGACCGCGCGATTATGCTCGGCGAGCGTTTCGCTGAACTCGCTGGTGCCGTCGCCGCGGGCAACGAAGTACAGCGCCTTGCTCGCCTCCGGGCGCACGGCGGCGCGCAGCGATGCCGAGCCGGGCATCGCGATCGGCGTGGGCGGGAGGCCCGGCCGCGTGTAGGTGTTGAACGGCGTGTCGGTCTGCAGGTCGCGCTTGCGCAGGTTGCCGTCGAAGGCCTCGCCCAGCCCGTAGATCACCGTCGGGTCGGTCTGCAGCGGCATGCCGATGCGCAGCCGGTTGACGAACACCGCGGCGATGCGCGCGCGCTCGGCCGCGGCACCGGTCTCCTTCTCGACGATCGAGGCCAGGATCAGCGCTTCGTCGGGCGTGCGCAGCGGCAGGTCGGGTGCGCGAGCGGCCCAGGCTTCGTCGACGCGCTGCTTCATCGCGCGATGCGCGCGCTTGAGCACGGCCAGGTCCGCACTGCCCTTGCTGTAGGCGTAGGTGTCGGGATAGAAGCGGCCCTCCGGCGCCAGCCCCGGGCTGCCGATCGCTTCCATCAGCTGCGCGTCGGTCATGCCGACGGTGGTCGGCTTGAGCGCCTCCGCCTTGGCCAGTTCGGCGCGGAACTGGCGGAAGGTCCAGCCCTCGATCAGGCGCACGGTGGCCAGCGTCTCGTCGCCGCGCACCATCTTCTCGAGCAGCGTGCGCGGCGTGGTGCCGGCGCCGATCTCGTAGCTGCCGGCGCGGATGCGCTTGGCATCGCCCGACCAGCGGAACCACTGGTACAGCGCCCACGGCGGCGCCTGCACGCCGGCCTTCACCCACCCCTGGGCGATGTCGCGAGGCAGCTCGCCCTGCTCGATCGAGAGTTCCACCGTCTCCGCGCGGAGCCCAAGCGGCTGGTTGAGCCACCAGGCCACGCCTCCCGCGGCCGCCGCACCCGCCAACAGCACGAGCAGCATCAGCCGCCACAGCCACTTCATCGAGACCCCGACACGATCAGACCCATGTCGGCTGATGATAATCGGCGCATGTCGACCGACCTCGCAACCAACGGTGTCGTGCGCTTGGCGCACTGGGGCGTGATTCGCGCCCGCGGTGCGGATGCCGCACGCTTCCTCCACGGCCAGCTCACCAGCGACATGCTGAACCTCGGCGCCGACCGTGCCGCCCCGGCGGGCTTCTGTTCGGCCAAGGGCCGGCTGCAGGCTAGCTTCATCGTCTGGCGACCCGCCGACGACGAGGTACTGCTCGCGTGTGCCGCCGACCTGCTGGCGCCGACGCTCAAGCGCCTGTCGATGTTCGTGCTGCGTGCGCAGTGCAAGCTCGACGATGCGTCGGCCGAGATCCCGCTGCACGGGCTCGCTGGCGACGCAGCGTCATCGCGGCTGGCCGGGGCCGGCGTCTGGCGCCGGCGCGACACGGCCGAGGGCGTCGTCATTCGTCTGCCGGACGCCGCGGGTGTGGCACGCGCAGTGCTCGTGGGCGCGGCACCGGCCACCCTGCCCAGCCTCGATCTCGACCGCTGGCGCTGGCTGGAAGTCAGCAGCGGCGTGCCGCTCATCCAGGCCGCCACGGTCGAGCAGTTCGTGCCGCAGATGGTCAACCTCGAGCTGATCGGCGGTGTCGACTTCAGGAAGGGCTGCTACCCCGGCCAGGAGGTCGTCGCGCGCAGTCAGTACCGCGGCACGCTGAAGCGGCGCATGTTCCTGTTCGATGTGGATGCTGTGGCGCAGGCCGGGCAGGAAATCTTCCACAGTGCCGACCCCGGCCAGCCGGCCGGACTCGTGGCCAATGCGGCACCGGCGCCCGCCGGCGGATCGAGCCTGCTCGCGGAAGTGAAGCTCGCGGCGCTGGAAGGTGGCAGCCTGCACCTCGGCGGGCCGGACGGGCCGGTCCTGGTGCGGCGGGATCTGCCCTACGCCGTGCCCATCGAGCAGCCGTCGGCCGCCTGAGCAGCGCGAGGCAGACCGCACGGGCGGATTTCACGGCGCTGCGCGACCCCCGACCGCCGGAGCGCCGATGCGCGAACTGTTCATCTACTATCGATCGCACGAGGATCACGCCGCCGCCGTGCAGGCGCGGGTCCACGAGTTCCAGGCGGCGCTGCGCCGAGCCTATCCCGGTCTGGTCGCACGACTGCTGCGCCGGCCCGAGACGAAGAATGGCCTGCTGACCTGGATGGAAACCTACGCGATCGAACCCATGGCCACCTCCTCCGAACTCGACGACGACCTGCAGCGGCAGATCGAAGCGCACGCGCGGGTTCTGCAGGACCTGATCGAGGGCGATCGACACACCGAGGTGTTCGTGACATGTGCCTGCTGACGCTGGCCCTCGACGAGAGTCGGCGCTTCCCGCTGGTGGTGGCCGCCAACCGCGACGAGTACTTCTCGCGCGCGGCAGCGCGCCTGGCGTGGTGGACGCCGGAGCCCGGTGGACTGCCCATCCTCGGCGGGCGCGACCTGGACGCCGGCGGCACCTGGCTGGGCCTGAGTGCCGAGGGCCGGCTCGGCCTGCTGACCAACGTGCGCGATCCGTCTCGCCTCGACCCCGCGGCGCCCTCGCGAGGCCGCATCGTGCCGGAGTGGCTCGCGGCGCGCGAGCGGGTCGACCAGTTCTGGATGCGCACCGCGCTGGCCGGCTACAACGGCTTCAACCTCATCGCGGCCGACTTCGCACAGGGCGAGTGCTACTGGGCCAGCAACGACGGCACGCATCCGAAGCGGCTCGAGCGTGGTGTCTACGGCCTGTCGAACGCCGGCCTGGACACCCCCTGGCCCAAGGTCTCCGCACTGAAGGCTCGCACCCGCGACGCCATCGAGCAGGCCGGGTCGGTCGACGACCTGGCCAATCGCCTGTTCGAGGCACTGGCCGACCGCCGACTGCCGGCGGACGCCGAACTGCCCGACACGGGCGTGGGCCTGGACAAGGAACGCATGCTCGCGCCGGCCTTCATCCGCTCGCCCGATCTGCTTTACGGCACGCGCTGCTCGACCCTGGTGATCACCGAGCGGGCCGGTCGTCACAACGTGACCCACGTGCTGGAGAGAACCTTCTCGGCTCAAGGTGGCATGGCGCTGCTGCGCCGCGCCACGCTGAACCACTGGCCGCCGCGCTACAGCGCCGGCGACGCGGTGCAGGCGATGGAAGGCGGCTCGGTCTCCGAATCGGAGATCGAAGGCGTCTCCGCCGCCGCGCCGCCGAAGCGCACCCGCGTGCGCAGCCTGCTCAGGCCCGAGCCGAAACGGCGCCGCGCCTCGCTGGCTGCCGGTTGATCGGCGCGCGCATCACAGCGCGCGAACCATCTCGATGTGCGGGATCCCCGCTTCCTCGAACTCCGGCCCGCGCGGCGTGAAGCCGACGCGAGCATAGAACGGCGCGGCGCTGGTCTGCGCGTGCAGCAGCACCTCGCGGTCGCCGCGGGCACGCGCCGCCTTCATCAGCGATTCCAGCAGCACGCGTCCGACGCCGCTGCCGCGCACGGCCTGGATCACGGCCATTCGGCCGATCTTGGCCACTCCCGGCACATGCTGCAGCAGCCGGCCGGTGCCCAGCGGCAGCCCGAAGCGGTTGTAGGCCACGGCGTGGATGCAACTGGCGTCGGCGGCATCCCATTCCAGTTCGGCGGGGATGCGCTGTTCCTCGACGAACACCGCCGTGCGGATGGCGCCGGCGTGCTCACCCAACGTAGCCCAGTCGCCGACGCGCGCCTCGACCATCTCCTGCCCGGCCTCAAAGCCCTGCAGCACGTTGCGCAGCCCCTCGGGCACCGGTCGCGAGGTCTGCGTGCGCGGGTCGGCGAAGACGTAGATCAGCTCGCCCTCGACGAGCAGTTCGTCGCCCCTGAACACCGCACCGAGGAACTGGATCGACGAGGTGCCGATGCGAGCGCAGCGCATGCCGACGTCGAGCCGGTCGTCGTAGCGCGCGGAGCCGTGGTACTCCACCGTGGCCTTGCGCACGTAGAGGTCGCCGCCCAGAGACTCCATCGTCTCGGCGTACGGCAGGGCCAGGCTGCGCCAGTAGCCGGCCACCGCGGAGTCGAAGTACATCAGGTAATGCGCGTTGAAGACGATCTTCTGCGCGTCGATCTCCGCCCAGCGCACGCGCAGGTGGTCGAAGAACCGGAACTCGCTTCTCTTCATGGTTCGAAAGCCTTCCTCAGTTCGGCGCCCAGCCAGGCCTGCGCCTGGCGGGCCTCGTCGAGCACGCGGCCCATCTTGATGAAATCATGGGTCATGCCGCGCAGCAGGTCCATGCCGACTTCCACGCCCGCGGCGCGCAGGCGGTCGGTGTAGGCGATGCCCTCGTCCACCAGCGGGTCGCACTCGGCCAGCAGCACGAGTGCAGGCGCCACGCCGTCGAGGTCGTCGGCATTCAGTGGTGCAAATCGCCAGTCGCTGCGCTGAGAGCGATCGATGTACTGCTCGAAGAACCACTCGATGGTGGTCGCATCGAGCAGGAAGCCGTTGGCGAACAGGCGGTGCGAGGGCGTGTCGGCGTGTGCGGTGGTGCCAGGCGTGATCAGTACCTGCGCGCGCAAGGCCAAACCGTGATCTCGCGCGAGGATGGCGGCCACGGCCGCCAGCGTGCCGCCGGCGCTGTCGCCGCCCACCGCGAGGCGCTGCGGGTCGAAACCATGCTGCCGGCCTGCCTCATGCAGCCAGCGCAGCGCCGCCCAGGTGTCGTCCACGGCGGTCGGGAAGCGGTGCTCCGGCGCCAGCCGGTAGTCGAGCGCGAGCACCTGCGCATCGGCGTGCAGTGCCAGTTGCCGGCACAGGCTGTCGTGCGTCTCGAGGCCGCCGATCGTGAAGCCCCCGCCATGCAGGTACAGCAGCGTGCCGCTCGCTGCGGGCGTGGGGCGGTAGCGCCGCGCCGCCAGCGGCGTGCCGTCGCCGCCAGGCACCCGCAGGTCCTCGACCTCGTACATCGCGGCGCGTGGCAGGTCGAGGACTTCCGCCGCCGTCGCATAGGCGACACGTGCCTGCTGCGGCGTCATCGTGTGGAAGGGTGGGCGCCTGGCGCGCTGGATGCGCTCCAGCACGCCGGCCATGCGCGGCGCGAGGAATCGGGTGCTCATCGGAGCGCGGCAGTCTGCCACACGCGGGTGCGCCCGCTTGCGCAGGTCGACGTGCTGCCTACACTCGCGGCCATGGCCTTCATCAACTACGTCACCCAGATCCAGATCGACTTCGGCGCCGTGTCGCTGCTGCCCCAGGAGTGCGAGCGCGTCGGCATGCGCAAGCCGCTGGTCGTCACCGACGCCGGCGTGCGCGCTGCGGGCGTGCTCGACAAGGCCGTCGCGGCCCTCGGCGCCCTGCCTTGCGCGGTCTTCGACGAGACGCCCTCCAACCCCACCGAGGCCGCGGTGCGCGCCGCCGTGCAGGTCTTCCGCGCGCAGGGTTGCGACGGGCTGATCGCCGTCGGCGGCGGATCGAGCATCGACCTGGCCAAGGGCGTGGCCATCGCGGCCACGCACGACGGCCCGCTGAAGACCTACGCCACCATCGAGGGCGGCAGCCCGAAGATCAGCGAGCGCGTGTCGCCGCTCATCGCCGTGCCCACCACCGCTGGCACGGGCAGCGAGGTCGCGCGCGGCGCGATCGTGATCGTCGACGACGGCCGCAAGCTCGGCTTCCACAGCTGGCATCTCGTGCCGAAGGCCGCGATCTGCGACCCCGAGCTGACGCTCGGCCTGCCGCCGCTGCTGACGGCCGCCACCGGCATGGACGCCATCGCACATTGCCTGGAGACCTTCATGGCGCCGGCGGTCAATCCGCCGGCCGACGGCATCGGCCTCGACGGGCTGGAGCGCGGCTGGGCGCACATCGAACGGGCCACGCGCAACGGCGCCGATCGAGACGCCCGCTGGCAGATGATGAGTGCCAGCATGCAGGGCGCCATGGCCTTCCAGAAAGGCCTCGGCTGCGTGCACAGCCTCAGCCACAGCCTCGGCGGCGTGAACCCGAAGCTGCATCACGGCACGCTCAACGCCGTGTTCCTGCCGGCGGTGGTGCGCTTCAACGCCAGTGCCGAATCGATGGTGCGCGAGCGCCGGCTGGGGCGCCTGGCCCATGCAATGAACATCGGCACCTGCGATGCGGCGGGCACCGAAATCGCCGAAGCGATCCGCGACATGAACGCACGCCTCGGCTTGCCGAAGGGCCTGCGCGAGATGGGCGTCGGCCCCGAGCTCTTCGAGCGCGTGATCGACGGCGCCATGGCCGACCACTGCCACAAGACCAACCCGCGCATCGCCACGCGCGACGACTACCGGCAGATGCTCGAGGCCTCGCTGTAGCCCGCTAGAAGACCGAGTCGCGGTCGATGCCGTGGCGCAGCATGCGCCGCTTGAGCTTCACCAGCGCCTCCTGCTGGATCTGGCGGATCCGTTCGCGCGTGAGACCGAGCCGCTCGGCCAGCACCTCCAGCGTCTCCGGCTCGCGGTCGCGCAGGCCGTAGCGGCCGGCGAGCACCTCGCGCTCGCGATCGTTCAACTCGCCCAGGCCGTGCTCGAGCAGGCGCTCGACCTCGTTGGACAGCGTCAGGCTCATCGGATCGGTGGCTCCGTCGTCGGCCACGCTGTCCATCAGCGACTCAGAGGCGCCATCGGCCGGGTTCCGATCGATCGGCGCATCGAGCGAGGTCGGCTGCTCGGCGAAGCGCAGCAACTCGGCGACTTCCTGCACCGGCCGGCCAAGCAGCGCGGCCACGTCCTCCACGCGCACGGGGCGCTCGCCGTCGACGCCGGCGGGCGACTGCGATTCGAGCAGACGCCGCGCCTTGAGCACCTGGTTGAGTTCGCGCACCACGTGCACCGGCAGCCGCACCAGGCGGGCCTGATGCATGATCGCGCGCTCGATGCTCTGGCGGATCCACCACGAGGCGTAGGTGGAGAAGCGGAAGCCGCGCTCCGGCTCGAACTTGCCGATCGCGTGCATCAGGCCGAGGTTGCCCTCCTCGATCAGGTCGGGCATCGGCAGGCCGCGGCCGAGGTAGTTCTTGGCGATGCTGACCACCAGGCGCAGGTTGTGCTCGATCATCGCCTGGCGCGCCTCGAAGTCGCCCTGCCGGGCGCGCACGGCGGTGTCGTACTCCTGTTGCGGCGTCAGCAGCGGTGCACGGCGGATCTCGCGCAGGTAGGTCTGCAGCGTGTTGCCCACCTCGCCCTCGCCGGCGGGCAACTCGATGGGCCGCGGCTCGGGAGACTCGCCTTCGTCATGCCCGTCAGGGCCGGTGACCTCGGGCGCGAAGCCGTCACCTTCGCTCAGAGCATGACCGTTGAGCGGCGGCGCCGGGTTGATCGATGCCCCGGATGGCGTGGTGCGCTTCCTGGGCATCGGCCGGGCCTTCCGTGGTTCGCCGTCAGCGCGGCGGCAGCAGCTTGGCCGGATCGACCGGCTTGCCTTGCCGGCGGATCTCGAAGTGCAGCAGCACCCGATCGGAGTCGGTGTTGCCCATCTCCGCGATCTTCTGCCCGCGCTTGACGGCCTGGTCTTCCTTGACCAGCAGGGTCTGGTTGTGCGCGTAGGCAGTCAGGTAGGTGGCGTTGTGCTTGAGGATCACGAGGTTGCCGTAGCCGCGCAGGCCCGAGCCCGCATAGACCACTTTGCCATCGGCCGCCGCGAGGACGGGGTCGCCGAGCTTGCCGGCGATGCCCAGGCCCTTGCTCTTGCCTTCCTCGAAGACGCTGTTGACTGGTCCGGCAGCAGGCCACATCCAGTTGACGTCGTCGTCGCCGGTGCGCGAGACCGCGGGCGTTGCAGCAGCCGCCACCGGCGCCGCCTGCGCCACGGGCGCCGCCGCAGGTGCCGGGGCACTGCCGCTGTTGGCCGCCGGCGCCGGCTTGGCGTCGAGCGGTCGCGTTTCCGCCTTGGCGATGGTGATCGGCCGGGTCGACACGCCGCTGGCGTTCTCTCCCGGCGGCACCACGCGCAGCACCTGCCCGACCTCGATCACGTTGGCGTTCTCGAGGTCGTTCCACTTGACCAGGTCTTTCCAGTTCTGGCCGCTCTCCAGCCCGATGCGGATCATGGTGTCGCCGGGCTTGACGGTGTAGTAGCCAGGCTTGCCGGCGTTCTCCGCACCGGGCAGAGGCTTGCTCGCATCGGCGGCCGGCTGCGCCGGCATGGCCCCGGGCGCGACGATGTTGGGCGTGGGGCGCGGGCCGATGGAGCGCTCCTCGACCGGGGCCGGATGTTTCGACGACGCGCAAGCGCCCAGCAGGACTGCGACACCGAGCGCCGCAGCGATGCCGCCATGGCGTCGCGCCGACAAGAGACTCACCTTGCGTTCATTCATTCATCAACCACCGAGGCCGGATTTTAGGGGCACGAACTTCACGGTCTCGTGGACCCTGTGCTCGTAGCCGCCGTCGTGGCGATCCACCACGACCAAGACCTGTCTGTTCGTTCGAGGTTCCTGCAGCGGCGCCACGAGGCGCCCGCCCACCGCCAGTTGTTCGAGCCAGGCGGGCGGCAGGGCTTCTCCGCCAGCCGCAGCGATGATGCTGTCGTACGGCGCATTGGGCGGGTGCCCTCGCATGCCGTCACCATACACCAGACGCAGGTTTGCCATGCGCAATGGCGCCAGGTTCTCCCGGGCCTTGTCGTGCAGGGGCTTGAGACGCTCGATCGAGACGACGCTGCGCGAGAGTTGGCCGAGCAACGCCGCCTGGTAGCCGCAGCCGGTGCCGATCTCGAGCGCCCGGCCCAGCGACGCGGCGGTTTGCGCCGTGCGGCCGAGCATGAGCAGTTCGAGCATCCGCCCCACCACCGACGGCTTGGAGATCGTCTGGCCCAGGCCGATCGGCAGGCTGGTGTCCTCATAGGCCTGCGTGGCCAGAGCGGCATCGACGAAGAGGTGCCGAGGCACCGCAGCCAGCGCTGCGACCACCGCCTCGTGCTGCAGCCCCTGCGCCTGCAGTCGCTGGGCCATGCGACGGCGGACGTCGGCGGAATCGAGGCCCAGCCCCGTCGGCACGGCGCGCCTTGCCGCATCGGCGTGGGCGCGCTGCAGCGGTGCCTGCGGGCGCAGCAACTCGGTCTTCGTCGACCCTCCCGACGGGCCGACCTGATCGAGCCTCAGCGGAAAGCGTGGCGTCCTGCCGCCCGTGCTCACGCGGCGGCCCCGGCCACCCAGGCGCGCCAGGCCGGCAGCGCCGCGTGATCGGTCAGGTCCACCTGCAGCGGCGTGACCGACACCGCGCCCTGGGCGACGGCATGGAAGTCGGTGCCCTGGCCGCCCTCGCGGGCATCCCCGGCCGGCCCGATCCAGTAGATCGTGTCGCCGCGCGGGCTGGTCTGGCGGATCACCGGCTCGCTCGCGTGCCGGCGCCCGAGGCGCGTGATCCGGCGTTGCAGCGCGTCGGCGTCCGGTCGGTTGGGGATGTTGACGTTGAGCAGCCAGGCGGCGCCCGCCGGCGGCTGGCGCAGCACCTGCTCGATCACGCCGCGCGCCACACGGGCCGCGGCATCGAGATGCGCCCAGCCCTTCTCGACCTGCGAGAAGGCGATCGCCGGGATCCCGAACAGGTAGCCTTCCATCGCCGCGGCGACCGTGCCCGAGTAGAGGGTGTCGTCGCCCATGTTTGCACCGTTGTTGATGCCGGAGACCACGAGGTCTGGGCGGTGCGGCAGCAGGCCCGTGAGCGCGACGTGCACGCAGTCGGATGGCGTACCGTTGACGTAGCGGAAAGACTGCACCGCGTCGCCGTGGGGATGGCGTGCCGGGTACACCGACAGCGGCCGGTTCAGCGTCAACGAATTGGAGGTGCCGCTGGCGTTCTGCTCCGGGGCGACGACGTCGATCTCGCCGAGCCCGGCGCACGCCTGGATGAGCGCGGCGATGCCGGGAGCGAGATAGCCATCGTCGTTGGCGATGAGGATGCGCATGCCGGCATTGTAGGGAGCCGTCGCCTGGGCGACGTGAGGTCGCCCGATTGATGCTTATCATGCGCCGCCACGCGAACGACGGAGACGACGACATGCATGCTTGGCTGTGCGAGAACCCCACCGGCGTCGACGCCGTGTCCTGGCGCGATCTGCCGACGCCCCAGCCCGGTGCGGGCGAGGTGCTGATCGCCATCAAGGCAGCCAGCCTGAACTTTCCGGACCTCCTGGTGGTGCAGAACAAGTACCAGATGAAGCCGACCCCGCCCTTCGTGCCCGGCTCGGAGTTCGCCGGCGTGGTCGAGGCGGTCGGCGACGGCGTGAAGCACCTGAAGCCGGGTGATGCGGTGGCGGCCTTCTCGGGCACCGGCGGCTTCGCCACCCACGCCTGCGTGAAGGCCGATGTGGTGATGCCGCTGCCCCCGGGGTTCGCATTCGACGATGCCGCCGCCTTCGTGTTGACCTACGGCACGACCCACCATGCGCTGGTCGATCGCGCGGCGCTGAAGGCCGGCGAGACGCTGCTCGTGCTGGGCGCTGCCGGCGGTGTGGGCACGGCGTCCCTACAGATCGGCAAGGCCGTCGGCGCCCGCGTGATCGCAGCCGCCTCCAGCGACGAGAAGTGCGCGCTGTGCCGCGAGATCGGCGCCGACGAGACCATCAACTACAGCGCCGGCAACCTGCGCGACGAGATCAAGCGGCTGACCGCAGGCAAGGGCCCGGACGTGGTCTACGACCCGGTGGGAGGCGATCTGGCCGAACCGGTGTTCCGGTCGATCGCCTGGCGCGGCCGCTACCTGGTGGTGGGCTTCGCCCAGGGGGGTATTCCGGCCCTGCCGCTCAACCTGGCGCTGCTCAAGGGCGCCTCGATCGTCGGCGTGTTCTGGGGCGAGTTCGCCCGCCGCGAGCCCCAGGCCAATGCGCGCGCGCTGGGCCAACTCGCGCAGTGGTACGCGCAGGGCAAGGTCAAGCCGGTGATCGACCAGCGCCTGCCGATGACGGCCCTGCCGGAGGCGTTCGCCCGCATGGGCACGCGCAAGGTGCGCGGCAAGCTGGTGCTGGTCAACGACTGAGCCGCACCCCTCGAAAGCGGGAACTTTGTCACGAACTCGACGGAGCCGCGGGCCGGTGCGCTAACATCCCACGCAAACAACAAGGCCCCGCAGGGTCGACACGGGTGGAGCATGTCAGTCAAAGTCCTCATCCTCGAAGACAACCCGGTCGCGCGCAGCTTCCTCTGCCGTGTCGTCCGGGAGAGCTTCAGCGATGCCATCGCGATCACCGAGGCCGGTGACCTCGAAAGCGCTCGCCGCCACATCGGCCCCCTGTCGGCCTCTCGCGAGCCGGTCGACCCGTTCAAGCTGATCCTCGTCGACCTCGAGCTCCCCGACGGCAATGGCATGGAACTGCTGGCCGAGCTCTCCAAGTACTCAGCCACCAAGATCGTCACCACGCTGTATTCCGACGACGACCACCTCTTCCCTGCGCTGCAATGCGGCGCCGATGGCTACCTTCTGAAGGAAGACCGCTTCGAGGTGCTGGTCGAGGAACTGCAGAAGATCGTGCGTGGCCAGCCTCCTCTGTCGCCGGCCATTGCGCGCCGGCTGCTGACGCACTTCCGCCAGGGGGGCGAGGCGAGCCCGATGGCACCCAACTCGGGCTTCCAGAGCAGCCGGCCGGTGCCCATGGGCCGAGGCGCCCCGCTCGACCACGAGCGGCTGACGCCCCGCGAGAGCGAGGTCCTGACCTACCTGAGCAAGGGCTTCACGATCAAGGAGATCGCGAACCTGATGGGCATCAAGTGGTTCACCGTCAACGACCACATCAAGTCCATCTACAAGAAGCTCAACGTCTCCAGCCGAGCGGAAGCCGCAGTGCTGGCGAGCAAGCAGGGCCTGGTCTGACGCCGGCACCGAGCCGTGTCGCAACGAGCTTCGCCTGGGCCGCTGTCCACGCTGACGCCGGCTGACACGGTCATCGAATCCAGTTTCGGCGAGCGACTCGCCCAGGGCGACGCGTTGTCCCGCTGGATGGGGTGGCGGCTGCGCCTGCTGGTCGTGTTCGCGCTGTGCGGCTGCCTCGGACTGTTCCTCCTGACCCGCGAGATGGCCAGCCTGCAGCGCGTGGACGCGAACTGGCGTGCGTCGGCCGACAACCGCATCGAACTCGTCCAGAGCAGCGATCCGATTCTGGAATCCATGGTCGGTCAGGTGCTGGTGGCCGTGCAGGCCGACGGGCACAGCGTCGAACTGAAGGATGCGTTGACCCTGCAGCGATCGGCGCGCTGGGTCATCGACGACGAGGCGCGCCAGCGTCATGCCCGGCTGCACGCCGAACTCGACACCCTGCTGTCCCGGCCGGCCGTGCAGTTCGTCTTCGCCGGCGGGCGCAGCGCCTACGTACAGACCACTCCGCGCGGCTTCTCGGGCCTGCCGGCGGTGTACTGGCTGCTCAGCGCACTGGCGCTGGCGGTCTATCTCGTGGCGATGGTCGTGCTCATGGCCAAGCCCAACGGGCGCAACCTCCTCTACGCGCTCATCGCGCTCTCGCAGGCCGGCAACCTGGTGTTCATCGCCATCGAGTCGACGGCCGAACTGGCCCTGCCCCTCGGCTGGGCCGGACTCGATCTGCCCATGCGCATCGGCTTCGACCTGTGCTGTGCGGCAGCCATCGTTCATGCCGCTGCAGTTCACCCGCGCCGCTTGCCAGGGGCGCCGGTGGTCGCGGCGGCTTCCTGGGCCGTGGCGGCGGCGTTGACCGTGCTGGTCTCCACCGACCACCTCCCGTTCGGCTGGTGGTGGGTGCAGGGAGCCGTGGTCGCCTACGGCATGGCCATGGTGGTGCTGATGAGCTGGTCGTACCAGATCGAGCCGCATCCCTTTGCCACCGTGCTGCGCCGGTTCGGCATCGTCACACTGGTTACCTGGGTTCTGCTCACGGCTTCCCTGGCGGCCGCCATCAGCCTGCCGGGGGTGCACCACAACATCGCCTCGATCGGATCGACGGTGTGGTACGTGTTCTTCGCCTCACTGATCGTGCTCGTGCCGTTCCTGTCGAGGTCCCAGCAGATCATGCGCGAGTTCTCGCTGCTGGCGGCGGTGAGCACGGTCGCCACCTCGCTGGATCTGCTGTTCGTCGCGGTCTTCTCGCTCGGACAGTTCGCGTCGCTGACGCTGGCGCTCTTCGTCGCGCTCGCGGTGTACTCCGGTGC
>Ga0073934_10007695_pt1 | contig 14797 bp, 15 predicted proteins | sample LarsenN4metaG_FD_76834 | JGI IMG/M metagenome (GOLD analysis project Ga0073934, IMG submission 76834) | Hot spring sediment bacterial and archeal communities from British Columbia, Canada, to study Microbial Dark Matter (Phase II) - Larsen... ...
CGCAGCCGGCGGGCAGGCTGGGCTGTGCATCGCGCAGTTCGGCCTGCAGGCGCCGCAGTGCGGTCTGCGCGCCGGACGCGTCGGTGCTGGGCATCAGCAGCAGGAACTCCTCGCCGCCCCAGCGTGCCACGCGGTCGGTGCCGCGGGCGTGGCGGCCGAGCAGCGCGCCGATCTGACGCAGCACCTTGTCGCCGGTCTCGTGGCCGCCGGTGTCGTTGATGCGCTTGAAGTGATCGACGTCGACGAAGGCCACGCTCAGCGGCGTGCGCTGGCGCAGGTAGCGCAGCCATTCGGCGCTCAGCGCTTCCTCCATCGTGCCCCGGTTGAGCAGCCCGGTCAGCGCATCGTGCCGGGCGACGTGGCGCAACCGGCCGACGAAGCGCGAGATCACCAGCCCGGCAAAGGTGAAGTGAAACAGCCCGCCGGCCAGCAGCGCCGGCAGCACGGTCGGCAGCTGAGCCATGAAGCCGCGATGGCCGTCCAACCGCGAAGGCTCGACCAGCAAGACCACGCAGCGCAGCAGCACGAAGGCGCCGAAGACCAGGCCCGGCAACTGGGCGAGCAGGCCGAGGCGGCCGAACTCGCGGTGCATCGGCGCATAGAACAGCACCTGCGAGACGAGCAGCAGCGCGGCAATGGCGGCGTTGAAGCCGATGGCGCGAGCAATGGCCGGCGCACCGAAGGCCTGCAGCGCCACCTGCAGCAGCAGGCTACCGCCGGCCAGCACGATCCAGGCGGCCTTGAAGCGCAGGCGTCCGTGCAGGTAGAGATCGACGCCGAGGCTGGCGCTCGCATAACCGGCCAGCGACACGAGCAGTGCGAGGAGCGGCGGCAGCGGTCCGGGCCCGTCCGAGACGGTGGCGATGAACATCCCGGTCGCCTGCATCACGCTGTAGGCGGCCCACAGCAGGGCAGGGACACGCAGTTCACGCAGCAGCGCGCCGAGCAGCAGCCAGCCCAGTCCGTACAGCGCGAACTGGGCCAGCAGCAGGATGGTCAGGTCGGACGCCAAGTTCCTTCAGCCTCGGCGTCATTGTGCGTGAGCGCACGCACGCCCCCGGCCACCCCGGCCGGGGTCATCCCCACGGTCAGGAGGGCAGGAAGTCCAGCGGGTAGGTCACCGTCATCGGGTTGACGTCCTTGGCGCCGAAGTCGAAGGCGCGGATGCGCGCCAGCAGCTTGCCCTCGAGGTCGGCCGCCTTGAGTTCGCTCGATTCGACGCGGATGTCGGTCACCTGGCCCGACGGGGCGATCGTCAGCTTGAGCACCACCTTGCCCTGCAGCGACGGATCGTCGCGCAGCGCGCGGTTGTAGATGGCGTAGATCGCGCCCTTGTTGCGGTCGAACACGAGGCGGATCTCCTCCAGCGAGCGCGAGGCCTTGCCACCGCCGCCCTTGGCCACCGAGCCGCCGGCACCGCCGCCGCCACCGACGCCGGTGCCCGTGCCGCCCTTGCCGGAGCTGCCCCCGCCGCCCGGGCCACCGCCGCCGCCGCCGCCAGCCACGCCTTCGACCAGCGTGGTGGCACGGCCAGCGAGGCCGCCACCACCGGTATCGCGGCTGTAGGCGGCGGTGTTGATGCCGCCCGAGCCGCCGGTGGCGTTGGAGGTGATCAGGTTGCGATCGGGCAGGCCCGGGTCCTTGCCGGCACCCACGCCAACGCCGACACCCGCACCCACGCCGGGGCCGGCCTTGATGTTCTGGTTGAGCTGCACCGCCACCGGCGCGCCGCGCAGTTCGGCAAGCTGGTCCTTCATCGCCAGCAGGCCGACGCCCGCGGCCTTGCGCCGCGCGCCCTCGATCTCGCCCGGCGGCTTGCCGGGGATGGGCTGGCGCGCCTCGGGCGCCACCGCCCTGGGCAGCGGCTTCGCGTCGGGCAGCGGCTTCGCGACTTCGGCCGGCGTGTCCTTCTTCGCCTGCTGCTCGGCTGCGGTCTGCGGCGCGGGCGGGGCCTTCAAGGCCGGCGGCGGCTCGCGCTGCTCGAGCACCAGCTTGGCCAGCCGCTGCGGCACCTCGGGCGGCGCGGCCCGGTCGACCTGCGGCTTGGGCCACAGCAGCAGAAGAATGCACACCAGCGCGCAGACGGCCAGCACGCTGTTGAGGATGCGCTTGAAGCGTGCCTCGTCCTCGGGCGACACCGCCCAGGGCAGCACACCGGCGCGGAAGGAGATCGCCAGCGTGCTCATGCCTTGCCTGCCTTCTGCGTGACGGCGAACGAGACGTCGCTGTAGTTGGCGCGGGCGGCCGTGTACATCACCTTGCGCAGCAGGCTGTAGGGGATGGCCTTGTCGCCCATGATCGTGACCGACTTGTTCTGCGACTCGCCTTCCTTGCCGAGCACCGTGCGGCCGGCCTGCAGTTCGAGTTCGGCCTTCAGCGGCGCGATCAGGTCGCCCTCGGTGCCCATGACCTCGGCCACCGTGGCCACCTTGCGGCCGTCGACGAGGATGTCGGTCGCGCTGACGGTGACCACCAGCATCTCGCGCGGCATCTTCTCGGCGGTGGACTGCGGCAGCTTGATCGCCTGCGCGGTCGACAGGATCTCGACGCCGGTGCTCGACATCAGGAAGAAGATCAGGATCGTGAAGATGTCGATCAGCGCCACCAGGTTCATGTCGAGCCCGGACTGGTTGCGCGCCTTGCGGGCCGCGCGCTTCTCGATCGGCGTCAGTTTCATGACGGGCCTCTATTTCTTGGCGACGCTGATCGGCGCGTCGCCGATCGAGATGTCGGGGAACAGCTCGACGCGCGCCGGTGCGGCGGCCTGGGCCGGCGCCGATGCGGCGGCCAGCGCCACGTCGGGCGCCGGCGTGCCTTCGCGCACGGTGTCCATCACCTGCACCAGCACTTCGTAGGAGGTGTTCGGCTGCGCCAGCACGGTGGCCGTCTTCGTCTCGGGGAACTTGGCCTTGACCTGCTGCATGAGCGTGGACAGCGAGGCCAGGTCGTAGCCCTGGGCGTTGTTCGGAATGTGCTGGATCAGGCCGCCGATGCGGTCACCCACGTCGAGCGCATCGGGCCGGATCACCACCTCGAGCTTCAGGTCGTTGACCTTCAGCTGCTCGACGCCCGAGTTCTGCGCCGGCAGCGACAGCTCGAGCACCGACAGGCGCGAGAACACCGCCGTCGACAGCAGGAACGGCACTAGCACCACGATCACGTTGATGAACGCGGTGACCTCGAGATGCGCAACCGGCTTGCGCGGGCGACGAACGCGCATGTCAGCGGGTCCCGGTCGGCGCGGCGTCGGCGCGCACGCGCTGCACCACGTTCAGGAAGCTGATCTTGGCGGCTTCGAGGCCGTCGACGATCTCGCTGGTGCGCGCCTGCAGGAAGGCGTGGATGAGCAGGAACGGGATCGCCACCGACAGCGCGAACGCGGTGTTGTTCATCGCGATCGAGATCGAGGCCGACAGCAGCTCGGCCTTCTCGGCTGGGTTGACCGCGGCCACCGCGGTGAAGCCCTTGATCAGGCCGATGATGGTGCCCAGCAGGCCGACCAGCGTGATCACGTTGGCCAGCGTGGCGATGTAGTGCGTGCGCTTCTCCAGGCGCGGCACGATCTCCATCATGCCTTCCTCCATCGCGTTGTCGATGTCCTCGCGGCGCGCCGGGCTCTGCATGCGCTCCAGGCCGTTGGCGACGATCTTGCCGATCGCCGCATCGGAGCCGGAGGCGACGTTCAGCACGTCCTTGAACTTGCCGTTCTGCAGCATCGGCAGCACCTTCGCCCACAGCTTGCGGTTCTCGGCGCGCGCGCGGCTGAGGAAGATGAATCGCTCGATGGCGATCGCCAGGCCGATGGCCATGATGGCGATGCTGAAGTAGATGGCGACGCCGCTGTCCTGGAAGAACTTGACGGCAAACTCGAACACGCTCATGGGGCTTCTCCTGTGACGACGGTGTGTGTGGTGATCAGGGCTTGGTGGGCGCAGCGGTCTGCGCGCCGTACTGGATCTGGCGGCGGAAGACGTCGCGGTCGATCGGGGCGAGCGCCTCGTCGAGCAGGCCGCCGCCGGGGCGGCCGGCGAGATCGCCGGGCAACGGCTTCTTCCAGGGCACGATGTACAGCACCTTGGGCAGCTCGCGGTTGCCGATGATCTGCTGGCGATCGATGTCGGCGCGGTCCTGCGCGGTGGCAGGCGCCGGTGCCGGCGCCGGTGCCGCGGCCGGTGCACGCGTCTGCGCCGTGGCGCCGGCGGTGCCCAGCGCGAGCAGGGCCGAAGCGATGACAGGCTTCATGACTGCTCCTTCTTGGCCGTGGCGTTGCCGCCCGGCTTGCGGTTCTTCAGGTCGGTGACCCACTTGGCCACCGCGGCGTCCTTGCCGCCGGTGAGCTGGGCATAGCGCTCGTAGGCCTCCAGCGCCCGCGCGCCGTCGCGCAGGTAGAGGTCGAACAGGATGCCCAGATTGAGTTGCGCGGCGGCGTAGTTCGCGTCGAGCGCGATGGCGCGCTCGTACGCGCCGCGCGCCTTCTCGAACTGGCCCGCGTGGCGGTAGCTGATGCCGAGCTGGTTGAAGTAGACCGGCTGCTCGGGGCTGGCCTTGGTGGCCCGCTCGAGCGCGGCGATGGCGTCGTCGAACTTGCCGGATTGCCGGTAGATCACGCCGAGGTTGGCATGCGGGCCGCCGAGGTCGGGGTGCGACTGCGTCAGCGACTTGAAGCCGCGCTCGGCGTCCTCGGTGCGGCCAGCGCGCATCGCGCGCAGGGCGTCGTCGAAGGCGCGCTGCGCGGCCGGCGGCACCGGGGCCTCGACCTTGACCGGCGGCGCCGTGGCCGCGGTGGCGGCGGCCGGCGCCGACGCGGCCGGGGCCGGCGCGATCGCCTTGGCCACCGGCGCGACGACAGCGTCCTGCACCACCTTCACGCCCTCCGAGAGCGTCGAGCAGCCGCCCAGCGCGAGCAGCGCGAGCAGCGCCAGGGCGTGACGGGGAGGATCAACGAATCGCATCGATCACCCCCTCGGCGCGCTCGGCCTTGCCATAGCGCACCGGCCGCAGCTTGGCCAGCGCCTCGAAGCTCTGCTTCACCCACTTGTCGTAGATGCCCTGCGAGGCGCGGGCCGCGTTGGTCTCGTGCAGCTCGATGGCCTTCTCCTCGAACGGGAAGGCCTGCTCCTCGAGCAGCACGTCGTACTGCTCGCGCTCGAGCTTGGAGAGCTTCTTCGGCCGCTCCGACTTGATCATCGACTGGCCGAAGTCCTCGTACAGCGCGGCGATCTGGAACGTGGATGCGGTGGTCACGTCGGCCACGCCGTAGTCGGCGGCCACCGCGTAGGCCTTCAGCGCGTCTTCCATCTTCGCCTTCTTCAGCTTGAGGTTGCGCGCCAGCGGCTCAACCAGCCGCACCTTGCGGTACTCGGCCACCGCCGGCTCGGCCATCGCCAGCGCAGCGCTGGCGCCGAGGTAGCGCGTGCGGTCGGTGCGCGCGCCGCCTCCGGCGCGGTCGGCCTCGAAGATCTCCTTCATCAGCGCGGCCTCGCGCTTCGCATCGCCATCGGCCTTGGCGAACTTCGCGATGCGCCAGCGCGCCTCGAGGTTGCGCTCCAGCGGCTGCGGGTATTGCTTCAGGTAGCGCTCGTAGGCCTTGGCGGCCGTGGCGCGCGAACCGCTCTTCGCATCGGCCGCCTTCTCGTGCAGTTCGGCGGATTGCCACAGCGCCTCGCGGGCCACGGTGGCGTCCTTCGACGTCGCGGCCACGCGCTCGAACTCGCCTGCCGCCTGGCCCCACTGCTTGCGCTCCAGGTAGGCCAGCGCCAGCTTGCTGCCGACGTCGGCCTGCAGCGGGTGGTTCGGGTAGCGCTGGCGGAAGTCTTCCAGCGTGCGCGAGGCGCCTTCCCAGTCCTTCATCGCCAGCATCGCGGCGGCGGCATCGTACTGCGCGGTGGCGCGCACCGTCGAGGTCGGTGCGACCGCGGCGATGCGGTTGAAGTGGCCGATCGCCGCGGCGTTGTCGCCGGCCGCGCGGGCCTTCTCGCCCTGCTTGTAGACGGAGGCGGCCAGGCGCTCGACGAGGTCGTTGCGCGCGGCGTCCTTCTCCGGCACCAGCGCCAGCACCTCGCGGTAGCCCTTCTCCGCCTCCTCGAAGCGGCCCTTCTCGAAGGCGCTGTGCGAGACCACCGTCCAGGCCACCCGCCGCTGGGCCGGGGCCGCGGGCGGGTCGAGCTGCAGCACCTGCTGGGCCACGGCCTCGGCGCGCTCGGGGTCGCGCAGCGCGAACAGCTTCTCCGAGGCATTGGTCAGCACGCTGCCGTTGCGCGGATCCTTCGGGAAGGCCTTGGCGAAGCGCAGCGCGCTGTCGACGCTGGTGCGCTGCAGCGCGGCCAGCGCCTCGCCCTGCGCCACCTTCTCCTGGCCGGCATAGCTCAGCAGCGCCGAATAGCCGGCGTCGGCCGCCTTGGCGTGGTTGGGGTACTGGTAGGCGACCTTCTCGTACTCGACGGCCGCTTCGGCGAGGCGCTTGTCCTCGTAGAGCAGCTCGGCGAGCAGGAAGTTGTTCTGCGCGGTCTCGGGGTCGTTCGGGTAGGCGGCGATGTAGGCGCGGTACCACTTGACCGCCTCCTGGTAGTCGGCGCTCGCCTTGCTCTTCTGCGCGCTGGCGTGGTAGTGGCGGGCCAGCTCGGTGAGGTGCGTCTTGACCAGCGGCTGCGCCTTCTCCCAGCCGGCCGGGTTGGCGCGGCGGAACTCGCTGCCCACGCCGTAGCGCGAGACGTAATCCTTCTTCGCGTCCAGCGCCAGCGCCGGGAAGCCGTTGCTCTGGTAGATCTCGATCACACGCGCCTGCAGCTGCGGCGCCTGCGCATCGAGCGGGTGGCGCCGCGCGAAGGCGCCGAAGGTGTCGGCCGCGTCCTTCACGCGCTCCTGCTTGAGATAGAGCTCGCCGAGCTGCTCGTAGACACGGTACTCGTAGGCGCGCCGGCCCGGATCGCTGATGTAGCCGGGGATGCTCTCGGCGCCCTGCAGGTTGGCCAGGCTGATGCTGGTGACGCGGAAGGTGTCCTCCAGCAGCTCGCGGTCGGCGCGCGACAGGCCCGGCAGCGTCTCCAGGCTGCCCTCCGAGCCCAGGCCGACGGCGCGCGCGTCGAGCACGCCGAAGAAGGACTGCAGCGCCTCTTCCAGCTTGCCCTGCTTGAAGCGCGACCAGCCCTGCATGTACAGCGCCCGCTCGTGGAAGGGCGAGCGCTGGCCAGCGCCCAGCACGGTGGCGTAGGCGCGCTCGGCGCGCGGGTAGTCGCGCAGCGAGAACAGCATCTCGCCGCGGCGGAAATGCGCCTCGTCGCGGTACAGCGTCTGCGGGTAGGTCGCGACCAGGCGGTCGAGCGTCTTCAGCGAGGTCTCGAGCTCGCCGGCCTGCTCCTGCGCGCGGGCGAGCTGGTAGAGCACGCGGTCGTTGCCCTTGTCGTCGGGGTAGGCCTTGAGGAACTCCTCGTAGCGCTTCACCGCGGCGCGGTAGTCGGGGCCGGTGGCCGGTCCCTGGCCCGCGGCCGAGCGCTGGTCGGCCAGGTCCATCTCGAGGTCGCCGAGGCGGCGCATGGCCTCGGCGCGCTGCGGCGCCTTCGGCGCCACCTCGAGGAACTTGCGGTAGGCCGCGATCGTCTGCTCCTCGTTGGAGGCGACCTTCTTGTCCTTGGGCACCTCGACCGAGCGCTTGGCCAGCGTGGCCAGCGTCGGCTGGTCGTCGCCGGGCAGCGTCTTCGTCTGGCTGGCGCAGCCGGCCAGGCCGGCCAGCATCAAGGCGGCCAGCGGGCGCATCGCGATGTCGTGGAAGTCACTGCGCCGGCGCATCGCTGTCCTTCTTCGTCGGCGTTTCGGAGGTCGCGCGGTCGTACATCTGCGCGACGGCAAATCGGGCCTGCTGCGAGTACACGGCCAGGCGGTCCTTCTGGCGGGACAGCTCGGCCACCGCCAGTTCCTGGACCTCCTTGCCCTGCTCGGCGGAGAGGGTCGCCACGCGCGGGATCAGCGCCTTGATGCGTGCCGACAGCTCGGCGATGCGCTTGGCGAAGGCCTCGTGGCGGGCCGGCTCCTCGACCTGGGCCCGGGCCACCGCGGCCTCGCGCTCGCGCGCCTGCGCGAGCTCGGCGTCGATGGTCTTCATGTCCTTCTGCGCGTCCCAGGCACGCGCCGCGTACTCCTGGGCCAGGCGCCATTCCAGCGCGCCCGCCACCAGCCGGGTGCGCTCGCGCAACCGCTCGGCTTCGGCGGCGTCGCCGACGTCCAGCAGCCCCTGCTTCACGCCGGCGATCAGGTCGAGCAGCTCGCGGTCCTTCACGTTCGCGAAGGCCTGCGGATCCTGCTCGCGCACGGCGCGCTCGACGTCGGCGGCCACCGCGTCGCGGCGCTGCTGCAGCGCCTGCAGGTTCACGGCACGGGCCTGCGCCTGCACCGCCGGCAGGCGATCGGCATAGGCGCGGCGGCGGTTGTCGAGCATGTCGCCGAACACGCCCAGCTTGTCTTCCCAGTCCTTCAGGTTCGCGGCCAGGAAGCGCAGGTCGCGCCAGTTCTTGAACGCCTCCTGGAATTCGTGGCCGGCCATGACCTGCGTCAGGTGGCTGGCGTAGGGCATCTGCGGGAGCTCGCGGATGTTCCAGAACCAGCCCATCTCCTCGCCGGGGTTGCGCTCGATCAGGCCGTCGAGCAGCTTGCCGCCGCGGATCGCGGCGATCGACTCGTCGAGCCGCCCGGCCTCGCTGTCGTAGGCGGCGATGGCGGCGTTGTACTGCTCGGTGGCCTCGCCGTAGGCGCCGAGCTCGGCGTAGGCGTAGGGAATGGCGATGCGGGCCTCGAGCACGGCGGCGTCGCTGGCGTCGCGGTTGGCGAGTTCCAGCCAGGGCACCAGCGCGAGCTTCGGTTCCTTCAGCTCGGCCGCAGCCCAGCCGAAGCCGAGCAGCGCCTTGTTCGCCTGCAGGCCTTCGAGGCGCACGCGCTGCAGCGAGCGGCGCGCCACGTCGGCCTGGCCTGCCTGCAGCGCCGAGAAGCCCAGCGCCACGTTGGCCTTGTCGCGCAGCGAGCGCATCTCCTCGTCGGCGGCGGGTGCCAGGCCGATCTCGTCGAGCAGCTTGCTGCCCGCCTCGTCCTGGCCGCTCTTGACCAGCGCCACGCCGAGGTTGTAGCGCGCGTACTGGCCGATCGGGCTGTCCTTGGCCACGCCTTCGAGCAGCGCGGCCGCGCCGGCGTAGTCGCCGCGCGCCATCATCAGGTTGGACTGCAGCAGCAGGCGGTCCTCGGCCAGCGCGGGCGGCAGGTTGTTCTCGACGCGCGCGATCGCGTCTTCCGCCTCGGCGAGGAAGCCGCGCTGGTATCGGATCTTGGCGAGGTAGAACCAGGCGCGGTCGCGCACCGCGGGCGAGGCGCCCTGCTCGATGAGCTTGGCGAAGATCTCTCCCGCTTCCTTGTGCAGGCCGTACGACAGCAGCATGCCGCCGCGCAGGATCTCGGCCTCGTCGCGGTGGGCGGCGACGCGGTCGAAGTGCTGCGAGGCCATCAGCGTGGTGATGGACGTGAAGTAGCGGTCCTGGAAGAAGTGGAACAGCGCGTCGCCGTAGTAGGGCGCCTCGACCGGGCGCGCCTTCTCGTTGGCCGGCACCGGCCACGGCTTGGGCGGCGCGGCCGAGGCGGCGGCGCAGGCCAGCAGTGCCGCGGCTGCCAGCAGCCGCTGCACCGGGCGCAGCGAGAGCTTCACGGACATGCGCACGCCTACTGCCAGACCTTGACGTCGAACTCCGGCTGCAGCTTGCCGGACGAATCCTTGATGCGCAGCTCGATGTACTTCGGCTCGGTGCCCTTGTCGAACTTGATTGTCGCACCGCGCTTGTAGTCGCGCTCGTGCGGACCCTGGCCGGTGAAGAAGGCCACCAGCTCGTGGGTGCCGGCGCGCAGGTTGCCCAGGTACACGCGCTGCACGCCGCCGCGGTGCAGCGCCTGCACCTCCAGCGGGGTGTACAGATAGTTGGCGACGATCTTGTCGTCGAGCTTGACCTGAACCGACTCGAGCTGGAACAGCTTGCCCACGTCCATCGAGACGAACAGCGCCACCTGGGTGTTGGCCGGGAACAGCAGTTCCTCCTCCAGCACCAGCAGGTCGCGGTTGAGGCGGATGACGTCGCCCTTGACTTCCTGGATGCGGCCGTCGAGCGTGCTCGGCGCGGGGGCGCTGGCGGGGGCCGCAGGCGGCGCCGCGGCCGTCTGGGCAAGCGAGGGCAGGGCGGCGAGCGCGAGCACGAGGCCCGCGACGGCGCATTGGAGGCGATGGAAGAACGACATGGCGCCGGTGCTTTCGGGAATCAGAAGGTGGCCGTCACGTACAGCTGCAGCAGGTTGGCGTCGAAGTCGTACGCCTGGCCGTTGCGGACGTCGGTGAAGTTGCTGTAGTTGAAGCGGATGCGCTCGACCGAGCCGACGATCTTCAGCTCGTACTGGCCGGGCACGCGCCTGGCGGTGTAGCTGAGCTTGCCGCCCAGCCCGAAGCTGCGGAAGGCGCTGAGCTGGCGGTTGCGCGACACGTACAGCGTCTCGCTGGTGGCGTTGTCGGCGTAGAACAGCGCGGCGCTCTGCTTGTAGAAGCGCACGAAGCCGTCGGCCAGCCAGTCGGTGCCCACGTAGCGGCTGTAGCCGGCCTCCAGCGTGTGCGCCTTGATGTCCCAGGTGTCCCAGAAGTAGCGGTACTCGGCGCGCGCGGCGTTGCGGTCGCCGAGGTCGCCGATCACCTTGAACTTGACCGCGCGGCTGGTGCGGGTGCGCGGGTGGCGCTCCGGCACCGTGGCGCCGAACACCCGCGCCACGCGGTAGGGGTTGCCGAGGTAGCCGTCGTCGCTCACCACCTCGAGGTTGGCGCTGGCCAGCATGCGCGGCGTCAGCACCTGCGTCACGCCGAGCCGGTACTGCCAGTGCTTGGCGCCGTCGGCGAAGCTCGGCTCGCCGGCCTTGAACACCTTGTCGACGCCGCGCGTGAAGCCCAGCGCGATGGTGGTCATGTTGCCGTAGACCTCCTGCGCCACGTCGATGCTGAAGCTGTCGGCCTGGTAGTCGGGCTCCTTGCTGCGGTACACGCCCAGCGACATCATCGAGTCGCGGTAGGCGTAGTCGACGCCGAGGTCGTAGGACTTCCGGGTCTCCTTGAACGGGCTGGCGGTGGTGACCACGTCGATCGAGGCATTGCTCACCGCGTCGACGTAGTACGAGCCGTACAGCGACACCTTGTCGGCCAGGCTCTTGCGCACCAGCAGCGCCGGGCCGTCGGCCGTCACGCCGCCGCCCTTGTAGAGGTGGTAGAGAGCCTCGGCGCGGTTCTCCGGCAGCTCGATGGCCTTGGCGCCGCCCATCGCGAGCAGGCTGCCGAACAGGCCGGCGATGCGCCGCCAGGGGCCGGTGACGCCGGCGAACAGAGGCGACTCAGTTGCAGCCACAGCCGCCTCCCTGTGCCGCATTCGCCCCGCGCGAGCCCTCGCGCACCACCAGCACGTGCTCGCGGTGGCGCGCCGCCAGCGGGTCGCCGCCCTGGCGCATGATCGGATCGGCCAGCCGCTCGCGCTCGTAGGGCTTGACCCAGGGCTCGGGCAGCGAGGGCAGCGAGAACGACGAGCAGCCGGCCAGCAGCGCCGCGCCGGCCAGCGTGGGAACGAGGAGGAGGCGTCGCATCGCGTTCATGCCTTGAGCAGCTCGCGGACCTGCTGGTCGTAGGTGATCTCGTACCCTTCGCGGTAGCCGCGGTGCACGTGACGCAGCGTGCCGTCGCGGTCGATCAGCAGCGTGGTCGGCATGGTGCTCAGGTCGTAGAGCTTGGCCACGCGCTTGTCGGCGTCGAGCAGCACCGGGAAGGTGATGCCCAGCTTGGCGGCGCCGGCCACGGCGTTGCGCGGGTCGTCGTCGACGTTCACGCCCAGCAGCTGGAAGCCCGAGGCGCGGTACTTCGCGTACAGGCGCACCAGGTGCGGCATCTCGATCTTGCACGGGCCGCACCAGGTGGCCCAGAAGTTGACCATCACCACCTGCCCGCGCTGCTCCTGCAGGCGCAGGTTGGTGCCGGCGGTGGTGCGCAGCGTGAAGTCGGGCGCCGGGCCGCTGCCGAGGGCGGCGCGGCTGGTGCCGCAGACGGCCGCGCCGGCCGACAGCGCGAGCGCGCTGCCGAGCAGGCGGCGGCGCGCGGGGGAGGGCAGGGGAGTCGATCCGCAGTTCATGGACGGGCTCAGAAGTAGTAGGCGAAGCCGGTGGTCAGCTCGAGGTTCTGGGTGTTCTGGCGCACGCCCAGCAAGTCGTAGCTGAAGATGTGGTCGCGCACGTCGACGCGCACCGCCCAGCGGTCGCTGAGCAGCACGCGGAAGCCGAAGCCGACGTTGAAGGTCTGCTTGCGCTGGTTGGCGAACTTGGTGCTGCCCACGCCGCCGATCAGGTAGATCGACGAGGCCTTGGCGGTCTTGCTGCCGAGGAAGATCTCGCCGGGGAAGATGTTGTAGCCGGCCGAGACGTTGTAGTAGCTCAGCTTCTTGTTGGTGTCGGCCAGCGGGCCGGCGCCGGGGAAGATCTCCTCGAAGGTCTTGTCGCTCACCTTGGTCTGCGCGTACACGCCTTCGACGAAGAAGTCCTCGCTGAGGTGGTAGCCCAGGCGCAGCCCGCCCACCGCGCTGGCGCCGAAGCTCTGCGTGGCGTAGGTGCCCACGAGCAGGCCCACCTCCAAGTCCTTGGAGGGGAACTTCGGGATGCGCACGTCGCGGCGCTGCACCTCGGGCACGATCACCTGCTCGTTGGCAGGCTGCTGCGGCGCGGAGGTCTGCGCGAGCGCCGGGGCGGACAGCATCGCGGTGAGCAGGAGCAGGGGCAGTCGCATGGGGATTGTTCTCGTCGCGAGGCTCAGAAGAAGAACGACAGCCCGCCGGTCAGGGCGCGGTACTCGCCCGAGCGCGTGTCGTTGAGGAAGGCGGTGTAGATCGAGTAGTCGGCGCGCAGCACGAAGCGCTCGGTGAGGTAGTAGCGCACGCCCACCGAGGCGTTGGCGAGCTTGGCGTCGGTGGCGGTGGCGGCCACCAGGCTCTGGTTCGGGATGTTGCGGAAGCTGCCCACGCCGGCGGCGAAGAAGGGCGAGATGCGCTGGTCGGAGAACGGCTCGAGCTGCAGGTTGACGTGCCAGAAGCTGGTGCCGGAGAACACCCCCTGCACCTGGCCCACCGTGCCCTCGATGCCGATCGATTCCGAGAGCTTGTAGCCGACCCAGAACTTGAGCATCGGCTCCTTCTTGAAGTGGCCCCAGGCGGCACCGAACTCGGCGCGGCGCTGCAGGAAGTCGTCGAAGGCGATGTCGCGGAAGGAGCGCGCCACGCCCGCCTCGGTCAGCGTGGTGACGAGCTGGCGCCGGTGCACCCAGCCTTCCTTGCCGTTCTCGGTGCGCACCTTGTACCAGTCGGTGTAGCGCAGCTCGATCTCGACCCATTCCGAGCGCGCCGCCACGTGATGGATCGGGTAGCCGCGGCCGGGCCCGGTGCGCATCTCCAGATAGGGGTCGGTGACCTGCAGCCGCTCCATCCTCGCGGGCTCGTCGGCGGCGGCAGGCAGGGGGGCGCCGGCGGCGGCCAGGCAGGCGGCGAGCGCGGCCAGGGCGCGGCGGGCCCGGTGCGAGGGCGGCGTCATTGGTCGAGGCACGCGCCGTTCGCGTCGAACATGCTGTTGCCCGCAATGCTGAACTCGTCGGTTCCCTGCGGCATCGGCCGGCTGATCCAGTAGGCGATGCGCTTCGCGTTCGGGTCGTTGGCGTCGAAGAAGATCTGGCCGCCGCCGTGCAGCACGGTCAGCAGCGGCTTGCCGAGCAGGCGGCTCTGCGAGGGCGCACCGATCACGGTGGCCCCTTGCGAGGAGTAGAAGTTCTTGTACATGGCGCTGGCGCGCACCTGGTCGGCGGTTCCCGGCAGGCCGTCGAGATCGGCCTGCGGCACCTGGGCCGCGTTCTGGATGAGCCGCAGCGCGCCGCCGGTGCCGGTGCTCGTCTCGTGGCAGCCGCCGCTGGCGCAGGTATTGGTGGTGATCACGCCGTTCTGATTCACCTGCAGCTGCTTGTCGTAGATCTCGTTGACGCACTTCTGGAAGTAGATGAACGAGAGCTTCTGGCCCGCCGTCTGCCCCGGGTTCTCGATCGAGTCGGGGTTGGACAGCGGGTTGCCGCCGCCGCAGCTGGCGAGCAGCGCGGCGGTGGCGGCGGCGGCGAGAAGTCGCTTCCTCATTGGGTCGGGCAGCCGCTGGCGATCCAGCTGGCGATGGCGTTGTACTTGGCGCTGCCCGGCGTCAGCAGCGCGGTGGTCTGGCCGGCGGCGCCGGACGGATGCGGCACCGTCGAGGGACGGCTCAGCAGCGCGTTGGACGGGCCGTTGCACAAGTCGCTGATCATCGTCAGCGACACGTTGTAGTCGCCCTCGACGCTGCCCGCGAGCACGAAGCGGTTGTTCGCGAAGCTCTGCGCGGTCTGTGCGGCGCCGGAGTTGCCCACCGGCTGGTGGCAGCTGGCGCAGTCGGACTGCAGGATCGGGAACACGTCGCGCTCGAAGGTGGCCTCGCTGAGCGTGGTCAGGCGCACCGGGCTGCCGTTGGCGACCAGGTTGTTGTAGTACAGGCCGCCCAGGTCCATCCACTCGGAGATGAGGCGCAGCTCGGCCTTGTTCAGCATCGCGGCGTGGTCGGGCGCCGTGCCCGGCGGATTCGGGTGCGCGGTGCGCGCGTCGGCGCCGGCCTTCAGCGTCTCGCCGAACATGATCTCCGCCAGGCGGCTGGAGCGTGCCATGCCGACGGCGCCGCCGGCTATGGTCTCCACCAGCGC
>Ga0073934_10007696_pt1 | contig 14796 bp, 11 predicted proteins | sample LarsenN4metaG_FD_76834 | JGI IMG/M metagenome (GOLD analysis project Ga0073934, IMG submission 76834) | Hot spring sediment bacterial and archeal communities from British Columbia, Canada, to study Microbial Dark Matter (Phase II) - Larsen... ...
CAGGTGCAAGCGATTCATGACGGCCTCCGAGTGAAGGGGTCTATCTGAAGCCCAAAGCAAGGGCATGGCGTCACAGCGGACCAATCAATCTCGCCAGGTCGGCGGCGTCCGCTAGGAAGCCGTCGTGACCATGGTGCGAATGCTGCTCGAGGTATTCGACCGCCACGCCAGCTCCGCGCAATCGGTCGGCGAGGGCCTTGATATCACTGGGCGGAAAGAGCCAGTCCGACGTAATCCCGACTAGCAGCACCGGCGCCTGGATGCGGCGAAAGTTCTCGAGTTCCTCCTCCGTGTTCTTGCCGAGGTCGAAGAGGTCCATGGCCTTGGAGATCACCAGGTAGGAGTTGGCATCGAACCGCTTGACGAAGATCTGTCCCTGGTAGTCAAGGTAGCCGCCTATGTCGAACCGATCGCCAAGACGCACATGAGGCCGCTCGCCGTTACGGTTGGGATTGCGGCCGTAGCGCTGGGCAAAGAGCTCGGCAGACTTGTAGGTGCACATGGCAATAGAGCGGGCCAGGGCCAGGCCGGCCGCGGGCTGGTTCTCAGGGTCGTAATTGCCGCCGTGCCAGTGGGGATCGCTCATGATGGCTTGCCGCTGCAGGTGGCCCAGGGCCAGGCTCATGGCCGAAATCGGACAGGCCCCGATCGCAATGCATCGGCCGATGCGATCGGGAAAGCGAACGGCCCACTCGAGCGCCTGCATGCCGCCGATCGAACCGCCGACAACCGCATGCAGCCTTTGCACTCCCAGGCTGTCCATCAGATGCGCCTGCGACCGAACCATGTCGCCGATCGAGACGACCGGAAAGCCGGCGGCGTAGGGCCTGCCGGTGCGCGGGTCGAGGTCGCGCGGGCCGGTCGAGCCGTAGCAGGAGCCCAGGACATTCACGCAAATAACGCAGTGGCGATTGGTGTCCAGCGGCCGATCCGGACCGAACATCTCAGGCCACCAGTCGCCTGCTCGGGCCGAGCCGGAGAGCGCGTGACACACCAGGACGGCGTTGTCGCGAGCGGCATTCAGCGTGCCGTACATCGCGTAGTGGAGATTGACGGAGTGCAGCTCTTCTCCTGAATCGAGCCGGAAGGGCTCGGCTCGATTGAGAGTGAAGTCGGCTTCCAGCGTCGGTTGCAAGGTCATGAGTCCAGGCTCGTGCTTTAGCTGGCCCTGGCGAGCGCCTGCTCGAGGTCGGCCAGAATGTCGCGGACGTCTTCAATGCCGATGGACAACCGAACCATCTCGGGCGTTACGCCGGTCGCTTTCTGTTCCTCCGGCGTGAGCTGCTGATGCGTCGTGGAGGCTGGATGAATCACGAGAGACTTCGCATCGCCAATGTTGGCGAGCAGGCTGAAGAGCTTGACGTTGTTGATGAACCGCTTGCCAGCTTCGAGCCCGCCCTTGATGCCAAAGGCGATCAAGGCTCCAGCGCCGTCCGGCATGTACTTCCTTGCCAGGGAGTGATAGGGGCTATCCTCCAGCCCAGCGTAGCTGACCCACTCCACGCGCGGATGCTTCTTGAGGAACCGAGCTACGGCCAGCGCATTCTCCGAGTGGGCCTTCATGCGCAGATGGAGGGTTTCTAGCCCTTGCAGGAACAGGAAGGCATTGAATGGGGACAGGCAGGCGCCGGTATCGCGAAGTCCCTGTACGCGGGCCTTGATGATGAACGCCATCGGCCCAAACGCCTCGGTGTACACGACGCCGTGGTACGAGGGGTCGGGGTTGGTGAACTCGGCGAAGCGGCCGCTGGCCTTCCAGTCGAACTTGCCGCTGTCGATGATGACGCCGCCGATCGATGTGCCGTGCCCGCCGATGAACTTGGTGGCCGAGTTCACGATGATGTCAGCCCCCCATTGAATCGGCTTGCACAGGGCCGCGGTGGGAGTCGTGTTGTCGATCATCAGTGGCACGCCCTGGTCATGGGCCAGGGCCGCGAGTTTCTCGATGTCCAGCACGTCGAGCTTGGGGTTGCCTACGGTTTCCGAGTAAACGCAGCGGGTGCGGGCATTGATCAGCTTCTTCAAGCCCTCGTAGTCCGCTGCATCAGCGAAGCGCACCGTGATGCCCATGCGCGGCAAGGTATGGTGGAAGAGGTTGTACGTTCCCCCGTAGAGGGAGGTCGTGCTGACGATCTCGTCGCCGGCGCGGGCAAGGGTCAGGATGGCAAGCGTCTGCGCCGCCTGCCCCGAGGCTAAAGCCAGCGCGCCCACGCCGCCCTCGAGCGCGGCCATTCGCTGCTCGAACACCGCAGTCGTGGGGTTCATGATCCGCGTGTAGATGTTGCCGAATTCCTTCAAGGCAAACAGGCGAGCTGCATGGTCCGCGTCATCGAAAAGGTAAGATGTCGTCTGGTAGATGGGCACGGCCCTGGCATGGGTCGCTGGGTCCGGCGACTGTCCGCCATGAACTGCAAGGGTAGCAAAGTGGGGCTTTGGAGTGGGATCGGCCAAGGCTCGCTCCTTTTGGCTGCATGGTCCAGGTGCGCTAATGAGGTTAATACCAGGAATCTGCCAGGGAGCAAGTGCCAGACCCAGCTTTGCACTCGGTGTGGTGTTCCGGCAGCGCATCTGGCAAGATACGCTCCATGACGACAGTGCTCGATCTCATTGGCCGCACGCCGTTGGTCCCCTTGCGGAGAATCGGCGCCGGACTGCCGACGCCGATCCTCGCCAAGTGCGAGCACCTGAATCCTGGCGGCAGCGTCAAGGATCGCATAGCCCTGGCGATCGTGGACGACGCCGAACGCCGAGGAGTCCTGCGGCCGGGAATGACCCTCGTCGAGGCGACGGCGGGGAACACGGGCATCGGTTTGGCCCTTGTTGCCGCTGCTCGGGGCTATCGCCTGGCCTGCGTGATGCCCGAGAAAATGTCGCACGACAAGCGGCTGGCCCTGGCGGCGCTTGGGGCGGAGGTCATCATGGTCCCAAACGCCCCGCAGGGAGACCCACGGAACTTCCGGCAGGTCGCGGTTCGTCTGGCCGAGGAGCGCGGCTGGTTCCTCACCAATCAGTTCGCCAACCCAGCCAATCCTCGAGCGCACGAACAGACAACTGGTCCAGAAATCTGGGAACAGACTTCTGGCTGTATCGGCGCCTTTGTCGCTGGCGCGGGCACCGGCGGCACCCTTACCGGCGTGGCCCGCTTCTTGCGGGAGCGGCGCTCCGCCGCAAGGATCGTGCTGGCCGATCCGGTCGGCTCGCGGCTGGCTCATCTGGTCGAAACAAGACATCCTGATGCGGATGCACCATACCTCGTCGAGGGCATAGGAGGCAGCAGCCCTCCCGAAACGCTGGACATCACCCTGATTCACGAGGCCGAGCTGATCAGCGACTCCGAGAGCTTCTGCATGGCGGGCCGCCTTATGCGTGAAGAAGGCTTGCTGGTGGGCGGATCTGCGGGGACCGCCGTCGCCGCCGCAGTGCGCGTCGCCCAGCGAAGCCGGCTGGACGGCCCCGTCGTCGTCGTACTTCCCGATTCCTGGGACCGTTACTACTCTCAGCCCTGGATGCGGGAGCTCATCTCGTCCGATGGCGCAAGGAGAGCATGATGACGCCGCAGATTCATCCTCACGAGCTGGCACAAAGACTGGCCGAGGGTGAGCCAACTTACCTCCTGGACGTTCGGCAGCCCTGGGAGAGTCAGATCGCCTCTTTGCCGAACAGCGTGCTCATTCCGCTGGATCAACTCGCAGCCAGGCACGCCGAGATCCGGCCAGACGACGACGCTCTAATCGTTGTCTATTGCCATCACGGGGTGCGAAGCCTGTCGGCGGCGGCATTTCTGTTAAAGTCTGGCAGGTCCAATGTCGTCTCGCTGCACGGCGGCATCGATGCCTGGTCCTTTCTGGTCGATCCAACCGTGCCGCGCTACTGAGGGCATGCTCTCTCAGGCCATGCTGGACGCCCGCAGCAGAGCCTCCTGGACCACGAGGTCGTGTTCCATCGTGTACGTTGGGGCCTTCTTGCCGGCGACCACCGCAGCAAACTCGCGCAGGTCAGCGATCTGCAAGGTGGCAGCGGGCAGCTCGTGCTTTTCCCAGTCCGCCTGACCGGCGCGGTATACTTCAATGGGTTGAACGTTCTTGTTGGCCAGATGCCCGCTCCCCAGATGCGGGATGACGAGCGCGCCCCCAGTTCCATACAGCTCAATTCGCCTGGAGTGGGGAGCGACCTCGAGAGCCGGCACTTCGATGATGCCCCAGGCGTGATCGTAACCGAAGATGGCCACGCCATTGTCGATGAACTCGCGCGGCCCAGCTTCGTGGTGATGGGCAAGGAAAGGCGTGATCGTCCGCGGCTTGCCCAGGATCGTCACCATCATGTCAATGACGTGCCCAGCCATCTCGAAGAACATCCCGCCGCGGTAAGGCTTCAGTTCCTCGACAAACCTCTGGTAGGAAGGCAGGTCCTTGGGCAGCCGAGCCCGAAAGAGATAAGGCTTGCCGAGCTCTCGCCGCCTGGCGCGGTCCAGCATGTCCAGGACCGCGCTCATGTAGCGGAAGAGGTAGATCATCTGCACGTGCAAATGCTTGCGCTGGGCCAGGTCGATGAGCCGGCGATGTTCATCCAGATTGTCCCCCGCGGGCTTTTCGAGCATCACCGGCCGCCCGCTCTCCAGAGCAAGCCTGGCTAGTTTCAAGTTCTCATGGACGCGCCCCTCGACGACCACGCCGTCCAGCGATTCGCGGAGAAGCGCCTCGGGGGCGTTGAAGACCTTGAAGTTCGGAACTACCGGCCCCCACTGCTTGCGGCGCGCCTCGACCACTGCCGGGGCCGGATCGAAGAAGCCGACCAAGGCGAACTCATCAGGATGAGCGGTCACCTGCCGGACTATGCCGTCCGCATGCGTGTGCCACATGCCGAGCATACCGAGTTTGAGAGGCACGAATCACCCCTTTCATGCAAGCACCCTGGGCATGGCCTGGGCCAGTCGCTCAAGTTCCGCCGGCGTGTTGTAGAAGTGCGTGGACACCCGAAGCCAGGGCCCAGCAGCATGCTCGATCATGTTAATCTCAATGCGGTGGCGTTCCCAGAGTTGATTGCGAATCGCCTGCGGCTCGCCGCGAGGCAACCGGTAGGCGGTAATCGCCCCGCAGAGCTCAGGGTGGTCTGGCGTGACTAATCGCAGACCAGCGCAACCATCCAGCCTGGCGCGAGCCTGCCCAGCCAGGTCCCGCTGTCGGGCCTCCAGGTGCTTCCAGCCCAACTCTTGCTGGAACGCAATCGCCGCGGGCACGGTCAGCCAGGGAGTGATGTCCCGGCTGCCGGCGAATTCGAACGACCTCAGCCAGGGCGTCCCGCCGAATTGATCTCGTTCGTGCCCCTTTGACCTGTCGTAATACCAGCCCCAGCTCACCGTGAGCGGAAGCAGCCGATCCTCCAAGCCAGGCCGCACGTAGAGGAATCCAGCCCCTACAGGCGCAAGCAGCCACTTGTGGAGATTGGCCCCGTAGAAATCACAACCAATGTCCTGCACGTCAATGGACAGCATCCCAGGCGCGTGAGCGGCGTCAACTACCGTCAAGATGCCTCGACGTCGGGCCTCCGCGCAGATGGCCTTGATTGGCAGGACCATCCCGGTCGTGTAGAGAACGTGGCTGAGGAAGAGCACGCGCACCGACGAAGACATCGCTTCCACGAACGCATCGATAACCCGGTCGGGTGCATGAGGAGTAAGTGGCAGGACGACATGGGAGATCCCCAATCCCTGAAGCTGAGCGGCCCGTTCCCAGGCAAACCGAACCGCTCCGTATTCGTGATTCGTTGTCAGAATCTCGCCGGGACAGGCCAGGCGCAGTGAGCCCGCGACGATGTTGATCGCGGTGGTCACGTTGTCGGTGAACATCACCTGCTTCGGCTCGGCGTTGATAAGCTTCGCCAGGCTGCTACGAGCGTCCCAGAGATAGTCGCCGCCCCGACGCCAGAGAAAGTCAACCGGATTGCTCTGGAGCAAGCGACGAAGCTCGGAAACGCGCTCGAACACGGCGTGCGGAGTGATTCCATAGGAGCCTGTGTTGAGATAAGCGACCTCCGCAGGCAGCATGACTCGGGAACGGACCGCATCCCAGTCGATAGAATCCAGCGTCAAGGAACACCTCGAACAAAAGTGAGGAATTGGCGACTAACCTATTGACAACACGGGCAAGCCAGATATTGTACATGTATTCACTGTACGCCGGGCGACGCACCAGTCGCGGATTCCTCTGGCTGGGTCCGCCAGCGCACGCCGGCCCAGTTGAAACTCTTGGAATGAGGAGATTTGCCATGCTGCGTGTGGGGTTATCTCTTGGCCTGGTCCTCTTGGTGGGGGCGTTCAGTTGCGCAGAAGACGAAGCGCCCAAGCCAGGACCAGAGCACGACTTCCTCAAGAAGTTCGCCGGTACCTGGGAATGCACCCTGAAGGCGTCGTTCATACCTGGGCAGCCTGCATCCGAATCGAAGGGTGTGGAAACGAGCAAAGCAGCCCTGGGCGGTTTCTTTGTGATTGGCGACTTCAAGGGCGAAATGATGGGAATGCCCTTCGAAGGCCACAGCATCAAGGGTTACGACACCTTCAAGAAGAAGTTTACTGGAGTCTGGGCGGATAGCATGGGAAGCTGGATGATGATATCCGAGGGTACTCTCGACAAAAGCGGCAAAGTCCTGACCGAAGTCGCGGAGGGCCCAGACATGACCGGCAAGACCACCAAGTACATCATGAAGACGGAGTTCAAGGACAACGATACCATGGTCTTCAACATGGCCATGCCCAACGAGCAGGGCAAGGAAGTCAACGTCCTGACGATCACCTATAAGCGGAAGAAGTAGTACCCTGTAACCCGCGAGGCCGCCTGCTTGCGTCGGAGTTTCTCGCACACCATGTGACACTTCGAGCGTGCGGGCGGCTTCGCGGTTATCGATTCCTGATGGCTGAGCCGATCGCATTTTGGGGCAATCAGTTCGTCCCCCTGGCTGACGTCAAGCTGGCGATCAACGACGCCGGCTTCATCTTCGGCGCTACTGCGACCGACCTGTGTCGGACATTTCGCGGAAAGCTGTATCGGCTTTCCGAGCATCTCACACGATTTCAACGCAGTTGTGAGTATGCTAGGATCCCCTGCCGGTTGGAACCGGATTCGCTGGCGTCCACTGCTACGAGGTTGGTTGAGCACAACTTTCAGCTTCTGAGCGCAGGCCAGGAGCTGGTGCTCGTGATGTTTGCCACGCCTGGTGAGATCGGCTACTATCGCGGTCAGCCAGGGGGCGCTGGCGATAACATCCCTACCCTGTGCATGCACACCTTCCCGTTGCCGTTCCAGCGATACGCCCAGCATCTCCGAGACGGAGCAAGGTTGGCGACCGTACGGTCCGATCACGCTTCGCTTCTGCCTAACGCCAAGCACCGCAGCCGCCTGCACTGGTGGCTGGCAGAACAGACGGCTAAGCAGACAGATCCCAGGGCTAACGCCCTGGTTGTCGAGCGTGACGGTTCCGTTACAGAAACCGCCAGCGCGAACTTCCTCGTGGTCTACCAGGGAGCCGTCCATGGTCCGCGAAGGGAGCGGATTCTGCCTGGCATCAGCTTGGAAGCGGTTCGCTCTTTGTGCCTCGAGTTGGGGATCGACTTCCAGGAAACGGATCTGCGAGTTACTGACAGGGCCTTTCTGGATGCGGAGGAAGCCATTCTGACCAGCACGCCGTACTGCCTGGCCCCTGTCAGCCGCATTGACGATCGCCAGCTTCCTGTCTGGGGCCCCGTGGCGGAGCGTCTGCTCAGGGCCTGGAGCGAGCAAGTGGGCGTGGACATTCGCCAGCAGATCGTTGCAGGCGTCTAAAACCGGAAGTTCGGCCATGCGAAGCGGTCGCCCGCGGTTCTAGCGACGCGTTAGTCCTTGGCTTCTTGCCCTAGCCACAGCGCCCTGTCCTGCCTAGTCTAGTGCCATACTTGCAGCCGGGACAAGGCAGGCCCGGCCTCTTTCGTTTACGCACACCACCAGGCGCAGTCGGTCGCGGCGAGCGCGCCGGCCACACGCGAGGATTCAAGAGAGAGTGAAGCCGTTATGAAGCTAACAAGACGAATTGCTGCCGCCTTGTTCCTGCTCTTAATGAGCGGCTCGCTTGCACAGGCAAGCGAAGCGGACCTGGCTATCCCTGATCTTCACGCGGGGAAGTTCGTGATCTTCGGGCAGGAAATCAGCGCCTGGAACCTGCTCTTTTATGGCGCCATGGTCATCGCTGGCACCCTCGGCATCAGCTTGTACCTGCGCTGGCAGATCTTCAAGCTGCCCGCCCACAAGTCAATGCTCGACGTGGCAGAGACCATCTTCCAAACGTGCAAGACCTATCTGCTGCAACAGGGCAAGTTCCTGATCATGCTCTGGGTCCTGATCGCCCTGGCCATATCGTACTACCTTCTCGGCTTCTCTCATTCCGCCCCAGAGCACGAAGGACCTGGTCACGCCCAGGAACAGATCCCGGCGATTGCTAAGCTGTTACTGGTCCTCCTGTTCTCGATCGTCGGCATGGGCGGATCGTACTGGGTTGCATGGTACGGCATCCGTGTCAATACGTACGCCAACTGCCGCACTGCTTTTGCCTCGTTGCGAGGCGAGCCCTGGGACGTGGTCAACATTCCCCTTCGTGCGGGGATGTCCATTGGCCTGTTCCTGATCTCCCTGGAACTCATCATGATGGTGGTAATCCTGCTGTTCGTGCCACGGCAGATTGTGGGCGTGTGCTTCCTTGGCTTTGCGATTGGCGAATCCCTGGGAGCATCTGCGTTGCGCATCGCCGGCGGGATTTTCACCAAGATTGCCGACATCGGTTCCGACCTCATGAAGATCGTCTTCAACGTCAAGGAGGACGATCCCCGCAATCCCGGCGTCATAGCCGACTGCACTGGCGACAATGCGGGAGATTCCGTCGGCCCAACCGCCGATGGCTTCGAAACGTACGGCGTGACAGGCGTCGCCTTGATCGCCTTCATCACCCTGGCCATTCCAAGCAGCCAGGCGGACTTGCAGGCGAAGCTCATCGTTTGGATCTTCGCCATGCGCTTCCTGATGGACTTCATGTCTGGCTTGTCCTACTTCGCCAACCAATTCATCTCTGAGAAGCTGTATCGCGGTCTGAAGGAGTTCGACTTCGAAGCCCCCCTGACAAGACTCATCTGGATCGCGTCCATCCTGTGCATTACAACTTCATTCGGCATGAGCTACTTGCTCATCAGCGACCTTGCCTTGCCGCTGGGGGGGCAGATGGTCCCCAAGCCGAACCTCTGGTGGCAGCTCGCAACGATCATCAGTTGCGGCACCCTGGCCGCCGTTCTGATCCCGGAATTCACCAAGATCTTTACCAGTTCGCATTCCAAGCACGTCCACGAGATTGTCACGGCTTCCAAGGAGGGCGGGGCCTCGTTGACGATCCTTTCGGGAATCGTCGCCGGCAATTTCAGCGCTTTCTGGAAGGGCATTCTCATTGCCGGATTGATGGCCATTGCCTTCTTTGTGAGCCTGTACGGCCTGGACGAAATCATGCAGGTTGAGCTGGTGAGGGGTCAACCGGCGGTCGGCGTGGGCTCGATCTTTGCGTTCGGACTTGTGGCTTTTGGCTTCCTGTGCATGGGTCCGGTCAACATTGCGGTCGATAGTTATGGCCCAGTGACGGACAATGCCCAATCGGTTTTTGAACTGGCACAGACGGAAAAGATCCCAGGGATCAAGGAAGAGATCCGCCGCGACTTCGGTTTCGAGCCCGACTTTGAACGCGGCAAGCACTACCTGGAAGCAAACGACTCGGCTGGCAACACCTTCAAGGCCACGGCCAAGCCTGTGCTGATCGGCACCGCGGTCGTTGGCGCCACCACCATGATCTTCTCGATCATCCTGCTTCTCGGCAAGGCCGGCATGCTCCAGCTTGACTTGACCAAGGCGCCAGTGCTCCTCGGCTTCATTTGTGGAGGAGCAGTGATTTACTGGTTCTCCGGCGCTTCCATGCAAGCGGTGACTACAGGCGCGTACTCCGCGGTCGAGTTTATCAAGCGGAACATGAAGCTGGACAAGAAAGAAGCGGACCTAGAGGACTCCAAGACCGTGGTGCGCATCTGTACACAGTACGCCCAGAAGGGTATGTGGAACATCTTCATTGCCCTCATGGCGATTACGCTCGCTTTCGCCTTTTTCGATGCCAACTTCTTCGTGGCCTACCTGATCTCGATCGCGGTCTTCGGTCTTTTCCAGGCCATCTACATGGCTAACGCCGGCGGCGCCTGGGACAACGCGAAGAAGTTCGTAGAGGTGGACCTGAAGGAGAAAGGTACTGATTTGCATGCTGCCACCGTGGTCGGGGACACGGTTGGGGATCCGTTCAAGGACACAACCTCTGTCGCATTGAACCCGATCATCAAGTTCTCCACGCTCTTCGGACTCCTGGCTGTCGAGATTGCCGTCTCGGTCAAGCAAGCAGCCTCGGCGGCTGGCGGTTTCGATTACACACCCTACCTTGGCCTGGCGCTACTGGTGGTGTCGCTGGTGTTCGTCTGGCGGTCCTTCTACAAGATGCGTATTCCCAAGGAGGAGCCAAAGACCCTGGCCCACGCCAAGGCGTGACCCAGCGATGTCGACCTGTTAGATTGAAGGCCCACGGGTCGATACCGTGGGCCTTTTCTCTAGTTGTGTCAGGGCAAGAGCCCAAGTCCAGTCGATGAACTGGCCCACGCGACCTCCTCACCGAGGCGAAATCGTCACGGGAACCGTGGACCTGAAAGAGAGGCCCCATCATGACGCACCTCGCGCCGCTGCTCGCGGACATCTTCTGGACGGAGTCCGGTGGCCGAACCTTGCTGCACGCCATGCCGATCATGCTGGCAGCCTTGCTCATTCTGGCGATTGCCTACCGCTACTACAGTGCGTTTCTCGCCGCGCGGGTGGCCGTGCTTGACGACAACCTGCCCACGCCGGCCCACCGCTTCAACGACGGCCAGAACTTTCACCCCACGAATCGTTGGGTGCTGTTTGGACATCACTTTGCGGCCATCTCAGGCGCTGGACCGCTCATCGGCCCCGTCCTGGCGATTCAATACGGCTACATGCCAGGGCTGCTTTGGCTCCTGGTCGGCGTTTGCCTCGCCGGCGCCGTGCAGGACATGCTTGTGCTGGCCGCCTCGGTTCGGCGCGGCGGACGCTCCCTTGCGGAGATTGCCCGAGCGGAGCTGGGGCCTTTTGCCAGCCTGGTGGTCTCGGCCGCGATTCTCTTCATCGTCATCATCGCCCTGGCCGGCCTCGGCTTTGTCGTCGTGAAGGCGCTCGGCGGCGAGGAAGTCGCCTTTGCCAAGGACACTGTCATTGTGCTGCCCGCAGGAGCCATGCCGGAAGAAGTAAGCCGCGACGCCAAGAGCCAGCTCCTCCGCTTTCCCGAGCAATGCGAGATCATTTACACAAACAACCAGCGTTCCCTTCGTCCCGAGTCCTTCCTCATGGCGATCCCGCTGGGGGCGTCGTTAAAGCTTGGCGAAGGCAAGGCCACGCTGCCCGCCGGATCAGCCCTTCAGGTGCCAGGCAGTTCGTGGGGCACTTTCACCATCTTTTGCACCATTCCTATTGCCTTGTTTGTCGGCCTGTACATGTACAAGATTCGCAAGGGCCGAGTAGTCGAGGCGTCGATCATCGGCGCTGTGGGCGTACTCATCGCGACGGTTGCAGGCAACTGGGTGCCTGGCTCGGCACTTGAGTCGTTCTTCTCGCTTACCAAGGGACAGACGATCCTCGCCCTTTGCATTTATGGGTTCATTGCCAGCGTGCTGCCTGTCTGGCTGCTGCTGTGTCCACGCGACTACCTGTCGAGCTTTCTCAAGATCGGCACCATTGCCTTGCTGGTGCTGGGGACGATCGTGGCCAACCCCTCGCTGCAGTGCCCGCCGGTGAATCCCGTATTCGCCGACGGCGGCCCCACATTCCCCTGGGGAGGCATCTTTCCCTTCGTCTTCATCTGCATCATGTGCGGGGCGATTTCGGGCTTCCACTCGCTGGTGTCTTCCGGCACCACGCCCAAGATGATCAACCGCGAAAGCGACATCCGACCCATCGGCTACGGGGCCATGCTGATCGAAGGTCTCGTCGGCGTGGTGGCGCTGATCGCCGCGGCCTCGCTGCCGCCTGAACTCTACTACGACATCAACGTCGGCCAGGACAAGGTTTCCCAGTACCAGGCCAAGCTCGATCTGCTCTATGAGAAGCTCGGCGAGAAGGACCTGGAGCATCTTCGCCTGGACCAGGTCGAGAAAGCCGTTGGCAACGAGGCCCTCCGCGGCCGGACCGGCGGCGCGGTGACGCTGGCCGTCGGCATGTCCTTCATCCTCACGAAGCCCCTCAACCAACTGGGGCTGCCGTTCGAGGACGTCATGAAGTACTGGTACCACTTCGCCATCATGTTCGAGGCCCTGTTCATCCTCACGACCATCGACACTGGCACGCGGATCGCCCGCTTCCTCTTGCAAGAAGCGATGGGCCGGATCCATCCCAAGCTCGGCCAGACCGATTGGCTGCCCAGCGCGGTCATTGCAACGGCAATCGTCACCGCGGGCTGGGGCCTGCTCGTTTACACCGGTTCGATCGACACGATCTGGCCCATGTTCGGCATCGCCAACCAACTCCTGGCCGTGATCGCCCTGGCCCTGGTCACGACGCTGCTCATCAACTCCGGCCGGGGCAGGTATGCCCCCGTGACCCTCCTGCCAATGCTCTTCGTCACCGCCACCACGATGACCGCTGGCGCCCAGATGCTCGTGCAGTTCGTGCAGCTCACCAACAAGGGCGTCTGGTCCCCGCTCAAGGGAACGCTCAACATTGGGCTGACCGTCTTCGTGATCGCCTGCGTGGCTCTCCTCCTGTTGATCGCCGGGGCGCGCTGGATCGGCATCTGGACGGGGATGATCTCGAGACCAACGGCTACGAACTCCGGCAACTAGATCGTCATGCCCTGGAACTTGGCGACGCGCTCGAGCTGAACCACCAGGTCCCGCGCGGACTGGAATCGTTCCTCGGGCCGCTTCGACAACATCTGCAAGACCGTCCCCTCAAAGAGATCGGGGATGCTGAGCTGATACTTCTTGGGTTTAACCGGATCGACAGAGCGAATCCTGGTAATGATTTCCGGCAAGGAGTTGCCCTCGTGAGGAGGCCGGCCCGTCAGGAGGGCATAGACCGTGGCGCCGAGGCTGTAGATGTCCGACCGCGCATCGACGTCCGCCCCGCCACGCGTCCGTTCCGGCGACATGTAAAAAATGTCTCCCACCAGCTCGCCTGGGCGCGTGACCTGCTGGGCCATCGTCCCTTCCAAAGCCTTGGCGAACATCAGGTCGCCCAGCTTCGTCAGCTTGTCGCTGGAACGGATCATGATGTTGGTCGGCGTGATGTTGCGATGAATGATGTTGTTCGAGTGCGCATAATCGAGCGCCCGGCCGATATGGATCGCCACGCGCAAGGCGTTCCGCCAGTCGAGCATGCCGGCAATGCCGATGCGCTGGATGACCTGCGTCACGCTTTCGCCGTCCACGTATTCCATCGCCATCCAGCAGTAATGGGGTGAGGTACGGCCCGCCCCATACAGCGTGATCAGATTCTCGTGCCGCAGGGGCAGCACGGTCTTCATCGCCCGGATGAAGCGCTGCATCTCGTCTTCATTCTTGGAAAACTCGGGCCAGAGTACCTTGAGGGCCACGGTCTGGCCGGTCTTGGTGTCCTCGGCCTTGAAGATCACGCCGGACTGGCCGCGGGCAACCACGTCACCCACCTGGTAATGGGACAGCGTCTTGCCGACCAGTTCGGTGAGCCGTTCAGCCTTTTCCACGGGAGCCTTCGGCTGCGGCGGCGGGGTGACCAGCGTGCTGGCTTCGTGCGAACCTTCGAGTTGCAAGCGGAACTGCGTACCGCCGACCTGAATCACGTCGCCGGGGCGAAGCTCGACCTTCGTCGCCTGCTTGCCGTTCACCAGCGTTCCCGCGGTGCTGCCCGAGTCCGTGAGGATGACCTTGCCGCCGTCCACCGTCACCTGGCAATGCGTGCGGGAGACTTGCGGATCCTTGAGGCGGGTCTCGGTCGTCTGACCGCGGCCAATGACCAGCGTCTGACCTTCCACCAGGGGAAAGGAGCGCCCTTGATCCGGACCGGCAACCACCAGCAACTGGCAAACCATGAATGACCTCTATTTTCCTGCCGTCCCCAGGCATTCGACGAACGAGTTTCTGCGCTGAGACCACTGATGTCAAGCCAGGCGTGAATGACGCTGCAAGCAGCCGCTGCTCAAGCCGCCAGGCAGATTTCCGGACTACTTCCGCTCCGGCGCTGCGATGCCGGCAGGCTCCTTGAGAAGGAGTCTCACTGCTCGATCCAGGTCGCCGTTGACCAGATCAGCCACCCGCAGCATCCCCTGCCGATCAATCAGGTAGTAGTCAGGGAACGAATCGACCTGGAAGGCCTTTACCGTCTTGCCGTCGACGTCCACCGCCACGGGCCAATCAATGCCCTGCTCCTTCACAAAGTCGTCCATTTTCTCCCCCCCGCGGGTCGAGTGCACGCCGATGATCATCAGCCCCTCGTCCTTATGCTTGTGGTAGAGTTCCTTCAGATGGGGCATGGCGGCGCGGCACGGCGGACACCAGGTCCCCCAGAAGTCCAGCACGACCACCTTCCCCTTCATGTCCTCAAGGCTCAAGCCCTTGCCCTCGACGTTGCGCCAGTTCTTCACTTCCAGCGCCGGCGGAGACCTGTGCTCAAGGGCGTTCTTGAGCTGGCGAGCCGAGCCTGCTCCCTCTCGCTGAAA
>Ga0073934_10007698_pt1 | contig 14789 bp, 16 predicted proteins | sample LarsenN4metaG_FD_76834 | JGI IMG/M metagenome (GOLD analysis project Ga0073934, IMG submission 76834) | Hot spring sediment bacterial and archeal communities from British Columbia, Canada, to study Microbial Dark Matter (Phase II) - Larsen... ...
AAGTTCTATCATTATTCAAGATAAGGCATGAAGCCCTCCAATCAATCAGGAACACACTGGTTTCAAATAATTTTATCGAAGTTAATACACCGAAGATAATCGGGAGTGCAAGCGAAGGAGGTGCTAATCTATTCTCGTTGGAATATTTTGGGAAGAAAGCATACCTTGCCCAAAGCCCACAGTTGTATAAAGAACAGTTAACAATGGCACTGGAGCGAGTATTTGAGATAGCACCATTCTTCCGTGCAGAGAAATCTCATACTATCAGGCATCTAAATGAATTCATCAGCATAGATATCGAGGGTGCATTCATGGATTATGAGGACGTTATGCATGTAGCAGAACAACTGGTTAGAAACGTTCTTGCGGATGTGAAGGAAAAGTGTGCTGATGAATTAAAACAGGTCGGTACCGAAATAATGGTTCCCTCCATACCATTTGAGCGCATAACATATGCTCAGGTGCTTGATGAATTAAGGAGCTATGATGTAAAGTTGGAGTTTGGAGAAGATTTGCCAGACCATGCATTGCGCGTTCTTGGAGAAAAAAGAAAGGGATACTATTTCATAAAGGACTGGCCATTGAAATTAAAACCGTTTTACATTCATGAAAAGGAGGGTCATTCTGAATTATCATGCTCATTCGATCTACAATACGGATACCTTGAATTATCATCGGGAGGAATGAGGCAGCATGATGTCAATAAACTAAAAGCAAGGCTAGTTGAACAGGGTTTGAATCCAGATGATTTCAAGGATCATTTGAAGGTCTTTGAGTGGGGCATGCCTCCGCATTCAGGCTGGGGTATAGGTTTTGATAGATTGATGATGGTAATATGCAATGCCAATAATATCAGAGAAGTGGTCTTGTATCCAAGAGATACGGAAAGATTGAAACCATAGCTAAAGGTTAAATCATTTGGATGCTATAAATTAACAATGCCACAATGCGCCATTTGTGGAGGGAGGTTTGCCGAAAATGAGTGCATGTATTGCAACAGGGCAGTGTGTTCATCATGTATGGTTTTAGAAGGAAGAAAATGCATAAAATGTAAGGATAGGAAAGCAGTTCCAATACAACAATTCATCAGGCGCAATCTTATCCTGGTAATATTTTTAGGGACAATTTGGATCTATACAGTCTATCCATTTCCCTTCTTCTATGCACTTGGCTTCGATATTGATATCAGTGCAATACAACCAATTCTAATAGCATCGATTGTTCTTGCTATTCCATTCATAATTATGTTGAGAGTGTGGCAGAAACGCCCGCCTAGATAGCCTTCAATTCCGCTATCACAGCACTTGTAACATCATCAGTTCTGTTATTGCCTCCAATATCGGGCGTCTTTATTCCCCTTGCCAATACTCTAGTAACAGCGTCCTCTATCCTTTTTGCAGCAAAAACACACTTGCTATCATTGTTCTTCATTGCTAACCATTCAAGCATCATTCTTGCTGATAAGATCATGGATAATGGATTAGCTATTCCTTTTCCTGCAATATCTGGTGCAGAGCCATGCACTGGCTCAAAGATGGCAAAGTTGTCACCAATGTTTGCTGCTGGTGCAATGCCCAGACTCCCTACAACCTGTGCTGCTTCATCTGACAAAATATCCCCAAATAAGTTCGTGGTTACTATAACATCAAAATTCTCAGGATTTCTGATGAGATTCATGGCACATGCATCAATGTACATTTCATTGAATTTTATATCGGGATATTTTGTAGCAATTTCCCTGCATGCACTAGCAAACAGACCGTCTGTCTTTCTAAGCAGATTTGCCTTATGAACAGCAGTCACATTTTTTTTTCCATTCCTGAATCTTACTAACTTGAACGCATACTCTGCAATTCTTGTTGATGCTTTCTTAGTGATTAAGCGTATGGCAATACTGGCATTCTCAAAATCATATTCAAGGCCAGCGTAAACATCCTCAGTATTCTCTCTAACTATTACCATGTCAATATTCTCCTTCAACGCTTCTATGTTTGGATAGTTCTTTGCAGGTCTGATATTGGCATAAAGATCAAAGACCCTTCTCAAATACACAATAACATCAGCGGCACTCTCCCCTATCGGTGCCTTCATACATACATCCGACTTTTTTATTATCTCAAAACTGTGATCTGGCAATGCCTTTCCCCCTTTTCTAACAATAGCATCTCCCGCTTCAACATCCGTGATCTCAAACTTCACATCAAATCTATCATGAATAAGTTCAAGAACAGATCTGGTTGCTTTGGCTATCTCAGGTCCGATGCCATCTCCGGGAAGAAGTGCTAATTTATACATGCTAAACATGCAAAATATAGAGTTTAAAAAACATTTGTAAACTATGCCGCAATTATCTCATCGTAATTTTTAGTAGTTCATCCGTTTCAATAATTAAATTAATCATAACAAATCAGAGACTAGACTGTATACTTCCTTAGCTCGTTATTTTTATCCATATTGCGCTTGAGCATGATTCTATTCAAGCCATTGATCATTGCCTGCACGCTTGCAATTACAATATCTTCGCCAGCAGCTCTAGCAGATGCAATATGACCGTCCCTATCCTCTACCTTTATGCTAACCTCTGCAAGTGCATCTGATCCTCCAGTTATCGCTTCTAACCTAAATTCTCTTAACTTGATACTTGCAAGCTCATCAGTTATCTTCTGTATTGCTTTGAGTGCTGCATCAACAGGGCCCAGACCAGTATCTGCGGCAACAAACTCCTTGCCCTCAATTGTCAAACGTACAGATGCTGTTGGAACAACATTCATACCTGTAGTAACAACAAAATCATTTAGCATGATCTTTTGTTCCAGCCCTTCCTGACGCATTACTTGCGATGTAATTGCAAGTAGGTCCGCATCTGTAATATGCTTGCCCTTATCTCCCAACTCCTTTACCTTCGCCACTATATCTTTCAACTGCTCCCCAGAAGGTTTGAGACCGTATTCATCCAGCATTGCCGATACACCATGCACGCCTGCATGTTTTCCAGCCTCGAGCCATCTCTTCCTTCCAACCATCTCCGGATTTATTGGTTCATAAGTTAATGGATTTGATAATACTCCATGTGTATGAATTCCCGATTCATGACCAAAGGCATTCTCTCCAACAATTGCCTTGTTGGGCTGCACAATTATACCTGTCAAGCTTGATACTAATCTGGAAGTTTCATAAAGTAACTCCGTCTTTATCCTTGTCTTCTTTCCATATAGACAATGTAGTGCCATTACAAACTCTTCAAGTGATGCGTTCCCCGCTCTCTCCCCTAAACCGTTGATAGTGACATGTGCGCATGAAGCGCCTGCATTAATTGCAGTTACTGAATTGGCAACTGCAAGACCAAAATCGTCATGGCAGTGTATGCTTATTGGAACCTTTACTGCTTGTTTAAGGTCTCTTATCAGTGTATCAATATAAATTGGATTAGAATAACCAACAGTATCTGGAACATCGATTCTATCTGTACCAGCATCAGCCACTGCTTTGTATACTTGTTTAAGAAACTCTCTATCAGTCCTTGTTGCATCTTCAGCAGAGAATTCGCACAGCAAGCCATGAGCCTTTGCATATTCTACCGCTTCAACAGCCTTCTGCAATGCCTCTTCACGTGTCATCTTTAACTTGTACTTCAGGTGTATGTCTGATGTTGCAATGAATGTGTGAACATACTTTAGATCGCAATTCATTACAGCATCGATATCCTTCTTCTCTGCCCTAGCAAGACCAGAGACTTCGCATGAAAGGTTCTGTCTTGCAATTTCCTTTACTGCCTCCATCTCACCCTGCGAAACTATTGGGAATCCTGCTTCAATAACATCAACACCCAACTTGTCCAATTGAAGAGCGATCTTTACCTTATTCTGGGGAGTAAGTGTGACTCCGGGTGTCTGCTCACCATCTCTTAACGTGGTATCATAGATTCTAACGTACTCTTCACTCATACACTACACCTCTTGGCAATGCAGAGACACCGGTCCTTGCCAGCTGTATAACTCCATAGTGTTCCACCAGCCTCTTGAACGCATCTATCTTATCTGGCGTACCAGTTATCTCCACCATTATTGACGACTTGCTCACATCTACCACCTTACCTCTAAAGACATTTGCAAGGTTGATTATCTCCATTCTGGAGTTTGGATCTACGGCCTTCAATTTTAACAATACTAATTCCCTATACACCGTATCCGCAATAGCCAAACGTGTAACATCAACAACATCGACCAACTTGCGCAATTGCTTTACCAGTTGCTCAGTCACATGCTCATCACCGTCTATAGTCACAGTGATCCTTGAAAGATCTGGCTGTTCAGTAGGTCCAACTGAAAGACTTTCAATGTTAAAGTTCCTTGCCCTGAACATATTTGAGACTCGAAAGAGAACCCCGGGCTTGTTTTCAACGAGTGCAGAGATAATGTTCCATCCCATCTTTCTCACCTATGCTGCTGTGATCATATCCTTTAATCCGGTTCCTGGAGCAACGAATGGGAACACATCTTCTTCAGGATCTATGGGTATATCTATTACAGTAGCGACATCGCTCTTCAGCGCTGTGCGTATTGCTTTATCTAACTCTTCCATCGATTGCGCTCTTATTCCCTGAGCACCGTAAGCATCGGCAATCTTCACAAAATCTGGTCCTCCCTTCAGATCGATTCCAATGTAACGCCTGTCGTAGAAGAGTCGCTGCCATTGTGCTACCATGCCCAGTGATTGATTGTTCATCAAGAACACTATAACTGGAAAGTTATCGTTAACTGCCACCGCAAGAGAATTTTCTGTCATATTAAAACTACCATCGCCTGCAATATCAACGACTGGAACCTCTGGTTTTGCTGCTTTAGCTCCTATTGATGCGGGAAAACCAAAGCCCATTGTACCAAGACCGGTTGAGCTGAAGAATGTGCCTGGGTGTATAACATCGAAGAATAGGGAGGTCCACATCTGGCACTGCCCAACTTCTGTGGTTACAATTGCCTCTGGTGGTAAAAGTTCTCTTAACTTCTTGAGTGATTTCTTGGCAGTTATCTCCCTTGGATGATCCTTGTAGGTGCTCTGCATTGCTTCTCTAACTTCATTGATATGCTTTATCCAGTTACTCTCCCCATCTTTCTTTACGATGCGCTTTGTAAGCATCTTCACAAGTGCACGCAATGAGGCTTTGACATCTCCAACAACTGGAACATCTACCTGTTTATTCTTTCCAATCTCTGCTGGATCTATATCGATATGTATGATCTTCATATTCTGGCCAAACTCCTCGAACTTTCCAACCGATCTGTCAGAGAACCTTGCTCCTATCGCAAGCAACACATCGGATTCTATTATCAATTTGTTAGCCTCTGCATGGCCGTGCATTCCAATTGGTCCCAATGCTAGTGAATGATTCTCTGGGAATGCGCCCTTGCCCTTGAATGTGGTAACAACCGGTATCATCAACATTTCAGCTAGTACCTGTAACTCATGGAATGCCCCAGAAATATGCACTCCTCCTCCAGCCATTATCATTGGTCGCTCTGCTTTCAGCAGTAAATCAACTGCCCTTTCAACCTGCTCTATATCAGGATCTATATGTGGAGAGTATCCTCGCATCCTGATTAATTCTGGAAATGTAACATCCTGCACCTCCTGCTGCACATCTTTTGGAACATCTATCAGAACCGGTCCGGGTCTTCCACTTTCGGCAACGTAGAATCCTTTCTTGACAATTTCCGGTATCTCTGCTGCCGATCTTGGCTGGAAGCAATACTTTGTTATTGATGTGCAGATGCCAATTATATCGCATTCCTGAAAAGCATCCCTGCCAATCATTGCCCTTGGCACCTGACCGGTTATTGCAACCATTGGAGCAGAGTCCATATAGGCTGTACCTATACCAGTTACAAGATTGGTTGCCCCCGGACCGGAGGTTGCAAAACATACACCCGCTTTTCTCTTTATTCTGCCATAACCATCGGCCATATGAGCTGCTGATTGCTCGTGTCTAACCAGCACATGTCTGATGTTACTTCTTGTAAGCTCATCATACATGGGAAGGTTCGCTCCTCCGGGCATGCCAAAGGCTACACTGGTCCCTTCCTTCTCGAGGGCACGAATCAAAGCCTGAGAACCTGTTAATTCAACCATATCTAATCACCCAAAAACCTTGCAGATAAATCCGCAAGGTTTAGTCTAGCAAGACAACTAGCAAAAGCAGTTCTACGATGCTAGTTGTTTTGCTATTTAATAGCATAGTGTTTCTGATATGCATACATTCTATAATTATAAATATTTTGCCCCTCTAGGACAGTCAGTTTGGTCGAGAGTGAGGAAGAGGTTATCAAACGGTTGGTATATAGATCGTTTGAGATTGGCAAGAACAAGGATCTTCAGACTATACAGTCACTGCATTCCAAAGATAGGTTCTCAAAATTTGGCGATGCCCCTCCCTACATGAGAATGGACTACAACGATGCGTGCATGCATGAGGAATTGTATTTTGCAAGTGTCTCCGATTATGACTTTAAGATTGGGGATCTTAGGATCGACCTCTTTGATGATATGGCAATTGCAACCTTCATTATCGAGCATACGGGCATGCTTGTTGATGACTATAGCTTCACTGGTAGAACAATGAGTGTTAGGTCACGTGGTACAATGGTTTTTCAGAAAAAGGATTCAGAGTGGTTAATTGTGCATGAGCACTTTTCAAATATACCTAGAGAAGTAAAGGAAAAAGAAGAGAAAGAATAACAGCCCTGAGCATGATTACAGTTTTCATTTGTTCTATCCAGAGGTTTCGGTTTCGGTTTCGATCCTAGCGGTTTCGGTTGCGGTTTCGGTTTCGAATGTAAAATCGCAGCCATCGCAACATCCTGCTTTTGATATGTATATGCAATCCTGATGCTCTTTAATACCATACGTATCAGCAATACTATCATCATTGCTGAACATACTGTACTCTCTACACCCTTCCCTTCGCACATGAACATTTTCCTTGCTAGATACATCTTTCTCTATATTACACTCTATAATATTTAAGAACAGGTGGGGAAATTCACCAGCTGTTCATAAATAGAACAATATGATATTTTTCTTCGGAAGATGTAGCTTTGTAAAATTTAGTTACATGTGTAAGCAATAACAAGTACAATAGAATTAACTATCGTTCTATATCTATTGCCTTAGATTCTTTGTTGAACAACTCGTATGCCTGTTCTACGGTGGCGTTTTCATGCACTATTGCACGAACCGCCTTTATCATTGCTACAGGGTAATCTGATTGCCAGATATTCCTTCCCATATCAACACCGGCAGCACCATGCTGAATTGCATCATATGTTAATTTCAATGCATCGAGTTCACCGGTCTTCTTCCCTCCAGCAATTATAACTGGTACAGGACATGCGTTCACAACCTTTTCGAAATCGTCACAGTAGTATGTTTTAACCATCTGTGCTCCAAGCTCTGAGGCGATTCTGCATGCTAATCCCAAGTATTTTGCATCTCTGACCATCTCCCTTCCAACCGCTGTAACAGCCAAAACAGGAATACCATATTTTTCACCTTGATCAACAAGTTTTGCCAAATTAACAAGTGATTGATGCTCGTGTTCTGCACCAACGAATATTGACATTGTTACTGCGGTAGCATTGATCCTGATAGCATCCTCAATGGAAGTTGTAATCGCTTCATTAGATAGATCCTTGCTAATTATACTTGCCCCTCCAGAGACTCTAAGCACTATTGGTATATCGCTACTAGCATTAACAGATGTTCTTAACACACCTCTGGTAAGCATCAGAGAATCGGCATAAGGAATGAGTGGCTCGATTGTTTTTCTTGGAACCTCAAGCTTTTCTGTTGGTCCAAGAAAGTAACCATGATCAACTGCAAGCATTACTGTACGATTATCATTTGGCTTGAATATCCTTGCCATCCTGTTTTTCATTCCCCAATCCATCTATTTCACCTATTGAATGTCATGAACGAGTTGCCATAGTTAAATTTTACTAGGATGTTACAACAACCTTCATTGCGTCCTTTGCCTCATGGGCACACTTTATAGCTTCTGCTGCTCTCTTAAGACTGAACCTGTGAGTTATTATTGATTTGATATCGATGCGTTTACTTCTGATCAGTTCAAGTGCCTGCCTTGTCTCTATTTCTGATGCAGCAAGACTCGGTATCAATCTTATTTCATTTGAGAAAATACGATTTACATCCAGTTGTGCTGTTGAACCTTTTGGAGGAACGCCGAATAGTACAACCTTGCCCCCACTTCTTGTCAATTCCAATGCTTGAAGGAAGGCTTTGGTGCTGCTGGTAGCAACAATCGCAACATCAACACCTCTTCCATCCGTTGCATCCCTGATTGTTTTAACCGCATCTTCCTGACTGGTATCGATCGCTAATTTTGCGCCCATTCTTTTTGCAAAGTCCAATCTGAATTGATTAATATCTAATGCAAAAACGCTCTTGGCACCATATGCCTTTGCAAGGAGAATATGCATCATACCTGCTGGTCCTACTCCAATGACAGCAACATCATCAATATCAATGATATCTGCCTTGTTGATTGCGCGTATGCAGCATGCTAAAGGCTCAATCATAGCTGCCTCTTCAAAAGAAATAGCGTCTGGTAATTTTATTACTCCTTCTCTCTTCACATTCCACTCTGGAACAAGGAATATTTCTGCCAGCCCGCAGGGATCGATGTTGCTCTTCTGATAATCTGGACACATCGTGTAATCTTCATGCATGCAGTAATGGCATGAATAGCATGGAACGTGATGATGCACGAAAACCCTATCTCCAACCTTGAAATCCTTCACATCCCTGCCCACTGCAATTATTTCACCGGCAGGCTCGTGCCCTAGCCTGTTTGACACAACACCATAGCTACCATATACTTTCTCCAGATCAGAGCCGCATAAACCACAGGCTTTCATTTTCACAAGTATATCTCCGCCGCCAATTTTTGGAGATGGTATATCGTTAACGCTGACCTGATTAGGCTCTTTTATAAATACGGCCTTCACATTACTGGTTTTTCTTCTCCGCTATAAATACAGTATGTCGTTTCAAATCTGTCTCACCTAAAATGCCTTTGAAATCAGCAAATAAAAAAATAAAGATCTGTATCATCTCATTATAATAACGTATGAAACTATACACCCAAGATTTGCTTCAGCAGTGCTCTATAATCTACTTTTTCCTTCTTGCTACCAGGAGCTGGTAACTCGAAGATCAATGGGATAGGTGTCTTTGCTCTAATATCGGTTAATTCCTTACGTATATCCTTGGCAATATCATCGCTCAATAACACTAAACCAACATCGTTCTTGCCAGCAAGTTTGTTTATTTCAGTTAATGCTTGTGAAGAAGAATCTACCTTCAATCCCTGCACTCCTGCGAGCTGAAAACTTGTTATGAAAACTCTGCTCCCAATAGCGACTATTCGCATCAACGTGCGATTATGACGATTCCAATTTAATCTTTGCTTGTATACGTTAAAATGCGTAAGAAGCAAGCATTGAAGATACAAGGAATATGTTTGTGGCAAAGTGGGCAGAGAATGCGTTGTTTATTCCATGTTTATCATAGATGTATTTGTAGATGAACCCTGCCGGTAGCAAAGCAATTACAACATGTAAAGGAACACCCATTGCTATATGCAGAAAAGCCCAGAGCACAACGAGTTTTCTGTTACGCCTAAAATACAACTCTTCATAGTAATTGAGATGCAACAGCATATAGATCAAGATTGGAGCAAAGGGAGCTATGCCAAGAAAACCCTGATCTCCAAAGGGACCCACTGCTATGTTATATCCAAGCCATCCCCAGTTCAATATTGGAATCGCATCAAGGTATGGATAGGCGAAGAATGCATACCCCATCAGGATTGCGATTGTTATCGGTGCGAATCGTATGCCCTTCCAACCGGAAAGGAGTGTATGTATCCTACCTCCAGTCTCCTTTGCTAATACAATGGATGATGAGGCAATTATCACATAATATGCTACAGCTATCTCGTTCAACATATGATGTACATTTTTAATGCTATTAAAGATAGCGAGAGCAGAGGTTATAAGATGATTCATGTTTTCATTGCATATGGTAAGTGAAGGCGAGCTTGCTCCAGATTTTGAGTTGCCATCGCATACCGATGAGAGAATAAGATTAAGTTCGTTCAGGAATAAAATGAATGTTGTTCTCTGCTTCTATCCCAAGAATCACATGTGGGGTTGCCCATCCAAGAAAGTGTTTGAGCAAGCAAAAAGTGTGGTTGATAATTATGAACGCATCAAACAATTAGATGCGGAGGTATTTGGAATAAGCGTTGATACAATGGAATCGCACAAAAAATTTGCCAAAGAATACAGGATACCGTATAGATTGTTGAGTGATGTGGATAAGAAAATTTGTGGGGAGTATGCTGGGCTAAATGTATTTGGACTTGCAAAGAGAACCACATTTATCATAGATAGACAAGGAGTGATAACAAAAATTTTCAGAGATATTGAACCTGCCAGACATGGTGAAGAGATAGTTGCTGCTTTAAGCAGTATTGCAAAGATGGCTTAGATTATACCACTTGGCTTTGATCTGAAATCCATCATAACCGTCATTCCATCGCGTAAAACTATGCCAAGATATGCGTCCTGCTTGACGCCATTAACGTACACTGTGGCATCATACTCCTGTATATTGAAGCCCCAATACCATAAGAAGTGTCCTATCTTGAAGTCATGTGGTCTGTCATACACTATATGCAGAAGGCCTGTGTTATCATGCGTATGTATTGGCCTAAGGCAATTATCACTGATTCCAATACTTGCAGGCACTTCCGTTACCTGACCATTAACCGTAACTGATACACTAACATACGCCTGATAGGGCAAATTATCAGACGCTATACACTGGTAAATTGGGTCCTGCGCTCTTGCCTGCTGTGTAATTATATTGGTAATTATTCCTGCAGTGATAGCGACCACTGCAAGCGCAATCATTGAACGTATCAATGTCTTCCTCTTGTTAGAGTCAACTCCCCAACTCAATACAGATAAATGCAAAAATTGGGTTTAAAGAATGTTTCAATGAGAAGGCAGGGAGGATAAGTTATTGTTGCAGTACTGGCAGATACTGCAGATGCCTCCCTGCTAGCTGGTGTATGCGACTGTCTGGGTTCTCGCTGGGCAAGATGTATTGGTGTTGAGAATATTTACGGAGTATGTATACAATGTATTGGAATATGGAATTGCAATTATATCGCATTAACGGAACATCTTATCCAGCAATGATCTGGTTCTAACATACTTTGCCAGATCAGATGCTGTAACTATTCCCACAAGTTTATCATTATCCAGTATCACTAACCTTCGTATCTTATTGTTAAACATACGTTGCACCGCTGTCTCTATAGGCAGATCGGGATCTGCTGATATAACTGGGCTTGACATAATCTCTGCCAATGGTATTTTGTTGCTAATGGTATCTATAGTGCATACCTTGCGCACAAGATCACGCTCGGTAACGATTCCAACAGGTTTTCCATTGCTAACGACCACCAAACTACCTATCTCATATTGAGTCATTATCTTGGCAGCATCCAGTGCAGTCTTGTCACGATCTACAGTGATAACCTTCTTGTTCATTATGTCACGCACTGTATCCATGTTAACAGTTAGAATTGAAGTAAATAAAAAGTTAAACTATTATGCTGATCATAAACACGGTCGTATTTGATCTTGTAAATAATTTTAGATCAAGAATTGTCAATTTATTATCAGCAATATACTTAAATCCAAGCCAGAAGTGCTTTACCAATATGAGAAATGCCGTATATTTTGCAATAGCTTCTGGCTTGCTTTTGCTCTTCTCTGGAACGCTTAATGCCCATGCGGCAATGATTCCTACAGATATAACTATGGAGCTCTCTTCGTCAAAGGTTAATGTTGATGATATCGTTACTGTGAGTGGTTCTCTTACAAGCGCTGCAACAGGTGAAGGGTTGCCATGGAAGCCAATTACAATATACAGAGATGGCCCGATAGGCCCAGAAGCCCTTGCCACCACCACAACTGGTGCCCAAGGACAGTACAGCGTTGAATTACCTGCCAAACTTGAGAGAAATAGAGGTGTGTTTATAACAGTTTTCGCTCAATTCGATGGTGATAATCTATCACTTCCTTCCAGAACAGGCAAATCAACATTTACCATCGGATTAAAACCACTTGAACTTGTGATCACAACAGATGGTAATAAGAATAGATACATGCTTGGTGAAAAAGCATTCTTTAGTGTAGCGTTGAGTGATGGGAGTGGGAACTTTGTTGATCCTGACTTTTTGCGTGGAACCTATGATGGTAAATTTATGGAATTGACCAGAGAGGATGTTGGAAGATACACATTTGAGACTACAAAACTAGTAAAGTTTGAGCAACACCAGTTTGGGATATTCGCAGAAAAATGGGGCTTCAAGTCAGCACAGAAATCCATTACAGTAACAGTTTTTGGAACGCATGATCTCAAACCTGTGAAGGTAACAGCGTCAAAGAGGGGCGATGATATCAGGATAATGGTGAAGAATAGTGATCTGAGTCCAAACAACATATACTCCATAATGGGTACCTTTATTGGTGCTACTGCAACTGACGGCAAGGCAGATAAATGGCAGTTTTCTGTAGACAGCACAACCAATTCCTTCACATTCAAGACCATTGAGGGATATCTTGCACCGGGTCAAACTGTTATATTCAAGATAAAGGCAGATGGTACACCATCAAAATTAGTTTGGAAGGCGTTCGATCTCTACGGTAAAGAGCACACCACAGTTCGTGACATTGTAGCGGCTGGTTCAACTCTAGTCAGACCGATACGAATGTAATTTGATAACTACAACAGGGAAAACAGGAGAGATCCGTATCTGTAGTTCTTGGATACCCTCTCCATGCAGATCAACGTATGATAGGGTTAAAAGCACATATTCCATTTTACAATGCTTAATAATCCAGACAGCATATCATCGCAAGGTAAGGGGATTGCTGAGGAATGGGAAGGGCATGAGGATATTTGGAAACATGATGACTGCATCTATGACATGGAGGCTGGGAGGATTGAATCCGTTAGAAGAGATAAGGAAATACCTATGAACGGCCTAAATACATATGCTTTATGAAATGCATTTCGAAAGCTAGTCAAATAGGCTCTCTAATGCCATGCTTATCCTAGTAGCAAATGCCAGACTTGCAAAGTGCAAGGAGAAACCTGCAATAGCCCCGAAGATTATGCTGCCTGTAGAATAGTAAATCCCGATGAAGGTCATCAAACCTGGAATGGTAAGAATCAGTGCAAGCGCAGTGCTGATCCACATACACTTGACAATGAACTCAGGCGTCAAGTTGCTGTATCTGTCCTTGAAGTAAACTCTGTTTTGAGTAATTATTTGTTCATTCAATGGCTTTCATTGAAAAATCTATAACTTGCAATTTAAATATTCAGCATATAGAAATTATTTCTTCAAATATATTGCAACACAATTATTATCGATTGATGCTATTAATAAAAAATTTCTATCATAATGTAGGGGTATTTCGAAAAATTATGACGGATTGATGGTAAAATTTGACCAAAAAGCGTCAAATTTATGCATTAATAATAGATACAATTACAGATTTTATTCATTTTGGAGTTAATGCTAAATAAGTTGCCTCCAGCAAGGTATTTTTCCATAAATATTAATTTGCTGGTACCAACTATAATAGACAGATGCAAAAACTCGACGATAAACTGGAATGCCTGCTTGACAGGTTTGAAAAGGAAGTAGAACCTTACGACAAGCTGTCAGCAGTTGGATTGATCATAACTCCGATCGCAGTTGTTTCGACAATAGTCTTTGGCTGGTTGCTTGCTCCACTACCACACGATGCAATGCTGCGTTCAATAGTTAGCGGAGAGAGACTATACTGGATAATCGGAAGCATACTTGCAATAGTCGCGGCTACAAAATTACTTATACTGTATGCGGATCGCAAAAAGCACCAGATCTCTAACTCAAAGTACAAGCCATTGACTGGGGGTATGTGTATGTGCGATCTGAGCCAGCTACGTTACCATGTCAGAAGGCTTGACAAATCTAGGCATGAAGGAGAGAGGATAAAGCACGTAAGAATGGTAACATACTACAAACAGAGATTAGGTCTACACTAACCTTTTTTTGATATATGAGTTCGTCAACATTTAGAATTCTGCTGCAGTATCTACACTTCAGTGTCTGCTTTGCCTTGTCTATAACATCTATGATAAGCTTGATCTCTTCCTTGCTGTTTGTAATACACCTTGGGTTTGGGCACTTAATATAGATACAAATTCGTCTGGGAGCTCAACTCTCCTCTTTTCTATGACCTTGTAGTTGCGTATTATGTTCACAGTAGCATTGGGTGCTAGCAAGGCAAATTTGTTTGTTTCATCTGATTCTAGATAGGGTCTATATAGCCACCCCGATAGGCTTGGGAGAAAATGACATCACTCCCTCAAAGCTTGCGGCAAGTTTCAGGTGTCTATCGAATGTAACCAGTATAGCACCATGCAGTTTGCATATTGCAAGGAGTTTGAGAAGGTAAGGGTGAGGAGGTTCCTGAAGTGGCATATCATCGCCATACTTGATTGCATGATAATACTGGCATGCAGCATAACAAGCAGCAAAAGGCACGACTCTCCAGTGTTAAGGAGAATGCTAAAGCAAGTGAAGAATACATTCGATCTTCATGGTGCGATAATGAATGCTGATGGAGCATATGACGCAGAAG
>Ga0073934_10007699_pt1 | contig 14787 bp, 13 predicted proteins | sample LarsenN4metaG_FD_76834 | JGI IMG/M metagenome (GOLD analysis project Ga0073934, IMG submission 76834) | Hot spring sediment bacterial and archeal communities from British Columbia, Canada, to study Microbial Dark Matter (Phase II) - Larsen... ...
CCATGCTCTCGGGCACGTAGGCGATGCCGCCGCCAGCGATGTCGGGCGTGGCCGCCGCCGTGATGTCGCGGCCCTCGAAGGTGATGCGGCCGCTGGAGGCTCGCCACAGGCCCATGACGGTGCGCAGCGTGCTCGTCTTGCCGGCGCCGTTGCGGCCGAGCAGCATCGTCACCTCGCCCTCGGGCACCGCGAGGTCCACGCCGTGCAGGATGTGGTAGGCGCCCACGTGCATCTGCACGCCTTGCAGCTCGAGCGCGTTCATGCCGATTCCTCCGCGGTCACGCCGAGGTAGGCCTGCTGCACCACCGGCGACGCGATCACCTCGTTCGGCTCGCCGTCGGCCACCAGGCGGCCGTTGACGAGCACGACGATGCGGTCGGAGAGCTCGCGCACCACGTCCATCTTGTGCTCGACGAGCAGGATGGTGCGGTCCTTCTTCGCCTTCAGGCCGCGGATCAGGTCCAGCACCACCGGTGCGTCGTCCAGGCTCATGCCGGCGGTCGGCTCGTCGAACATGTAGACCAGCGGGTCGAGCGCCATCAGGAGCGCCACCTCGAGCTTACGCTGGTCACCGTGCGGCAGGCTGGCGGCGCTCGCGTCGCGCTTGTCGGCGAGCTGCACGCTGGCGAGCAGCGCGTCGGCCTCGTCGATCCAGTCGCGGCGGTCGAGCCAGACCCGCAACAGGTCGAGCCCGGCCCTGCCGCGCCCCTGCTCGCGCGCCTGCACCGCGAGGCGCACGTTCTCGTGCACCGGCAGGTTGGGGAAGAGCTGCGTGAGCTGGAAGGCGCGGCCGAGTCCGGCGCGCGTGCGCAGCGGCGCGCCGAGCCGCGTCAGCTCGCGGCCGTTCAGCAGCACGCCGCCTTCGGAGGCGGGCAGCTGGCCGGAGATCAGGTTGAAGTAGGTCGTCTTGCCGGCGCCGTTGGGGCCGACGATCGACGTCAGCGTGCCCGGCTCGAAGCGGCACGACACATGGTCCACCGCCACGTGGCCGCCGAAGCGGATGGTGAGGTCGCGCGTCTCGAGCATGGCCTTCAGCACCGGCCAGCGACCCAGTGCCCGGGCGTCGCCAGGGCGAGCGCGCTGCGCTGCCACGGCCAGCAGAGCGCGATGCCCGAGCCGCGCGCGCGGATGGCGCCCCACCAGCCGGCGAGCGCGCGACCGGCCATCAGGTGCACGGCGTTGAAGGCGCGCCGGCAGTCGGCTGCCGAGCCGGCGAGCCGGTCGACCATGGCCTTGATCGCCGCCACCTGCATGCCGGTGCGCGTGGCGTAGTCGGCGCCGGTATAGCCCCACCAGTCCCAGCACGAGTGCAGCGCCTCGGGGCCGGTCTGCGGGAACAGCAGCACGATGCGGTTGCCGTCGGCCCAGCGCGGGTAGCCGGTGCGGTGGGTGTAGGCGTCGCCCACGTCGTCGAGGTTCTGGCCGCAGCCGTGCAGCACCACGTGCAGGCGGCAGCCGCCGGACTGCCCGGTGTCGCAGCTTTCGGGCACGTAGAGCTTCGCCGTGCGGCCCATGCCGCGGCCCGGCGCGATGAACTCGGACTGGTCCACCTCGCGCCAGCGCCCGCGTGGCGCGCCGTCGTTGCGCGGGTTCAGCGGGCCGTAGAAGTAGGCCAGCATGTCGCCCGCGAGGTCGACGCCGCAGTTCTGGATGTAGGCGCCGCCGCGCTGGTCGCAGGCGTTGCCGAAGTCGTCGGTGACCATGCCGTGTTCGGCCTTCACGTCCTTGCGCTGCTCGAGCTCGACGTCGAAGGCGCGGTACCAGCGCGCCAGGTCGTCGACCAGCGGCGGCACCACCGCCGTGTCGAGCGCGCCGGAGAACAGGTAGACCTTCGAGCCGCGCAGGTTGGAAAGCGCGTCGATCGCACCGCGGCCTTCGAGCCGCTTCGCGGTGGCGACCAGCGCGTCCACCGGCGTGCCGTCTTCGTGGCCCTCGCGCTTCAGGCAGCGTCCGGTGGCATGGCGCAGCTGCCCCTCGGCGCAGAACCAGGGCCCGGCCGCCACCACGCCGACGCCGCGCTTGAACACCGACGAGTACGCCACGTGCAGCTGCACGGCCATGTAGCCGCCGGAGGACAGGCCGGAGAGCGTGGTCATCGAAGGGTCAATGCGGAGGTTGGGCACAGGCTCGGCGCGCGGCGCCGCTGCCGCGCCGAGCAGCAGCAGCGCCACCGCGGCCCGCCGCGCGTGGTTCATGCGGGATGCGTCAGCCGATCAGCGCTTGTTGCGGATCGGCACCGCCATCTCTTCGGCCTTGATCACGCGCACCAGCTCGGGCACGCCCCAGGCGAAGGCCGGGTCCACCTTGATGCGGAAGTGGAACATGTCCTGCATCGCCTGGTGGTCCTCCTTGCGGAAGGTCATCCTGCCCTTGGGCGTCTCGAAGCTCATGCCTTCCATCGCGGCGATGAGCTTGTCGGTGCCGGTGTCGCCCTTGGTCTTCTTCAGCGCCTCCACCACCGCGATACCGGCGGCCATGCCGCCCGCGGTGAAGAAGTCGGGCGGGTTCTTGAACTTGCCGTAGTGGTTGGCCACCAGCCACTCGTTGACCGGGTTCTTCGGGATGCCGAAGTAGTAGTAGGTGGCACCCTCCATGCCCGGGAACTGCTTGTACGCGCTCATCGCCGGCAGGATGTTGCCGCCGGTGGCGATCTCGATGCCGTAGCGCTTGAGGTCCAGGTCGGCGATCTTGAACGGGTTGCCGGCGCCGGCCCAGATGATCCACACCACCTTGCGGCCGGGCAGGTCCTTGAGCTTGTCGATGATGCGCTGCGCGCCGGCGGTGAAGTCGGTGGTCGCCGTCGGCAGGTACTCCTCGTGCACGATCTTGGCGGTCTTGATCGCCTCCTTGAACGCCTTCACGCCGTCGCGCCCGAAGGCGTAGTCCTGCGCCAGCGTGGCGATGCTGACGCCGGCCTTGTCCAGCGCCACCGCGTTGCTGATGGCGTCCTGGCTCGAGTTGCGGCCGGTGCGGAAGATGTACTTGTTCCACTTGTCGCCGGTGATGCTGTCGGCCACCGCCGGCTCGACGAGCAGGATCTTCTTGAACTCCTCGGCCACCGGCAGCATCGCCAGCGCCACGCCGGAACTCGTCGGGCCGACGGCCAAGTCGGCCTTGTCGTCGCCGTAGGCCTGGGCGAGCAGGCTCTTGCCGAGGTCGGGCTTGCCCTGGTCGTCCTTCTCGATCACGGTGAGCTTGCGCCCGGCCACCGTCATGGTGCCGCCGGTGGCGTACTCCAGGCCCATCATGAAGCCCACCGCGGTCTGCTTGCCGTAGGCCTCGAGCGGGCCGGTCTTGCTGTGGATGTGGGCGATCTTGATCTCGCCCTTGCCCTGGGCGAGCGCGGCCAGGGGCAGCACCAGGGCGGCCAGGCCGAGCAGGCTGCGGCGGGTGAACGGGCTGGTGAAGCGGGGCATCGAGTGTCTCCTGGTGTGATCTGTGCGAAAGGCGGACAGCCGGGTCGGCTTGCGAACCGATGTGCGAGGGGCGTGCCATGGCGCTGCGTCTTCGCGCAAACCCTGAGCTTCGGGGGCCTCGAGTCCCCCGTTCGCTGACCTTTGGTGGCTTCGAAGCGCGCGCCGCGCCGCCCGGCCGGGCCCGGCTGTCTGCTTTGCCGACGCAGGCGAACGCGGCGTCCGGAAATCCGGTCAGTCGCCTTCGGTGAGGATGACGGCGCGGCCTTCGGGGTCGCGCACGATCGCGAACGCGCCGCGCTCGCCGCGCTCGATGGGCGGGTACTGCTCGAGACCGGCCTCGTTGAGCGCGTCGATCGCCTCCTGCACCGAAGGGACCTTCAGGCCGATGCTCGGATCGGGCCCGGCCGCGCCCGGCCCGCGGCCGCTCCCGGCGTCCAGGCGCAGGCGCAGCCCGCCCGCGTCGACCGTGAGCGAAGCGCCCGGGCGTTCTTCGACGACGGCGCAGCCGAGGATGTCGACCCAGAACTCCCGGCTTCGCGCCAGGTCCTGGCTGGTGACGGCGACGAAGGCGTGGCGTTCGAACATGGGCAGGCTGGCGTGATCGATGTGGTGGCGCTCGCCCATGGGGGCAGCGCGGCGCGAGCATGAGGCCGATGCCGCCGTTCGGCCACCCGCGAAAGACCCTAGGAGTCTGGGCGGCAGGGCCGCGAGCACCGCTTGAGGGCACTCAAGGCGCGCCGGCGGCCGGCTGTCCAGAATGGGCCGTGCTCGGGTTTCGTGCAGGGCGATCAGGCCAGTTCGGACGATGACCGCCCTTCAGTTGCTGGGCTGGATCGCGGCGGCGCTGCTGCTGCAGTTGGTCGCCGGCATCGCGTGGGCGGTCGTGCGCCGGCCGGCCGCGCCGGCACGGCCGGAGCCCGCCCGGGGCCGCGAAGGCGCAGCGCGCGGCGGCGCCGCGTGGAGCGGCTGGCGCGAGTTCCGCGTGACACGGCGCGAGTACGAAGACGCGGCGTGCACGCAGTGCTCGTTCCACCTGGAGCCGGTGGACGGTCAACCCCTGCCGCCGTTCAGGCCCGGCCAGTTCCTGACCTTCTCGCTCGACGTACCCCGCGCCGCCGACGAGGGCGATCGAGTCGGGGTGCGCGCGGTGACGCGCTGCTACTCGCTCTCCGACCGCCCGGACCCGGCGCACTACCGCGTCACCATCAAGCGCGTGCCGGCGCCGGCCGATCGGCCCGGGGTCGCGCCGGGCCTCGCGTCAGGCCACTTCCACGACCGCGTGCAGGCGGGCGACGTGCTGCGCGTGAAGGCGCCGGCCGGGCACTTCGTCATCGACGACGACGCGTCGGTGCCGGCGGTGCTGATCGCCGGCGGCATCGGCATCACGCCGATGATGAGCATGCTGCGCGGGTCGCTCGCCGAGCAGCCGGCGCGCAGGCTGCACCTGTACTACGGGCTGCGCAGCGGCCGTGAACACGCGTTCAAGGCGCAGCTCGAGGCGCTGGCCGCGGCGCACGCGGGCCTGGAGCTGCACGTGGTGTACAGCCGCCCCGCGCCCGACGACCGGCCCGGACGCGACTACCGTCACGCCGGGCACGTGGACGTGGAGCTGCTGCGCCGCACGCTGCCGCATGGCCGGCACCGCTTCCACGTCTGCGGGCCGCCGGCGATGATGGGCACGCTCGTCCCCGCCCTGGCCGCGTGGGGCGTGCCCGCCGACGACCTGCACTTCGAAGCCTTCGGGCCGGCGTCGGTGCGGCTGCCGGGCGCGTCGGCCTCGTCGGCCGAACCGCCGGGCGCAGCTGCCGAAGCTGCCGCTGAAGTCGAGGTGCGCTTCCAACGCTCCGGCCGCACCCTGGCCTGGGACGGGCGCGACGCCTCGCTGCTCGACTTCGCCGAGCGCCACGGCATCGCGGTGGAATCGGGCTGCCGCTCCGGCGGCTGCGGCAGCTGCGAGACGCGCCTGCTCGAAGGCGCCGTGCACTACGAACACGCGCCCGACCACGACGTGGCGCCCGGCCACTGCCTGCTGTGCGTCGGCAGGCCGGCCGGCGCGCTCGTGCTGGAGGCCTGATGCCGCACAAGGCCCGCCTGCTGCGACGCGAGGTGCTGCCCTTCGTGGCGGCCTTCGCCGCGCTGGTGCTGCTGGCGCTGGCGCTGGACGGGCTGCTGCACCTGCTGGGCCTGCGCTGGATCGGCCGCTGGCTCGGCATCCCCGGCACGCTGCTCATCCTCGGCTCCGCCGTCTACTCGCTGCGCAAGCGCAAGCTCATCCGGCGCGGCCATCCCGCCACGCTGCTGCGCTGGCACGAGCTGCTGGCCTGGCTGGGATCGCTGCTCGTGCTGGTGCACGCCGGCGTGCACTTCAACGCCATCCTCGGCTGGCTGGCGGTGGGCGCGATGCTCGTCAACGTGGGCAGCGGCCTGACCGGCAAGTTCCTACTCGACCGCTCGCGCCGCCGGCTCGAGGCGGCGCGCCGGCAGCTGCGCGGCCGCGGCCTGCCCGAGGGCGAACTCGACGACGCGCTGTACTGGGACAGCCTGACCTTCGACGTCGTCAAGCAGTGGCGCGTGGTGCACCTGCCGATCACGCTGGCCTTCGCGGTGCTGGCCTTCGCCCACGTCGTGGCCATCCTGCTGTTCTGGGGCTGGGCATGACCACGGGCCCGAAGAAGCGGCGCCCGGTGCTGCTCGTCGTCATCGCGCTCAACCTGGTGGCGCTGATCGTGCTGGCCTTCGTCCACCCGCACCTGATGATCAGCCCGGGCGCGCTGGTTCAGGGCCATGCCGACCTGGCGACCGACTGCTTCGCCTGCCACGCCGCCTTGCGCGGCGCGTCGTCGCAGCGCTGCATGGCCTGCCACGACGTGGCCGAGGTGGGCATCCGCACGACGGGCGGCGTGCCGATCACGAGCCGCAGCGTGAAGGTCTCGTTCCACCAGGAGCTCATCGAGCAGGACTGCGTGGCCTGCCACTCCGACCACCAGGGGCCGCGGCTGACGCGGCGCAGCCGCAAGCCCTTCTCGCACGAGCTGCTGAAGGTGTCGGTGCGCGAGCGCTGCGCCGGCTGCCACGCGGCGCCGCAGGACACGCTGCACCGCGGCGTTCGCGACGAGTGCGGCGCCTGCCACCGCAACACCGCCTGGAAGCCGGCCACCTTCGAGCACGAGCGGCACTTCGTGCTCGACCGCGACCACCAGGCGCCTTGCGAGACCTGCCACCGCAACCACGACTACGGCCGCTACCACTGCTACGGCTGCCACGAGCACTCCGAGGCCAAGGTGCGCGCCGAGCACCTCGAGGAGGGCATCCGCGACTTCACCGACTGCGTGGCCTGCCATCGCGACCCGCGCGTGGAGCCGCAGCGCGGCCGCGGCGGCGATCATGAGCGCCGCGGCGAACGCGGGCGCGAACACGAACGTGGGCGCGATCGCGAGCGGCGCTGAGCCCTAGCCCTCGAACCCGGCCTGCGCGCGCAGCGCCGCCGACCCCGCACCCGTGAGCAGCTCGATCAGCCGGGCCGCCAGCGCCGGCGACTGCGCATGCGCCGCCACCGCCGCGGTGTAGGTGGTGGCGAGCTCGAAGCGCGGCGGCAGCGGCGCCACCAGCTCGACGCCGTCGGTGTAAAGGATCTCCGTCACCTGCGTGCACCCGATCGGCCGCGGCGACGCGCTCGAGGCCAGCTCGCGCATCGCGGAGGCGCCGTTCGGGAAGGTGCGAAAGCGCGGCGCGAGTTCGGCCTCGAGCCCGAGTTCGCGCAGCACGCGCAGGAAGTGGATGCCCGCGGTGGCGCGCTCGGGGTCGGGGAAGTACACCGCGTCGGCCGCGCGCAGCGCGGCGGCCAGCGCCTCGGGCGTAGCCACGTCGGGGTGCGCGCTGCCGCGCCGCACCGCCACGCCGGTGCGCACGCGGCCGAGCGGCGCGCGCGGCGCCGCGGCGAGCCGGCCTTCGGCCACCAACGCGTCGACCATGGCGTCGGTGGTCACCATCAGGTCGCAGGGCGCGCCGCCGAGCAGCGCCTCCTTCATCGCGCCCACCGCGCCGAAGCGGCCGCCGAGGGTGGCGCCGGTTTCTTCCTGCAGGCGCGGCGCGACCGCCTTGACGAGGCCCTGCGCGGCGCCGGCGCAGAGCAGCTGGAGTTCGACGACCATGGTGGCCGCGGCCCGTGCTTCAATCGACCTTGATGTTGGCCGACTTGACCACCTGCGCCCACTTGGCGATGTCGTCGTTGAGGTACTTGCCGAACTCCTCCACGCCCATCGTCAGCGCCGCGGTGCCCTGGCCGGCCCATTGGCGCCGCACCTCGGGGTTGCCGGTGATCTTGCCGATCTCGGCGTTCAGCCGCGCCACCACCGCGGGCGGCGTGCCCTTGGGCGCCACCACGCCGAGCCACAGCGTCGCCTCGTAGCCGGGCACGCCGGCTTCGGCAAGCGTGGGCACGTCGGGCAGGATCGGCGAGCGCGCGCGGCCACTGACCGCGAGCGCCTTGACCTTGCCCGAGCGCACGTGCTCGGTCATCGTGGGAATGGCGTCGAACATCATGTCGACCTGGCCGCCGAGCACGTCGGTGCGCGCCCCGGCGCTGCCCTTGTACGGCACGTGCACCACCTGGATGCCGGCCATCGCCTTGAACAGCTCGCCGGCCATGTGGTACGGCGTGCCCGGGCCCGACGAGGCGTAGCTCATGCCGTCGGGCTTGTCCTTGGCGGCCTTGATGACCTCGCCGAGCGTCTTGGCCGGCAGCGCGGCCTTGGCCACCAGCACCAGGTCGGAGGCGTTGATCGGCGCCACCGGCACGAAGTCGCGCATCAGCTGGTAGGGCTTGTTCGGGATCAGCGACTCGTTGACGGTGTGCGTGTTGCTCATCACCAGCAGCGTGTAGCCGTCGGGCGCGCTCTTGGCCACCGCATCGGTGCCGACGATGGCGCCGCCGCCGGGCCGGTTCTCGACGACGAAGCTCTGGCCGAACACCTGCTGCAGGCGCTCGGCGAGGAAGCGGCCGAACACGTCGGCCGAGCCGCCGGGCGCGAAGGGCACGACGAGCTTGACCGGGCGCGAAGGCCAGTCCTGCGCCGCGGCCGGAACGGCGGCGGTGCCGAGCACGGACAGCACGGACAGCACGGACAGCGCGGCCAGCGCGGCGGCGATCGGGCGGCGGCGGATCGGGGAGGCAGGCATGCGGGTCTCCGGTCGGTGCGGTCGGCGCGTCCGGTGCGTTCGATGCGTTCGGCGCGCTCGTTGATTCCGGAGGGGATGGTAGCCTTTGGTCGCGCCACCGCGCCCCTGTCCCACCCGGAGCCCGCCCTTGCGCATCGCCACCTTCCGCCACCGCGGCCAGCGCCTCGTCGGCCGCGTGTCCGCCGACGCCGGTTCGGTCACCGTCTTCGAGGGCGTCGACGCCACGCGCGACGCGCTCGCGCTGACCGAGCAGGCCGCGCGCGACGGCCGCCTGCCCGCTGGCGCCGGGCCGGTGCTCGCGCTCGCCGACGTGAAGATCGAGGCCCCGCTGCCGCTGCCGCGCCGCAACCTGTGGTGCGTGGGCCGCAACTACCACGCTCACGCCAAGGAGCTGCGCGAGACCGTGTTCAAGGCCAGCGCCGCGGCGGTGGACCAGTGGCCGATCGTCTTCACCAAGGTGCCCGAGTGCGTGGTCGGCCCGGGCGACGCGGTGCGCCTGCCCGGCGCGGCCGTCTCCGCGCAGATCGACTACGAGGCCGAGCTGGCGGTGGTGATCGGCCGCGGCGGCCGCAACATCACGAAGGCCGACGCGCTGGCGCATGTCTTCGGCTGGACCATCGTCAACGACGTCACCGCGCGCGACGTGCAGATGCGCCACCAGCAGTGGGACCTGGGCAAGAGCTTCGACACCTTCTGCCCGATGGGCCCGTGGATCGTCACCGCCGACGAGCTCGACGGCACCGACACGCGCGTGCGCTGCTGGGTGAACGGGGAACTGCGCCAGGACGCGCGCACCACCGACCTGATCTTCGACATCCCGACGCTGATCGAGACCGTCTCGCGCGGCATCACGCTGCTGCCGGGCGACGTCATCGCCACCGGCACGCCGGCCGGCGTGGGCATGGGCCTGAACCCGCCGCGCTGGCTGGCCGCGGGCGACGTGGTGCGCATCGAGATCGACGGCATCGGCACGCTCGAGAACCCGATCGAATGACGAGCAACAGGAGACCCGACGTGACGATTCCGCTGTTCCGCACCCTCGTCGCCGCGGCGCTGTGCGCCGCGGCCGGCCTGGCCACGGCCCAGGGCGACTGGCCGGCCAAGCCGCTGACCATGATCGTGCCCTTCCCGCCCGGTGGCGTGGCCGACACGGTGGCGCGGCCGGTGGCCGAGGCGCTCGCGCGCGAACTCGGCCAGCAGGTCATCGTGGAGAACCGCGCCGGCGCCGGCGGCGCCACCGGCATCGGCGCGGCGGCGCGCGCGGCGGCGGACGGCCACACGCTGCTGATGAGCCTGTCGTCGATCTCCATCCTGCCCGAGGCCGACCGCATCCTCGGCCGCCGGCCGCAGTTCACGCTCGACCAGTTCAAGCCGATCGCGCGTTTCACCGCCGACCCCACGGTGCTGGTGGTGCGCAGCGAGGCGCCGTGGAAGACCTTCGCCGAGTTCGTGGCCGACCTGAAGACCAAGCCCGGCCGCTACAACTACGGCAGCTCGGGCAACTACGGCACGATGCACGTGCCGATGGAGATGCTCAAGTCGAGCGCCGGCTTCAGCATCACGCACATCCCCTACACCGGTGCCGGGCCGGCGGTGGCGGCGCTGCTCGGCGGCCAGGTCGACGCGCTGGCCACCGGGCCGGCCAGCGTGGTGGCGCACATCAAGGCCGGCAAGGTGCGCGCGCTCGCGCACTGGGGCGAGCGGCCGCTGGCGGCGCTGCCCGAGGTGCCGAGCCTGAAGTCGCTCGGCCAGCCGGTGCAGTTCGCGCAGTGGTCGGCGCTCTTCGTGCCGGCCGGCACGCCCGAGCCCATCGTGCAGCGGCTGCGCGCCGCGGCGCGCAAGGTGGCGGCCGACCCGGCGGTGGTGCAGATCGTCAACCGCGCCGGCAGCCCGATCGAATACCTCGACGCGCCCGAGTTCCAGGCCTACTGGGACGCCGACGCGAAGCTCATGACCGAGGCCGTGCGGCGCATCGGCAAGGTGGAGTGACGCGCGGCGCGTAGGCTCTACTGCGGCGCCGTGAAGGCGCGGTTCAGGTCGGCGCCCGAGGCCGCATCGGCAAAGCCGTCGAAGCGCCCTTCGGCCAGCCCGCGCGCCGCGCGCAGGAAGCCGCCCCAGGCCGCGCGCGCGAGCGCGCCGCCCACGCTGATGCGGCGCACGCCCAGGCGCGCCACCTCGGCCACCGGCAGGTCGCTCGCCGCGCCGAGCAGCACGTTCACCGGCTTGGGCGCCACCGCCTGCACCACCGCGGCGATGCGCTCGGGCGTGCGGATGCCGGGCGCGTACAGGCAGTCGGCGCCGGCGTCGGCGTAGGCCTTCAGGCGCGCGATCGTCTCGTCCATGTCGGGCCGGCCGACGAGGAAACACTCGGCGCGGCCGACGAGCAGCGTGTCGCCGCCGGCGGCGTCGATGGCGCGGCGCGCGGCGCGGATGCGCGCCACCGCCTGATCGAGCGCATACAGCGGCTGCCCGGCGCGGCCGGTGGAGTCCTCGATCGAGAGCCCGGCCACGCCGGTGGCCACCGCCAGCGCGACGTGGCGCTCCACGCCCTCGGGCTCGGCCGCGAAGCCGCCTTCGAAGTCGGCGTTGACCGGCACCCGCGTGCCGGCCACCATCTGGGCCAGGTGCGCGAGCGCCATCTCGAGCGTGATGCCGTTGTCGGGCCGCGCCTGGCTCCACGCGAAGCCCGAACTCGTGGTGGCCAGCGCGGCAAAGCCCATCTGCTGCAGCCACAGCGCGCTGCCCAGGTCCCAGGGGTTGGGGATCACGAAGCAGCCCGCTTCGTGCAGGCGCTTGAAGGCACGGCGCTTGTCGGCCACGGATTCGGTGGGGGGCATGGCGGGTCTCCTGGCGAGTTCGTGCAGGGCGTAGTGTCGCTCCGGCGCCGGCCCTGCGTCACCCGGCGCAGCCGCGTTGCCGCGCACATGACGGCGGGCATGCCGGCCGGCGGTTTCGGATGGCCGACCCGATCGATTTCGATTGGACGAACCTTTTCTTTCGTTTGGACGGCTTGATGATTACAATCAGCCGATGTCGCCGGACGCCGCTCCCGCCGCCCTGGCCGCCCCCTACCCGCGCTTCCTGCGCGACCGCGTGGTGCAGGCCCTGGCCGACACGCCGGTGGTGCTGCTGCACGGGCCGCGCCAGTGCGGCAAGACGACGCTGGCCCGCGCGGTGTGCGAGCCGCTGGGCTACGGCTATCTCTCGTTCGACGACGACGCGTTGCGCGCCGCCGCGCTCGCCGACCCGCTGGGCTTCGTGGCCGACCTGCCGGCGCGCATGGTGCTCGACGAGGTGCAGCGCGTGCCCCGCATCTTCACGGCCCTGAAGATGGCGGTGGACCGCGACCGCGCAGCGGGGCGCTTCCTGCTCACCGGCTCGGCCAACGTGCTGCTGTTGCCGCGGCTGGCCGACTCGCTCGCCGGGCGCATCGAGCCGCAGCGCCTGCATCCGCTGGCGCAGTGCGAGCTGGCGGGCCGCGACAGCGGCTTCCTGCAGGCGCTGTTCGACGGCGCGTTCGGGCTCGAGCGGCATGGGCGGCTGGCCGACGAGCTGGCCGAGCGCGTGGCCGCCGGCGGCTTTCCGGCGGCGCTGGCGCGGCAGGCGCCGCGGCGGCGCGACTGGTACCGGGCCTACGTGGAGGCGCTGGTGCAGCGCGACGTGACCGACATGCGCCGCATCGGTTCGCTCGACACGCTGCCGCGCCTGCTCGCCGCCGCCGCGGCGCAGACGGCGCGCCTCGTCAACGTGGCCGACCTGGCGGGGTCCTTCCAGGTGAGCCGGCCGACCATCCGCGACTACGTCACGCTGCTCGAACGCGTGTTCCTGCTCGAGCAACTGCCGCCCTGGCACAGCAACCGGCTGAGCCGCCTGGTCAAGACGCCCAAGCTGCACCTGTGCGACACCGGCCTGGCCGCCGCGCTGCTGCGCGTCGACGCCGCGGCTCTGCGACGCGACCGTGCGCTGCTCGGGCAGCTGCTGGAGACCTTCGTGCTGCAGGAGCTGCGTCGCATGGCGAGCTGGCAGGCCGAGCCGATCGAGTTCTTCCACTTCCGCGACAAGGACGGCGTCGAAGTGGATCTCGTGCTCGAACGCGGCGCCGACGAAGTGGCGGCCATCGAGGTCAAGGCCGCGGCCACCGTGACCGAGGCCGACTTCCGCGGCCTGCGCAAGCTGCAGGGGGCGGCCGGAGCGCGCTTTCGCTGCGGGGTGGTGCTGTACGACGGCGAGCACGCGTTGCGCTTCGGGCCGGGCCTGCACGCGGTGCCGGTGCGGGCGCTGTGGGAGACGAAGCAGGCGACGGAGGGCCGCGCTCAGTAGCTCACCCGCGCCAGATACGTCTCCCGCGACGCCTCCAGCGCCTCGCCCAGCGTGCGGATGCCCGCCGCCTCGAGCAGCGGGATCATCTTGGCGAAGACCTCGGCGGTGACCATCGCGTCGCCGAGTGCCGTGTGGCGGCCGAGCACCGGCACGCCCAGGCGTTCGGCGATCGCCTCCAGGCGGTGGCTGTCCTGGTTCGGATGCAGCACGGCCGAGAGCAGCAGCGTGTCGAGCACCGGCATGGCGAAGCGCACGCCGCAGGCTTCTTCGGCCAGCTGCAGGAAACGCATGTCGAAGGCGGCGTTGTGCGCGACGAGCACGCTGTCGGCCGCGAAGGCGTGGAAGGCGGGCAGCACGGCGGCGATGGTGGGCTGGCCGCGCAGCATCTCGGGCCGGATGCCGTGCACCGCGATGCCGGCCTCGGGCAGCGAGCGCTCGGGGTCGACGAGCTGCTCGAAGGCGTCCTGCCGCCGCAGCTTGCCGGCCACCACGCGCGTGGCGCCGATCTGGATGATCTTGTCGCCGGCGCTCGGCTCGAGGCCGGTGGTCTCGGTGTCGAAGACGGTGAAGGCGAGCTCGCGCAGCGCGCGCCGGCCGAGGTCGGCCAGGTCGGCGCCAAGCGCGGAGGAGAAGAGGTCGAAGTCGTAGACCTCCGGCCGGCTGTCGTGCTTGACCACGGCCGCCGCCTCGAGCGGCTCCGCCGCGTCGGCCAGCGGCAGCAGGAAGCGGAACACCGCGCGCTGGCGCGGCCGGTCGCGCTCGAACCAGAACGCGCCGCCGTGGCGCTGCACCACGTCGCGCAGCGTCAGCGCGCTCAGGCCGGGGCCGGCACCCGGACGCTGGTCGCCCTCGAGCGGCTCGGTCTCCCAGGCGATCACGGTCTCGGTGCTCATCGGGTGCACCGGCAGCACCAGGTCGAGCTGGGCGCGGCCCGCGGTCTGCGCCGCGGGCGCGAGCTCCAGCCGCAGCCGCATGCTGCCGAAGGCCTGCTCCAGGCGCAGCGCCAGGTGCAGCAGGGCCTGGATGACGGAGAAGCTGTCGACCTTGAGCCACAGCGAGCCGTCGATCTCGCCCAGAGCCACGCGGCTCTCGGCCGCGGCCTCGATGCGCCGCGCGGCGGCGGCGGCGAGGTCGGCGCCGAGCATGTCCTCCATCGGCCAGCGTGTCCTGAGCGCCGCGGCGGTCTGGCGCGAGGCCTCGTCGATCCGCGCGGCGAGCTTGCCGATCTCGTCGCGGATCACGCCGAGGAAGCGCTCGCGCGTCGGCACGTCGAGCCCGGGGTCGTCGATCAGCTCCACCGCGGCCTGCAGGTTGCCCACCGCGCCGCGGCTGCCTTCGGTCAGCTGCTGCAGCAGGCGGTCGCGTTCGTCGGCCTCGGCGAGGTCGCGCGTGACGTTGTCGAGCATCAGCACGAAGCCGTTGAGCGGCGCGTCGGCCGCGGCGCCGGGCTCACGAACCGGCGCCATCTGCACCCGCAAGAGCTGCCCGCTCTGCGTGCCCGTGACGAACTGCGCCGAGGGATTCGCCGCGCCGCGCGCCAGCCGCTGCTGCACCGCCTCCAGCGCGTGCGCGACGAGGCGGCGGTCGAGCACGGCGTAGATCGAGCGGCCGAGCGCCACCGGGCTCGCACCGTCGGCGCCGCCGATCGCCGCGGCGCTGGCCGGAGTGCCCGCGGGTCCGAGGGTGCGCAGCTGCAGCCGCGCGCGCGCGTTGAAGAGCAGGATGCGGCCTTCGAGGTTGCACACCACCACGCTCTGCGTCAGCTCGGCCATTAGCGCCGCCAGGCGGCTCTTCTCCTGCTCGACCTGGCGGCTCGCTTCGGCCACGCGCACGTCGAACTGGCGGCGCAGCACGGCGCGCTGCTCGAGCAGCG
>Ga0073934_10007701_pt1 | contig 14784 bp, 12 predicted proteins | sample LarsenN4metaG_FD_76834 | JGI IMG/M metagenome (GOLD analysis project Ga0073934, IMG submission 76834) | Hot spring sediment bacterial and archeal communities from British Columbia, Canada, to study Microbial Dark Matter (Phase II) - Larsen... ...
CCCGACTCGGGCACGGGCCACTCCATCGGTTACGCGGCCGAGAAAGGCATCCCCTTCCGCCGCCCCTTTGTGAAGTACACCCCCACCTGGCCGCGCAGTTTCATGCCCCAGGACCAGAGCATGAGAGACCTGGTGGCCCGGATGAAACTCATTCCCATCCGCGAACTTATCCAGGGCCAGCGCCTCCTCTTTTGCGAAGACTCGATCGTCCGGGGCACGCAACTTCAGGACACCGTCCGCCGCCTGTTTGATTACGGAGCCAAAGAAGTCCACATGCGCCCGGCCTGCCCTCCGCTCATCCACGGCTGCAAGTTCCTCAATTTCTCCCGCTCCCGATCGGAGCTCGACCTGGCAGGCCGCCGGGCCATCAAGGAAATCGAGGGCCAGGAGGGGCCGCCCCCTCCCGACTACGCCAACCCGGATTCCGAAAAACACCAGGCCATGGTCGAACGCATCCGCCGCCGGTTGGGTTTGACGACCCTGCAATACCAGCGCCTGGATGATCTCGTGGCCTCCATCGGCCTGCCCAAAGACCGCCTTTGCACCTACTGCTGGGACGGCAAAGAGTAAGCGGCCGGCCTCAGGCGTCCGGTCGCTGCCAGGGCTGCCGATAAGGCCGGCGCAGCAGCCGGGTCGCCTCCGCGTCGCCCGCCACCTGCCGGGTCTTGGGATCGTACGCCAGCGGGCGGCCAAGCTGCATCGAGAGATTGGCCAGAATGCAACTGGCGGTGGAGATGTGACCCTGCTCGATGTCGGCCACCGGACGGGTCCGCTTGTCCACCGCCGCCAAAAAGTCCAGCATGTGCCGGCGGGTGGCCGGAGCGGCATGCAGTTCGATGTCCTTCTCCGTGACGTCCTCCGGGAACTGCTCGCGCTCGTAGAGACAATCCTTGTGCACCGGCTCGCCCCGGCCCTGTGGGATGAAATCGTAGCTCATCACACTGGCCTTGAGCGTGCCTTTCTCCCCAAAGAGGGTGAAGGCCCACGGGTACTTGGGATCGGGAGGCGTGCCCCACGTCCGGTGCTGCCAGACGATGGTCAGGTCGTCATACTCGAACGTCGCCGTTTGCGTGTCGCTGATGTTCGACTTGCCGTCCTTCTGCACGAAGATCCCCCCCGTGGAGCTGATGCGTTTGGGCCAGCCCAGGCCAAGCATCCAGCGCACGGTGTCCAGCGTGTGCACGCACATGTCGCCCACGATGCCGTTGCCGTATTCCATGAACGTGCGCCACCACCGCCGATGGGGCAGCCCGTCGTAGGGCCGCAGCGGGGCCGGGCCGGTCCACATCTCGTAATCGAGGAACTCGGGCACCGGCTGCACCGGCGGGTTTCCGTTGGCCCGCATGTGGTAATAGCAGCACATCTCCACGTGCGCCACTTTGCCGAGCAGGCCGGCGTCCACAATGTTCTTCCTGGCTTCCACCAGGTGCGGTGTGCTCTTGCGCTGGGTGCCCACCTGGACCACCCGGTTGTGTTGGCGGGCGGCCGCCAGCATCGCCTCGCCCTCGGCCACGTCCACGCTGATGGGTTTCTGGACATAAACGTCGGCCCCGGCCTCGACGGCGGCGATCATTTGCAGGGCGTGCCAATGGTCCGGGCTGCCGATCAGCACCAGGTCCAGGTCCTTCTCCTTGAGCATGGCCCGATAATCGGTGTAGGTCCGCGGCGTCTTCTTCGATTTCTGGCGTTGGCTGATCCACCGGGCGGCTTCAGCGAGCATCTGCCGGTCCACGTCGCAGACCGAAACGACCTCCACGGGCGCCACCTGGATCAGGCGGAACAGGTCGCTCTTGCCATACCATCCGGCCCCGATCAGGCCCACACGGCGCGGCTGGCGATGGATCAGGTCCAGCCCCTCGGCTCCGAGGGCGGACACGGCGAGCGAGGCGGAGGCGGTCTGGAGGAAACGGCGGCGGTTAATCATCAAGCTCATGACGTCAGTGTTCGTTGCGTTTATTTCGGCAATGCAGCGGCCCGGCAGGCGTTTCGGCCGGGCAGCGGCGCGTAGTCTGACCGCGCCGCCACCCGCGAATCAAGGGCAACTGAATCTTCCCTTCCTTTGAAACTCCGCTTGCGCAAGCCGTCAAAAGGGAGGAAGGTGCCCCAGCGTCAGGACCAGTGGCAGCCGGGGCGCGGGCCCGCAGTTCAAGCGACACCATGAAATACCCTCTGATCTACGAAGTGAACGCCCGGTGGTGGTTGCGCGACTCGTCCGGGACGGAGAACCGCAAGCACACCCTGAGCACCGTCCCCGAACCATGGCTGGAGCAGCTTCAGCGATGGGGCGTCACCCACCTCTGGTTGATGGGCGCCTGGACCACGGGACCCCGCAGCCGCGCGTGCAGCCGGCGCCTGCCGGGACTGCGCCAGGAGGGCAAGGCCGCATGGCCCGATTTCTCGCTCCATGACATCGGGGGCTCGCCCTTTGCCCTGGCCGGCTATGAGGTGCCCCGGGCCCTGGGCGGCGAGGCCGGTCTGAAGAAGCTGCGCGAGCGCCTGGCCCAACGCGGCATCGCCCTGCTCCTGGATTTCGTGCCCAATCACACCGGGCTCGACCACCCCTGGCTTCAAAGCTCTCCCTCCCTGTACGTGCAGAGCCCCGGCCGCCGGGCCGAGTGTTTCCTGGAAGACACCGCCGAGGGGCCGCGCTGGATCGCCCATGGCAAGGATCCCTTCTTTCCCGCCTGGGTGGACACCGCCCAACTGGACTACCGCAACCCAGCCACCCGCCAGGCCATGATCGCCGAACTGGAACGCATCGCCACCCTGTGCGACGGCGTGCGTTGTGACATGGCCATGCTGGTGCTGAACGACGTCTTTGCCCGCAACTGGTCGGGCTTTCCCTGTGTTCACCAGGCGCCCTCCGGCGAATTCTGGGCGGAGGCCCTCGCTGCCGCGCGCGGGCGGACTCCCGGTTTTCTCTTTCTGGCTGAGGTGTACTGGGACCTCGAGGCGCGCCTGCAACAACTGGGGTTTGATTACACCTACGACAAACGGCTCTACGACTACCTGGTCGCACGCAATTACCCTGAGGCCCGCCGCCATCTGCTGGCCCTGCCGCCGGCCTTTCATCAGGCCAGCGCCCATTTCCTTGAGAACCACGACGAAGCGCGGATCGCCGCCACGTTGTCCTGGCCGGAACACCGCGTGGCCCTGCTGATCACCCTCGCCATGCCCGGCGCGCGCCTGTTGTACGACCGGCAATGCCACGGCGAAACCCGGCGTGTGAGTGTTCATTGCGCCCGGCAGCCGGCCCCGTCGCCCGATCCCGAAATTGCCGAGTTCTACGACCGTCTGCTGACCGTGCTGCAACACACCGCAGTGGGCCAGGGCGAAGGCCGTGTTCTGCGCCTGGAACCCGCCTGGCCGGACAACCCGACCTGGCAGGACCTGGTGGTGATCCAATGGCAGGCCGGCCCGGATTCCTTTGACCTGGCCGTGGCCAATCTCGCGCCGCACCGCGCCCAGGGCTATGCGCGCCTGACGGCGTCCGGCCTGGATCAGAGCCTCTGGAACCTGGCGGATTTGCTCGGCGCCGAACGCTACGAGCGCCGGGGCGAGGACCTCCAGCGCCAGGGCCTCTACCTCGACGTGCCCGGGCACGCCACCCAGCTTTTCCATTTCACCCGCCAGTGAAAACTCAGGCCTGGGCTCACGCCCCGGGCCGCTCGTATTGGGGGATCTTCAGCAACTCGCCATCCTTCAATGCCGACTGGTGAGCCACAATGCCGGGAATGGTCATGGCCAGGGCCTCATAGATGTCCACCAGCGGCTGGCGGTCCTCAAGGATGGCGTGGATGAACTCCTGCATCAGCCGGCCGTGCGAGCCGCCGTGTCCGCCCTCGGGCACCCCGGGAGGCAAAGACGGCCGCGAGATGTCGGGCAGGGTCTCCATGGCGCCGTAATAACGCATGCCGGCCATGCGCCCCTTTTCCCCAAAGACCCGGCCGGTCTCGTCCACATGGCCATGGATGGACTTGCTCATGCACATGCGCGAAACCCCGCCCTCACTGGTGTGAAAGAAAGCAAACTCGTCCGTGAACGGGTTGTTGTAGGCGTTGGCGCCCGGCTGAAAGGCCGGGTAATCGCCGCGGAAGCCCACACAGGAGACCGCGGTGAACCGCTTGCCGGTGACGCCCATGTAATAGGCGGTCGAATGGGTCGGGTACCACAACGGAGGGCTGCCCGTGCGCCATTGCTTGTAGGAATCAATCGGGGTGGGCGAATAGTGAAAATACTCGCCCTCGGAATAGACCAGCCGCCCGAAGCCCCCTGCCTTGTAAATCTGGCGCATCGCATAGCAGGGAGCATGGTAACAGCTCGTCTCGGCCATCATATACTTCAACCCGGTGCGGCGGACCGTCTCCAACAACTGCTCCCCCTCCTCGATCGAGCCCCAGGTGGCCGGCACCGCGCACATGACGTGCTTGCCATGCTTGAGCACTTCGATGCAATGCCGGGCGTGACTGGGCGCGTCGGTTGCCACGAACACCGCCTCGATCTTCGGGTCCTTGACCAGCACCTCCAGCGATTCGTAGGACTTCGAGCAACGGCACGCCTTCATCAGCCCGTCCCGGCGGTCGGGGAACAGATCACTGACCGCCACCACTTCCACGTTGGGATGGTCCTGAAAACCAAAATCAGCTCCGAAGCGGCACACGCCGTAACCCACAATGCCCACGCGAACTTTGCGGCTGGAAACCGGCGCCCACGGCTTCGGCTTCTCGGCCACGTCCGCCGCGCGGGCCTGATCGAGCCAGGCTCCCGCCAGCGCCGCTGCCATCGAACTGCCGCCCAGAACGGCGAGAAAATCGCGGCGCGGCCGGCCCGGAGCCGCGCCGGCAACGCTGGCGGGGGGCGAGAGGGAAGGTGGCTTTTTCATGGGCGGAGAATGCCCGATGCCGCGGCCCGCGCCAAGCCTGATTGCAGGCCGCCAGCGGGCCGCGGCCCCCACCGCCTTGAAAGCGCCCCCGCGCCGAAGGGCGGCCGGCCTTCGCATCACTCCCGACCCAACGGTTGCCCGCGAACAACCTCCATAACCGTCAGGTGACGCACGCCATCCCGGGGGACCGATGATTTTCGAGTGGACATTCCCGGGGGCCAAAGGACAAATGGAGCCACGCAGCGCCCGAACCATGCCGGGCTATTCACGCCCGGCCGCTGCCTGTGGAACAGCAAAGGTTTGCCATGAAGCGACAACAACCCAACTCCCGGACGGCCCGCGGCGCGGGCCATGGATTCCTCCTCGGAACACTCTGCATGATCGGTCTTATGAATGCACCCCAGGCGCGCGCGGCCTCCTTTGGCGAGGACCTCGCGTTTCTCCAGAAACACGTGGATGTGCTGACCCTGAGCGACAAGGCGGGCAAAGCGCGCGTGGCGCTCGTGCCCGCTTACCAGGGCCGCGTGATGACAAGCACCGCCACCGGCGACCAGGGCCTGAGCTACGGCTGGATCAACCGCGAGCTCATCGCCTCGGGCAAGTTCGCCCAGCACATCAATGTCTTCGGGGGCGAGGACCGCTTCTGGATGGGGCCCGAAGGCGGGCAGTATTCCATCTTCTTCGCCAAGGGCGTGCCCTTTGACCTCGAACACTGGTTCACCCCGGCGCCCATTGATACCGAGCCGTTCCGCGTGGTCAGCCACTCCGGCACGAAAGCGGCCTTCCGCCACACCTTCCAACTGACCAATTACTCGGGCACGGTCTTCAGCGTGCAGGCCGATCGCGAGGTACGCCTGCTCACGCCGTCCCGGGCCTGGAGCCAACTGGGCCTCAAACCCCGCCCGGGCGTCGAGTTGGTCGCTTTTGAAACGGCCAACAAAGTGACCAACAAAGGCAAGCAGCCCTGGGCCAAAGAGACCGGGCTGCTCTCCATCTGGATCCTGGGCATGTTCAATCCCTCCCCAGCCACCACCATTGTCGTGCCGATCAAGCCCGGGCCGGAAAGCGCCCTGGGCAAGCCGGTCAACGCCGATTACTTCGGCAAAGTCCCCCCCGAGCGCCTCGTGGTCAAAGACGGCGCCGTCTTCTTCAGCGGCGATGGCCAGTACCGGAGCAAGATCGGCGTGGGCCCGAAGCGCGCCCTGCCCATCATGGGCAGCTACGACGCAGCCAACAATGTGCTGACGCTGGCCCAGTTCAGCATGCCGGCCAAACCCGCTCCGTATGTGAACTCGATGTGGGAAATCCAGAAGGACCCCTATGGCGGCGACGTGGCCAACAGCTATAACGACGGTCCGCCCGCCCCGGGGGCCAAGCCGCTGGGACCGTTTTACGAGCTCGAGTCGTCCTCCCCGGCCCTGGCTCTGGCGCCGGGCAAGTCCCACACCCATGTGCATCGCACCATGCACCTGACCGGCGCGAAAGACGCGCTGGATGCGATTGCCCGGGCCACGCTGGGGGTAGGTCTGCAGGAGATCACGACCGCCCTGCCGGCGAAGAAATAGCCTTGGGGCTTGCCAGCCCGCAGCGCCGCTCCGGTTCTTCCGCCGGGGCGGCGCAGTGGTGCCGCAAGGGGGCGCATCAGCTCCTGCGGAAACCCGCCTCCGTTCTTCACCGCCCGTTACGGTTCCCAGGCCGGCCCTGAGCCGCGCCCGGCGGGGCCCCGCGAACCGGGGTACTGTGCCGGTTTTCCGGGGGGCCCTGGCTTCCCGACCCCCCCCTTTGTCGCGGGCCGACAGCAGGCCTTGTGCCCCGGCGGGTTGCAAAATAGCCTCCCGCTGCTATGGTGCCTTCATTGGGCCGGAACCCGGCCCATCCGCCACAGGATCACCATGGCCCCGACCAAGCCCATGCACGACAAGCAGAGCGAGCCCGACCACCGGCAGTTGCCGATCAACAAGGTGGGCGTGCGCGGCCTGCGTTTCCCCATCCAGATTCGCGACAAAGCCCACGCGGTGCAGAACACCATCGCCACCGTCGGGCTGTATGTGGACCTGCCCAAGGAATTCAAGGGCACCCACATGAGCCGCTTCATCGAGGTGCTCAACGCCCACGGCCCCATGGTCCATGTGGACAACATTCCCGACATCCTCTTCGCCATGCAGAAGAAGTTCCAGTCGGCCACGGCCCACCTCGAAATGGAGTTCCCCTTTTTCCTGAGCAAGAAAGCGCCCGTGACCGGCGGCGAGGGGCTGATGGATTACACGGCCCGCTTCGACGCCGCGGCCTGCGGCCATGAAATTGATTTCGTGCTCACGGTCAAGGTGCACGTGACGACTCTGTGCCCCTGCTCGAAAGCCATCAGCGCCCGCGGCGCCCACAACCAGCGCGGGCTGGTCACCGTCTCCCTGCGCTTCAAGAAGAGCGTGTGGATCGAGGACGTCATCGCCCTGGTGGAAAGCTCGGCCAGCTCGGAGCTCTATTCGCTGCTCAAGCGGCAGGACGAAAAGGCGGTGACCGAGCGCGCCTACGACAACCCGGTCTTTGTCGAGGACCTCGTGCGCAACGTGGTCCTGCGCTTGCGGGCGCATCCCGATGTCACCTGGTTCACGGTCGAGGCGGAGAACTTCGAAAGCATTCACAACCACAACGCCTACGCCTGCATCTGGAGTCACCGCCGTCCGCCGCACTGACGTCCCGTTGGCCTCAGCCAGCCGCATGAAGGCCTTTCAGACAACGACATGGCTGGCGGGCGCTGTCCTGGCAGGCCTGGCGGCCTGCGGCGCGCCTCAGCCGCCCGCCCCTGAGGAGAGCCCCGCAGCCGGCCCGTTGGCCTTCGAACGTCTCGCCCCTCTGGCCCCGCCCCACGGGCTGGCCGCGCCTTTCGCCGGCGTCAGCGACGGCGCGCTGCTTGTGGCCGGCGGCGCCAACTTTCCCGACCGACCGCCCTGGCAGGGCGGAACCAAAGTGTGGCACGACGCGGTCTTCGCGCTGCGCGCCCCTCATGCCGCCTGGGAACAAGCCGGCCGCCTGCCCCGCCCCCTGGCCTACGGGGCCAGTGTTTCGTGGAACAACGCGGTGCTTTGCTTCGGCGGCAGCGACGCCCGCCGCCATTACGCAGACGCTTTCGCCTTGTCCCTGGAACATGGCGTGCTCCGCACCCGCGCCCTCCCGCCGCTGCCCGCCCCCTGCGCCAACATGGCCTGGGCTATGGCCGGCTCGACGCTCTACCTCGCCGGCGGCCTGGCGGCGCCTGAAGCCACCAACTGCCTGCCCCTCTTCTGGTCCCTCGACCTCGCCCGCCCCGGGCGGGGCTGGAACATTCTCGATCCCGGTCCCGTGCCGCCGCGCATGCTGGCTGTGGCCGGGGCCCGGGATGCGGAGTTTTTCCTTTTTAGCGGCGTGGCCCTTGTTCCCGGCCCCGAGGGCCGCCCCCGCCGCGAATACCTCCGCGACGCCTGGCGCTACTCGCCCGCGGGGGGCTGGACGCGCCTGCCGGACCTGCCGCGCGCGGCGGCGGCGGCGCCTTCGCCCGCCCCATTCCACCAGGGGCGCTTTCTGATTTTCTCGGGCGACGACGGCGCCCGCCTCGGCTTCGAGCCGCCCGAGGCGCATCCGGGTTTCCCCCGGGACGCGCTGGCGTATCTTCCCGCCACCGGCCAGTGGCGCGCGGCCGGCCCCGTGCCCTTTTCGCTCGCCACCGTGCCGGTGGTGTCCTGGGGCGAACGCCTCGTCATCCCCGGCGGTGAAACCCGCCCCGGCATCCGTTCGACCGAGGTCTGGACTTTTTCCACCCGGAACCAACAATCGCTCCCATGAAACTGACCGGCCTCGTCGCCGCCACGCACACCCCGTTCCGCGCCGACGGCGCGCTCGATCTCGCCGTCGTGGAGACTCAGGCGGCCCATCTCCTGCGGCAGGGAATTGGTTTTGCCTTCATCGGCGGCACCACCGGCGAAAGCCATTCCCTGACCCTCGACGAGCGCCTGGCTTTGGCCCGGCGCTGGATCGAGGTGGCCCGGGGCACCGCCCTGCGGGTGATCGTGCATGTCGGCGCGAACAGCCTTGGTGACGCCCGGACCCTCGCCGACCAGGCCGGCCAACTCGGCGCCGCGGCCATCGCCGCCCTCGCGCCCTCCTATTTCAAGCCGCGCGATCTCGAGACCCTCATTGCCTGCTGCGCCGCGATCGCCTCCGCCGCCCCCGCCACGCCATTCTACTACTACGACATTCCGGCCCTCACCGGCGTGGCCCTGCCCATGCCGGAGTTCCTTGAGCGCGCCCCCGAGCGCCTGCCCACCCTGGCGGGCATCAAGTTCACCAACAGCGACCTGATGGCGTATCAGCTCTGCCTCCACGCGGCCGGCGGGCGCTTTGATGTGCCCTACGGCACCGATGAATGGCTCCTGGCGGCCCTGGCCCTGGGGGCGCGCGGCGCCGTGGGCAGCACCTACAATTTCGCTGCCCCGATCTACCGCCGCCTGATCGAGGCTTTCCAGCGCGGCGACCTCGAGGCCGCCCGCCGCGAGCAATTTCGCTCCGTGCAACTGATCCGGCTCCTCGCCGGGTTTGGCTACATGGCCGCGGCCAAAGCGGTCATGGAAATGCTGGGTGTGCCAGTGGGACCTCCGCGCCTGCCCAATCCGCCCCTGGCCACCGGGCAGGCCGCCCGCCTCCGCGCCGCGCTCGAAAAACTGGGCTTCTTCGAGTGGATCAATGCCTAGAATACCCGGCGGATCTGTCGGGGCCGCTCGATCGCCCCGCGCGGGCGGCTTCGTTTAGAAAAAGCGTGTCAGGCCGCCGGTGAATACGAAGGCATTCACGCCATCGTTGGGCTGTTCCAGACCGGCGTTTGAGATGTGGATATAGCGGGCCTGCAGGGTCAGGGCCAGGTGCTTGCTCAGCGTCCAATGAACTCCCGTGCCCGCCTGCGGGCTGAATTGGTAGGTGGTGCTCAGGTCCGGCAGGCCGATATCGGTCAGAACAAACCCGAGGCCGAGGTCCACAAACGGGCTCAAGCGACTGCCCGGCTGGAAATGATAGCGGGCCATGGGCGTCAACCCCGTGACATAGGCGGCCTCGGGGTCATACTGGCCCCCGCCCCACACCTCGCCGCCCAGCTCGAGGCGGCGCAGGAACGACTTGTCGGATTCCAGCCGCCGGCCCACGTGCAGAAAACCCGCCGCCAGGTGGTGCTGGGATTGGCTGCCGAAAATCGCCGGGCCAAAGCCCGCGCCCAGGCTGAAGCCCGCATTCCATGTTCCGTCCGCGGCGGCGTTTGCGGACGGGTCGGAAGCGTTGAAACGCGCGTCCGTTGTTCCGTCAGCCCGAGCGGCCACCGGGGCCAATCCCGCCCAGGCGGCCAACGCCAGCCCTGTTCCAGCGACGAATGTCTTCCAATGTTGCATGGCCAATAATGCGATACGTCCCGCCAAGTCTAACAAAAGCTTCTGGGGATGCCAAGCCGTGGTCCACCGCCACGGCTCAAAGGGTCGCGGGAGAAACTCCGGCGCCAACGATGCTGCACGCCTGAATGACCTTCAGGCCCAGGCGCGCCGCCTCCGCCAGGACTTCCTCGGACTCGGTGCCCGGGTTCAGCCAGAGCTCGTCGCAGCCGCGGGCGGCGATGTCGGGGAGGAGCTTCAGCACCAGCGGTGGCGGCAGATAAACGCTGATCATCTGGGGCCGCACGGGCACGTCGGCAATTGAAGGGTAAGCCGGCAGCCCCTCGATCTCGCGCTCCCGGGGGTTGACCGGATAGACGGTGTAGCCCTGGCGCACAAAAGCCCGCACGGCTTTGTTGCCGTATTTGGCGCGGTCGGTGGAGGCTCCGATGACGGCAACGGTCTTCATGCGACAAGGGGCCCGAGTGACCCGGCGGTCACTTCATCCGGTCCAGGGTTTTTTTCAAGATTTGCCAATCCTTCAAGCCCTTGAACTTTTCCTGCTGGGCCGCGTTCAACTTCGCCTCGAGGGCGTTTTTGGTCGGTCGGCTCTGTTTGTAGAAGATCCCAAAATAACCGGGGAACGGCTCGCTGGCCAGCTTGTAGGCCGCCAGCTCGTTGGTCACGTCGTGATCCGCCGGCACCACATTGAACACGCCGCCCTTGCGGGGATTGGCCGCGTCGAAGGCCCCCTCATAGAACTCGACGCACTCGCTCAGGCACTCAATGAAGCTGAAGCCGTCGTGGTTCATGGCCGCCTCGATCATCTGCAGCACGTGATTGGGATTGGTGCTGGTGGTGCGGGCCACAAAAGTGGCCCCGGCGGCGATGGCCTGTTTCATCGGGTTGATCGGCTGGTCCACCGCGCCCCAGGCGTCGGTCTTGCTCTTGTAACCCACCGGCGAGGTGGGCGAGGTCTGTTTCTTGGTCAGGCCATAGACCATGTTATCCATGCACACCACCGTCAGGCGGATGTTCTTGCGGGCCGTGTGCGTGAAATGGTTGCCGCCAATCGAGAACAGGTCGCCGTCGCCGCCAAAGACGAACACGTGCAGATCCGGCCGGCTCAGCGATACGCCGCTGGCAAAAGGCAAGGAGCGCCCATGAATAAAATGCGCCCCGTGGCCTTGCACAAAGTAAGGGAACCGGCTCGAGCAGCCGATGCCCGAGATGGTAGTCAGCTTCTCGTGTTGGGGCTGGCGCTTCTCCAGGGCTTTGTAGAAAAGAGCCAGGACCGAGAAATCGCCGCAGCCCGGACACCACGTCGGGTGGTCGGCCACGAGATCCTTTTTGGTCAGGGGCGTGCGCGGGGCGTCGGGCCCGGGAATGGCCACGGGGGACGCCGGTTTGGGATCAGCGGAAGGGGCGGAAGTGCTCATAGAGGCGTGCGAATTTGATGTTGGGAAAGAGTGGCTTGTCAGGGTTTGGCCAGGGCGGCCTTGTAAAGGTCTATGATCTCCTTGACCTTGAAGGTCAGGCCCTCGGTCTTGTTAATGCCGCGGATGCGTGCGTCGCAATAGCGGGCGCGCAGCAGGCCGGCAAATTGCCCGAAGCCGTAAAGGCCGCCGTCGTTCATCTCCACCACCAGAATGTTCTTGAAGCGGCTGAAGATGGTGTCGAGGCGTTCGGGCAGCGGGAAGATGTAGCGGAAATGCAGGGCCGAAACCTTGTCGCCGGCTTTCACGAGCCGGTCCACCGCCTCGCGGATCTGGCCCATGGTCGAACCCCAGCCCACCAGCAGCGTATCGCCTTGGGGCGCGCCATAGACCTCGGGCAGGGGCAGGCTGGCGGCCAGGGCCTGGAGCTTGCGCCGGCGCTTGGCGGTCATGGCCATGTGCAGCTTGGCCGACCCGCTGGGGTGGCCCATCTCGTCATGTTCCAGGCCGGTCAGGATCGGATACTGGCCGTCCAGCACCCGTGTGCCCGGAGCCCGGTGGTGGGTGATGCCGTTGGGCGCGGAAAGATCGTAAGGCTTGTGCGAGGCCACCGGGGTCAGGTCCGGGGAAATATCCTGGCAGATTTTCTCCAGGTCCGGATAGGGAAAGGCCTCGATGCGGGTGCCGATGGCCTGGTCGGTGAGCAGGATGACCGGCACACTGTATTGGCGGGCGAGGTTGACCGCTTCGATCGCGGTGTAAAAACAGTCCTCGACATCGGTGGTGGCGATGACGATGCGGGGCGCGTCGCCGTGGCTGCCATAAACGGCGATGTTGATGTCGGACTGCTCGACCTGGGTCGGCAGGCCGGTCGAGGGGCCGCCGCGCTGCACGTCCACGATCACCGCCGGCACTTCAGCCATCACCCCCCAGCCCAGCCCCTCCATCTTCAGGGACAACCCCGGGCCGCTGGTGGTGGTGACGCCAATTTTGCCGGCGAAGCCCGAGCCCATGATCATGCTGATCGAGGCGATCTCATCCTCGCACTGCACAAACGTGCCCCCGTACTTGGGCAGCTCGTGCCGCAGAATCTCCATGATGTCCGACGAGGGTGTGATCGGGTAACCCGCGCCAAAGCGCACGCCCGCGGCCACCATGCCGTAAGCGATGGCCTCGTTGCCGTTCATCACCACCTGCTGCACCGTGCGCTCCGAGGCGGCAAAGCGGAAGGTCTCCACCACCCCGCCCAGCCCGTAGCCGTAGCCCGCCTGGAAGGCGGTGAGGGCGTTGCGAAGAACACTCGGGTCCTTGCCCGAAAAACGCTCGGTGATCAACTGGGTCAGCTTTTCGACGTTCAGGTCAAACATCTGCGCCAGCAGACCCAGGGCGTAGATGTTCTTGCCTTTGTCCTTGGCCGTGCCCCCGATCGCCTCCACCGTGAGGCTGCTGATGGGCACACCCACGTGCCGGTAGGTCTCCTTCCACTCCGGCTTCGGCTCCACGTTGTCGCTGTCGTAGAGCACAATCCCGCCCTTCTTCAGAGAGCTGATGTGGTCGTTGTAGGAGTGCTGATAAAACGCCAGCAGCAGGTCGCTCTCGTCGCCCGCGCTCAGCACCTCCCCCGAGCCGATCCGCACCTGGAAAATCGAAGGCCCCCCCGAAATGGTCGAGGGAATGGTCATGAACGTCATGACCTCCTGTTCGCTGCGGCCGGCCAGCCGGGCGAGGAACCCGCCGATGGCCTGAATGCCGTCCTGGGAGTTGCCGGCGATGCGGATGACCGCCTCGCGCACCTGAGAAGTTGCGCCGCCGCCCGGGGTCGCTTGTAAACTTTGGCTCATTATGTGCTTAGATAATCTTAATCATCGCCGGTAAGACCTATCCCTTGACCGGTTCTATGAACCACAAAAGCCTATCACTGGTCGGGGGCGTGTCAATGGGGAACCCGGCAGCCCGACGCGCGCGCCAAGAATTGCCCAGCATTTGGCAATTTCGGTATAGTCACTGCAAGACAAGGGCTTGAGATTAATCCTGTGCGAAAGGACTTTGGCGGGGCCGTTATCAGAAAGCAGCCTCGCATGGTCTTCGACGTATTAGCAAAAGTATGATGGCAACGCTGGCGGCGCGCAAACGAAAGCAGGCGGTCTCGGCGGGGGAGCACCCCAGCGGAGACAAGCGCTTCAAGATCCTGGAAACGCACATGAAACGTTTCCAGTACAAGCAGGACGCTTTGATCGAAGTGTTGCACAAGGCGCAGGAGCTCTTCGGTTACCTGGACGACGGCCTGCTCATCTTCCTGGCGCAGCGGCTGAAGCTGCCCCCGAGCCGCGTCTATGGCGTGGCCACTTTCTACCATTTCTTCAACCTCAAGCCCAAGGGCCAGCACGCCTGCGTGGTCTGCATGGGCACGGCCTGTTACGTCAAAGGGGCGGACAAGGTGCTCGCTGCCCTCGAGCGCCATTGCGGCATCAAGGCCGGCGAAACCACCCCGGACGGCAAAGTGTCGGTGCTCACCGCCCGGTGCATCGGGGCCTGCGGCCTGGCCCCGGCGGTGGTCTATGACGGGGCGGTGACCGCCCGGCAGACGCCCGAGGACGCCCTGAACAAAGTGAAAGGATGGCTGAACCATGCTGCTTGAAGACCTGGTCAGGATCAAGGAACAGGAGCTGGCGCGGCGCAAGAAACACACCTTGCGCGTCTGCCTGGCCGCCGGCTGCGTCTCCTCCAACGCCGAGGCGGTCAAGGAAGCGCTCGAAAAAGCGGTCAAAGACGCCGGTCTCGAAGACCAGGTCGAGGTCCGCGGCGTGGGCTGCATGAAACTCTGCTGCGAGGGTCCGCTGGTCGGGGCTGACCCCGGCGACACGCTCTACGCCAAAGTGCGCCCCGAGGATGCGCCGTCCCTGGTCGGAACCCTGCAAGGGGGCAGCACCGCTGTGGAAACGGTCAATCCACACGACCCCTTCTTCGAGAAGCAATTCTGCATTGTGCTGTCCAACAGCGGGTGGGTGGACCCCGACCGGATTGAATCCTACATTGCGGCGGACGGCTACCTGGCGCTGCGCAACGTGCTGCGGGAGATGAC
>Ga0073934_10007702_pt1 | contig 14784 bp, 14 predicted proteins | sample LarsenN4metaG_FD_76834 | JGI IMG/M metagenome (GOLD analysis project Ga0073934, IMG submission 76834) | Hot spring sediment bacterial and archeal communities from British Columbia, Canada, to study Microbial Dark Matter (Phase II) - Larsen... ...
TCGATGCCGCAGGTCCCGCATGAACCTGATCTGCTCACGGACGCTTCCTCTTTCGATCACCAGCACCTCGTTGATGTCGGGATTCCACTTGAGCATGTCCTCGGTGCCGCGAGGCACCGCGGCGCTGATGCGGGCGAGCGGATACCGCTCCCGGAGTGCCCGGAAGACCGGCGTCGCCAGCAGGACATCACCCAGATAGCGCAGCTTGATGACGAGGATGTTAGGCATCGAAAAAGAGCTGATGGCTTATAGCTGATGGCAAGAAGGAATTAAAGGCTGCGGTCACGCCACGCTTTTGTAAAGACTCGCATACTCCTCCGCAACTTCTTTCCAGGGCCTGCCATACCCCGGGGATTGGTCGACACGAGCAAGCATCTCAGAACACGCCTCGACCCATTCCTCGACGGGGCGCTCCACTGAAAGCACGCGTCCGTGCAAGGGCGTCACCAGTGATCTCGCTCCGCACTCGGCCGAAATGACCACGGGAACTCTTGCCGCCATCGCCTCGGCCACCACCATTCCGTACGGCTCGAAGCGGGCAGGATGGAGCAGCAGATCCAAGCGCGGGTAGAACGTATCCGCCCGCGTATTACCCAGGAACGTCACTCTCCCCCGGTAGGCGCTGAACAGGGTCTTGAGCATTCGTGGCTCCGGACCCGCAACCAAAAATTCCAGATTTGGCCGAGTCTCGAGCAGTTTCTCTGCGACCTGGATTGCACGATCGAGGCCTTTGCGCTTCCATTCATATCCGATGAACCCGACCGTGCCCCCGTCGCTGGGAATATGTCTCCGCGGTCGCTCGGGAAGCGGGGGCACGCCGGGCGGAATGGCCTTGGCGAGGATAGATCTGCACTCAGGGTAGTAACGACCTAGGAGTTGTCCGATGAGGTCCGAGCAGGGCACGACAGCACGCACGGTCGGGTTCAGAATCTCGCGCCGTTCCAGCCACAGACTTGCTGCCACCCGAAGCGACATGCGTTTCCAGATCGGATCTTCCCGCACACGCGCGAACGGCGGGGCATGGAAGGTCGTCAGTGTATGGCCCTGGGAGCGCTCGTGGCTGTGCACGATCCAGTCCGCTTGCCGCCTGGCAGCCAACCAGCGCGAGACTTGTCTTGAGAAATACAGATGCGCCAACCAGCGCGGCCGGGCGATCGGGCACGCATGAGTGACCACATCGACCCGGGCGTCGACAGCCCCGCCGCAGACCAGCTCACAGATGACGAGCAGGCGGTGTCCCAGCCCGGCCAACTCACGGGTCAGTTCCCAGACATATCGTTCCATCCCCCCGACTGGGCCGTATCGCCTGACGATCTGGACGATGGTCATCGCCGTCTCGTCGCGCCTAGGGCTGGGCCCACGAATCCCTCTGCATCACACCCCTTCTCCACACAGTGTCCGGTACACGGCCAGGGTCTGCCGCGCCGTTTGGTCCCAAGTGAAAGACTTCGCTCTTGCGAAGCCACGCGTCCGCAACCGTTCTTGCAGTCCCTGATCGGACAGAACCCGAATGATCGCCGCTCCGAGCTCTTCTGGGTCCGTAGGATTCACCAAAATCGCCGCGTCGCCAGCCACCTCCGGCAACGACGTCGTATTGGAGGTGATGACGGGCACCCCACAAGCCATGGCCTCGAGGACCGGCATCCCGAAGCCTTCATAGATCGAGGGGAATACGAACAGATCGGCGTGCGAGTAGAGCAGCCGGATCTCCTGGATCGGCAGCCGTCCCGGCCATATCACCCGGCCTGCGACTCCATGGGCCTGGACGCTGGCCGCGAAACTCCCGAACCGGTGCACGGGGTCTCCGATTAGAACCAACGTGTAATCCGTTAGGCGATCCGCATAGCGGGCGTACGCCTCCACGAGCACCCGATGGTTTTTTCGTGGATCCGATCCGCCGACAAACAGAATGAACCGCTCGGTCGGCAGGCTCAGCCGCGTTCGGACCTCATGGAAGGCCGCTTCATCAGGAGAGGGCTTGAACTCCTCGGAAACGCCGCACGGAATGACGGCGATGCGGTCGCGGGACAGACCATAGAGCGTCTCGATGTCCCGGGCCGAGTGTTCCGAGATGGTGATCACCCTTCGGGCCCGCCGCGCGGTTCGTTTGGTGCGGTAGAACGAGAGCCGCTGGCCGAAGACTTTTCTCGAGTACTGCGGATAACGGTCCATCCACAAGTCGTAGACCGTCACCACGCCCCCGTGCCGGCCCATCGTCTGCAACTTGAAGTTGGTCCCGTGGTACAGGTCCAGCCCGTCCCGTTCGCCTCGCCGCCTCATGAGCAGGCGCCCGGCTTCCACCCACCGCAGTCGAGGATCACGCATCCAGGGTTCGGCGGGAATGCGGCCCAGCGCCCCTGGTTTGGTATAACAGATCAGCTCGACGTCGTCCTTCAACTGCGTGAACGCCTGCAGCAGGTAATAGGTGTGCCAGCCGACCCCCCCGCGATCGCCGATGATAGGACTGGCATCATATCCGATTCGCATCACCCTCTCGCCTCACTCCCCTCGCCTCTAGCCTGTAGCATCTCCCACGCCTTCGCATACTTGACGAACGTGTGCATCCCCGCGAACATGGCGAACACGAGCCCATGGATACCGTCCCGATAGCCGCGGCGGAGCACGTAGGTCTTCACGATCGTTCCGACGTGGTGGCCGGCCAGATCCAGTGGAGAGACATGCGACTGGCGCTTGAGCTTCTCGATCGCGCCCAAGGTGGTGTACCGCATCATCTTCCGCACATGATGCCGGATGGTCGGCATGCTGTGATGCCGCATCGGCGCGGCCAGCCGCCCGATCCGGCCGGTGAGGCGCAAGTTCTCATGCAGCAAGGTCTCGTCGTATCGCCCGGCGGACCGGCGGAAGAGACGCAACTGGTAATCCGGGTACGAGCCACCCCCCTCGAGCCACTTGCCGTAAAAATTGTTTCGGCGTGGGATTTCGAACCCGGCAACATCGGTCGGGACGCCCGAGTCCAGCCGTTGTCTGATCTCACGACGGAGCTCGTCGGTGACACGCTCATCGGCGTCCACAATCAGTATCCAGTCTGATCTCGTCTGCTCGATGCCGAAATTTTTCTGCGGTCCGAACCCGGACCATGGCCTGACGAAGACGCGATCCGTGTATTGTCTGGCGATCTCCGCGGTACAATCCGTGCTGCACGCATCGACGACGATCCGTTCATCAACCCAGCGCAACGAGTCCAGACACCCCGCTATGTTCGCCTCCTCGTCTTTGGTAATGACCACCGCGGCGAGCGTCGTTGAAGACTTCACGGTGCCCCTCTGACTTCGAATTTGAATTCATTCGCCCAGCGCAGCACGGTATTGTTGCAGTCGTGCGGCAGCACCCGATGAAGCCGGTTGAGATCATCGACGGTCTGGTAGATGGTTCTGACGAACTGGGCATGACGACAACTGCAGAAGGCCTCGATCGTCTCGCGCGTCTTCGGCTCAAAAATCAGCGTGCCGTCCCCGCCCACAAACACGAACCATCGATGGAACGACCACCCGCGATCCGGACGCGGATAGTTGTAGCCCTGTTCGTAGAACGGGCTGGGCGCTTCGATGTAGCCGGCTCGAGCCACGCGCATCAGCTCGCGGCACGCTGCCGCAGGATTGGTCGTGTGCTCGACCACGTGGCAGGCGTAGACGTAGTCGAACGTCTTGTCCTTGAACGGCAGGGCCTCGACCGTCGCATGCAGAAGAGGCCGCCCGAGCATCCTGAGCGGTTTTCCCCGCTCGGCGTTGTCCTCAGGGAGCAGATCGACCAGGTGCGTCGCATCGTCATGGGGACGGTGACCGGACCCCACGTCGAGCACCTTTCTCCCGGAGTTTCCTCCAAAGTGCCGCCGGAGATGATACTTGCACAGACTTGTGAGGTCGCGCAGTCTCAACGGCTGACCACCTCATCCGCGCTAGCCCCGGAAGCCCCGCTGGAGAATGGCTCGATAGAATCGCCAGGTCAGCCACCGGTTGCGGTGCGGTTTGAGCCTGGACGATGCGCCGAGGCGGTTTCGCATAACGGCCGGATGGGAGCCACGGAAGTCCTTCAAGATATCGTAGTCCTCGAAATAGGCGCCTTCCCGCTCAAGCAGCCGCGCTTCCGAGCTAGGGGGCGTATCTCCGTGATACACCGTGGTCTGTTCGCGTTTCTTCGCCAACATGGTCTTGGGATCTTTCACCCATCCATAGTGGAAGACGCGCGCTCCCGAAGAGGCCAACCATTCCTTCGGACCGTTTTGAAGGTATTGCCGCGTCGCCTTGAGGTGGAAGCCGACCGCGTCCCCGCACGACTCCACCTCGCCGTCGTTCCGGATGATCCGCACCGCTTTGTGGTAGAACCATGGGTTGACGGACCAGTAATCCCCCATGAAGTGCAGGTAGCGGAACAGCAACCCTTTCACCATGCGGTTGTCCAGGTGCGCGTGCATGGCCTCGAGGATCCTAGGCCGGTCGTTCTCATGAATGACCTCGTCCGCCTGGAGGTATAAGGCCCAGTCCCCGGTGCATCGCGCCAGGGCAATATTGGTCTGCTGGGAGTAGATCAGGCCACCTTGGCGCAGGCTCTCGTCCCAGACCGATTCGAGGATCGTGATCTTGGGATCGCCGATGGAGTGGACCAGGTCGAGCGTGCCGTCGTCGGAGCGGCCGACGTTGACGATGAACTCATCCACGATCGGAAGGACCGAGCGGATGGACTCGACCAGGGGGTAGTCGTACCGAACGGCGTTCCGGCAAAATGTGAAGCCGCTGACTTTCACCGATCGTTGAGCCCGTTGAGTCCGTTGAGCCCGATCTCCCAGAACTTCGCCGGTCTACCTCTCCTCGTCGGCTGACCCATTCAATGGCTGACCGGGCTGAGGCCGCCGTTCTCTCGCTCGTGAACAAGTCGCTCGTACAGCCGCTCGACCCGATCCAGCATGCCCTCAAAGGTGTAGGAGGCTTCGATCAGTCGACGCCCGGCTTTGGCCATCCGGCCTCGCAGATCGGGGTCTCGAATCAGCTCACACAGTCCCTCGGCTAATTGTCCCGGGTCGCCGGGCGCGACGAGCAGTCCCGTCTCCCGGTTCCGCACGACCTCGCCGATGCTGCCGACCGCCGTCGCGACCACGGGCCGCTCCATTGCCATCGCCTGCGTCAACCCTTGAGGCAGCCCCTCGTGCTTGATCGAGGACTGGACGTAGAGATCCATGTGAGCCAGGAGGGTTGGCACGTCCTCCCGATGCCCGGCCAGCACGATGCGGCTCTTCAGCCCAAGCCGCTCGATCTGACCGGCAATCGTCTCGCGATCCTCGCCATCGCCGACGATCAAAAACCGCGCCTCCGGGTGACGGGCGCAGACCATTCGGGCGGCGTCAACCAAGATGGGCAACCCCTTGTAGCTGCGAAGAAACGAGACGGTGCCGATCACAAAGTCGGTCGGCGTGAATCCGAACTCAGCCCGCACGTCCCCTGTGACAGGGTGGGGAGTGAACACCGTGAGATCCACTCCGGTGGGAATGGACACCACGTGGCCCGCGTCAACGGCTAACCGATTCACGAGGTCCTGCCGCACCGCCTCGCCGGTCGTCATCACGACGTCCGAGAGTCTCCCGTAGAGCATCCGGCGATGAAACGTGTTCTTCACCGGCGTGGACTTGTGTCGGCTCCGCACGATCAGCGGCTTCATCGGGGACAGCTTGGCTGCGATCGTGGCGGCCCACCCGTCGACCGATCCATGGGTGTTCACGATCTCGATCCGGTGCTTCTTGATGAGCCGGAGAAATTCCAGGATGAGCGGCGGGTAGCGGGACTGCCGCTGCAGCACGGGCTCGACCGGCAAGCTCCGCCGTGCCCCCTCGCATTCCAGCCAACTGCCCGGCTGGACGGCCAGCACCATCGTGTGCCCTCTCCGCACCATCCCGGCCGCCTCGAGGAGCACGCGGAGCTCCTGCCCCCCCATGAGCTCGGACGAATCGGTGTGCAGGACGCGAAAGGATCTCGCCGGCCGATTGGCGGACGCCGCCCTCCCGTCAGGCACGTGCGGTGGCGCGCCCCAGGCCGTCCCTTTCAGCCGCCAGATCGGCCAGCGTCCGACTCTCATGACCTCACGTGTTTACAGTCTGGCAGGTGTTCCGGCTCGCAAGGATCACGCGCTCGGCCAACGCGGTTCTTACAAACCCGGAGTCCTTCAGGCGTTCAATTTCCTCAACGGTATACGGAAAGGCATCGATCGAAAGTCCTAACCCGCTGAACCATTCCAGGAACTCCGGGACCCGATCCACAAATCGTCGGGGATCGGTCCTGAGAATCACCAGGAGGTCTGCATCGCTCCCTGGGCCGTAGCGGCCGCTCACCAGCGAACCGAACAAACTGATCTCCAGCACGCCGGGATGCGTAGCCAGGAGCTTCGCTGCACGTTCCCTTAACGCGGCGATGATTGGTTCAGCTTTGAGGAATGTGACTTTGACACCACCCAAGAATCGCCTCCGCCGCCGTCAGGGCTTTGAACGCGTCGTCTCGGGAAAAATAGTCGTGCGGTACCCCAGCCGGCAAGCCATTCGGATAGCGCGCTGGAATGTAGAATCGATCCAAGAAGACGGCCTGTCCAAGCAAGGCATCACCACCGGGCAGACCCAGCAACGCAATCAGTTCGCGAATCCCGTGTCCTCTCGCTTCTCCATGGTGCGCATAGTACACGGCCTTCACGGCTTTTTCCGCCGCCTGATGGCAGGTGAAGCACGCCCATTCGTAGTACCCCCACTGAAGGTCGAGCTTGGCTTTCTCCAGATCATGTCTGGCTTGGGTGAACCAGTCGCGACTTCGTTCAGGCATCGTGTCTTACTGTAAGGTCGGTGAGGTCTGTCTTGTCAGTCAGGCCTGTTGAGCCCGTTTGGCCTGTTCTATCGGAAATGGCCCTAACAGAGACAACGGACACAACCCCCTGAACATGCTTAGCGCCCTTTTTGCAACTCCCAGAACTTGGCGTACTTAATGAGGGTGTAATAGGCATAGAGCCCCGAAAGAATCAGACCCGGCATGCCGTCAAGGATTCCTGCATGGCCCACATACATCTTGAAAAACGTGAACAGCGGATGGGTCACGAGCTGATGGGCGCGAAAGCGCCGCCCCTGCTCCCGCAGGCGCCGCGCCATAAGGTCGGAATACCGGTCTTGCTTGGCCAGATAGTGATCGATGTCCCGAAAAGGGTACTGGAGCACATGTTCTTTCAGATACCCGATTGTCCCGTCAACGTCGAAGCCCTCGTGCACGAGGTCCTCACGGTAGCGCAGTCGGCCTTTCCGGAACAACTGCGGCTGGCGATAGTCGGGATACCAGCCGCAGTGCCGGATCCATCGCCCCAGAAAGTAGTTGCGGCGCGGGACGAAGTAGGCCTCGGCTTGGGGGCCTTCATCCAGCAGTCGGCGGATCTCCTCCCGCAATTCCGGGGTCATGCGCTCGTCGGAATCCAGGCTGAACACCCAGTCATGCGTCGCATGCGCCACCGCCTCGTTGCGCAGCCGTCCAAAACCCTCGAAGTGATGCTGGTAGACCTTGTCCGTGAACTCCTCCGCGATCTTGGCCGTGGCGTCCGTACTGTACGAATCAACGACAATCAGCTCATCGGCCCAGGCCACGGATTCCAAGCATCCCCGCATGTTGGGCTCGTCGTTGAAGGCGATCACATAGACCGAGAGCTTAGGCATGCAGCACCGATAACACCCGCGTGGCTCCGGCAACCTCGCGCACGGCCGAGACCACCTGCTCAACCGAAATCCGGTCGAGGCAATCCCAATAGGGGCACGCTTCGTAGATGCAACGCTCGCAGGTGGGTACGTCGGGCATCAGGATTTTTCCGGGCCCCAGCGGCCCCCAGCGGGTCGGGATACTGCTCCGGCGCGGATCGATCAGGCTGACCGTCGGCACGTTGAGCGCCGCCGCGATGTGCCCCGGTCCGGTAGAGCCGCAGACCACGGCCTGACTCTCGCCGATGACGGCCAGCAGCTCCCGCAAGGTCAGCATGCCCGTCCAGTCGAGGATCGGCGCCGGCATCGCGCCGGACAGTCCGGTGTCTTTTCGAAATTCCTCTCCCTCCTCGGCCGTGCCCGTGAACACCACGCCCATCCCCTGCTCCGCCAGTTGCTGCGCAAGGGTCCAATAGTGTGGCGGTTTCCAGTGACGGGTGCACCGCCCCCCGGGATGCAACAGCACACACGGTCGGGGAAGACCGCCGAGTTTGGCCTTCGCCCAGCGCCGCTCCTCCTCGGAGAGAAAGAGACGCGGAGGATCGGGACGCCTCGGCGTCAACCCGAGCCCCTTGAGCAGATTCACGTTGTACTCGACTTCGTGTTTGGAAAAATCGCTCCGGTGTTCGTACACCCGCCGGTTGGTCAAGACGCTGTACCACCGGTAGCCCGTCGCCACGCGGATCGGGATCCGAGCCGCCCAGGCCGCAGCTATCAGGCGCCGGAAGGGCTTCAAAAAAATCACGACATCAAATCCCTGCCTGAAGAGCGAGACGAGGTCCGCGAACCGTTCACGCCCGGACACCGTTACCACACCGTCCAGATCAGGATGCTGTTCCAGCACCGGGGCGGCAAGGACGCTTGACAGGAAGAAGATCTTGGCCTGGGGAAAGGTCCGCCGCAATTCGGCCGCCACCGGCAGCGAGACAATCTGATCACCGATCCCTTCCGGCCTGACGAGAAGAATCTTCATGTGCACGTCGCGCGAGCGGCGGTTCGGCTGAGCTCACCGCAGGCCGGCGCCTGCGACGCTAGCCGCTTGGTCGTTCCGACGACCTCCTGGACTTGGATAGAGGTCAGGCACTCATAGCGATTGACGTTGGCGCACGTACTCCGTTCGCAGGGGCTGCACGCAAGCGGCTTGCGGAGGACCACATGGCCGTCTCCGTAGGGGCCTGTCTTCAGCGGGCTCGTGGGACCGAAAAGGGCCACGACCCTCGTCCCGACCGCGGCGGCAATATGAATCGGCGCCGAGTCATTCCCCAGGAGCACGCTCGCCCGCCGAAGGACCGCCACCAGGTCCGGCAAGGTTGTTCGTCCCGTGAGGTCGATCAACCGTTCCCCCACGGCCTGGCGGAACGGTTCCGCATACGGCCGTTCTGAAGGCCCTCCGATCAATACCACGCGCAGACCGGGTTCCCGAGCCAGCACCGTCGCCACCTCGACGAAACGATCCAATGGCCAACTCCGAACCCGCAACCGGTCCACCGGGGCAACCGCCACCAGGCGTTCGTCGGCCCTCACCCCGGCCCTTGCCAAGACCGCCTCGATCGCCTGGTCCGCACCCGGCGAGGACCCCAACCGGAATTGCGGATGCGAGACATCCGCCCCCAGATGCACCGCCACGGCAAGATTCCGGTCCACGGCATGCATCTCGATGAGCCGCCACGGGCGACCCTGGGGATTTGGAAGCCACACGCCCTGCGTGTAAAACCACGGGCTCCCCTCCCTGCCTTGGGCGAACCCGATTCGTTCCGGTGCGCCGGATAGCCGAGCCAACAACCCGCTTCTGAACAGGCCTTGCAAATCGACGACCAGGTCGAATCGCTCATGGCGAAGTGTGCTGATGAGTCTGGGCCAGCTCCAGAGGCTGAAGTCGGCGCGGATGGCCGCGTCGAGGTCCGGGTGGCCCTCAATCAGCTCCGCCCAGTCCGGCTTGACCAGCCAGGCAATGTGCGCCTTGGGGAAGCGGTTTCGCAAAGCCACGAGCGTCGGCAGCGCATGGACAATATCGCCCAGCGAGCTGGCCTTGACGATCAGAATGCGCTTGTATTCAGGCATCGTTTCTCGTATCTCGTCGTGCGCCTCTCGTAAAGCGCCGTTCGTACGAGGTCCGCTTTCTTCGCGCTTCATGCTTCACGCGCGACGCTTTATCAACGCGTTTGCACCCATGTTTGCGATCCACCGCATACCTGGCGCCGCAGGCTTTGCAGGCGGCCTTGCCGCCGACGACTTTGAGCTTCGCCCCGCACTCGCACATCCAGCCGGTCTGCCGGGCCGGGTTGCCGACCACCAGCGCGAAGTCCGGCACGTCTCCGGTCACGACCGCACCCGCGCCGATAAAGGCATGCCGCCCGATCGTGACGCCGCAGACAATCGTAGAGTTGGCTCCCAACGTGGCTCCGTAGCGAACCAGCGTCGGCTTGATCTCGGACTTCCGTGGAATCGCGCTGCGGGGGTTGACGACGTTCGTGAAGACCATCGAGGGTCCGCAGAAGACGAAATCCTCGAGCGTGACGCCTTCGTACACCGAGACGTTGTTCTGGATCTTCACGCGGTTCCCGATCGTCACGCGAGGGCCGATGGTGACGTTCTGACCGATCGTGCAATCCGCCCCGATCCGCGACCCGGCCAGCACGTGCGAGAAGTGCCAGATTCTCGTGCCCGGCAGGATTTCGACCGGCTGGTCCACCACGGCCGTGGGATGAATGCCGACGCCGGCAAAGCCCGCTGCGCCGCCTCCCCTGTCCGACTCGCCTCCCGCCTGGCCAAGCCCCACCGCCACGCCCTGCCGGTCCAGGGAGACCTGCGCAGCCTCGAGGACTTCCAAGACACGCAGCGCCTCCGCTCCATCCGTCCTGGGCGTGCGCCGCTGTTCGACGCACTCCAGGAAATGCCGGCATTCGATCTCCAGCGGCTCCACCGCCTCCACCGGCACCACCTCGGCCTCCGCCTTGCGCGCCACCGGCGCGCGATCGATCCAGTCCACGTGATGGGGGTAGAGGACCAGCTTGTCCTTGGCCAGATCATCGAACACCGCCATCCTCCGATCGCCGACGACGACCAGTTTCTGCTCCTTGACGGGGTGCAGCCAGCTCACAAAGATGTGCCCCCTGACCCCGTTGGGAAACTGCAGGGCGGTCATGGTCACATCCGGCACTCCTTGCTGCAGGTAGGTCCCGCCGGTCGCCTGCAGCGTGGAGGGCATCTGGCCGACGAGCGTGAGCAACACCGAGACGTCGTGCGGGGCAAAGCTCCAGAGAATGTTCTCCTCGCGACGGACCTTGCCGATGTTCAGACGGGTGGAATAGAGGTACTGCACCTTGCCGAGCTCCCCCCTCGCGATCAGGTCGTTCAACACCCGGATAGCGGGGTGATACTGCAAGACATGCCCGACCATCAGCACGCGCGAGGCACGAGCCGCCGCCTCGACCACGGTGCGCCCTTCCGTCACGGTCAGCGCCAGCGGCTTCTCGACGAACACGTCCTTCCCCGCCTCGAGCGCTTCCCTGGCCATCGCGCCATGCCGGTCGGCCGGAGTCGCCAGGACGACCGCCTGGACGGCAGGATCCGTCAGGACCTCGCGGAAGGACTCGCAAAGCCGAGCCTGCGGATAGGTCCGGGCGGAGCGTTTCAGCGCCTCGCGATCCGTATCGCAGATCACATGCAGCGCGCCCAGCGCCGCGAAATTGCGGACCAGATTGCCGCCCCACGCGCCCGCCCCGATGCAGGCTACCTTCACCATCGCGCTGCCTCTGAGCACTCCTTAGACACTCACGGTCTATCGCGCCGATCCAGTCGGTTCTGGCTGCCGGCTCCGTGCCTGGTCGAGGATCCAGTCCACGGCCTCGGCCAGACTGGTCGCCACCCGTTCGGGTGCCGCGCCTTCGCTCTTCAGGTTCTCGAGCGCCTCCGCGCTGGACGGGCCGCTCATCACGAGCACGGCGCGCGCGCCCACTCGGCGCGCCAGTTCGACATCGGGCGTTTGATCCCCGACCACGTAGGCGCCGGACGGATCCACGCCCAGATCCTGCACAGCCCGTTCGACGAGCCCGGGTTGCGGCTTACGGCAGACGCAGCCATCGTCGGGATGGTGCGGACAGTAATAGATGCCATCCAGTGAAGCGCCCCCGGCCGCCAGCTCCGCTCGAAGCTTTGCATGAATCGCATCGAGATCCGCCAACGTGAAGAACCCGCGCGCGACCCCGGACTGGTTGGTAATGACGATCACGCGCGCGCCGGCGCGATTCAACCGCGCCACCGCCTCGGACACACCGGGGAGCAGGTCCAGCTCATCGGGTGTCTTCACGTAGCCCATATCCCGATTCAGCGTTCCATCGCGGTCGAGGAAAACAGTGACGCCTCGCAACGCTGCATGATGAACGCTGAGCGATGAATGCTCAGCGTCATCCTGTTTTCTCTGCTCGCTCACCATTCCGCGTTCATCGTTCATCGCTTCGAGCTGCCGCTTGGCAGCGAGATAGACCTCGTCCACCGTCACGCCCGTCATGCAGCGGTGATCGATCGGACACTCGCGCAGCAGGCAGGGCGCGCAGTCGACCGGATGCCGGACAAGCTCATGCCGGTCTCCGAACGGCGCCGTGTTCCGCCAATCGGTCGGGCCGAACACGGCGACCACCGGCACCCCCAACGCCGCGGCGATGTGCATGGGCCCGGTATCATTCGTGAGAAACAGGCCACACCGCTTGATGATCGCCGTCAGTTCTCGGATCGAGGTCCGCCCCGAGAGGACCGCCGGCGTCGCGTGCATCCGGGCGGCGATGCTCCCGCCGAGCGCTTCCTCACCGCGCCCTCCCACAATCACCACGCGCACGGGTCGGCCCGGGCCGCCGACGTGGTCCCGGACCATCCGGTCCGCCACCTCGGCGAACCGTTCGGGGAGCCATCGCTTCGCTCCGCCATAGACAGAGCCCGGATTGATGCCCACCACGAAATCCGCTTCGCCGATGCCCGCCGTCGCGAGTCGCCGGTTCGCCTCGGCCTCTTCGTCAGGAGACACGAACAGCCGCGGCGCCGCGGCCGGCTGGTCCCATCCAAGCGGTCGCAGAAGGTCCAGATAATAGTGCACCTGGTGTCGTTGCTTCGCGCCGGCCTGGACCGGGATGGCGTGACTCAGCAGCAGGCGCCGTCCATCCGTGGCATAGCCATAGCGTCGGGGAATCCCGCCAAGGAACGCCAGCACCGCGGCCTCAAACGCGTTCTGGAACAAGATCGCCAGATCGAACCGGTGCCGACGCAAGGTTATCGCCAGAGCCCACTGACCCCTCAGGCCTCGGTGGGCGCCGCGATCCTCGTACACCAGGATACCGTCCACGGCGGGATGCCCCCGGAAGAGGTCGGCCACTGCCGGCTTGACCAGCAGAACGATCTCGGCGGAAGGGAACAGCCGCCGAACCGCGGTCAACGCCGGCTCGCTCATCACGGCGTCCCCGACCCAGTTCGGCCCGCGCACGAGTATCCGGCGCAAGTTTTGATTTATGAGTTGTGCGCTCCGAGTTTTTTGCACGGGGCGTACCACCTCAAGACTGAGCACTCAGCACTCAACACTCGCCTCGAAGAGGAGGCGTTCCAGCCGTTCGCCTCCCTCGATCACCTCAGTCCCCAGTCGCAGCGCCCAGATCCGCTCCATCGAACCGCCCGGCGTGGCCACGGCCGCGATCTTGTCCGCATCCTTCTCCGTCGTCAGAATCACCTCGGCCCCGCATGCGTCGGCTCTGCGTCGGATCAGATCCAGGTCGGCGACTCGGTACCAGTGATGATCGGGAAAAAGCAGCTCGCCCGCCACCGGGAACCCCGCCTCCGTCAGCAGCAATCGGAACGAGGCGGGATTGGCGATCCCGCTGAAGGCGAACGCCTTCCGGCCGGCGAGCCGGTCAGACTTTTCGACAGCCTTCGAGGAAAGATGGACGAGAGCCTCGACCGTAAACCGCACGACGATCGGCGCCTCGCGCATCACACCGGCCTGCGCCAGTTTGGCCGTGACCGCCTGGCGATCGTCCGGCTTCTCCGCCCGGGTGAGCACGACGGCAGTCGCCCGGGAAGCTGCGCTCACGGGCTCGCGGAGACGGCCGGCCGGCACCAGCGCATCGAGCCCGCGCGCATCCGACGCGTCCACGAGCAGGAGATCCACATCACGGTAGAGCGCCAGGTGCTGAAATCCGTCGTCCAGGACGAAACAGTCAACCGGGAACCGCTCGAGCACCCACCGGCCGAGGCGATGCCGGTCCGCGCCGACGGCGACGAGGGCGCCTGGGCAACGGACCGCGATCAGATGCGGCTCATCGCCGGCGTCTTCGGGACCCACCAGCACCGACCGGGCGTCCGAGACCAGCACCATCGCGGCGTCGCTCCGCCGCCGGTACCCGCGGCTCAGCACCCCAACCCGACGTCCTTGCGCGAGCAGCCGGTTCACGACCCAGATGACGATGGGCGTCTTCCCGGTGCCGCCGACGGTGAGGTTGCCGACGCTGATCACGCGGCAGGTGAGGCGCTGTTGCGGAAGCCACCCATGCTGATAGAGCGTCGCGCGTAGCCGCACCGCGAGGCCGTACGGAACCGCCAGCACCTCTAGGAGCTTGCGGCGCACTGCGACCTGCGCATTCATGAACGCGGTGTGGCGGTCAGCTCACGGTAGTGCGGCACCGGTCGCTGGTCGGACCCTGAGACGCCGCCCGCCTCCTGGCGATCGAGCACCTGCGCGATCACCGCAAGGCTCCGGTCCACCGCGCCCCGGTTCTCCTCCACGACCCGCTTCGCCGCCAAACCCATGTGGTCCATCGCCGTGCGATCGCGCAGCCGCGAGGCGATCGCCGCAGCCAGCTCGGTTCCATCGGCAACACGGACAGCGCCCCCCGCTTTGAGCAGCAGATCCGCCACGTCCGCGCAGTGATCCGTATGGGGGCCGAAGAACACGCCCTTTCCCCATTGCGCGGGTTCCAGCAGGTTGTGGCCCCCGACCGGCGCCAGCGTTCCGCCCACATAGGCGATCGTGGCTTCGCGATAGAGCGAGGCCAGCTCCCCGCGCGTGTCCAAGATCA
>Ga0073934_10007703_pt1 | contig 14781 bp, 15 predicted proteins | sample LarsenN4metaG_FD_76834 | JGI IMG/M metagenome (GOLD analysis project Ga0073934, IMG submission 76834) | Hot spring sediment bacterial and archeal communities from British Columbia, Canada, to study Microbial Dark Matter (Phase II) - Larsen... ...
CCGATCGGGCGAGGGCTGGCTCGTCACGGGCGAGAAGGTCGGGGTGCTCGGCGCGCCGGCCGCGCAGAAGCTCGTCGTCGCGGCGAGGACCGACAAGGGCCCGGGCCTCTTCCTAGTCGAGACGGCGGCGGCGAAGCTCAGGCCTCATGTCACGCTCGACGAGATGCGCGCGGCCGACGTCGTCCTTGCCGACGCCCGCGCCGAGCTGCTCGGGGCGGAGGGCGAGGCGATGCCGCTCATCGAGGAGGCGGCCGACTTCGGCACGGCGCTCGTGTGCGCCGAAGCGGTCGGCGCGATGAAGTTCGCCTGCGAAACCACGCTCGACTACCTCAAGACCCGCAAGCAGTTCGGCGTTCCGATCGGCACCTTCCAGGCGCTGCAGCACCGCATGGTGGACATGTTCATCAGCGCCGAGCAGGCGCGCTCGATGGCGTGCCTCGCGGCGAGCAAGGTGGACGGGGCGAAGGATGCGCGCGAGCGCGCCCGCGCGGTGTCGGCGGCGAAGATCAAGATCTCGGACGCGGCGCGCCACATCAGCCAGGAATCGGTGCAGTTGCACGGGGGGATGGGCATGACCGAGGAACTGAAGGTGAGCCACACCTTCCGGCGTCTCACCGTGATCGCGCAGCAGTGGGGCGATGCCGAACATCACCTCGCGCGCTTTGCCGCGCTCGGGTGACGCGATGCCGGTGAACAAGGCCTGGACGCTTGCCAGCTACCCGACCGGATGGGTGAGCGAGTCCAACTTCAAGCTGGTGGAATCGCCGGTTCCGGCGCCGAAGGAAGGCGAGGTCCTGGTGAAGAACCTGTGGCTCTCGCTCGACCCCTACATGCGCGGGCGGATGAGCCAGCAGAAGAGCTACGTCAAAGGGGTCGAGATCGGCGAGGTGATGACCGGCGAAACCGCGGGCGAAGTGATCGAGTCGAAGCACCCCGGTTTCAGGCGCGGCGACAAGGTGACCGCGCCCGCCGGCTGGCAGCTCTACTGGTGCGGCAAGGGAGAGTTGCTGACGAAGGTGGACGACAGGGCAGCGCCGCTTTCGTACTACCTCGGCTGCCTCGGGATGCCGGGGCGCACCGCCTACTTCGGGCTGAAGGAGATCGGCCAGCCGAAACCGGGCGAGACGGTGGTCGTATCCGCTGCTTCCGGCGCCGTCGGAAGCGTCGTCGGCCAGCTCGCGAAGCACTGGGGCGCGCGCGTGGTCGGCATCGCCGGCGGCCCGCGCAAGTGCTCGTTTGTGAAGGACGAGCTGGGGTTCGACGCCTGCGTGGACTACAAGGCGGGCAATCTCTACCGCGACCTGAAGGAGGCCGCGCCGAAGGGCGTGGATGTGTATTTCGAGAACGTCGGCGGTGAGGTGCTCGACACGCTGCTAAGGCTCATGAATCCGTTCTCGCGCATCGTCGTCTGCGGGCTGATCTCCGACTACAACGCGACCGAGCCTTACGGGGTGCGCAACTTCCGCTCGATCCTCGTCAACCGGATCCGCGTGCAGGGCATGATCGTGTTCGACTGGCGCGACCGCTACGGCGAGGCGAACGCCGCGCTCCTCGACCTCTACCGCAGCGGCAAGCTCAAGTACCGCGAGTCGGTGCTGGAAGGGATCGAAGCCGCGCCGCGCGGGTTGATCGGGCTGCTGCGCGGGGAGAATTTCGGCAAGCAGCTCGTCAAGCTCGCGTAAGGAGCCCGGATGATTGATCTCTACACGTGGCCGACCCCGAACGGCCACAAGATCCACATCATGCTGGAGCAGACCGGCACGCCCTACCGCGTGATCCCCGTGGATATCGGCGCGGGCGAGCAGTTTCGGCCGGAGTTTCTGAAAATCTCGCCCAACAACAAGATCCCGGCGATGGTGGACCCGGACGGCCCGAAGGGCAGGCCCTTCGCGCTCGCCGAGTCGGGCGCGATGCTGTTCTACCTCGCCTCGAAGACCGGAAAATTCCTGCCCGCGGACCTGGAGAAGCGCTGGCAGGTGATGCAGTGGGTGATGTTCCAGATGGGGCACGTCGGCCCGATGCTCGGGCAGGCGCACCACTTTCTCGGCTATGCGCCGGAGAAGATCCCCTACGCGATCGAGCGCTACAAGAACGAGGCGAACCGGCTCTACGGCGTGCTCGACCGAAGGCTTGCGGAATCCGAGTACGTCGCCTGCGACGAGTACACGATCGCCGACATGGCGATCATGCCCTGGCTTCGCTTTCCGGAGCGCCAGGGCGTGAATATCGAGGAATATCCCCGGGTCAAGGCCTGGCGCGACCGGCTCCTCGAGCGGCCGGCGGTCAAGCGCGCGCTGCAGGTGCTCGCCGACCGGCGCCGCCAGGGGCCGCCCTCGGACAAGGAGCGCGAAGTGCTCTTCGGCGCGCAACAGTATGCCCGGCGCTGAGCTGGCCGGCCGCGTCGCCTGGATCACCGGCGGCGGCAGCGGCATCGGCCTTGCCGGAGCGAAGGAGCTCGCGCGCGCCGGGGCGCATGTGGTCATCTCCGGCCGCACGGCGCGCACGAACGAAGCGGCGCTCGCCGAGCTGAAGGCGCTCGGCAGCGCCGAGGCGATCCTTCTCGACGTGTCGGACAAAAAGGCGGTCGCCGCCGCGGCCGCCGACATCGAGCGGCGCCACGGCCGCATTGACATCCTCGTCAACAGCGCCGGCACCAACCTCGGCAAGCGCAACTTCCGCAACATGACCGCCGAAGGCTGGGACGAGGTGGTGCGGATCAACCTGGACGGCGTCTTCTACTGCTGCCACGCGGTACTCGCGGGCATGCGCGCGCGGCGCGACGGGCTCATCATCAACATCTCCTCGTGGGCCGGGCGTTACGCCTCGGCGCTCACCGGGCCGGCGTACAACGCGACCAAGCGCGCCGTGATCGCGCTCACCGAGACGATCAACATCGAGGAGTGCGCGAACGGCATCCGCGCCACCTGCATCCTGCCGGGCGAAGTCGCCACGCCGATCCTGGAAAAGCGCCCGGTGCCGCCCTCGCCGCAGGAGCGCGCGCGCATGGCGCAGCCGGAGGATCTCGGCCGCGCGATCCTGTTCGTCGCCACGATGCCCGCGCGAACCTGCGTGAACGAACTGGTCATCTCGCCGACCTGGAACCGCTTCTACCTCGGCGGTCTAGAGACGCCCAAGAGCTGACTCTGACGTCAGGGCCGGATTCCGTTCGTCCAGGGCCCGACCGAGCGGGCGGTCGCACGCTCTTCGTGCGGGTGTGCCTGCCGTTCCTCGCGGGCTACTTCGTCTCCTACGTCTATCGCTCGGCGAACGCGATCATCGGGCCGGTGCTGGCGCGCGAGTTCGGGCTGGATGCGGGCGGCCTCGGGTTGCTCACCGGCATCTACTTCTTCGCCTTCGCCGCCGCGCAGTTGCCGCTCGGGGTGCTGCTTGACCGCTACGGGCCCAGGCGGGTGAACGCGACGCTCTTTCTGGTCGCGGCGGCCGGCGCGGCCTGGTTCGCGCTCGCGCGCTCGGGTACGGAATTGACGCTCGCCCGGGCCCTGATCGGGCTGGGGGTCTCGGCGGGTCTCATGGCCTCGATGTCGGCCTTCGCGCTGTGGTTTCCGCCGGATCGGCTTGCCACGCTCAACGGCATCGCTTTTGCGACCGGCATGCTCGGCGCCATCGCCGCGAGCGTGCCGCTTGAGGCGGCGCTGCGCAGCTTCACCTGGCGGGAGGTGTTCGGCGGGCTGGTCGCGTTGAATCTCGGCGTCTGCGCGCTCCTTTACTTCGTCGTGCCTGAAAAGCCGCGCTCGCGGGCGCTCGCACCGCTCGGCACGCAGCTTCGCGAGTTCGCCGCGATCGCGCGCGATCCGGCGTTCTGGCGCGTGGCCCTCGCGGTCGGCGCAAGCCAGCTCGCCGCAGTGTCGCTCGGCACGCTCTGGGTCGCGACCTGGCTGCGCGACGTCGCCGGCTATACCCAGGCGGAAGTGGCGCGCGCGCTGCTTGTCTTCAGCCTCGCCATGATCGCCGGCTATCTCGGCTTCGGCCGCGCGGCCGACCGCATCGCGCGCAGCGGGCGGAGCACGCTGCCGCTCCTTGCCGGCGGTGTCGCGGTGTCCTCGCTGTGTCTCGCGCTGCTCGCTGCCGGCGTGAAGACGGGGGCGCTTTTCCTGTGGACCGTGTTCTTCGGCTGCGCCACCGCGGTGGTGCTCTCCTACGCCCTCTATTCGCGCCGCTTCCCGAAGGAGATGGCGGGGCGCGTCAACACCGCGCTCAACGTCTTCGTTTTCGCGGGCATGTTCACCGGCCAGTGGGCGGTGGGGCTCGTGCTCAACCTCTGGCCGCAGACGGCGGCGGGCTACGCGCCGCAGGCCTATTCCTGGGCGCTCGCCGGGCTGTGGGCGGTGCAGGCGGCGGGGCTCGCCTGGCTCTGGAGCGGCAGGCGGCTATTTCGGTGAGCGGGCGCGGAAGGTGCCCACCGCTTTCGCGACGAGCGCCCCCGAGTCGCTTTTCGCCTCGCCTTCGCAGAAGATCGTGGTGTTGCCGGCGCGCAGCACCCGGCCCTCGGCGCGGAGGATCCCGGTCGCGGTGCCGATGAAGTGGGTCGAGAGGTCAATCGTCATGATCGAGCGCGGGGGATCGAAAAGCGTCCTCGCCGCCATCGAGAGCGTCACGTCGAGGAGCGACAGCACCGCGCCGCCGTGCACCGTGCCCCAGCTCGTCGTGTATTCCGGCTTCACCTCGAGCGAAAGGCGCGCGATGCCCTTCTCCAGCGAATCCACCCGGATGCCGAGATGGTCGGCGAAGCGGATTTTCTTCAGGAACGCGGCCACTTCGGGCGCGACGCCCTCGGTCATATCAGCGTCGCCCCCCCGTCCACGGCGATCGCCTGCCCGGTGATGTGGCGCCCGGCCTCCGAGGCGAGCAGCACCGCGAGCCCCTTGAGGTCCTCCTCGCCCCCGAGCCGGCGCGTCGGCGTCGCCCTGCGCACGAGTTCGCCCGCGGTATCGAGGGTCGCCCGCGTCATTTTCGAGGGAAAGAACCCGGGGCAGATCGCGTTCACCGTGATGCCGTGCTCGCCCCATTCGGCCGCGAGCTGCTTCGTCATCCCGACCACGCCGTGCTTGGTGGCGTTGTAGGAGACGGTCTTCACCACCGCCGGATCGCTCGCGAACAGGCCGGCGATCGAGGCGACGTTGACGATGCGGCCCCACTTCGCCGGGATCATGGATTTCTTCGCCGCCTGCTGCGACATGACGAAGGTGCCGATGAGGTTGAGCGCCACGAGCTTGTCCCAGGCCTCCAGCGGATGGTCCTCGGCGGGCGCGCCCCAGGTGGCGCCCGCGTTGTTGACCAGGATGTCCACGCGGCCGAATTTCGCGAGCACCTGGTCGAACACCGGCGGGATCGTTTCGCGCTTGCCGAGATCGCACACCCAGGCGTGCGCCTCGATCCCGAGTTTCGCCAGATGCGCCACCGCCGCATCCAGCTCGTCCTTTTTCCTTGCGGTGAGCGCGACACGCGCGCCCATCTCGCCGAGCGCCTCGGCGATCTGAAGGCCCAGGCCCCGCGAGCCGCCGGTCACGAGCGCGCTTCGCCCGCCGAGATCGAAAAGCTGCTTGACACCCATTGTCGCTCCCCGGATAACGAGGGCCGCATGCTAGCCTGCCCCCGTCCATGGCCGCAATGACCGGCGTCGCGCTGGTGGGCGCGGCGGCGATCCCCTGCGGCCGGATCCAGCGGCCGCGCGAGGCGCCGATCCAGACGCTCGAGCACGAGGCGCTCGCTGGCTGCGTGCTCGCGGCGATGCGCGATGCGGGGCTTCCCCGCGAGGCGATCGGCGCGCTCGTCTTCACGCACCCGCGTCCCTACACGCAGCAGCGCTACTTCGGCACCTTCATGGCGAATTACCTTCGCCTTCCGGCGCAGGGCGTGCTGATGGAAGTGCTCGGCAACGGCATGACCGGCGGGCTCGCCTTCGATGGCGCGGCGCAGATGATCGCGAGCGGCCGCGCCGACGTGGCGCTCGCCCTCGGCGTCAATTTCGAGACCGCGACGCCTTCGCCCGAGCACATGAACCTCATCATGCGCGCGACCGGCGACCTGGATTTTCACGTGCCGTTCGGCTTCACGCCGCTTTCCTGGTACGCGATGGACGCGGTGCGCTACATGCACGAGCACGGCGCGAGCCGCGCGGAGCTGGCGGTGGTCGCGGTGAAGAACCGGCGCCATGCCTCGCTCAATCCGCTCGCGCAGTTCAGGAAGCCGGTGACGCTGGAAGAGGTCCTCGCGCAGCGGCCGATCGTCGAGCCGCTCGGCCTGTACGAGGTGGCGCCGATGTCCGACGGCGCGGCGTGCCTGGTGCTCGCGCGCGAGGAGGTCGCCAGGTCGCTCGGCAGGCCTTATGCGCGGCTGCGCGGCCGGGGCTTCTACCACGAGGGCGCCCACCAGATCTCGGAGCTGCCGAACGACATGATCGCGTTCGACGCTGCCGCGCGCGCCGCCCGCGCGGCCTACGCGGAAGCGGAAATCGGGCCGCAGGACGTGGATCTCGCCGAGCTGTACGCGCCCTGCACGATCGTCGAGGTGTGCGTGTCGGAGGCGATCGGCCTGGTCGCGCGCGGGCGCGGCGCGCAGGCGGCCGCCGCGGGCGAGACGGCGCTCGGCGGGCGGATCCCGATCAACACCTCCGGCGGCATCATCTCGCGCGGGCATCCTCCCTACATCACGCCGCTTTATTCCTTCGTCGAGCTTGCCGAGCAGCTTCGGCACCGCGCCGGCGAGCGCCAGGTCGCCGGCGCCGAAATCGCCATCGCCTCGTGCGAGCTGGGCAACTACAATGCGGCGCTCATCCACGTGCTCGAGGCCCGCGCATGACGCTCGCGATCGAAAAGGCCGCCGGGCGGCGCCCCTGGCCGCCGCGGCAGTCGGAGTTCACGCGGCGCTTTTGGAGCGCGCTCGCCGAGGGGCGTTTCACCACGACGCGGTGTGCCGCCTGCGGAAAACTCGCGTTTCCGCCCCGGCCGTTCTGCCCGCACTGCTGGCACGAGGCAATCGAGTGGGTCGAGCTGCGCGCGACGGGCACGGTCTACTCCTCCACCGTCATGCACGCGGTGCCGGCGGTCTTCGCGCACGAGGCGCCCTACCGCGTCGGCATCGTGGACCTGGACGAAGGCCTGCGGATCGCGACGCGGCTTCTCGGCGTCACCGAGGGCTTCGCGGTGGGGCGGCGCGCCGAAATCGTCGTCCTCGCCTACGAGGACGGCCCGCTCTTTGCCGCCCGGGTGCTCGCTTGAGAGATCGCGCCCCGTACTCGCGCGAGGCGCTCGCGAAGCTGATCGCGCCGAGATCGGTCGCGATCGTCGGCATCTCGCCGCGGCCCAACTCCTTCGGCATGCGCACGCTGGAGAACCTCGCCCACTACCGCGGCGCGGTGCATCTGGTGAACGCGAAATACGATCGCATCGGCGAGCGGCCGTGCCATCCGTCGCTTGCGTCGCTGCCGGAGAAGCCGGACTGCGTGGTGCTGGTGCTGCCGCGCGAGGCGGTCGAGCCGGCGCTCGAGGAAGCGGCCGCGGCAGGGGCGGGCTCGGCGATCGTCTACGCCTCAGGCTATGGCGAGATGGCGCGCGAGGACGCCGCACGCGCCCAGGAACGCATCGCGGCGATCGCGCGCGCCGCTGCGATGCCCACGCTCGGGCCCAATTGCATGGGCATGGTCAACCATCACCTGCGCTGCGGCCTCACGTTCATCCCCGAGTACTCGCGCGCGCGAGCCGGGGCGGGGCCGATCGCGGTGGTAAGCCAGTCGGGCGCGCTCGGCTACTCCCTCGCGCAGGCCTGGGAGCGCGGCGCGGGCGTCGGCTGGTTCTTTTCCGCCGGCAACTCGGCGGACATTGACGTCGCCGATCTGGTCGCCGCATTCGCCGAGGAGCCCGAATGCCGGGCGATCGCGCTGCTCTTCGAGGGCGTGCGAAGCGCGGCGCGCATGCTGGAGGCCGCAAGCCGCGCGCGGCGCACGGGCAAGCCCGTCGTCGTCCTCAAGCTCGGCACGAGCGCCGACGGCGCGGCGGCGGCGCGCTCGCATACCGGTTCGCTCGCGGGTTCCGCAACGGCATGGCGCGCGCTCTTCGAGCACGCCGGCTTTGTCCCGGTGGACGATTACGAGGCGGTGCTGGAGTGGACGAAGTTCTTCGCCGTGGCGGGCGCACCGCGCGCGCGGGGCGTGGCGGTGGTCTCGGGATCGGGCGGCGCGGGGGTGATTGCAGCCGACAAGGCGGCGGTACACGCCGTGCCGATGCCGCAGCCGATGCCGGAAACGGTCGTGGCGCTGCGCGGGATCGTCCCTGAGTTCGGCGCCGCGCGCAACCCTTGCGATCCGACCGGGCAGGTGCTCTCGGACCCGGATTCGATGGGCAAATGCTGCCGCGCGCTGCTCGGCGATCCGCAGTACGGAGCGCTCGTGCTCTCGATGACCGTCGCCACGCATGAAATCGCCGATGCCCGGCTGCAACTGCTGCGCGAGCTGGCTGCCGAGCAGGACAAACCGGTCGCCCTGGTATGGATGTCGGAATGGCTCCAGGGACCGGGAATCGAGCGATACGAGTCGCTGGAGCGCGTGCCGCTATTTCGCTCGGCGGGCCGCTGCTTCGGGGCGATCGCCGCCTGGCACGCCTACCACGAGCGGCGCGCGCTCGCGCAGGGGCCGCATGGGCGGCTCGCGGCGGAGGACGCTCGCGAGCGGGCGCGCGCGGTGCTCGCGCAGGCGGGCGACACGCTCACTGAGCGCGAGGCGAAACAGGCGCTTGCCTGCTATGGCGTGCCGGTCGTCGAGGAGCGGCTCGCGACGAGCGCCGACGAGGCGTCCGCCGCCGCGCGCTCGCTCGGCTATCCGGTCGCGATCAAGGTGGAATCGCCGGCGATTCCGCACAAGACCGAAGCGGGCGTCGTGCGCCTTGCGATCGCCGACGAGGCGGCGCTTCGCGCCGCGTACGCCGAGGTGATGGCCGCCGCGCATCGCGTGGCGAGCGCGAACGAGATTCGCGGCGTGCTCGTTCAGCCGATGGCGCAAGGGGTGGAGGTGCTCGTCGGCGCGCGCGTGGACCCGATCGTCGGTCCGGTGGTGCTCGTCGGTTCGGGTGGCGTGATGGTCGAACTGGTGGCGGACAGCGTCGCCGCGCTTGCGCCGGTGTCGGTCGGGGAGGCGCATGCGATGCTGCGGCGGCTCAAGGGCTGGCGGCTCCTCGAAGGATTTCGCGGCTCGCCGCGCGCGGATGTCGAGGGGCTCGCCCGGACAGTCGCGCGCATCTCGGAGTTCGCGGCCGATTTCGCGCAGGAGATCGAAGAGCTGGATGTGAACCCGGTGATGTGCGCGCCGGACCGAGTGCTCGCCGTGGACGCGCTGATCACCCGTCGCAGGAGGCAGTAGCGATGCCGAAGTATCTGGAGGATTTCAGGGTGGGCGAGGAGACCGTCACGCCCGCGCGCACCGTCACCGAGGCGGACGTGGTCGCCTTCGCCGGCCTCTCGGGCGACTACAACCCGATCCACACCGACGCCGAGTTCGCCGCGACGACGCCTTTCGGCCGGCGCATCGCCCACGGGGTGCTGGGCCTCGCGATCATCACTGGCCTTGCCGCGCGCACCGGCATGCTGGACGGCACGGCGCTCGCCTTTCTCGGGATCGAGGACTGGCGATTCTCCGGCCCCATCTTTCCGGGCGACACCGTGCACGTGCGCATGAAGGTGGTTGAGGCGCGGCCCTCGTCCAAGCCGGGCTCGGGCGTGCTCAGGCGGCGGATGGAGCTCGTCAATCAGCGCGGCGAGGTCGTGCAAAGCGGCACGTTCGTGACGCTCGTCAAGGCGCGCGGCGCATGAGCGGGCTCTGGAACACCTTCGGCTTCACCGACGAGCAGCGCATGATGCGCGAGGCGGTGCTCGATCTGCTCGCAAAAGAGCTTCCGCCCGAGCGCATCCGCGAGCTCGACGCCCGGGCCGAATTCCCGCGCGATGCGTACGGGGCGCTTGCGCGCGCCGGCTGGATGCGCCTTCCTTTCGCCGAGGCGTACGGCGGCACCGGCGGCAGCCACAAGGACCTCGTGGTGCTGGTCGAGGCGATGGCCTATCACTACGCGAGCATGGCGACCGCCTACCTCATCACCTGCGTCTATGCGGCGCAACACATCGCCCTCTTCGGGTCCGAGGCGCTCAAGCGGGAGTTCCTGCCGAAAGTGGCCGAGGGGTCGCTCCGGATGGCGATCGCGATCTCGGAGCCCGAAGCCGGCTCCGACGTCGCCGCGATCCGCACGCGGGCGGAAAGGCGCGGCGACCGCTACCTCCTCACCGGTCAGAAGACCTACATCACCTGCGCGCATGTGGCCGATTTCATCGTCGTCATCGCCAAGACCGATCCGGCGGCGGGGCGAGAGGGCGTGTCCGCGTTCCTCGTGGACGCCCGCTCGCCGGGCGTGAGCATCCGGCCGATGCAGACCCTCGGCCGGCGCACGACGCACCCGAACGACGTCTTCCTCGACGGCGTCGAGGTGCCCGCCGAGCGCCTGATCGGCGAGGAAAACCGCGCCTGGAAGAACCTGATGCGCTGCCTGGATCTGGAGCGCCTGTGCATCGCCGCCTCCGGCGTCGGCAACCTCATGCACGTGCTGGACTACGCCCTCGAATACGCGAAGAACCGCAAGGCCTTCGGGCGCACGATCACCGAGTTTCAGGCGATCCGGCACAGGTTCGCCGACATGCGCATCATGGCCGAGACGGCGCGTGCGGTCACCTTTCGCGCCGCGGAGATGCTGGATGCGGGGCTCGACGCGCGCACCGAGATCGCGATCGCCAAGGTGGTGGCGACCGAGAACGACTTCGCCTGCGCCAACGCGGGGCTGCAGATCATGGGCGGCGCGGGCTACCTGATGGAGCACGACATGCAGCGCTTCTTCCGCGACTCGCGCATCGGCCCGATCGGCGGCGGCTCGAACGAGATCCAGCGAAACATCATCGCGCAGCGCATGGGGATCTGAATGCTCAAGGGAATTCATCACTGGCCGGCGCAGGAGCGGGTGATCTACGGCGTGCCGGCGCTGGAGGCGCTCGCCGACGAAGTGCGCCGCGCGGGCGCCGAGCGCGTCTTCGTCACCACCACGCGCTCGCTCACCGGCGGGGCGCTCGTCGCGGGAATCGTGAACTCGCTCGGTTCGCGCTTCGCCGGCAAGTTCGACGCCATCGCGGCGCACAGTCCGCGCGAGGCGGTGGTCGCCGGCGCCGAGGCGCTGCGCGGGGCGGGCGCGGACCTCGTCGTCGCGGTGGGCGGCGGCTCGGTGATAGACGCCACCAAGGTGATGCTGCTCGCGCTCTGGCGCGGCGTACGCACGGTGGAGGAGCTTTCCGCGCTCGCCGGGGCGAGGGCGCGCCTGCCCGAGCCGAGCGCCTGGAACGAGGATCCGCAGCGGCCGCGCATGATCGCGCTGCCGACGACGCTTTCGGCGGCCGAGTTCTTCCACTCCGCCGGCATCACCGACACCGCGCGGCGCGTGAAGCAGATGTACGCGCACCCGCTCTTCGTTCCGAAGGCCGTGATCCTCGATCCGGCGGCGACGCTGGAAACGCCGATGGAGCTGTTGCTGTCCACCGGCATCCGGTCGGTGGACCACGCGGTCGAGGGCTGGTGCGCGGCCAGGCGCGTGCCGATCGCCGATGCCGCGAACCGCGAGGCGATGCGCCTCTTCGCCCGAGCGCTGCCCGCGATCCGCCGCGATCCTCGGGACCTGGAGGCGCGCGCGCTCGCCCAGCACGGGACCTGGCTTTCGCGCATCGCCTCGATGGCCGGCATCCCGTACGGCGCGAGCCACGGCATCGGTTACCTGCTCGGGGGCGGGCGCGGCGTGCCGCACGGCATCACTTCGTGCGTGACGCTTCCCGCGGTGATGCAGTGGAACGAGAGCGCGAACGCCGATCGTCAGGCCGAGGTGAGCGCCGCGTTCGGCGACGGCCGCGAGAGCGCGGCGGCGGCGCTGCGCCGCTTCATCTCCGGCCTGGGGTTGCCGACACGCCTTCGCGAGGCGGGAATCGCACGCGAGGAGCTGGAGGCGATCGCCGCGAGCTGGGACGGCGGCCCGCCGATCGCGACCAACCCGCGGCCCGTGCGCGGCAAGTCGGACCTGCTGGAGATCCTGGAGCTCGCCTGGTAGCCGCGTACCGCGGCGGTTTGCGACGGTTGCGGGATCTCCGTAATATGCGTATTACGGAAATTCCGGAACTCTTCCATGACGCTGACGGTCCGACTGAAGCCGGAACTGGAAGCGAAGCTCGCTGCGTTGTGCAAGCGGCGCCGCGTGACCAAGTCCGAAGTCGTGGAGTCGCTGATCCGCGAGTACGTCGCCCGCGAGCCGGTTGCCTCTTCCTACCAGGTCGCGGCCAGGCTCGGGATCGTCGGCATCGGCCGTGGTCCGCGCCGGGCGCTCGGGCGCAACGCCAAGTTGCTCGCCCGCAGCCTCGTGAATGCGAAGCATCGTCGCTGACACCGGACCGCTGGTCGCGTTCCTGTATCGCGACGATCCGGACCACCGCTTGGTCAGGGAGTTCTTGCGTGACCATGCCGTTGCGCTGGTCACCACTTGGCCGGTGCTCGGCGAGGCGTGGCACATCCTGCTGTTGCCCGCCCGGCATAAGGCGCATCGCCGCTATCCGGCTGCGCGGGGATGAAGCGGCGGCGGCCCCGCAGGCCGGCCTCTTCAGCCCTTGAGCTGCAGGCTCTTGTACTCCAGGAACTCCTCCAGCCCGTACACGCCCGCCTCGCGGCCGTGGCCGGACTGCTTGAAGCCGCCGAAGGGCGCGTTGAGGTTGAACGCGCCGCCGTTCACGTCCACTTGCCCGGCGCGGATGCGGCGCGCGACGCGCTGGGCGCGCTGCTCGTCCTTGCCCCACACCGCGCCGGCGAGTCCGTAGATGGTGTCGTTGGCGATGCGGACCGCGTCTTCCTCGTCCTTGTAGGGGATGATCGCGAGCACCGGGCCGAAGATCTCCTCCTGCGCGATCGTCATCGAGTTCTTCACGCGGCCGAACACCGTCGGCTTGACGTAGTAGCCGCCCGCGGGAACGCCCTCGGGCGGCTCCGCGCCGCCGGCGAGAAGCTCCGCGCCTTCCTCGATGCCCTTGCGGATGTATCCGCGCACGCGCTCGAGTTGCGCCTTCGAGGCAAGCGGCCCGAGTTTCGTCGTCTCGGCGAGCGGATCGCCGACAGTGAAGCCACGCGCGACCTCGGCGGCGAGCCTGGCCGCTTCCTCGTATTTCGATTCGGGCACGAGCATGCGCGTGAGCGCGGTGCAGGTCTGGCCGGAGTTGAGATAGCAGGCGTTGACGGTGCTGCGAACCGCCGTCGCGAGGTCCGCGTCCTCCAGAATCACCGAGGGAGACTTGCCGCCCAATTCCAGCGCGACGCGTTTCACCGTCTGCGCCGCGAGTTCCGAGATGCGCTTGCCGGCGCGCGTCGAGCCGGTGAACGAGATCATGTCCACCTGCGGGTGCCGCACCAGGGCCTCGCCCGCCGCCGGCCCGTAGCCGGTGACGAGGTTGAAGACGCCGGCCGGAAGGCCCGCCTGCTCGATCACCTCGGCGAGGATGAAGGCGTTGAAGGGCGCCACCTCCGAGGGCTTGAGCACCACCGTGCAGCCGGCGGCAAGCGCCGGCGCCACCTTGAGCGTGATCTGGTGCAGCGGATAGTTCCACGGCGTGATCGCACCCACCACGCCCACCGGCTCGCGCAGGACGAGCGAATTGCCGACCCGCTCCTCGAACTTGAACTCGCGCACGAGCTTCGCGTAATTCGCGAAATTCATGATCGGCAGGCCGGCCTGGATGCGCTGCGAGAGCTTGAGCGGCATGCCGACTTCCTGCGCGATCGTCCGCGCGAGTTCGTCGGCGCGCGCCTTCAGGCCGTCGGAGATTTTCTGCAGGAACGCGGCGCGCGCCTCCACGGGAGTCGCGCTCCATGCGTCGAACGCCGTGCGCGCGGCGCTGACCGCCGCCTCGACGTCGCGCTCGGTGCCGGCGGGCACCGTGCCCATCACTTCGCCGGTGCCGGAGTTGTGCGCCTCGATCGTTTCCTGGCTGGAAGGGGCGACCCAGCGGCCGCCGATGAAGAACTTGTCGCGTCGGATCATGCGGACCTCTTCGGGAAGGCGCGTATTCTAGCCTTATACTGCGGCGCCACCGAATCGAAGGGAACATCGTCATGGCGCGCATAGGAAAGGCGGCGATCTGCCGCGAACTGAACAAACCGGTCGTCGTCGAGGAAATCACCGTGGATCCGCCCAAGCGCGGCGAGGTGACGATCAAGGTCGCTGCCTGCGGCGTTTGCCACTCGGACCTTTCGGCGACCAACGGCACGATCGCGCTGCCGCCGCCGCTTGTGCTCGGGCACGAGGGCGCGGGCGAGGTGGTCGAGGTGGGCGAGGGCGTCAGCGGCCTTGCGGTGGGCGATCACGTCGTCTCCTCCTTCATCTACATGTGCGGCAAGTGCCGCTTCTGCGCGACCGGCCGGCCGGTGCTGTGCGTGGAGCAGGGAAAGGCCCTCACCACGCCGCCGGAGGGCACGCCGCGCGTGCGCGACCGCGAGGGTAAGCCGCTCAACATCTTCTCCGGCTGCGGCGTGATGGCCGAGTACGCGACGCTGCACATCGACAACGTCGTCAAGGTCGATCAGCAGATGCCGCTCGACAAGGCGGCGCTGATCGGCTGCGGCGTGATGACGGGCGTCGGTGCTGCGGTCAATACCGCCAAGGTCGATCCGGGTTCGATCGCGGTGGTGTTCGGCTGCGGCGGGGTCGGCCTGAA
>Ga0073934_10007705_pt1 | contig 14779 bp, 8 predicted proteins | sample LarsenN4metaG_FD_76834 | JGI IMG/M metagenome (GOLD analysis project Ga0073934, IMG submission 76834) | Hot spring sediment bacterial and archeal communities from British Columbia, Canada, to study Microbial Dark Matter (Phase II) - Larsen... ...
CGGCGACGACTACGCCTATCGCCTCCACCTCCGCGAACCGCGCCCCGATTTTGAGCTCAGCCTCTCCCCACGCAATCCCAATGTCCCGCGCGGCGGCACCATCCCCGTCACCGTCACCGCTCTCAAGCGCGAAGGCTTCAACGCCCCCATCGAGGTCGCATTCGATGCCCTCCCCGCCGGCCTCAAGGCCACGAAGAACACCATCGCCCCCGGACTCGACTCCACCACCCTTCTCCTCACCGCCGACGACTCGGCTGACCTCACCCACGCCGTCCCCTTCGAAATCACCGGCCGCGCCACTGTCAACGGCCACGCCATCGCCCACCGCGCCAACGCGGATGACAAGCTGAAACTTATCGCCCTCATGCCCCGAGCCGACGTCCGCCTGCTCACCCAAACGCGCATCGTCGAGCTCGCCCCCGGCGAAACCGCCGAGGTCACCGTCGCCGCCGAGCGCGCCAATGGCTTTGCCGGACGCGTTCCCGTCGTCGTCTCCGACCTTCCCGTCCGCGTCCGCGTCACCGACTCCGGCCTCAACGGCGTGCTCATCCACGAAGACGACAAGACCACCACCTTCCGCCTCTGGGCCCTCCCCAACGCCGAACCCACCGAAGGCTACATCTACGTCGCCGCCCGCATCGAGACGCGATCACCGCAACAGAACATGTACGCCGCCGTCGAGCCCGTACTCGTGCGTGTGAAGGCCGCCACACCTTCCGCGGCGAAAGCCGTCGTACCGGTTGATCGCTCAGGCGCTCCGAAATAGACTCTAAGGGATGTCTAATTCATCCCTCATCCAGGACGCCCTCACCGCCGGTGATGGCATCGTCCGCCTCGCCCCCTGTTGGGTCCCCCGCGCGTTCCTCATGCCCGGCGGCCGGCTCAAACTCGATCCCCGCGATCTCTACATCCTCGGCGCCCATCGCGGCGGCATCGACGAACGCTGGTTCTCTTCCACCACCAAGGCCGCCAACGGTCCCCTCACGGCCGATGACGAAGGCCTCTCCTACATCGACTTCAACGGCAAACGCGTCCTCCTGAAAGAGGCCATCGATACCGTAGGCGACAAGTTCCTCGGCGCCGATGTCATGGCCCGCGAAGGCGGCTGGAACCTGCTCTGCAAGTTCTTCGACAACCTCGGTCCCATCCCCCACCACCTCCACCAAAGCGACGAGTTCGCCAAACGCGTCGGCCAGAAGGGCAAGCCCGAGGCTTACTACTTCCCGCCCCAGTACAACTTCAAGGGCAACAACTTCCCCTACACCTTCATGGGCCTCGAACCTGGCACCACGCGCAACGATATCCGCAAATGCCTCGAGCGCTGGAACGAGGGCGACAACGGCATCCTCGACCTCTCCCGCGCCTACCGCCTCAAGCCCGGCACCGGTTGGCAGATCAACGCCGGCATCCTCCACGCCCCCGGTTCGCTCGTCACCTACGAGCCCCAAGTGAACTCCGACGTCTTCGCCATGTATCAATCGATGGTGGAAGGCCGCGCCGTGCCCTGGGACCTCCTTGTCAAAGACGTCCCCGAACAGCACCACCACGACCTCGACTACATCCTCGACATGCTCGATTGGGACGCCAACACCGACCCCGAGTTCATGAAGCACAACCTCTTCCACCCCACGCCCGTCTCCGACCCCCAAGCCATGGCCGACGCCGGCTACTCCGAAAAGTGGATCGTCTATTCCACCGGCTACTATTCGGCCAAGGAACTCACCGTCCAACCCGGCAAGAGCGTCAACATCAAGGACGCTGCCGCCTACGGCCTCATCCTCACCCAGGGCCGCGGCTCCATCGGCAAGATGGCCGTCGAGACGCCCTCCCTCATTCGCTACGGCCAGATGACCAAGGACGAACTCTTCGTCACAGCCGACGCCGCCAAGAACGGTGTCAAGATCACCAACGAGAGCGATTGCGAAGATCTCGTCATGCTGAAGCACTTCGGCCCTGGCAACCCTGACGCCGCCAGATTCGTGAGAGCCGCATGAAATTCGGAGCCAACACGCTCATCTGGACGGCGCACTTTGACCGTCCGCATCTCGACCTCATCCCCCAGATCGCCGCGCACGGCTTCGACTATGTCGAGGTCGCGCGCTTCAATTGGGACGACTTCCCGGCGGCCGAGATTCGCAAGGCCGCCGCGGCCTCCGGCATCGGCGTCCAAGGCTGCACCGCCATGCCCGGACTCAGTCTCATCCACGACGACCCCGCCGAGCGCGCCAAGGCCATCGGCTACCTGAAACAAGCCGCCCAATGCTGCGCCGACTGCGGCGCCACTGTCCTCGCCGGGCCGCTCTACTCCCCCGTCGGAACTCACTTTGGCCGCCGCCGCACCGACGAGGAATGGAAGCGCGAGATCGATTCGCTCCACGCCCTCGCCCCCACTCTCGAATCCACCGGCGTCACCCTCGCCATTGAGCCCCTCAACCGCTTCGAGACCTTCTTCCTGAACACCAACGCCGACGCCGCCCGCCTCTGCCGCGAGGTGAACCACCCCAACGTCGGCATCCTCTTCGACACCTTCCACGCCAACGTCGAAGAGAAGAGCCAAACCGCCGCCATCCGCGACGCCGGCAAACACATCGCCCACGTCCATACCTGCGAAAACGACCGCGGCATCCCCGGCACCGGCCACGTCGAATGGCCCGCCGTCTTTGCTGCATTGAAAGAGGTCGGCTACGACGGCTGCTGCTCCATCGAGAGCTTCGGCTTCCGCATCCCCGAACTCATCGCCCCAGCCTGCATCTGGCGCGACTTCGCCCCCACGCCCGAATCCATCGCTTGGGAAGGCCTGCCCTTCTTGAAGAAGACGCTCGCCTCCGTATAGGGATGCTGCGCGCGCCCGCCGCGCCGCTCACCCCGAGTTCACCCCACATGGTGAATCGGCGCCCAATCCTCCGGCACCTCGCCGTTCGGCAGCAACCGGCCCTTCTCCAAATACCGGACATGCCCCGCCGTACGCGCCGCGTGCGGGTCGTGCGTCACCATCACCACCGTCTTGCCAAACTCCAGGTTCAAGCGCGTCAGCAGCGTGAGCACATCCTTCGCCGAGTTCGCATCCAGGTTCCCCGTCGGCTCATCGGCCAGAATCAAGTCCGGATCCGTCACTAACGCCCGCGCAATCGCTACCCGCTGCTCCTGCCCGCCCGACATCTGCCGCGGCGTATGCGTCAACCGGTCACCAAGCCCCACCAACTCCAATGCGCGCTTGGCGTGATCGATCCGCTCCCGCCGCGACAATCGCGTCAGCTTCAGCGGCAACTCCACGTTCTCCAGCGCCGTCAACACCGGAATCAAGTTGAACGATTGGAAGATGAACCCGATGTGGGCATTGCGCCACCGAGCCACCGCCGATTCACTCATCGCCCGCAGGTCGTGGCCCAACACCAGAATCTCGCCGTCCGTCGGCCGGTCCATCGCCGCGATCAAATGCAGCAGCGTCGACTTTCCTGACCCCGATGGCCCCATCAACGCCACAAACTCTCCGCGATGAATGTCGATGCTCGCCTCGCGCAGCGCATACACGTGATACTCCTGCCGCTTGTACTCCTTCGTCAGCGCCCGCGTACTGATTACCGTCTCATGCTGATCGTGGCTCATTTCGACGCCGCACCCACGGCCGCCACCTCATCCCCGTTCTTCAACTCCGCCGGAGGATTCGCAATCAACTGTTCTCCGCCGCGCAGCCCCTCCTCAATCCGCAACCCCATCGGCGTGTTACTCGACGTCTTCACCTCCTTGCGCACCGCCTTGCCCGCCTCCACCACGAATACCGCCCCATCCTTCACCGCCGTGATCGGAATGAAGATCAGCGGCTTCCCCGTCGAATCCGCCGGCTTACCCTGCTCCACAAACGCCACGCTCGCATTCATCTCCGGCCGCAAGAAATTGTCCGGCTCCAGCACCTTCACCTTCACCTGCACCGTCGCCTTCGCCCGGTTGGCCTCCGGCGCAATCTCATCGATCACGCCCTCGTACTTCCGATCTGGATACGCATCCGTCGTGATCACCGCCTTCTGTTTCGCACTCAACCGTCCGAAATCGTTCTGGTTGATATCCAGCTCCACCTGCAGATCCTTCAAATCCGCCATCGAGACCACGAACCCCTTCGCGCCCCGGTCACCCACGAATCCCGTCGTCACAAACTCGCCCCTCTCCACATTGCGGTCGAGAATCGTCCCCGTAATCGGCGCACGAATCACCGTGTTGTTCAACTGCGTCTCCGCCAGCGCCACCGCTCCCCGCGCCCGGATGATGTCGCCTTGCACCTGTTGAATCACCTCCGCCCGCGGCCCGATGCGCACCAGCTCATACGTGCGCTCGAGCGACCGGATGCGGTTCTCCTGCATGTCGTAGCGCGCAGTCGCGTCATCCAACGTCTGCACCGACAGCACCTTCTCTTCCACCAGCTTGCGTGTCCTGTCGCGATTGATCTTGGCGTTCGACAGTTCCGCCCGCGCCGAATCGAGGTTCGCCTTGGCCACCGCGATCTCCTCCGGCCGCGACCCGTTGCGCAGTTCCTTCAACCGGGCCTCCAGCGCCGCCAACTGCCCCTGCGCCTGTTGCAACTGCGCGCGGTACTCGTCGTCCTCCAACCGCACGATCACCTGGCCCTGCTTCACGCGGTCGCCCTTTTCCACGCCAATCCAGGCCACCTTGCCCACCACCTTCGACGCCAACTGGATCTTGTGGTGCGCCACAATGTAGCCCGTCGCGTTTAAGATCACGCGCACCCCCGCCGGATCCGACGCCGTCACCGTCACCGTCTGCACCTGCGGCGGCTTCGACAACATCGGCGCGGCGAATCGCGCCGCCCCCAACAGCAGGAACACCAGCACCCCGCCCAGTATCCAGCGCGACGACCAGATCGAGGCGCGGGCCGAGGGTTTCTTGTCTTTGTCAATGCGAAGCGAATCCAGTTCGGTGGACATAATGTGAGATCAAGCACTGCGAAGCGCGGTCAATATCTGTTTGCGGGCGGCTGACGCCGCGGGCAGAATCCCCCCGAGCACACCCATGAATATGGCGAACGCCACCCCCGTCAACATTATCTGTGGCGTGATATGAAAACTAAACGTCAATTCGGAAAAGGTGACAAAACTCCCCACTCCTGTTTCAATCCCGTTCAGCGGCAACACCAGCAAGCACCCCAACATCCCGCCGATCAAACTCAACAGCACAGACTCGATCAGAAATGCCGCCAAGATACTCCGCCGCGAAAAGCCCAGCACCCGCAACGTCCCAATCTCCGCCGACCGCCGCGCCACCGCCGCATACATCGTGTTCATCGCCGCGAAGCTCGATCCCACGCTCATGATGAACGCCACAAAAATCCCCAGCGCCTGAACCGGAGCCGCCGAAGAGGTCTGCTGCGCGTAGTATTCGCGCTCCTCCATCGCGTCCACGTTCAACCTCCGGTCCGTCTCCAGATCGTTGATCAGCGTGTTCACCGAGTCCGCATCCGGCGCCCGTAACAACACCGAACTCAGAGCCGTCGGCCGATTCTGGTCCGCCGCCAACTGGTTCAGATCGGCAAACACCTCGCTGTTGGCTGACGTCCTCCCCCCATCCATAATCCCCACCACCTCCCAGTCGCCGCGCCCAAACCGCAGCTTCTGCCCCAGATGCACCCCATACCGGCTCTGCAGCGATTTGCCGACCACGATTTCGCGATACCCCGGCCGGAACATCCGCCCCGCGGCGAGCGTCACCTCGTCCCTTAACCGGAACCCCATCGGCGTCAGCCCGCGCAAGTTGATGTTGATGCCCGCCGGGTTTTCTTCGTTCTCCAGCACAATCACCGTTACTACTTCCAGCGACGCCATCGGCCGCCCCTCTTCGTCCCGCGCAATCCCGCTTCGCGCCAGGATGTCCTGATATGTCATCCGCGTGATCACGCTGTTCAGCTCCGCCGTCCCGCCCTTGCGTAGCACGATCACCTGCATCGGATTCCCGCTCGCCGCCAACGACGTCCGCAGCCCTTCCACCAGTGCCGACACGCTCAGCAATACCGCCACCGTCAGCGCAATCCCCAACGCCGTCATCGCCGTCGTCGTCTTGCGCGCCGTCAGATTGCGAAGGTTGTAGCTGATGGGAATCTGCATGGCGGCTCAATCCGAAACCCGCAGCGCTTCAATGATCGATAGCCGCGAAGCGCTCCACGCCGGAACGAAACACGCCCCAACACCCAGCACCGCCGACGCCGCCATCCCGATCCAAATCATCTCGTTCGGCATGTGCAGCGTGCTGAAATCGGCGAATGTCGACGGAGCATTACGCAACACGCTCACCAGCCCGCTCGCCAGCCACAACCCCACCGCCGCCCCAATCAATGCAATCGTGACCGATTCGCCGATTAGAATCCGCAGAATCTCCGACGGCGTGAAACCGATCGTCTTCAATATCCCCACCTCGCGCGTCCGCTCCCGCACACTCATCGCCATCGTGTTCGCCGTGATCAGGAACATCGTGAATGCCACCGCGCTCGAGATCATCAGGAAGAACAGTTTCACGTTTCCCAGGAACGCCAGAAAGCTCAACTGAAACGAGTGCTCCGTCTCCGTTAACGTCTGCACCGCCGAGTTCCGGAACAACTCATCGATGTTGCGCGACACCACCGGCACAAGGTCCGTAGACCGCACATGGATCACCAGTGTCGAAATCTGGTCCATCCGGCTCCCCCCGCCAAAACCCTTGTTCAAATACTCGTAGTGGAAGAACAGGTTCTCGTTGTCGTTCACGGAATCGTAAATCCCTCTCACCGTAAGATCGAGCGTCATCGGAAAAATATCGCCCACGATCTGCAGCTTGTCGCCCAGTTTGAACCCCAACCGGTTGGCCAACTTCCGCCCTACGATGCATGCGCTCCGCTCCCGTTGGAACGCCAGCCGTTCTGAGTCGGTCAGCTTGTACTCCGGATACACCCGAAACAGCCGCTCCGGCTCCACCGCAAACCGCCCGAAGAAGTTTTGCGTATCGCGCGCGTCCTTATATGTCCCGCCAAACCACTGCAGGATCACAGCCTCTTCCACTCCGGGAACCTGCAGAATCCGCGCTCGGTAGGAGATCGGAAACGGATTCGCCAGCGACACCCGGTTGCGAACAATCAGCCGCAGCGCCTGGTGTGGCGAGGCCTCCGAATAATAGAAGTTGTTGTACACCGCCCCCAGCACCCCCAGCAGGCACAACGAAGCGGATACGCTCAGAATGGTGAGCAGGCTTCGCCGCCGGTTGCGCAGGCTGTTCCGTACGATGAGAGGAAGGAATCCGAGCACCCTGGTATCATTGTACGGTTCCGGTTTTGCCTTCGTTCCCCCAAACCGACGAATCGCGCCAATCCGCCGACGAACGGTGGATGAACGAAGCGTTGCGCCTCGCGCGCCTCGCCGCCGAACGCGGCGAAGTCCCCGTCGGCGCCGTCCTTGTCATGGACGATCAGCTCGTCGCCGAAGGCCATAACTGCCCCATCTCCACCCTCGACCCCACCGCCCATGCCGAAATCCTGGCCCTCCGCGCCGCCGCCGCAGGTCTCGGCAACTACCGCCTGGAGAATGCCGTTCTCTACTCCACCCTCGAACCCTGCGTCATGTGCGCCGGCGCCCTCGTCCACGCCCGCGTCGCCCGCATCGTCTTCGGCACCCGCGACCTCCGCTTCGGCGGCGTCCGCAGCAAGTTTCAACTCGCCGACTCCGACCTCCTCAACCATCGCATCGAAATCACCGAAGGCATCCTCGGCGCCGAATGCGCACAACTCCTCAAGGACTTCTTCGAACCCAAACGTGGCGAATAAAAAGGGGCCGGCCGCCCCCATCACGAGAGCGCCGGCCTAGGTTGTGGTTCTATCAGGCACACCGCCCCGACGGCGCTGTTCAGCCGCCCAGGCTCCGCTGTGCGCGAACGAGACCCTCAGGTCCAGTCCGGAGCGCACGGGCGCGCCCGGCGTCGTTCGCCGAGCAGCGTCCGTTGTGCGCGGTCCAACTAAAAGTTCAGCTTCAAGCCCAGCTGAAGCTGCCGCATGTTGGTGCGGGTTCCCGTGAGTTGGCCGAAGTTTCCGGCCGACACGTTGGTGTTGGGATTGCCCCAGTTCGGATGGTTCGGGAAGTTGAACCACTCGAAGCGGAGTTGGAGGTAACGCTGTTCGGATTTCAGGTTGAAGTTCTTCAGCATGCTGAAGTCCCAACCGATAATGCCCGGCGAATCCAACGTATTGCGGCCAACATTTCCATGCGTGCCGTTAGCGTTGCGGACAAACGCGGCGGTGTTGAAGAACCGCGTCGGGTCCTGTTGCCCGCGGGGCAGGTCAGGGTCCTGGCCCGTGGCGTTCGGACGGTCGAAAAACGCCCCCGTGTTGGAGGCATCCTGGCCGTTGGTGACCGTGATCGGGAAGCCCGTTTGCAGCGTGAAAATGGTGCTCAACTGCCAGCCCCCGGCAACGGCGTTGGCGACGGGATTGTCGATGTTCATCTGCCGGCCTTTACCGAAGGGCAGGTCCCACAGCACCGAAGTCACCGCGCGCTGCCGTGTGTCGTGGCTTGACCGGGCGCGTTCGCACTCGCGGCAATAGCTGTTCTGCGGGAACAGAGTGTCGCCGCCCTGGTTGCGAATCGCCGTGGCGGTATCGATCGATTTCGCATACGTGTAGCTCACCAGGTAGGTCAACCCATTCGAGTACCGCTTGGTGAACTTGGCCGCCAGCGAATGGTAGTTCCCATTGCCGCCGTTGTCCACCAGCTGAATGCGGCCAAACTGCGGGAATGGCGAGCGTTCAAACACCGCACGCCGGTCCACGGCCGGATCGACCGGTATCGCCTCGTTCACTGCCCTCAGTGACTCCAACCGGTGGCTCACGCTGCCCATGTAGCCAATTTCGAGCACCATGTTCGAGGGCAGCTCCCGCTGCACGTTGAACATCCATTGCTGTGTGTACGGCGTGCGGCGGTCATACGGATTGGCGAAGGTGTAGGGACGCGGAACGTTCGCCACCCCACCCGCTATTGACGACAGCGCGTTGTTCCAAGTCAGGTGCGGGATGTCGGTACGCGAGTTGTCCCGAAGCCGGCCAGCCAGGTTGCGCGACATGTCAAACCGCGGATTGCCCGTGTCCTGGGAGTAAAAAACGCCGGCGCCAGCGCGAATCACCCACTTCGCCGAGGGCGAATACGAAATGCCGAAGCGCGGAGCAAAGTCGTTCTTGTCCACCCCAACGAGCCGGTTGCCCAACGTGCCGTCGCACCGCACCGCGATGTTCGGCCAACGCAGGTTGATCCCCTCGTAACAGTTCTGCCGCGGATCACCCTGGCGCATGAAAAACGGATGCAGACTCTGGTCGGCCACGTTGGGCGCCGCCAGCGTCGTGCGGAGATCGTTGGTGACGATCCCGTTGAACAACGTCCCCGTCTTGTCTTCCCAAGGCGGCGTGTACTCGTACCGCAGCCCAAAGTTGATCGTCAGCTTCTGCGACAGCCTGTACACATCGTCAAAGTACATCGCGAATCCGGTCGCGCGGAACTTCGCCGCCGCAATCGAAACCGCCGCTTCTGCCTGGAAAGTCTCCCCCAGCAGATAATCGGCGAAGTTGTCGCCGCTGCGTCCTGCCACCGCCAGGCTGCGCGTGGCGTTGTTGGTGAACGTGAACTGCCCGCGCGCAAATTGGTTGCCCACCTGGTCGTAGCGGTCCTGGCGGATTTCCCCGCCAAACTTGAAGCTGTGCTTCCCGCGAATGATCGAGAAGTTGTCGACAAACTGGATGGCGCCATTGTTGACTTCGTACGGTCCCTCCGAGCTGTTGCCAAACCCGGCATAGACGCCCTGCAACGAGACGTTGGGAATGCCCCACTGCACCTCCGGCCCGCTGGCCAGACCAGGAATCTTCAACTCGCCCACGACATCGCGCGTAAACGCAAGCTCAGGGCCGTTCGTGTTGTAGAACTTGGTATACCCGAATCGTGCCTCGTTCACCATCGACGCCGACAGCACCCTCGTGTTCGACACCATGTACTGCTTGAAGTTGCTTACGATCTTGTCCCCGTTCAGCTTGAGCTGGTCCACCTGCTGGTTTTCGTCGCCCCAGCTGTAACGGCCCGACCACTGCGAGTTAGAGCTCTCCACCACATCGAAGCGGCCCGTGAACTGATCGCGGTTCACTGGTGTGCCCCGTGCCTGCACAAAGTTGTTCTGCAACGTATCGTTGGCGAGGTTCGGTACGGGAAAGAACTCCAGAAGTTGTTTGGAGATCGGATGGATGCGCGAGGCCGGGATCACATTGCCCGGAAACAACGATGCGGTGTTGCTGCCGGCAACCCGCGTCCGCGGATCATAAATCCCCAGCGTCCGAAGCGACGCGTTCGGCGTGTTGACGACATCGCTGAAGTTTCCGCCTTGCATCGCCGCGCTCGGAAGGCTGCTCACCGCTTGCACCTGCCGCCGCTGCCGGAACCACTCGTAGTTGGTCATGAAGAACAGCCGGTTCTTCCCATCCACCAACTTCGGAATCGAAATCGGCCCGCCCAGGGTGAACCCAAACTGGTTCCACTTGAATGGATCCTTCGGCGGCCGCGCCGTTGTAAAGGCATAGTTCTTCGCATCGAGCTTGTCATTACGCAGGAAGTAGAACAGCGTCCCGTGATAATCGTTCGAACCCGGCTTGGTCGACATGTTGATCTGCGTCGCCCCGCGGCCAAACTCAGCCGGATACACGCCCGACTGCACCTTGAACTCCTGCAACGCATCCACCGACGGCAACACCACGAAGGTGTTGAAGTTGGGGTCCGTGTTCTCCACCCCGTCCAGCGTGTAGCGGTTATACTGCGCCCGCTGCCCGCCCACCGAAATGCTCTGCGCCGAACGAATGCCGCCCTGCCGCGCATCGGCCTGTCCCGCCGACGGGAATCCGAAACTCACGTTCGGCGCCAACGCCACCAAGTTGAAGGCGTTGCGCCCGGCCAGCGGCAACTCGAGAATCCTCTTGTTGTCGATGACCGTGCCCACCGTCGCGTTCTCGCTTTGCAGCAGCGCCGCCTGCGCCGAAACCTCAATCGATTCCGACACCGAGCCCACCTGCATCTCAATGTTGATGCGGGCGCTCAACTGTACTTCCACCGTAATCCCAGAACGGTTGAAGACCTTGAACCCCTGCTTCTCCGCCTTGAGCACATACTGCCCAGGCTGCAACGCCGGAAATGCGTACACCCCCTGATCGTTGCTTTCCGTCGAACGTGTCGCATTCGTGCCCACGTTCGTCAGTGTGACCGTTACCCCTCCGACCACCGCGCCGGATTGGTCGCGGACTTCACCGGAAATGTCCCCGAATGTCTGGGCGAACACCAGGCCCGACATGCAGAATGTGAGCAAAAGACAATACAGCATCTTTCTCATCGTGCTTCTAATTCCTTTCTAGTGCGAAAGCACCCCTCATGCCCGCGAACTGTCAATCCAACCACCGTGGCCGGCGCGGGCCACCGTGCCCGGCGGTTGGGTTCTTCAGAATTGGAAGCGCAGCGCCAGTTGAATCTGCCGGTTGTTGCCCACCGTGGCCGTGATGCGGCCCGCGGCCGGGTTGCCGATACTCGGGTTCGGCAGATCGAACTGCGGCGTATTGAACAGGTTGAACGTCTCCAGCCGGAACTGCGCCTTGGCGCGCTCGGTCACCGGGAAGTTCTTGAACAGTGACCAGTCCAGGTTCACGCGGCCCGGCCCATACAGCACGTTGCGCGCACTATTGCCGAAGGTGTACTGCTGCGGGATGCCCCACGCCGCGCCCGCTGAATTGAACGACGTGTCGAACCAACGAAACGGATCCGGGTTGTCCAGCGTACCCTTGCCCAGCCGGTCCGGACGGCTTCCGCCCGAATTCGAGACCGACGTCTGCAGCGTCGGCGTGAACGGCAAGCCCGTCTGCAAGGTTAGAATCGCGTTCGTGTCCCAGCCGCCCAAAACGAATTCGGCCACGCGCGAACCGCCAAACGTCATCTGCCGGCCCTTGCCGAACGGCAGGGCGTAATTCAAGCTCTGCGTGAAGCGATGCCGGATGTCGAACCCGCTCGCCGACCGCTCGCAGTCGTGCCGGCAGCGGATGTCCTGCGGAATCGGCCCGTTGTCCGCCCCGCCAAACGCGTTGGCCACCGTGTCGATCGAATGCGACCACGTGTACGCCGACAACAAGCCCAACCCGTTGCTGAACCGCCGTTCGAGGGATGCCTGCAGCGAGTGATAGTTCGACAACCCGTCCGACACCATGAAGGTCACGCTCGGCACCCTCGGCGCAACCCCAAATAGCGGCCGCCGCGGATCCGGTCCGCCCGGTCCCGGCACCGGCTGGTTGAACTCATACGTCGTGTCCAGACGCCGCCCCACATTGCCGACATACCCGATCTTCGCCACCAGGTCCTTCGGCAGTTGTTGCTGCACCTGGAGGTTGAACTGAGGCGTGTAGCCTGAACGGAAATTCGGCGTCACCGCCAGCATCCCGCCCTCCGGATTATTCGCCACCGTGTCAAACACCAGGTTCGGAATTGGCCTGAACCCATCCCGCACCAAACGCGGATTCGGGTTGAACTGGTTGATGCTCTCAATGTTGATCGGCCCGAACGGCAACTGCCGGTGCCGCCGGATGTACACGTTCTCGCTGCCCGAAGGGTTGTAGAACATCCCGACGCCGCCGCGAATCACCGTCCCGGTCCGCACACGGTACGCAAAGCCAATCCGCGGCGCAAAGTTGTTCCGGTCCGGCCGCACTCCCGTTCGCGCATCGGTATTGAATCCCGCAATCAGCAGCTTTCCAGTCACCACGTCGAAGTTCGTCTGCCGGTTCGCCACTTCCGTCACCGGCGTGTCGTACTCATACCGCAGCCCGATATTCAGCGTCAGCCGGCTGTTCACCTTCCAATCGTCCTGGAAGTAGTAGCTGTATTCCGTGATCCGGAACCCCGGATACACCAGCGTGAAGTCCTGCTCGATCGTGCTCGGCGTGCCCAACAAAAACGCCGCCATCGTCTCACCCGTGTTTGCCGTCGAGTTCGGGTTGTCCGTAAACGTGCGCGCGAAGTTATACCGCCCGTTTCCGCGGTTGGTCTGGTATTGCGTGATCTGTCGCCGCCGCGCGTCGAAACCGAACTTGAACGAGTGTGCGCCCTGGAGCTTCGTGAAGTCGATGCGCGGATGGAATGTGTTGTTGATCCGGTAAATCGGGAGCGACCGCGTCTGCCCGATGCCAAAATATCCACCGGGCGAAATAATCGGCACACCGTCGGACTGCGGACCCTGGTTGGAACCCTTGAAGCCCAGCTTCTCGCCCAACTGCGCACCGGGCGTCGCCCCCTCCTGCAGGAACACCAGGTTGAACCGGTTGTACCCCATCTTCGCTTCCATGATGAATGTCGGCGTGATGGTGCGAATCCAGCTCATCACCGCGTGATACGAGCGAAGAGTCGAATCGCCCGCGAACGTATCCTCGTTGCCTAAACCAAGAGCCTGCTCAAAGCCCGGCACGCGGCTGTCGGGGAAAGTTGAGGGGCGTGTCGTCGTCGTGTCCTGCCTCGAGAACCGGCCGAACACCGTGTTCTGCTCATTCCAGTTCCAGTCGATGCGCCCGTCGCCCTGGTCCCAGCGCTGGCGGTCCTTCAACACCGCCGTGTAGTTGTTCGTCAACGCGCTGTTCTGCGGCGCAGGATAGGCCTGGATCATGCGGGCCATCAGCGGGTCAAACCGGCTGGCCGGAATCATGCGATTGGCAAACGGCGTCCGCGTGTACCCGCTCGCCGTCCCCGCTGCCGCTACCGTCGTCGTCGGATCGTAAATGTCGCGTACGTTCGTGAAGTTCCCCGTCCGCATCTCCGTCGTCGGCACAGTACTCAGAATCGTTCTCGCCTGGGCGCGCCTGAAGCCCTCATAGTTGCCAAAGAAGAACAGCTTGTCCGGAATGATCTTCCCGCCCAGGCTCGCCCCAAACTGGTTCTGTTGAAAGGGCGGTTTCACCGTCGTCGAAGGCACAAAGTAATTCTTCGCGTCCAGGTTGTCGTTGCGCAGGAAGTTATACAGCGAACCATGCCACTCGTTCGAACCGGACTTGGTCAGCACGTTGATTGTCGCCCCCGCATTGCGCCCCTGGTCCGCCGCAAACAGGTTCGTCTGAATCTTGAATTCCTGCACCGCTTCCACTGAAGGCCGCAGCGCAATGGCCAGCGTCAACCGCTCATTGTTGTCGATACCATCAATGAGGAAGTTATTCGAACCTTCGCGGTTCCCGTTGGCGAACAGCTCCGAACCCGGCCGCAAATCGTCCGGCCGCGTGCCGCTCATGATCGTGCCCTTCGCTCCGAAGCCAACACCCACCACGCCCGGCCCGAGCGTCGCCAGTTGCACGAAGTTGCGCCCGTTCAGCGGCAGGTCCTCGATGGCCTTCTTTTCCACCACCTGCCCGATCGCCGAGGAGTCGCTCTCGATCAGAGGCGCCGCACCCGTCACTTGCACCGTTTCACTCACGGAGCCCACGGTCAGCGTGAAGTCCAGACGCGCCGTCTGGTTCACTTCCAACCGCACCTCGCTGCGGCTGATCGTCTGGAAGCCCTGCTTTTGAACGGTAATCCGATACTCGCCCGGGGCCAGGAACGGGATGGTGTAAGTGCCGGAGTCGTTCGTGGTTCCCTTGCGCTCCACTCCGGTCGCCACCGCCGTCGCCGTCACCTCGGCTCCCGGCGTGGCCGCTCCTGAGTTGTCCGTAACCTCACCCGTTAATTGGGCAGTGGCCTGCCCGAACAGAATGTCGGCCGACGCCAAA